>ERZ834722.554-NODE-554-length-40380-cov-9.731854_pt1 | contig 40380 bp, 28 predicted proteins | sample MGYA00519576_ERZ834722 | MGnify/ENA primary metagenome ERZ834722 (study PRJEB31850, sample SAMEA3708759) | human gut metagenome | biome: human gut; feature: human-associated habitat; material: faeces | place: China | collected 2014 ...
ATAATTTTTAAATTAGATATAAGATGTTAAAAGGAGGGACGTATATGTGGCTTGATAAAAATAATATTGAAACAATTTATGCACCTGAAAAGCGAAATTATAAAAAAGAGCTTTTTGAAGCTGTAAAAAAATGTGCAATAAATATTGCCAAAAAGCGTTCCGGTTTTCGTAAAGAGTCGCGTAAAATCCTCCTTGAAAGCAGGAAAAAATCATACGATGAAATAAAAGACAGAATTAAAACAGATCCAAAGGTAATTTTGTTTTCCACATTTGACGGGCGCAGTTACGGTGACAGCCCGAAAGCGATTTATGAATATATGCTTTCAAACGAAAAGTTTGATGATTATACTTTTGTATGGGCGTTTCGCAATCCTAAGCAATTTACTTTTGTTTTGGATAACCCTAACACTTATATCGTTACCGTTAATACAAAGGATTATGAAATTGCAACTGCAACTGCAAAATATTGGGTTTATAATTACAGGATGAGTGACCACATTTATCCAAAGCCTGACCAAGTATATATTCAGCTTTGGCACGGTACCCCGCTTAAGCGACTCGGATATGATATTAACATTTCAGACAATGCGATGAATTCAAAGAGTGAAATCCGCGAAAAATATAAGGTGGACGCAAGCAAGTTTAAATATATTCTTGCCCCGTCGCATTTTGCAGGTGAAAAGTTTATTTCCGCTTGGAATTTGGAAGCAATCGGAAAAACGGATACGGTTTTGGAACTCGGCTATCCGCGAAATGATTTTTTGGCTAATTATACCAAAAGCGATGTAGAAGAAATAATTGAAAAACTTAATCTTCCCCGCGACAAAAAGTATATTCTTTATGCTCCTACCTGGAGGGATAATCAGCACCAAGCAGGTATCGGCTATACCTATAAAACGGAAGTTGATTTTGATGAATTAAGGCAGGCACTCGGGGATGAATATATCATTCTTTTCAGGGCGCATTACCTTGTTGCAAATTCCTTTGATTTTGATAAATATAAAGGCTTTGTATATAATGTATCAAAAGTTAATGATATTAACCACCTTTATGTTATTTCCGATTTGCTCGTGACCGATTATTCGTCAGTATTTTTTGATTACGGCAATCTCAAAAGGCCGGAGATTTTTTATATGTATGACCTTGATGCATACGGTTCTGAAATTCGTGGCTTTTATATTGACCTTGATGAACTTCCCGGCCCGATTGTAAAAACAGAAGATGAACTGATAAAAGCAATTAAAAATGCCGAAAGTGACAGAAGCTTTGATGAAAAATATAAAGCGTTCAACGCAAAGTTTAATTACCTTGATGACGGTAAGGCGGCACAGCGTGTTACGGAAGCAATTATAGAGGAATAAAGTCTATATGATAACCACCTGTTTGTGCAGGTGGTTATTCTTTTACTAAAAGGCGAAAATGTATAATTAAATTAAGCTACAAAACGAGCTATAAAAAAGGAGGATTTTTATTATGAAGTTGAAAAAAGTTCTGGCAGTCAGCCTGGCAGCAGCAATGACTTTGAGCATGGCAGCATGCGGCGGCAGTTCATCTGACAGCAGCGCAGCATCTGATGATGCGACAACAGGAAGTGTGGCAGCAACCACAACTGAGAGTGGGGATGCAGCAGAGACCACAGATGGTGCTCTGAATTATGCAGGCATCAAATTGGGCGAGGATTACACCGACATCACGACAACCATCCATGTATTCAACCAGAGAACCGATATGTCCGAGGACAGCTATCCGGGAAAGAACTGGGAAGCTTACATTGCTGATTTCAATGAGATGTACCCGAACATCACCGTAGAGGTTGAGACGGATACCAATTATTCCGACGATTCCCTGCTTCGTTTACAGAGCGGTGACTGGGGCGACATCATGATGATCCCGGCAGTTGACAAGGCAGACTTAAGTGAGTATTTCCTGCCGTACGGCACACTCGATGAGATGGAAGGACAGATCAAGTTCGCAAATACCTGGGATTACGACGGACTGGTATACGGTGTTCCTTCTACCGGCAATGCACAGGGTATTGTATACAACAAGAGAGTCTTCACAGAGGCCGGCGTTGCAGAGACACCGAAGACACCGGATGAGTTCATCGCGGCACTGCAGGCAATCAAGGATTACGATTCTTCCATCATTCCGCTCTACACGAACTATGCAGACGGATGGCCGATGGAGCAGTGGGACGGACAGATCGCAGGTACGACAACCGGTGATTCTACCTATATGAACCAGAAGCTTCTTCACACAAAGGATCCGTTCCAGGATTATGGCGATAACACACATCCGTATGCATTGTACAAGGTACTCTACGATGCAGTGGCAGACGGACTGACAGAGGATGACTTCACCACAACGTCCTGGGAAGATTCCAAGGGCATGATCAACAGAGGCGAGATCGCGACCATGGTACTTGGCTCCTGGGCATATTCCCAGATGGTAGACGCTGATTCTCACGGCGAGGATATCGGCTACATGCCATTCCCGATCACGATCGACGGCAAGCAGTATGCTTCCGCAGGCGCTGACTACAGCTTCGGTATCAATGCGGCATCGGATGCAGATCATCAGGCAGCAGCAATGGTATTCGTAAAATGGATGACAGAAGAGTCCGGTTTTGCATACAACGAGGGCGGTATCCCGATCGCTGCAGACGATAACGATTATCCGGATGCATACGCAGAGTTCGGTGATGTGACATTTGTATCCGACGAGTCCGCATTAGAGGGCGAGGAAGATTTACTCAATGCATTGAACGCTGATTCTGGATTGAACATCAATGCAGGCGGAAAAGAGAAGGTTCAGGAGATCATTGAGCATGCTTCTAACGGTGATATGTCCTACGATGACATCATGGCTGAGTGGAATGAGAAGTGGACACAGGCACAGGAAGACAATGGCGTGACGGCAGAATAAATAAGACATCATGCACAGACGGGACCGGAATGAGAGATCTGTTTCCGGTCCCGTTATTTTAAAAACAGGGTGAAAAAGATGGAGGTTGGATATGGCGGCGACATCAGTAAAGAAAGTAGAAAATAAAACAGCCAGGCGTGGATTCCTGAAGTGGGCAAAAAGCAGGAAGGGGCAGCAGACACTGATTATACTGGCATTTACCATAATTCCGCTTGTGCTGTTGGCAGCATTTACCTATGTGCCATTTGCTGAAATGGTGAAGTTCAGTTTTTACAAAATGAAATATTCCACGCCGGTAGATAAACGGGTATTTGTGGGTTGGAAGAATTATATCGAGGTATTCCGCAACAAGGATATTTTCGCATCCCTGTGGTTAAGCCTCTACTACATGGTAGGTTCGGTGGTACAGCTTGCGCTTGCGCTGTTCCTTGCAACGATTTTGAGCTTTAAGACAAGGGGAGGCAATCTCTTTAAGGGACTGATGTTTTTCCCGTATCTGATCAGCGGTATTGCGATCGGATTTATCTTTAAATATTTTTACACAAGAGGATTTGTATTCGATTCCATCCTCGGATGGTTTGGATTTGAACTGGATAGTCTTCCGTACTGGCTGCGTGATCAGAAGATCAACAACTGGTCACTGGTTGCAACTTCTGTCTGGAGATATTTCGGCAACAACATGGTGCTTTTTATCGGAGCGATCATGTCTGTAGATTCCGAGATGTACGAGGCGGCGGAGCTGGACGGTGCAAATAAATTTCAGCAGTTTGTACATATCATACTGCCGAGCATCAAGACGATTGTGACGCTGAATGTGATTTTATCCATCACAGGAGCACTGAGCGCATTCGAGCAGCCGTTCGTAATTACCGGAGGTTCCAACGGAACGGCAACGTATTTTATCAACATGAACAATATTGCACATACCAGCCAGAAGGTCGGACTCGCGTCGGCGATGGCGGTTGTGTTACTTCTTATCATTTTCGCATGTACGATCTTACAGAAACTGTTCTTTAAATATGTATACCGCAATGCGGATCAGGACGATGAAGTCATGACCAGGGAAGAGAGAAAGCGGTTGAAACAGTTTCACAAAGAACAGAGAGCGGCGAAAAAAGCAGCAAAGGGGGCGATGTAAATGAAAAAGCGCAGAAAACAGTATTCGGCAGGAGCCATTATCTGGATCATTTTTAAATATGTATCGCTTGTGTTTTTTTCCTTTGTCGCCGTGATTCCCATTATTTCCTGCGTCATCACTGCATTCAAGACGGAGGAAGAGTATAAGACGACGAATGTTATGACACTGCCGCAGAACTGGTTCAATTTTGACAACTTTGTGGAAGCGTTCCAGCGTGCGAACATGGGAAGGGCATTCGTGAATTCCGTGATCGTTATGGTCTGTGTCCTGATCGGAGCCATCATCATCGGTACACAGCTTGCGTATGTGTTAAACCGTTTCCAGTTCCCGGGCAACGGGCTGATCCGCAACCTGTTTTTATTCGCGGCACTGCTTCCGGGTGTTGCCATGCAGGTAACGGTCTACCAGATCATGCATGATCTTGGCTTTATCAATCATCTGTACGGCTACATCATCATGATGATGGGAACGGATGTCATCTCCATCTACATCTTTATCCAGTACATGGAAAATATTCCGGTGTCGCTGGATGAGTCGGCAATTATCGATGGCGCAAATTACTGGCAGATTTACTGGAAGATTATGCTTCCACTGTTAAAACCGGCAATCGTTACATCCTGTATTTTAAAGGGTGTTGGTGTGTACAACGAATACTACGCAGCAAACCTTTACCTGATGAGAAAAGAGATCCGTACCATGGCACTTTCCCTCTACACATTCGTAGGACCAATGGGAAGCAAGTACAATCTGATCTGTGCAGGTGTTATTATCTCCCTGCTTCCAGCGCTGATCGTATTTGTCTGCTGCCAGAAACAGATTTACAGTGGAATTACAGCAGGTGCGGTAAAGGGTTAATGATTTTGGAAAATAAGAGGTATCGGGATGAATAAGAGCATGATGAAAGAAGAAGTCACAAAGCATTTGACGGAAAATATCATTCCTTTCTGGAAAGCATTAAGGGACGATACTTACGGTGGATATTATGGATATATGGACTACAATTTAAACGTAGACAAAACAGCAGAAAAGGGATGTATTTTAAACAGCAGAATCACCTGGTTTTTTGCGAATGCCTACATACTGCTGAAAGATGAAACCTTGCTGGACGAGGCAAGACACGGTTATGAGTTCCTGCGTGATCACTGCATCGACAAAGAAAATGGTGGAATCTTCTGGTCCATGACTTATGACGGAAAGCCGCTTGACACAACAAAGCATACTTACAATCAGGCATTCTGCATCTATGCGCTTTCTTCCTATTATGATGCATCCGGGGATGAAGAAGCATTAAAGCTTGCCAAAGAACTGCAGCTTCTTATTGAAAGCAAATGTACGGATGCGGTTGGATATCTGGAAGCATTTACCAAAGACTTCCAGCCGGAATCCAATGAGAAGCTATCGGAAAATGGTGTGCTTGCCGAAAAAACCATGAACACACTGCTTCATGTGTTTGAGGCTTATACCGAGTTTTACCGGGTTTCCCATGATGAAGAGGTGGGAGAGCGGTTAAAGTGGATTATGGATGTATTTGCAGATAAGGTATACAATCCGAAACTTAAGAGACAGGAAGTATTCTTTGACAAGAACTACAACACCATCATTGATCTGTATTCTTATGGTCATGATATTGAGACAGCATGGCTGATGGACCGCGGTGTGGAAGTGCTTGGGGATGATCATTACAAAGAAAAAATGTCACCGATTACCGAGACTCTTGCAGAAAATGTCTACGCGGTTGCGTTTGACGGTCATTCTCTGGCAAATGAATGCTGCAAAGGGGAAGTGAATGACCACCGGATCTGGTGGGTACAGGCAGAGACTGTGATCGGATTTCTGAATGAATACCAGAAGCATCCGCAGAAAACGAAGTTTCTGGAGGCATCGGAGGCTGAATGGAAATTTATCAAAGAACACGTCATTGATAAGAGAACCGGTTCCGAGTGGTTCTGGGAAGTACATCCGGACGGAAGTCCGATTGCCGACCGTCCAATCGTAGAACCTTGGAAATGTCCGTATCATAACGGAAGAATGTGTATGGAAGTAATAAGGAGACTTTAAACAATGCATGAAAGATATTATGTAGAATTGGCAAAGCAGGAAAAGCTGCTTTCACGTAAAAATGAAAAAAGCGACTTTTATAATGGGGTATTTGACCGTTATGTGAATCCCGTTCTTACAAGAGATATGATTCCGCTCACCTGGAGATATGACTTAAACGAGGAGACAAATCCATTCTTTATGGAACGTCTCGGAATCAATGCAGTCATGAATTCCGGAGCAATTTATTTAAACGGAAAGTATTATCTGGTTGCCCGTATCGAGGGAAATGACAGAAAGTCTTTCTTCGGTGTGGCAGAGAGTGATAACGGAATTGATAATTTCCGTTTCTGGGATTACCCGATCCTTCTGGATGATGTATGTCCGGAAGAAACAAATGTTTATGATATGCGTCTGACACAGCATGAGGATGGATACATTTACGGCGTATTCTGTTCCGAGAGCAAAGACACCAGCGTAAACGATCTGTCTGCGGCAGTTGCAGCAGCAGGTATTGTCCGCACAAAAGATTTAAAGCACTGGGAGCGTCTGGAAAACTTAAAGACCCTTCGTTCCCCGCAACAGAGAAATGTCGTGCTGCATCCGGAATTTGTGGATGGAAAGTATGCATTCTATACCCGTCCGATGGATGACTTCATTGATACCGGAAGCGGAAGCGGTATTGGATTCGGTCTTTGCGAGGACATCACACATGCAGTCATTGACGAAGAGAAGATGACCAGCATCCGTAAGTACCATACCATTACCGAGGCAAAGAACGGTGCAGGTGCGACTCCAATCAAGACTGACCGCGGCTGGATTCACATTGCACACGGTGTAAGAAATACTGCAGCAGGTCTGCGCTATGTGATCTATGCATTTGCCACGGATTTAAATGATCCGTCCAAGGTAATTGCAGAGCCATCCGGACTGTTAATCGGACCAAGAGGTGAGGAGCGTGTCGGAGATGTATCCAATGTTGTATTTACCAACGGTGCAATCGTAAACGATAAGAACGAAGTATTTATTTACTATGCTTCTTCTGATACAAGAATGCATGTGGCGACTACAACGATTGACCGTCTGATTGATTATGTATTTAATACACCACAGGATCCGGGAAGAAGCGTATTGTGTGTACAGCAGAGATGCGACCTGATCAAAAAGAACTTAGAGTATTTTAAAAAATCATAAATAAGAGGAGAACAAACTATGAGTGATGTAAAGATGCTGACAGCACCGGTACCAAACGTACCTTGGCAGGACAGACCGGCAGGACCACAGAACGGTGCACCGATCTGGAGATACAGTGAAAACCCGATCATCGGAAGAAATCCGCTAAAGGGTGTTGCAAGAATTTTTAACAGTGCGGTTATGCCATATGGTGATGCTTTCATCGGTGTGTTCCGTGGAGAGCAGACCAATGGTATTCCATATATTTATCTTGGACACAGCAAAGATGCCATCCACTGGGATTTTGAAGAAAACAAGATTCCGTTTGTGGATGAAAACGGCGATCCATTTATGCCAATCTATGCATATGATCCAAGACTTGTAAAAGTAGAAGACACCTATTATATCATCTGGTGTCAGGATTTCTACGGAGCAGCAATCGGCATGGCAAAAACAACAGATTTCAAGACGTTTACACGGATTGAGAATCCGTTCCTCCCATTCAACCGCAATGCCGTGCTGTTCCCTAGAAAGATCAATGGAAACTTCATGATGCTTTCCCGTCCTTCAGACAGTGGTCATACACCGTTTGGTGACATCTTCTTAAGTGAAAGCCCGGATCTGGTATACTGGGGCAAACACAGACATGTCATGGGCAAAGGAAGCGAATGGTGGGAGTCCTTAAAGATCGGCGGTGGTGCTGCTCCAATCGAGACTTCCGAAGGATGGCTCTTATTCTATCATGGGGTATCCGGTACATGTAACGGATATGTTTACTCCATCGGTGGGGCAATCCTTGACATTGATAATCCTTCCATCGTGAAGTATCGCTGTGAGAATTTCCTTCTGACTCCGGAAGAGTGGTATGAGGAGAGAGGTTTCGTTCCGAACGTATGCTTCCCATGTGCAACCATTCACGACAGTGCATCTGGTAAGATCGCGATCTATTATGGTGCGGCAGACAGCTACGTTGGCCTGGCATTTACAAAACTGGATGAGATTGTAGATTACATAAAAACAAACAGTGTTGTAACACCTGCAGACACTGAAATCGGAAGGAGATAACTATGCATATTTCACCGGACGACAAGAGATTACAATATTGTGGAAGAATTGATTTTGATGATCCGAAAGCACCGGTGCTTGTCTATGCGGCAAGTTTTGTACAGATTTGTTTTACCGGAACAGAAATTTCCGTGACACTGGCAAATAAGCGTGCTTACTGGTCGAGCCGGATGGGATATATATTAGACGGAAAGCAGGGACAGTTCTTACTCACCTCAGATTCCGATGCAAAAACGTATGTGATTGCAGAAGGTCTTGAGCCTACAGAGCATACCCTCACTCTTTTTAAAAGAATGGATTCCTGCCATATCGTCACATTACTGGGATTTGAATTGGGAAGCGATGCCGAGGTACTTACTCCGGCACCGCTTCCGTCCCGTAAAATCGAAGTTTTCGGGGACAGCGTTTCCTGCGGCGAAGTATCAGAGGCCGTAGATTATGCAGGAAAACCGGATCCGGAACACGATGGGGAATATTCAAACAGTTGGTATTCTTATGCGTGGATGACCGCGCGGAATCTGCATGCACAGTTGCATGACACATCACAGGGTGGTATCGCCCTTCTTGACAAAACCGGCTGGTTTATGGAGCCGGATTATCTGGGAATAGAATCCTGTTATGATAAAATAGAATACCAGCCGGAACTCAGTGAAGTAAAACCATGGGATTTTTCACGTTATACACCAGATGTTGTGATTTTTGCATTCGGGCAGAATGATAACCACCCGGATGATTATATGGCAGAAGATTATAACAGTGCACGTTCCGAAAACTGGCGGCAGCATTACCGCAGATTTTTAGAGCATCTTATGGGAGTATATCCGAAGGCAACCTTTATATTGACAACCACAATATTGGAACATAACGAAAACTGGGACATTTCCATTGAGGAAGTGTGCAAAACAGTAAACAGTCCGCGGGTACACCATTTCCTGTATTCACAGAACGGAAAAGGAACACCGGGACATATCCGTATTCCGGAGGCAGAACAGATGAGTAAGGAACTTACCGCATTCATCGAAAGCCTCGGAGAGGAGATTTGGGATATGTAATCAATTTTTAAAAAAATTGATTACATGATATAAGGAGTATAACAATGCAGATTGAATATGAAAGAGGTATTTCCAATCCGGGCAATCAGTACCGGATGAAAAAATTAATGGCAAGGGCGGAGGCCGGGGAAACATTAAACATTGGTTTCCTTGGTGGTTCGATCACGCAGGGATGTCTTGCATCCGCACCGGAGCTGTGTTATGCTTACCGCGTATTTCAGTGGTGGGAGAAAACATTTCCACAGGCCAAATTTCATTATATCAATGCCGGAATCGGTGGAACAACATCACATTTCGGGACGGCTCGTGCCGAGTCCGATCTGCTTTCCCATAAACCGGATTTTGTTATCATTGAATTTTCGGTCAATGATGAATCGACGGAATTTTTCCGTGAGACATATGAAGGACTGGTACGCCGTGTATGGCAGGATGAAAACGAACCTGCTGTGATGCTGGTGCACAATGTTTATTATAATAACGGTGGAAATGCGCAGATCATGCACGGTCAGATAGCCAGACATTATCAGCTTCCGGCGGTCAGCATGCAGAGCAGTATTTATCCGGAGGTCGTTGCGGGGCGGATTCCAAACCGCGAGATTACAGAGGATGATCTGCATCCAAACGACAAAGGGCATGAGCTGGTTGCATCTGTGATTACCTATGCTTTGGATAAAATCCGCATGGCACAGACGGATGATGAAGAGCCGGAGTTTCCTGCACCGCTGACACAGAATTGCTATGAGAAAGCAGTTCGGTTGGATAATCGTAACTATGAGCCTGAAAATTACGGCTTTGTCAAAGATACCAGAGTACAGGAAGAAGTCAAAGACTGTTTTAAGAACGGCTGGGCGGCAAAAGAAAAAGGCTCATCTCTTACATTTACGGTACAGGGAAGTGAGATTGCCGTGCAGTTTAAGCGCTGTGTGACGCAGCCGGCACCGGTGGCGCTTGCCATCGTTGATCATGATGAGGCACATGCGGTGACACTGGATGCAAATTTTGATGAGGACTGGGGCGATTCCCTGACACTCACTCCGGTTATGGTACACGGTGCAAACGGTACTCATACGGTGGAAGTGCATCTGATCTCTGGGGATGAGACAATGCCAGCCGCATTTGAGCTGATTTCTGTAATCACATCGGAAAAATAAAAGGAGGAATGGAATGTTTCCAAAAGATTTTGTCTGGGGGGTGGCAAGCAGTGCCTATCAGGTAGAAGGAACCGATGCAAAAGATGGCAGGGGGAAAAATATCTGGGATGAGTTTGCACGCTCGGGCAGAGTATACGAACACCAGACCGCAGAGGTTTGCTGCGATCATATGCATCGGTACCGGGAAGATTTTGCACTGATGCGTATGCTTGGAATTAAAAATTATCGATTTTCCATCAGCTGGTCGCGGATTCTTCCGGAGGGAACCGGGAAGGTCAACGAGAAAGCTGTGCAGATGTATCGTGATATGATTCTTTGCATGAAAGAAAATGAAATTCGTCCGTTTATTACGCTGTTTCACTGGGAATTTCCGTATGAGCTGTTTAAAAAAGGCGGCTGGCTGAACGATGAGGTGGTACAGTGGTTTGGTGAATATGCAAAAGTTGTTGCTGAAAATTTCTCCGATCTGTGCAGTGATTTTATCACGATCAATGAGCCGCAGTGTGCGATTGGACTGGGACACTTAAATGGGGTACATGCACCGGGAATGAAATATTCCATTCCGGAGACTTTTCAGATGGCACACAATCTGATGAAAGCACATGGTCAGGCGGTCATCAATCTGCGTAAATATGCAAAGCAGAAGATACGGGTTGGATATGCTCCGACTTGTGGCGTTGCATATCCGGCGACAGAGAGTGCCGATGATATCGCAGCAGCAAAGAAAGTGTACTTTGGATTTGAAAATCCGATGGATAACTGGACCTGGAATGTGGCATGGTTTTCCGATCCGGTATTTTTAGGAGAGTATCCGAAAGAGGGGCTGGAGAAGTTTGCAGACTATCTTCCGGAGATTACCGAAGAAGACATGCAGCTGATTCATCAGCCACTTGATTTCATGGGACAGAATATTTACAACGGTTACATGATCCGCTGTGGAGCGGATGGAGACCCGGAGTATGTGGACCGTGCACCGGGCACAGCAAAGACAGGAACCGGCTGGCCGGTGACACCGGAGGCACTTTACTATGGCATCCGTTTCCTTACCGAGCGTTACAGACTGCCCCTTTATATTACGGAAAACGGGATGTCGGATCTTGACAATATTTCCGCGGACGGACAGGTGCACGACAGAGAGAGGATTACGTTTCTGGATGCATATCTTGGAGCGGTACAGCGTGCGATTAACGAGGGAATGCCGGTTATCGGATATTTCCTCTGGACATTTCTGGATAACTTCGAGTGGGCAGAAGGTTACAAAGAACGTTTTGGACTTGTTTATGTAGACTACACAACCCAGCGCAGGATTGCAAAAGATTCTGCATATTGGTACAGAGAGGTGATGAGAATGAATGGAGAAAATTTAAGTTGTAACCAGCCGTATAAGCAGATCCTTTTTATGGAGCCGGTATTTACCCACAATATCTGGGGTGGTACAAAGCTTCGTGAAGAGTATGGATATTCCATCGAGGGCGATGACATCGGAGAATGCTGGGGAATCGCAGCACATCCAAACGGAACCTGTACGATTGCAGACGGTGCGTATAAGGGAAAGAAATTATCCGATCTGTGGGAGGAACATAAAGAACTCTTTGGAAATATACAGGGGAAAGTATTCCCACTGCTGATCAAGATTATTGATGCAAAGGCAGATTTAAGTATTCAGGTACATCCGGATGATACCTATGCTGCAGAGCATGAAAACGGTTCTCTTGGCAAGATGGAGTGCTGGTATATCCTTGACTGTGAGCCGGATTCCAAGCTTGTTATCGGACACAATGCAAAGACACACGAAGAACTGGAAGACATGGTACACAACGGACGCTGGAGTGAGCTGATCCGTGAGGTTGCGGTAAAGAAAGGTGATTTTATTCAGATTGATCCGGGTACCGTGCATGCGATCAAAGGCGGTATCACCATCCTTGAAACCCAACAGAATAGTGATATTACGTACCGTGTTTATGATTATGACCGTCTTTCCAATGGGAAGCCGCGTCAGCTTCACATTCAGCAGAGTCTCGATGTCATCAAAGTTCCGGCAGCACCGCTTTCTGAGTGCATGATAAAGACCGGTGAGGCAGAGGCAAACAAACTGCAGAAGCTGATCGAGTGCAAGTACTATCAGGTATTCCACATGAAAGTCGAAGGTCAGGCTGAATTTGAGCAGGAATATCCGTTCCTGATCGTCAGCGTGGTAGAAGGAAACGGACTCTTAAACCATACCAGCGTGAAGAAGGGAGATCATTTTATTCTTCCGTATGGCTATGGTAAGGTTGAGATTGAGGGAAATCTGGAATTTGTTGCTTCTACGGTTTCTACGAAATAAATAATAGTGATTTTTATTTGAGGCATACTTTTTCTTCTGAGAACGTTACGGTTCATCGATGTTTTCTGCCAATAATATTTTCTTCATATTTTGGGAATAGGGATTCTATGAAAACCGGGACATATGAAGAAAAATTTGTATATTATGTCCTGCCTTTCTTGTTAGCCGGGACATATGTGAAAAAAGTGCTTTATTATGTCCTATGTAAATGTCATAACAGGACATATTGGACATTTTCTTGTCCGTATGTCCCGTTTGACTTTTGCAGAAGGGCTTTTTTGTTATCTTTTTGTCTATATGTCCCATACAGATGTCCCAACAGGATATTTTTTCCCTTTTTTCGTCCATATAACACGGATGAACTGGTACTTTCGTCCCTTGGCAAAGTGCCCAATTAAAAGATTAAAAAAAGATTAAAAAACATTAAATTAAGTAATACTTTACAATGTTTAATTTTATATTAACTAAATATTGACTTAAAATTACTTTGTGGTATACTGAATTTATCAAATAAATAAAGCAATTGCACACTGGTTCCCATATTTTTACTGCACTCCCCAAGTATGCAGTACCCTCTCCCTGAAATATGGGAAGCAGCGTGCAATTGCTTTTTTATTAAGTGAAACCGGATAGATGGAGGGTGCTGGAAGGTTTTTGCAACTAAAATGGAGAAGAAAGGAAAGGTAGAGCAAAAACATGAGAAGGGTAGGAAAACAGATTGTTGCCATCACGCTGGCAGCAGCGATGATGGGGTCATTGACACCGGAGGCATGCACATTTTTACAGAACGAGGTTGTGTATGCAGCAGAAACAAATGATGTTGTTTATGAGAACAGTGATAAGGTAACGATTGAAGATATGGATTTTTCCGGGCTTGATGCAGAAGACTGGGGAAATAAAAAAGAAACGGTATATGGCTATACCAATGATTCGGTAAGAAAGGTGAACGCTTCTTTCCGATTGAAGACAAAGGTGACGATTGATGAGGAAGCTTATGCATCTTTGGGGACAGACGGATATGTGAAAGTACAGCCGATTGCAAAGCTCGGAGAAGGTTGTACTTATACAAAACCAGGTTCTTTAAAGGAATTAAAGCAGGATTCATTTACCAAAGAGGGGGATGTATATACAACAGAACTGGAAGCTTCTTATAAGTTAGATGATGAAAGTACGTTGATGGAAATAGACTTTGAAGTTGTTGGTGCAAAGGCAAAAGGTTCTATTTCATTTTCAGATGTATCGGTAATTAATGAAGCATCAACTCCTGCGGTAAAACGTACAGAGTTATATAGAAGTGAGGACGCAAAAACAACAGAACCCATTGATTTTGCAGGATTGGACGAAGAAGACTGGAATGGTGCAGGAAAAATTACTTTTGCATATGATGATTCCATCAAGGGTTCGTTGGGAAATGTGAATGAAGAGTATGAATTAACTGCAAAGGTAACACTGGATGAAACATCCTATCAGTCGCTGGATGCAGATAAAGCGCATCTGAATATCCAGGGTGTAACAAAACTGGGATCAAAATGGGGATGGAACAACAGTACGGATTGCCAGTGGCTGCAGAAGGATTCTTTTATGAAAGTTGGGGAGAATTATTCAGCTGATCTGAAAGTAAAGTTTTCAGGAATAACACCGGATACATTGATGGATGTTGAATTCGTTCTTGTGGGAACCGGATTTAAGGGAACTGTGACATTTTCAAATGTAGTTCTCACAAATTTATCAAGAGATAAACAGGAACTGACCAAACAGGAGCCAACCGTTCTTTCTGATTTAAATGATGAATCCCAGGTAAATCTGTGGGCAGGCGAAACCGGATATCAGTATTTCCACGGTGGAACAAAAAATGCTGCTCCGGAACTTTCCTATGATGCAAATGGCGGAGACGGAAGATTAAAAGTAAGTCTGGATTATACAGCCAACTCCGGCGAATCATGGAGTGAGGCAAAAGTGAAATTCACACCCAAGACACCGGCTGATATCAGCAATTATAATCAGGTGAGTGTGGATTTGATTTATCCGGAAAACAGTAATATTTCCAAGATAAAATTTTTCTCCAACAGCGGAATCAATAAAGATACCAGCATAGATTCGTCCGAGGCAACAGATGCAGGAAACGGATATAAGAAAGTTACAGTTACTTTAGGATTTTCTCCATCTGCCACACCAATGAATGATCTGACAATCGGACTTATCGGAGCCAACAGTTCCTTTGCAGGGGATGTTTATCTGGATAATCTGATACTTTCCCAGAAGGATGCCAGTGGTGATTTTGTGACAATTACCGCAACACCGAATACAGACGGAACACAGGCAAAACCAGAAGCAACAGATAAAACCCTGACCATGACAGATCCGGATGCCAGCAATAGCGCAAAGGCATTGTATGCATATCTGCAGGGACTGACTGAAAGTGATCAGGTACTGTTTGGACATCAGAATGATGTGAGCCATTCCGTAGGAAACAACGATCTGGGAGATGTAAAAGATGTGACCGGTTCCGTCAGCGGTATTTTCGGCATTGACTCCCTGGCATTGTTTGGAAGCGAGGCTGGTGGTACGGATGCGGCATCTGCATTGCAGAATTCCATTGACTACAGCAAAAAGGCGGCCCAAAACGGTGCAATCGTTACCTTATCCACCCATATGCCGAATTTCACCAACGCAAAGATTAAAAAGAATGCAGATGGAACCTACGATTTCTATAACTGTGATTTTAATGAAGCAAAAGATTTATCCGGTGATTCGTTAAAGAAGATTTTGCCTGGTGGAGAGAAGAATGAGGTATTTAAGGCATATCTTGATACGATTGCATTCTATGCCAATGCATTGGAAAAAGAGAATATCCCGGTGATTTTCCGGCCATTCCATGAGGATACCGGCGGCTGGTTCTGGTGGGGCAGTGCAAACACCGCAGAAAGTTACAGGAGTCTGTATGCATATACCAGAGATTATCTGGAATCCAAAGACGTGCACAATATGCTTTATGTGTATTCGCCAAACGGACCGCTGGAGACCGAGGCAGAGTATATGTCGCGGTATCCGGGAGATGCCTATGTAGATATTCTGGCATTTGATTATTACAACGACTTTAATACTTATCCGGCAGAGAGTGATACTTCATTCTTTGATCATCTGGATCAGACCTGTCAGGTTGTATCATCACTTGCAAAACAGCATAACAAGCTGGCTGCGATTTCGGAGACCGGTGTACGTGTGATGAAAAAGGATGGAAGTGATAACGAAGGGCTTCTTGTAAAAAATAATCCGGTCAGTGAGGCAAAGTCGGGTGTGAACTGGTATCAGAAAGTGAATGATATTGCAAAGAAAAACGACATGCCATATTATATGGTATGGGCAAATTTCAGCGATACCAATTTCTATGTGCCGTATAAATACAGTGATACCATGGGTCAGGAAATGATCAATGAGTTTATTGATTACTACAACAATGAGGATTCAGTATTTGGAAACGGTACGAATTTCTATGGCAATATCAATAAGTATGCAGGAGTAAAGACCGAGAATTACAAAGATGTCAGCGGATACATGGTAGCACCGTTTGATATGGATACGATTTTAAAGCCAACTGTGTTAAAGGCAAGTGTTTCCAATGCCGGTGAGGTATCGTTTGTTGTAAAGGATACGGCAAAAGGCAAACAGTTGACATTGCCGGCTGCAAAAGGCTCCGATGGATGCTATACGGCGCAGCTGACACAAAAGGAAATGGATCAGATCGGAAAAACAGATGTAGCGGAAATCGCGCTGGTTGCAGATGGAAAGACATTGTCTGCGATCACAAATCTGAGTATCGGGAAAGAAAAGGACAAAGCTCCGGCAGGTGTGCTGGAAAATTTTGACTACTATGTCGGGAGTAATGGACTTCTGGACGCAGCTTATGGTGGAAATTCTGCCGCTGGATGCAGTTCGTCCTTTACGCTGGATCAGGAGCATAAGGCAGACGGTACATATGGTGCTGCATTTCATTACAAATTAAAAACAACCGGTTCGGAAGTCTGGACGGGTTTGGTAAATGCAAGTCTGGGCAATACAGATTTTTCAGCCTATAATGCATTGAAATTCTGGACAAAACTTGATGGAAAAGGGCAGAAGGTTGTTGTACAGATCAAGGCAGGAGGAGAAGAGTATGAAGTATATCTGACCAATCTTGCGAAGACAGAAGATGCCTATGAAGTAACCGTTCCATTCTCCGCTTTTAAAGGGAAGACGGGTGGAAAACTTAGTGGGGATGCTTTAAAAGATGTGCAGGCATTCGGACTCTGGTGTAATTCCAACCCGGCAGGTTCCGCGGTAGATGTGGAATCGGTACTTTACTTTGATGCATTCAAAGGAACAACGATCAGTGATGCAGAAGCTGCAAAAGCAGATGCCGATGGCCTGATTGCGGTAAAACAGATCAGCCAGAGTGGAAATAATGGCGGAAATTCTTCCTCCGGCAGCAGCACCTCTGGTGGAAATTCCGGCAGCACAACAACACCGGATACAAAACCATCGGAAACCCGGAAAACGGACAAAACATTTGAGAATATTGCAAAAGATACAAATGCGACACTTACCGTTGAAAAGAACGATAAGGGAGAAGTGACAGGTGCCCGGGCACAGCTGGAAAAAACAGTAAAGAATGCTTCCGAGACAAAGAAGACTACAATTTCAGCAGATGTGGTCGCAAAATTAGTCAAAGAGGCAGGAACCAGCGACATCTCGATTACCCAGACAACGAAGAACGCTTCCGGCAAAGTAATGAACAGCGTATCTGTCAATGCGAAGGATCTGCAGGCAGGCAAAAAGCTGACACTTGTAAAAGTTGATAAAAAGACAGGAGAAAAAGTCCTGATCAGCAGCAGGACTTATAAGGTTTCCAAAGACGGAACGGTTACAGCGGATACCAAAGATGCCGGTGATTATGTACTGCTGAATGAGAAGGATGCAAAAGCCCTGAGCAGTAAAATCTTAAAGAGTGTTGCATTAAAGGATACCAAGAAAACGGTTGCAAATGGAAAGAAGGCAAAAGTTACTTTTGATAAGAACCTGAACATGGAAAATGTAAAGAACATTACTTATACATCTTCCAAAAAGTCGGTTGTAACCGTGAATAAAAATGGTACAATTGTCGCAAAGAAAGCTGGCAAAGCAGTTGTGAAAGTAAAAGTCACTTTAAAGAACGGAAAGACAAAGACGGTAAAAATGACGATCAAAGTGACAAAGTAAATTTACAGGAGTTTCGTCAAAATTTTAATAAGAAAAAGACGGTTTCGCAGGAAATCGTCTTTTTTCTTACCCATAATTGTAAAGAGAAGCGTGTGCGTTTTTTCGGGGGAATTGATTGTAATTTCAGGAACCTTTGTTTATACTAAAATCAATAGAAAAGAGAATGAGAAGGAGAACATTTATTATGGCAGGAAAACACATTTCCATTCCGGCACTTTTAAAGATCGGTGCGGGTGCATTGGACAATCTGGGGATTTACTTAAAAGAGTTACAGTTACAGAAAGTAGTTGTATTATTTGGAAACGGTCTTGTAGAAATGTTTGGTTCTACCGTTATGGAAGCATTGCAGCAGGAGGACATTGATATTTTAGAATATCAGGAACTGGATACCGTGCGGTTGGAAGATCTGACCAGTCTTGCATTTTCCATGCCGGCGAAGACGCAGGCAGTCATCGGCATCGGTGGCGGAAAAGTGATTGATGGTGCGAAATATTGTGGATTTCTGCGAAATCTGCCGTTTATCAGCATCCCGACATCGGCATCGAGCGATGGCTTTTCAAGTGCCAGTGCTTCCCTTCTGGTGGAAGGACGGCGCAAGTCCGTTCCGGCAAAACTTGCATATGGGATTGTGGTGGATACAAAGATTATCCGCAGTGCACCGGAGAAATTTTTATATTCCGGAATCGGCGATATGGTATCAAAAATTACGGCACTGTATGACTGGATTTTTGAGGAAGAACATGGGTACGGAAAAGTCAACGATTTTGCTGTCATGATTGCAAAGAAAGCAGTCAACAGTTTTGTGCGCACACCGTTTACTTCGATACAGGATGATCTGTTTTTAAAGGAACTTCTGGATTCTCTTGCGATGAGCGGAATTGCAAATGAGATTGCGGGCAGCAGTGCGCCAACGAGCGGCAGCGAACATCTGATTTCCCATGCACTGGACAAGATGCTTGAGCATCCGCAGCTTCATGGGATTCAGGTCGGCATTGCAACCTATCTGATGAGTGTTGTGCAGGATCATCGTTACCGGAGGGTAGACACGATCTTTACGCAGACGGGGTTCTGGGATTATGTAAAAGCACTGGATCTTCGGCGGGAGGATTTTGAGAAAGCAGTTGATCTGGCACCGTCGATCAAACCGTTCCGCTATACGTATCTGCATGAGCAGCAATATAGGGATCGCGCGAAGGAACTCCTGCATACAGATGCGCGGTTGCAGGAAATCTTGAAATAGAGAGGAAAATAAATTACAGGATATACAATGATAAAAGTAGCAATATGTGATGATGATATACAATTTATTTATAAATTGGAACAAAGTATTTTTCGGTTTGCAGAAATGAAAAGAATAAAAGTGGATGTTGACGGTTATACAAGTGGAGCAGAATTTATTCAAAAACTGCAGCAAAGCGAAAGGTATGATTTGTTATTTTTGGATATTGAATTAGGGGACAGCTCGGGGATTATCGTTGGAAACTGGATTCGATCCCAGATCCAATATGAATCCATGCAGATTGTTTTTGTATCGGCAAAAGAAATGTATGCCATGCAGCTTTTTGATCTGCGTCCAATGAATTTCCTCGTGAAACCCATACAACAGGAACGAGTAGATTATATATTAGATGAATATGAAAGGCTGTATCAGTTTCAGCCACATATTATAGAAATTGGGAAAGGAAGAAATTCGATACGGATAGAAGAACATTCTGTTTTTTATTTGCAGAGCCTTGCCAGAAAAATTCAAGTGGTAACAGCAAATGATACATTATGTGTTTATGGAAAACTTTCGGAGGTTATTCCTGCGTTGAATCCGCATTTATTCTGTGTGGTACATAAATCTTATGTCATTAATCTGCGGTATGCAGAATCTTTTCAGAAAGACAGCGTACACATGATCAATGGGGATGACATTCCGGTCAGTCGGTCTATGAAAAATAACCTTGATCATGCAATTGTGGAAAAGATGAGGTGTGGCGGGTGAATAACATAGAAAGAATATTTGAAGCGGTATGTAACATATTAAGTGTGTATGTAAGTTTTAAAGTGACGGATGTTTTTCTGGAAAAGAAAAGAAAACTGCCACGGATGGCAAATATTGTTTATGTGCTTGTATGGCTTATTAATACAGTTGTTGCATTTGGTTTTCGAAATGCCATGGGAACTACGGTGAGTATGGTACTGCTTCTCTGGGCGGCAGAAGGTATATTGTATGAAGGAAGTATACTGCAGAAAATAATGGCAGGTTGTTTTACAGTATTGCTGGGGCTTACCATAGAATTTATCATGTATTATTATCTGGGAGATTTTTCTTTGTTTTCCGAAGGGCGGGCAATGGGAACCATCACAGGGGCAATGGTCAATCTGCTCATAGCAATGGGAATAAGACAGGTGATATGTCGGCGAAGGGTTATGGAAACACAGAACTATTACTTTATGATTCTTGTATTAGCCGGAAATATTGTCTGGATATATGCTCTTGAGAGTGTATCCGGCGAAAATTCGCCAAAAACAGTATTATCACTGGCTATTATGATCGTTGTAGATCTTGGAATGTTCTATTTGTATGACCGTTTGGGAGAAGCTTATCAGGATAAAATGCAGCAACGGCTTTTAAAGGAACATATAATGGCCTATCAGGAGCAGATGCATATCATGCAGCAGAATCAGAAAAAGCTGGATTCTTTGCGGCATGACATGAAAAACCATATGTATCTTCTGCAGACATATCTTAATGAAGGAAGGTATGATAAGGCACAGGAATATGTAAATAAAATGAGTGAGCATTTGCAGACGGAGCATAAGTATGTGAATACGGGGAATCTGGAATTGGATATGATTTTGAATCATAAACTGGCAAAAGCGGAGGCAATGTCCTGTCAGATTCAGTCGCAGATTGTGATTCCGTGCCAGTTGCCAGTGGATGGATATGACTGGAATGTTTTGTTTGGAAATCTGTTGGACAATGCAATTGAGGCAATGGAGCAGATAAAAGATCGTTTTTTGGAGATTCGGATACAATATGACAGGGGAATTCTGGGGATACAGGTGAAAAATACGTTTGATGGAAAAGTCAATAAACAGGGAGAACGTTTACTGACAAGGAAGAAACAACAGGCATTGCATGGAATCGGTATGCAGAATATTTCAGATGTTGTAGACAAATACGGGGGATGGAAATCTATAAATATCGATGAAAATATATTTGAGGTTCAGATTGTGTTATATCTTTGAAAAAATCCCATGGTGTATGCTATGGGATTTTTAATGCAGATTTTGACGAAAATCAAACCAATTTTAACATGCAGAAAGAATAATGGGAAAAATGAAGTATAGTATACACAAGAGAGGGGAAATAGCCATGAAAAATATTTTAAAAATAATGCTTATGATGATTACAATTTATACGATAGCAGGTTCTGCTGTGTATGCCGCGGAAATACCGGTTTCAGATCAGGATCAGTTAATAACGAGCAGGGATTGGACAGAAATCAGTAATTTACAGGATGAAATGAAAAAAGAAGAGCCGGATGCAACCATCGATTATGACAAGGCATTAAAAGTATATGTGGATTGTAATCTTATAAAATTGCAGACGGCAGATACGAAAAAACTCACAAGTGCTCTGGAAAGTGCAAATTATGTATGGGTAATTCCTTTTAAAATGGAAAAGACATATGGAATGTTTACCGTAGCCAAAGGACTTCCATTGCGTGAAGAAGCAAAGTCTGTATTGACAAAAGCAGAACAGGAAGAAGTAAAAAATCATGCCGGAAAATGGATGATTACAGAGATAGCAGAACATACAGTGGAACCTTACTATGATATACTTCTGGAAAAACGAGAGGCATTATCGGACTGTACGAGAGTAGTACTGGTGGGAAGTCAACCGGGAATGAGACAGCCGGTTGCACTTGGGATGGATGATGAAACAGCACGTATCTGGATTTCGTTAGGGTATCAGTATCCGGTTATGGAGAAAATTCCGGAAACTCAAAATGTGGAAAGCGGTGTCTATTCATTTGAGTCTGTAGCGGAGATTTCAGATACTTATATTGAAGATTCTGAGGTAAGTACAGGAGCTGGAGTACAGAGCAGAAGTTCGATGAAATATGTGGCTGGCATTGGAATTATAGTGATAGGAAGCATATTAATCTTTAGTGTTTTAAAGAAAAAGAAATTGGAGGATTAGGAATGAAGAAAATCAGTCTGTACTTATTAATTTTTACAATGCTATATTGTCTGTGTGCGTGTGGAAAAAATTCTGATGCAAAATCAAACAGTAGAGAAGATGATGGCAGAAAAGAGCAAAAGATAATCATATCATCAATTCAGGTTGCTTCAAATACGAAGGTTATGCGTGCAAAGGTGTTCCTTCCGAACGTAAAATCTTTGGAAGGAACAAATTATTGGTTAGGTGGGTTAGATACTACCAGTAAGGTGGATGTAATAGATACAGGTGATGGTATTCAGATCAATGTGTGCGGCTTTTATTCCGATGATACTGCGTGGAAAAATCCGAAAGTATATAAGGGATTTCAATCACCGGATAATTCAAATACGCCATTAAAAAATGTTTTGGTTAAGGGAAAAGTTGTTCCAATGAAGGAGAAGATGTTAAAAGCAGATGTTAAGAAAACAAAAAAAACAATCCCTGTTGAAATTACACCTTATACGGTTAGTATTTGTCCCGTCAATGACTGGAGAGAAAAAGGGTGTTTTTATCATGGAGTTGCAACAACAAAAGACGGAAAGCAATATTCCATAGGAGAGTTACCTCTTACCGATGACAGAAAAGGAACTGAAAAAAAGAAACATCCTTTCATGGATGGTACAGATCTTGAAGAGCTTGGAGATGGCTATGCATCTGCAAGTGAAATGAAATATTGTGGGGCTCGTTATATTTTTAATCAGGAGATTGATATCACACAGATAGAACAGATAGAAATAATAAAATATAAAATCAGCAGATGATATAGGTATAAAAACAGGTCATAAATTTGTTGACGATGATAGGAAACCATGTTAGGATGATGGTAGAGACTATCAATGAAGTGACAGGGGAATGAGTTTTTGACTCATCCCCCTGTTCTTATTATCAGGAGAAATGGATGAAAAAGAACAATCAGATGAAACCAGACAATGTAGCAAAACGTCTATGGGCATTTTTTATCGTGCTCACCATGTGTATTACCGTGCAGCCTGTCGTGCCGGTAAAGGCGCAGGAGGCTGTGCAGACAGCGGCAAGAACGATCTATACGGAATTTAAAGATGGAAATTCTACCCATTCTGGAGATGGAAGCTATGGAAATCCCTACAATTTATTTGAGGATGCCTATGCGGCTGCCGGCAATGGGGATGAAATCTCAATTTTGGGAAGTGGTGCTTTTTTAAATGCCGAGGCTGCGGAACCGTTTATTTTTGATAAAAGCGTGACCGTCAACGGAAATGGAAATACTTTTTCCAACCGTAAGGGGGGATTTATCCTGAATACGGATGTGACATTTAAAAACATTACGCTGCGGTTTTCCAATCGTCTGCACGATGCAATTTTTGCAAATGGGCATAAACTTGTTCTTGAGAATGTTACGTGCGACAGCGGATTCCGCTATGTAGATATCTTTGGCGGATCCCTTTATGAGAATGGAAAGAATATGGGGAATCATCCGGGATCAGAGGCACAGATTCTGATTACGGGTGGTGGTACCAATCTGGGGAATATTTATGCCGGTTCCATGAACGGAACATATGACGGTAAGACACAGATCGTGCTTGCGCACGTTTCCGGTACGCAAAATGGAGAAATCTATGCATCCGGTGCCATTGAACCATATGTAAATCAGGATGACTGGTTTTCCACGCAGGAGCCGGATCCACCGGCAGCGGATGGACAATATACGGTTTCCGGCGATGTGGAAATTTCACTTACCGGTTCCGATACGAAACAGGTGTACGGAGTATCTGAAAATCACGCAGGGAAGACATTTCTGACCATAGATACCGACCAGTCCTATACCGGGATTCCAGGTATAAGCAAAGTAGGAAACCTCACAGTAAAGGGCGGTGGAACATTTGCACCGGCAGCGTTGGACAGCTGTACGGTCAGGCTGGAAGGGGCAAGTGCGATTGATCTTTCCCAGATGGAAACTCCACAGGTACATTCGATTGTGAGTGCGGATTCAGCAGGAAACCGACTGATCTTAGGAAAAGAACAGAAGCTGAATGTTACAGATACCATTACGGGTGCACTTACATTTGAAACCCTGAATGGAAGAAATGGAAAATCCGGAATTGCAGAGTATGGTCACACCTATCTGGAACTTGGAAGGGCTGCGGATACGGCGGTTTCTTTTACACCGACAGACGGACAGGCGGGAATGACACTGGAACGGACATCGTCTGGAAACGGAGAAATCTGGAAAACCAGTGAGTTGTCAGGGGATAAACCGGTTGCGGTAAAAAATATGACCATAAAAAATCCGGTAATTACTACAACGGTTTCGGAGATTTCAAAAGTCGGTGAGTATAAAAATAAGGATCCAAAACCATATCTGGCAGAGGTAGCCTGGCTGGAGCAAACGGATGAGTATGATCGGGATCTAGGGGTTGTTCCGATGGAATATGAAGTAACATTTAACGGGAAAACACTTTCTTCAGAGACGGTTACGAATGATGAAGGTAGTTTTATTTGTATTCCGAATTTTAATTTGATGTTCGAAACGGGAATAGAGAAGAATGCGATCACACCCATGTGCTATCGCACGGCTGAGAGTTCTACGGTAAAAGAAGGAACCTACTATATCACAATCCGTCCATTTTCAGCAGATGAACAGATCGAACAGAACGTAATTCTGATTGTAAACAAAGATCCGGATACATCCGGTTCGACGGTTACTTCAAAGGAAACAACCACTACGATAAATGGATTACCATCGGCTGTGTCCATGCAGGATGAACTGAATCTTACCGTGCAGACGGTCTATACAGATAGCAGCTTACAGGGACACGTGCCATCTGCTGGTTTTTCGGTATACATTAACCAGACCCCTTATGAAGTATCCGGCATCACGCTTCAAAACGGAGAGGCAGCCATAAAGATTCCGGTTTCAGAGACAAATGGATTTCATATGGGAGAAAATGCAATTACAGTTTCTTATGCAGGAGCAGCCAATGAAAAATATAGGGCACTTCCTTCCCAGGCAAACGAAACCGTGGCGGTAAATCCAATTGCCGTAAAGATGCAGTATGATACCATCCAGCAGACAGCTGCATACACAGGGCTGAAACAGAGCTGCTTTGTTTCCACGGTAAATGTAGTCCGAAAGGACAACGGAAAGACGGTAGATTCGCAGGTAAAGCCTGAAGTTTTCTATCGGCAGGATGGGAAAAATGTTGTTCCGGTGCAGCCGGGCAGCTATGAGGTGTGGTTTAAAGTAACTGGAAACCAGTACGATGTGATAGAGGAAAAAGTCGGAACCTTTACCATTACAGCGGCGAAACCATCGATTCGCCTTACGGCAGAGACAGAAAACGGTAATTCCGTACATCTGTATGCACAGGTAGATGGAGTCCGAAATGGCAGTATTCCGCTTGGTTCGATTTCTTTTTATCAGGACGGAACCATAATAAAGGCACAGGAAAAACTCGTATATGGGGAAGCCGATACGGTTGTATCAGGCTTAAAACGTGGCGGTTCTTATCAGTTTAAGGCAGTATATGAGCCGGATGATAAGGATGGACAGACTTATTACGAAACAGTGACAAGTGAAGCCGTGACTGTTACAATCAAAGAGGACAGTTCCACCGGAGGCGGTGGAACAACTGGAGGCGGCTCATCTTCCGGAGGAAGTGGAACAACCGGAGGCGGCTCATCTTCCGGAGGCGGTGGAACAACCGGAGGCGGTTCATCTTCCGGAGGAAGTTCTGGTGGTGGAAATACTTCGGGTGGTAACACAGCCGGAGGGGGAACACCGTCCAACGGAAACAAAACCGATGTAGAAACTCCGTCTGACGGAAATACAGCTGGTACACAAACACCGTCCGATGGAAACGCGGCCGGACAAAAAACACCAACCGTAACCGTTACCGGAACCCGGAAAAATAAAGCCATCAAAACAACGGTGACCGCTGATCTGATAAATCAGATACTGGAAGAAAACGATGGAAAACACACAGATGTGACGATCCAGGTTACCGATCCGGCTGGCGACGTAAGCTATACACTGACCGTAAATACAGCAGACATACAGACCGGAAATAAGCTGTATGTGTGTGCAAAAGATCAAAAGACAGGTGCCTATGTCCTTGTAAACGACAAGAGTTATACGGTTACAAAAGCCGGAAATGTGAATTTTTCAGCAGATTCCAATAAGGATTATGTCCTTATGGATCAGAAAGATATGGATCAGGTCACAACGAAAATATTAAAAACGGTTACATTGAAGAATAAAACCGTTCAGGTGAAGAAGGGAAAACAAAAGAAGGTTTCTCTGGCAGCCACCTTAAATATGGACAATGTAAAAAGCATTTCTTATCAGAGCAATAACAAAAAAATTGCATCTGTAAACAAGAAGGGTACCATAAAATCGAACAAAAAAGGAACTGCGTCCATTCGCGTGACAGTAACCTTAAACAATGGAAAGACCAAAGTTTTAAAATTAAAAGTCAAAGTCAAGTAGCAGATGCAGGAAAAGACAAAACCCCGGAAATAAATATCCGGGGTTTTTGTTTTACCTAGAGAGAAAGTGCACACTGATCAATTTTTTTCAGTTCCTCCTCCGTAAACGGAGCAGAGTTTAACACTTTCAGATTTTCAAGAATCTGTGCCGGGCGGGAAGCTCCGATCAGAACGGAAGTAACCACACCGTCCCGGATCACCCATTTGAGTGCCATCTGTGCGAGGCTTTCACCACGGGCAGCCGCAATCTCATTCAGGCTCCGGATACTGTTCAGCCGCTTTTCATCGAACTGGTCGGCATGCAGGAAACGTCCGTCGGTATTGACACGGCTGTCCTTTGGAATACCGTGCAGATAACGGTCGGTCAGCATACCCTGTGCGAGCGGGCTGAAAGAAATAATTCCTTTCTTCCCATCTGCTGCGGCCTGTTTTAAACCGTTTTCTTCAATGGTACGGTTAAAGATATTGTAGGAATTCTGGTTGATAATAAACGGGCAGTGCAGATCTTCTAAGATGGCAGCTGCGCGTTTCATGGTTTCCCCGTCGTAGTTGGACAGACCGACATACAGTGCTTTTCCGCTTCGCACGATCTGGTCGAGTGCACCCATGGTTTCCTCCAGCGGTGTATCCGGGTCCATGCGGTGGTGATAGAAAATATCCACATAGTCCAGACCGAGTCGTTTTAAGCTCTGGTCAAGGCTGGCAATCAGGTACTTGCGGCTGCCCCAGTTTCCATAAGGCCCCGGCCACATGTCAAAACCGGCTTTGGAACTGATGATCAGTTCATCGCGGTAGGAAGAAAGTTCTTCCCGAAGGATCTTCCCGAGATTTTCCTCCGCACTGCCCGGCTGCGGTCCATAGTTGTTTGCCAGATCAAAATGTGTGATCCCGTGGTCAAATGCCGTAAAGCACATCTGTCTCATATTTTCATAAACACCGGTATCTCCGAAATTGTGCCAGAAGCCCAAAGATACTTCCGGCAGCATCAGTCCGCTGTCGCCGCAGCGGTGGTATTTCATGGTTTCGTAACGTGATTCATTTGCGTGATACATAAGAAATCCTCCTTAGTTTGTAAAAAATTTATCATAAATGCCAAATCCAAAGATAAAAAGCACAATCAGCGGCAGAATATAGGTAATGTAGCCGCGCATCCAGTTTTTAATTTTTAATCCTTTTCCGGTATTGGCTTCGGTTGTGTAGTTTTTCCAGCCCCAGCCGTAGCGGCTTGTGCAAAACAGCAGATATACCAGGGAACCGAGAGGCAGGAACAGGTTGCTTACCAGAAAATCTTCCAGGTCAAGCACAGACCCGCCAAAGATTGAAAAACCTTTCCAGTTCCATACATTGTATCCGAGTACACATGGCAGGGAGAGTACAATGATAAGTACCAGATTAACGGCACAGGATTTCTGGCGGCTGCATCCGGTCAGTTCCATACCGCAGGAGATGATGTTCTCAAATACTGCCAGGATTGTGGAAAACGCTGCAAAAAACATAAACAAAAAGAACAGGCTTCCCCAGAGTCTGCCAAGCGGAATATGGTTAAAAATATTCGGCAGGGTGATAAAAATCAGGCTTGGTCCGGAAGTCTGGTCAACATGGAACGTAAAGCATGCCGGAAAAATGATAAGTCCGGAGGTGATAGCAACAAACGTATCCAGAATGGCAATATTTACCGATTCACCAAGCAGAGAGCGTTCCTTTCCGATATAACTTCCCAAAATTGCCATCGCGCCGATTCCAAGGCTTAACGTGAAAAATGCCTGGTTCATGGCACCCGTAATGGTTTTTGCAATACCGATCTGTTTCATCCGTTCAAAGTCCGGGATCAGATAAAAGGCAAGGCCTTCTTTTGCACCATCCATAAAAAAGCTGTTGACTGCCAGAATGATCATGATGATAAGCAAAGAAGTCATCATGACCTTTGTTACTTTTTCCAGACCGTTCTGCAGTCCACGGGAGCAGACAAATACGCCGGCGCAAACAACTACCACCATCCAGAAGCCCATGGTCAGAGGTTTGCTCAGCATTGTGGTAAACTGTCCGGAGACACCGTCGGCATCCAGTCCCTGAAACTGTCCGGTGACCGTCATATAAAAATAATGAAGCATCCAGCCGGTGACCGTTGTATAAAACATCATAAGAAGATAGCAGCCGATCAATGTGATAATCCCGTGGATATGCCATTTCTGTCCGGGTTTTTCCAGTGCCTGGTAGGCTTTGACCGGACTTTTCTGGCTGGCACGCCCAACCGCAAATTCCATCGTCATGATCGGGAGTCCGAGAATAATCAGAAACAACAGATAAAACAGCACAAAGGCACCGCCTCCGCCCTGTCCGGCAGTGTATGGAAATTTCCATACGTTTCCGATTCCGATCGCACATCCGGCTGACAGGAGAATGAATCCCAGACGGGATTTTAATTTTTCTCGTTCTTCCATAAAATAATCCACCTTTTTGTAAACATTGTATAAAATACAAACGAAATTATACAATCTGTTGTGAGAAGTTTCAACCCTTTTTGACGAAATTTTACCAGGTATGTGTTGTATTTTTTTACAGATGCTAGAGGAGAAGATTGCGGAGTTTTCATGTTCTGTAATCGTCAGAATTATATCAGGAAAGAAAGAGGGTTAAACCATGGTTTTAACAGAAAAAGAGATGGCAACAATTGAGGATCTGCACACACAGGAACTTTCCTGCGTGGAGAAGTACAAACGTTACGGACAGGAAGCAAAGGACCCGGTGCTTCGGGATTTATTCGCTGATCTTGAAAAGAAAGAGCAAAAGCATGTGGAGTCTCTGGAACAGGTCATGAAAGGCAGCGTCCCATCCTGTAACGTCAATGACAGGGATGGAAAGATGTATGAGCCAAAGGCAACATATGATTCCATGACCAATCCGGAAGATAAGAAAAACGATAATTTCCTTGCCACAGACAGCATTGGTTCTGAAAAAATGGTGTCCGGAACGTATAATACCGATGTGTTTGCATTCGGGGATTCCGATGTGCGCAAACTTCTGGCAGATATCCAGGTGGAAGAACAAAACCACGCGGAGATGCTCTATAAATATAAAACCGTAAACGGCATGGCATAGCCGGCATGTGGAGTGGATGTCCCAAAGCATCCACTCTTTTTGTTTTTACAAAAGGATTACAGAAAACGGATAGTGCATCTTACATAACCCGTTTATTATAAATCCTGTAATAAATCTTACAGATTTCACAAGGAGAACAAAAGAATTATGAGAAAAAATGTGATGAAACTTACAGCAGGAGTTCTCTCCACCGCTGTATTGGCAGGAATGTTTGCCACTGGTATCCCGACAAAGATTGCAGCAGCAACGGAACACTGGAATGATGCTTCCCGGGAATCTACAGACTGGAGCAACTGGAAAAAGAACTGGGCTGCTTATAGCAGTGAGTATGAACATGTATCGCTGACTCCGGGTGCGGATGAGACAAAATTAAATTATGCATGGTACAGCAAAACGGCTGAGACTCCAAAGGTGAGAATCTCTACCAGACAGAATATGGATGGTGCGACAGAGTTCACCGGAGCGCAGACCGAAGCTGTGACCATAGATACCACAAAATATTTTTCCAATAAAGTAACCGTAAGCGGGCTCAAAGAAAATACCAGCTATTATTATCAGGTATTTCAGGATGGAAAGTGGCAGGATACACAAAACTATACCACACAGGCGTTTGATGAATTTTCTTTCCTGTATGTCGGGGATCCGCAGATCGGTGCTTCGAAAGGTCAGACCAGCAGTGAGAGTGAAAAGATGGAAAATGCAGGAAATGTTGTAACTTCTGCACCGGGAAAAAATCTTGCAGCAAGAAATGACAGCTATAACTGGAACAACGTATTAAATGAAGCACTCGAGGATCATTCCGATGTAAGTTTTCTTGTGTCCGCAGGAGATCAGGTGAACTACGGAAGCAACGAGCGGGAATATGCAGGATATCTTGGGGCAGAGGCACTGACTTCCCTTCCGGTAGCAACGACCATTGGTAACCACGACAGTGTTTCGAATCAGTACAGCCTGCATTTTAATAATCCAAATGCTTTTTCCGATACCGATACCAATTATGTACAGGGAAAGACAAAGGCAGGAACCGATTACTATTATCGTTATGGAAATGTCCTGTTCATTGTTCTTGATACAAACAACTATAACTGTGCAACGCATGAGAATGTCATGAAAAAAGCAATCAATGAGAATAAAGATGCCAAATGGCGTATTGTGGTATTCCATCAGGATATTTACGGCAGTGGTTACGACCATTCCGATTCCGATGGTATGGTGCTTCGTACACAGCTTACTCCACTGATGGATAAGTATAAGATTGATGTGGTGATGCAGGGACATGATCATACCTATTCCAGAACCTTCCAGCTTGAGGGGGATGGAAAGGATCATACTTCTTACAGCACTTATGGATACAAATCTGTAGAGGAAGCTGAAAAAGACAGTGATTATCAGGCACAGAATAACTGCTATGAAATCGTAAACAAGACCGTTGGCGGAACCGTTACCAATCCGGAAGGAACCGTATATTTAGAGGCAAACTCTGCAACAGGTTCAAAATTCTATAGCCTGATTGCTTCCAAACAGGACTTCATTTCTGAGAGAAGCCAGACCTGGACACCAACCTATTCCGTCGTAAAAGTAACGGACAAAAAGTTTTCTGTAACAACTTATGATGCAACGACCAGAAAACAGTTACAGGGATCTACTACATATACGATCGTAAAAGATGCGGTAAAGCAGACCATTCAGGCGAAGAACTCTTACAAAAAAACCGTAGGAGACAAAGCCTTTTCCTTAAATGCAAAAGCAAAAACACCGCTTACCTATACCTCTTCCGACAAAAAGATTGCAACTATTGATAAGAACGGAAAAGTTACCGTAAAAAAGGCCGGAAAGGTTACAATTACGGTGAAGGCAGCAGCAACCAGCCAGTATCAGGCAGCAGGCAAAACAATTACGATTACTGTTACAAAGAAAGCAGTAAAGAAAGCAGTTAAATAATAATGAAGAAAAACTGGAAAAAAGTTTTAGTGGGAACCCTTTGTCTGGTGGGGTTCCTACTGTTATTAGTCAAAGGAAACCAGTTCGAAAAAGTATCCCTGATTTCCACGGAAGGGCAAAGCTATGAGAAAGCAGTCGTGACAAAGATCACGAAAGATAATCTGGCAGAAGATGGAAACCGATACGGGACACAGGAGGTGCGCGTACAGGTTAAATCCGGAGCATATGCAGGGGAAGAGTTTGATGCCGTCAATCCAAGCGGTTCCTTGTTTGGCATGGAGAACTGTGAAGTTGGTTCGCGCGTAATTGTTATTGTCAGTTCCACAGATGATAATGCTGTCGTTACGGTATACAGCAAAGACCGTACTATGGCAATTTATCTGTTTGTACTTTTTTTCTGTCTGGTGATATGTATTATAGGTGGGAAAAAAGGAGTCAAAGCCATTGCAAGTCTGGCATTTACTGGTGTGTGTATTGTTTATCTGATGTTTCCGCTGATGTACCGGGGCATTTCACCGATCGGTATTACCATTGTTGTTGTTATTCTCTCGACATTGCTGACCCTGTGGCTTTTGGGCGGAGTCTCTAAAAAGACGGTATCTGCAGTGGTGGGAACGGTCAGCGGTGTGGTTGTGGCAGCCGCAGCCGCAGTTGTGTTTGGAAAAGCCGCAGGCATTACCGGGTATAATGTGTCTGATATCGAAACGTTGAATTATGTGGCACAGAATACACAGATAAAAATAGGACAGCTTCTGTTTTCGGGAATCATTATAGCCGCACTTGGGGCAACCATGGATGTTGGCATGTCAATTGCATCCACGATTCAGGAACTGCACGAACGCAGTCCGCAGCTGGGGACAAAAGAGTTGTTTGTGTCGGGAATCCGTGTGGGGCGCGATATGATGGGAACCATGGCAAATACACTGATTTTTGCCTATGTCGGTGGTTCGTTGTCTACGCTCGTTGTCAATTATGCATACAATCTGAGTTATAATCAGCTGATCAATTCTTATGTAATCGGAACAGAAATCATGCAGGGACTTTCGGGAACTCTTGGGGTTGTGCTGACCGTACCGATTACCGCAGCTGTAGCGGCAGTGCTTATCGGAAAGAAAAAGATAGTAAAAGAACCATTGATGCAGGACATTTATGATGGCTCAGATGATTATGAAGAACCGGAAACAGACGGTGAATACGGGGAAGATGTTTAAATGGGACATATGTGAAAAAAGTTATGAGATATGTCCCGAACCTAAAAGAAAGTGGGACATATGTGAAAAAAGTATGTGATATGTCCCAAAAGAATAGAGATGAGGGACATATATCAAGAAAGTATATGAATATGTCCCGATGGCGGTGATAAGTGGGACATAGTTGGAAAAATATATCATATATGTCCCAACACACGATGCAAGTGGGACATAATCAATCTTTTATTTTCTATATGTCCACTATCAATTTGGAAAGTGATAGAACACTTGATTTTCTTAACAAACACATGCAAATCTGTTTGTTAAAAAATGGTCTGGAAAATTCAATTCCGAAACAATACCAGCGTATTAAAAATATATTGACATTTACGAACTTTACGCTATAATAGAATCAAACATATGAACAAATGCTCATATGAAAGAATGATAAAATGAAAAAGGAAAGTATGGAGGAAACCGACGATGAAGAAAACTTACAAAATTGATGTGGATTGTGCAAACTGTGCAAATAAAATGGAGGAAGCTGCAAAAGCTACTACCGGAGTAAAGGATGCAACTGTAAATTTCATGACACTGAAGATGAACGTAGAATTTGAAGAGGGTGCAGATGCAAAAGCGGTTATGCAGGATGTGTTAAAGAATTGTAAGAAAGTGGAAGATGATTGTGAGATCTTTCTTTAAATCCGGCTTTTCCCATAGGTATCAGTCAGATTGGAGGACACCATGAATAAAAAGCAGAAAAAAGTATTGAAACGAATTATTGTGGCAGCAGTGCTTCTGGTTATCATCGGGATTGCAGGAAGCATTGTTTCCATACCAAAGTGGCTGGAGTTTCTTTTCTATCTGGTTCCGTATTTTGTGATCGGCTATGATATTCTGCGGAAAGCCTGGAAGGGAATCTGTAACAGGCAGATGTTTGATGAAAATTTCCTGATGGCAGTGGCAACCATCGGAGCGATTGCCCTCAGCGATTACAAAGAAGGCGTTGCAGTTATGCTGTTTTATCAGATCGGAGAGCTGTTCCAGAGTTATGCAGTCGGTAAGAGCCGCCGGAATATCAGTGATCTGATGGATATCCGGCCGGATTATGCAAATATTGAAACAGACGGTCAGATTGAAAAAGTAGACCCGGATGAGGTGGAGATCGGCACGGTGATTATTGTACAGCCGGGCGAAAAAGTTCCAATCGATGGTGTGGTTGTGGAAGGACATTCTTCCCTGAATACCAGTGCACTGACGGGAGAGAGTGTTCCGCGGGAAGTCGCTGTGGGAGAGGAAATCATCAGTGGATGTATCAATATTTCCGGACTGTTAAAGATCCGCACCACAAAAGAGTTTGGAGAGTCTACGGTTTCTAAGATTCTTGATCTGGTGGAGAATGCAAGTTCCAAGAAATCACGTTCCGAGAATTTTATTTCCAGATTTGCACATTATTATACACCGGCAGTCTGTTACGGTGCGCTGGCACTGGCAATACTGCCACCGCTTGTCCGCATGCTGTTTATGGGGCTTCCGGCAGACTGGGGCATCTGGATTTACCGTGCACTGACATTTCTGGTTATCAGCTGCCCGTGTGCGCTGGTCATCAGTATTCCACTCAGCTTTTTTGCAGGAATCGGAGGTGCCAGTGCAGAGGGTGTTCTGGTAAAAGGTTCCAACTATCTGGAAGCACTTGCGGGAACACGCACGGTTGTCTTTGATAAGACAGGGACAATTACGCAGGGGGTATTTGAAGTCTGCGGAATTCATGGAACAAACTGTGCATCCGGCAGCTGTCCGGTTGTGTCCGGACATCCGGTATATACGAAGGAGGAAGAACAGCTGCTGGAATACGCGGCACTGGCAGAGTGCCACAGCACACATCCGATCAGTGTCAGCCTGCAGAAAGCCTATGGCAGGAAACTGGATGTGGACCGGGTCACAGATGTACAGGAAATCGGTGGACACGGTGTGATCGCAACGGTAGACGGACACAGGGTTGCAGCAGGAAATGACAAACTCATGAAAAAAGAAAAAATTGCGTACCGCAACTGCAGCTGTACCGGTACAATCGTACATCTGGCAGTCGATGGTGTCTATGCCGGTCATATACTGATTTCAGATATGATTAAGCCGAATGCGGCGGCTGCCATGCAGGCACTGAAAAATTCCGGTGTGCACCGGCTGGTAATGCTGACGGGTGATGATGACCGTGTAGCACAGCAGGTAGCAGGGGAGGTTGGAATCACGGAAGTACATTCCCAGCTGCTTCCGGCAGATAAAGTTTCCGAAGTGGAAAAACTGTTGCGGACCAGGGAAGAAAAGAGTACCGTTGCCTTTGTCGGGGATGGCATTAATGATGCACCTGTGCTTTCCCGTGTTGATGTTGGAATCGCTATGGGAGCACTTGGATCGGATGCGGCGATTGAGGCAGCAGATGTGGTACTGATGGATGATGATCCGCTCAAGATTGCGAAAGCAATCCGTATCGCAAGAAAGTGCCTGCGGATTGTATATGAAAATATCTGTTTTGCAATCGGGATTAAACTGCTCTGCCTGTTTTTGGTAACGATAGGTATTGCAAATATGTGGATGGGAATTTTTGCAGATGTCGGTGTTATGGTGATTGCTGTGCTGAATGCAATCCGCGCACTTTTTGTAAAAAAATTATAGGGTATAATTCTGCCGGAAATGTTCCGGTGGAGAGGAGGAACTTCATGGAAAAAGAAAAGATTGAATGCTGTAGTGAAAATCAGGTACATCCGGATCTGCTAAAGATCGTGAATGACACGATGCCGGAAGAAACGGAACTGTATGATCTTGCAGAATTATTTAAAGTGTTTGGAGATTCCACCCGTATCCGCATCCTGTTTGTCCTGTTTGAAGCAGAGGTGTGTGTCTGTGATCTTGCAGCGGCATTGTCAATGACACAGTCTGCAATTTCCCACCAGCTTCGGATTTTAAAACAGAATAAGTTAGTCAAATGCCGCAGGGAGGGAAAATCTGTTTTTTATTCCCTGGCAGATGACCACGTCCGGTCAATCATTGCACAGGGCAGGGAGCATATTGAGGAAGATGTAATATAAGGATGATACCATATGGGAGAAAAGGACATTCGCGGTGGATGTCCTTTTTTCGTACAGACGGATCTTAATATTTATTTAAGTTTCTTTAAAGATAGCCTTTTTTGGATGTGAAACTGCTATAATAAAGGTGCAGTAGAAAAAATACATCAATTAAAATATGAGGTAAATACATATGGAAACTTATGAAAGCGTAAAAAGTAATCCGGTGCAGCCGGAGCAGAAAGAAAAGAAAAAAGGCGGTGCATGGAAAGGGATTGTAGCGGTGATTCTTGCGGCAGGCGTTGTGGGAAGTACCACGATTTCTGCGTTTAATCTGGTGACTTTAAAATCCTATATTGCAGAGCAGAAAAAGGAAGAAAATCCTGAGACTACCGAGGATTACGTAAAGATCGCAGATAATTATGAGATCAAACCTACCACAAATATTTCGGATGCCTACAAATCCGGCGATACTTCAAAGCTGACAGACAAAGAAAAAGAAACCCTTGATATGGCAAAAAAAGCGATCAAAGATATGAAGATTACGGACAGCATGTCTGATTTTGAAAAGGAAAAGGCGGTGTATGACTGGATGACCAAAAAGCTCCAGCAGGATTCCGGGGCACTGACCGTTATTCCGAGTACACAGGAAGACTGTGATAATCCATACGGTGTGTTAAAATACCACAATGCCGTATGCGTCGGTTATGCGACGACATTCCGCATGTTCATGCAGATGATGGGAATTGAATGTAAAGTGGAACATAATACAGAAAAATTCCATAGCTGGGATGTGGTAAAAATTGACGGAGACTGGTACATTACCGATATTTATTCCGATGCAGGAAATGGAAATTATGCGAACTTTAATGTGACGGATGCCATGTATGGACAGTCCCAGAGCTGGGATCGCGATTACTTCCCGGCAGCTAACTCATTAAAGTACAATATGGCATACCAGAATAAGAAAACCGTGGACAGTATATATGATCTGCCGAAAGCATTGCGTGCTGCTATGGATAAAAAGCTTGGCGGGGTCATGGTTGCGTTTAAAGAGGATATTACAGAGGAAAAAGCGCAGGTGGCAAATGCCATAGCTTCTTCCATTGACAATTTCCTGATGTCCGGAAACTATAAGGATATGCCATACAGTCTGGGAACTTACAACTGGATTCAGGATCCGGATGGAAAAGGATATTTGTTTAATGTTGCCATGCCGGGATATAACACGGACAATACAAGCCAGAATATCAGCGAAAAAGAACAGAAAAAAATCGACAAGGCTGTCCAGAAAGCATTTCAGGGACTGGAATCTGCAAACGGAGATGGCATGATGATGGATGGCGCAAGTGCTGATATCGGAAATAAGGATATGACCATGGATGAAGCGGCACAAAATGGGGCAACGTTCAGTACAGAAGAAACTGTGGAGGCCAGATAACAGATGAAAAAACAAAAAATGGGTTGGAAACTTCTGCTGATGCTGACCATGCTGGTGATGTGTGTGGGATGTGGTGCGAAGAAAAACACTTCCGGTTCTGTCAGTATGTATGACCTGCGCACGGCGATGGAAGCAGCGGATCCGGATCTGCCGGAGATGCTCAATGCCAGCAGCGCAGAAAAAGATGCAGAAGATAAGTTTTCCAATATTTCTGACATGGACTATAAAAAAGTGGACAGTTATTTTGTAAGCTATTCTTCGGATGGACACAAAGCAGATGAAATTGTAGTGATTGCCGTGAAAGATAAGGCAGATGTGGATGAGGCAAAAGAAAGCCTGACAAAGCATCAGCAGGATCGGTATAATTTGCTGCAGTCCTATGAACCGAAGCAGGTCAGCCGGATTCAGGATGGGTTGGTTTTTACGAAAGGGCAGTATGCAGTCCTTATTATCACAAGCCATAATGATGATGTGCGGAAAGCGTTTGAAGATACCATAAAAAGTAAGTAGTATAAATAGGATCGTGTTTGAGTAAAATATAGAAATAAAAATGCAACATTCTTTTATAGAATGTTGCATTTTTATTTACACATAATATATCGGACGATTGTTATGTTACTTAACCCCTAAATTCAAAAAAATAAAAATATTACTTAAACCTTTGTGGGCATGGAATATAATGCCTTTTCGTATTCCTCCAAAGAATATTTTTTTAAAATCTGTTCTTTGGTCAGACCAAGATCAAGCATATTTTGAATCGCTTCGAGTCTCTCTTCACGTTTACCTTCGAGTTTACCTTTTGCTTCTCCCTGTTCCAGCAATTCCTCAGATCGTAATTTCAAAATCTTACCACCCATAATCTCACCCAATCCTTTCCTGATAGTGTTGTCCTCCGGAATAATATAATTCGCAATCTCTTTAATTAAGACAATCATATTCATATAGAGATGTGATTTGCTTTCTTTTTCCGATGCCTTTTCCAAGCAGTGGTTAATTTTCCGGAAATCATCCAGCAGATGCTGCAGTTTCTTCGAATCTGTTCCATTGTGTTTTAAAAAATGCTCATACCGCAAGATATGGTACGGAAGTAAAATTAGCAGTCGTTTTTCGAAAATCTGATCCACAGTATATTTTTTCGCCTGCAAAACAGGAACGCGGTAATGTACTTCCTGACCGTCCGCAAACTTCACAATCGCTCCGTGATATTCTGGAAGAGATCGGTGATTGCGTATATAGAGTACGCATGACTGCGGAAATTCAATCTCCCAGATATCGTTTTCTTCAAGAGAAGCATGTTCAATTGCAATCGAAATATCATACTCAAACATCCGGATGACCATCGTCTCATCTTTTGTTGACTGGCACTCTAGATGATACATGCGGTTATCGATCCGAATAATTGAGTCCGTGATTATCGTTCCATACTTTTCGTAATGTTCGTTTCGCAGCTGTTCAAAGTGTTCCGCTTCGCTGTAAGAAGTGTGGAAAACTTCATTGATCAGTGGAATCAAAAGTTGCGGCATTTTTTGCGCGATGGTTCGAAATACATCGTCAAAAATCGTGCTGTGTCCTGTAGTGTTTTTTGCGTTGGCATCCGGCAACGAAGTTGCCACAATGTCAGTGTTCCCCATGTAGTATCCTACCTTTCTTTTAGTATATATCATAAACATCTGTTTTTACAATATGGAAAATATAAGAAACAGTTGTTATGACCGGTTTTATGAAGTTGTGATTCCAATAGTGATTTACGAGCGAAATACTCTCCATGATTGCTTTGCACTACTTTTCCGGCAGTGCCTGTCTGGCATCAGATTTGGAATTATATGTGTTTATTGGAAATAGAATAACGTATTTACAAATAGAAGTCAAATGTTTTTATTATGAAGAGAACGCTTTGTATTGTGGTGCAGCAACAAAGCATTCCCATATTTTTATAAATTGATGTTCAGATAAACAAGATCTTTTTCATCCTGTTCAATTCCGAGATACCGTTTAGTGATGTGGAAAGAAGAGTGATTAAAGACATTCATTAAGAGAGCCGGCTGGACTCCTTCCTGCCATGCATAATAGCCAAAGGTTTTCCGGAGAGAATGACAGCTGATCGCCTCTTCACTGGTTGTATGTGAGGCATCTTCTTTAATAATGCGGTAAGCCTGTGAACGGCTGAGCGGTTTATAAGGGTTTGTCCGTTTGGAGAAAACATATTCTTCCGGATCAGGATTCTTTTCCATAAAATATAGATACAGGGCATTTTTCGCGTTCTGGTTTATCGCAATATAATTTCTTTTTCCTGTTTTATGTTCCCATATCAAAAGATGATCCCGAAAACAGTTCTTTTTAAAATCATAGACACTTCTCCAGCGAAGATTTAATAGATCGCTGATTCTCAGTGCAGTGTTTAATCCCAATACAACTAAAGTATAATTTCGCAGATGCGGTTTTACCTGCTTGTAGTATGAACTGAAATTCTGCAGTTCCTGTCGGTTTCGGATCGGTTGTGTTGTTCCCATAAAAATTACTCCTTTCAAGTCAAAAATAAAATGCTTTTGTGACATAAAATGCAACATTCTATAAAACATTGTCGCATTTTTGAAATAAAAAGAAAAGAAGCATTTTATAAAAATGCAGATGCGTAAGAAAATACGCAGGACATACCCGAGGAAACAGGTATGGAATACATACATGGAGGTAACAAAATGCTGAAACTTTCATTGAAACAGGGGCAATATGTAAACATTGGTGATAACATCCGTGTGGTCTATGTAGGTGGTTCGGGAAATCACGCAAGGCTGCTCATTGATGCCCCACGGGAACTCAACATTGCCAGAAGTACCACGGAAGAAAATCCGGCACGAAAGAGAG
>ERZ834722.556-NODE-556-length-40269-cov-17.072810_pt1 | contig 40269 bp, 49 predicted proteins | sample MGYA00519576_ERZ834722 | MGnify/ENA primary metagenome ERZ834722 (study PRJEB31850, sample SAMEA3708759) | human gut metagenome | biome: human gut; feature: human-associated habitat; material: faeces | place: China | collected 2014 ...
CGAGCTGGGTTCAGAACGTCGTGAGACAGTTCGGTCTCTATCTATCGTGGGCGTAGGAGTTTTGAGTGGTGCCGTCACTAGTACGAGAGGACCGTGATGGACAGACCTCCGGTTTGCCAGTTGTGCCGCCAGGCGCACCGCTGGGTATCCGAGTCTGGTTAGGATAAGCGCTGAAAGCATCTAAGTGCGAAGCCATCCGCAAGATGAGAACTCCATTGAGGGTCGTTGTAGACGACGACGTAGATAGGCTGCAGGTGTAAAGACGGTGACGTCAAAGCCGAGCAGTACTAATTGCCCGAGACTTTCTTCTTAAGTAGTCGTGCTTTCAGTTGTTGACGATTTAACAACAGTTTTTGCTAATCAATTTGTCTAACTTATACGCTCGACGAATTAATAATTAATAATTAAAAATTACTAATTGTCGCAGCGAACGAATATTAGGCGGTTATTGCGGCGGTGTCCCACCTCTTCCCATTCCGAACAGAGAAGTTAAGCCCGCTTGCGCCGATGGTACTGCAATGCAATGCGGGAGAGTAGGTGGCTGCCTTCTTTACTTAGGTCTTCAGAGTCAAACGACTTTGAAGACCTTTTTTTAGTACGCTCGGCATGAGCATTGTCTAACGGGTGCAAGTCCAGAGTAAGCCCTAATAGCGGGAATTACATAGCCAAGATCAATGGTGTTCATCGTGAGGTGATGTTGTTGGCATCTCCTTTCCACAACCCATGCAGGTTGCAATACTCGCGAGCTGATACCTCTTTGGCATCTGTTAGGAAGATTGCCTCTGGCTTCTCGCCTGGCTGTAGCTCATGGCGAAGTACATCGGTAGGAGTGAGCAACTCTATCCATTGGATATAATGCTCTGGGAGCATCGGATGCTCTACGCTTCCAACCTTTACACGATAGCCGCCCTCGATCGGTTCTATAACGGGCACATGCTTCTCTTTTGCCGCATCTGTGGTGTTCTCCTTCATCAGTTTCATGGGCTGACCGCAGCAGCTGAGCATGGCTCCAGGATTCACTACCTCTACCACGTTGCCACAAACCGTGCAACGGTAGATTTCTCTTGTTTTAGTCATAATCGTTCCTCCTAAAATTTAGAAAATTAAATGACGTCTTTATTCTTTGACGATTATAAAGATAATCGTTTTTTGTGAGTTACACAAATTTTAGATCCTTTTTTATTCCAAAATAAAGTTAAAGCTTGTAGATATTCACTTGCGAAACTTTAGTAACCGAAGGTTTTCGTTAAGCCAGATAAGCAGAGCTAAGTTTACTTAAGCTTTGCCATGGCGAGAAAATGTGTTCGTGAAATGTAACAATCTACACCTTAGACCGAGGGTTAAGTGGATTACAGATGACAATGTTTAGTCAAATTACTCCATGACCCGAAAATATTGGTGTACGCAATGACGAAGTCAAGAAAGAGTGAATAAGTTGCGTGTATGATCCTATCAAGTCGTGAGAGTGTTAAAAATGAGGTCTGATTTGATGAAAAACGAAATTTTGTATCGCTGTTTGGAAACAAAGCATTATCTTTGTACCATAATTCAAAACAAAATGGGCATCAACAAGCTAAAAGTGGTGTTGACAGAAGAAGCACAAGCATTTTTGGATGCGCAGCCATTCAAAGCTCAACAGAAGATATACTACAACATCTTCAAGGTTGAGAAAGGAGTGATGAAAGTTGACATCTTCAAGAAACTGAAGAATACCGAGATCTGGGAGTTTCGAACTCTCTACAATGGTATATGCTACAGGCTTTCTCCTTTTGGGATACTGAGGAAGAGACTTTGGTTATTGCCACACATGGCATAATCAAGAAAACTCAGAAGACACCACTAAAGGAAATTGCCAAAGCAGAAGACATAAGAAAAGAGTATTTTAACAATAAAAAGAAATAGCATTATGGCACAGATGAAATTGATACCAGCAGACAATATGAAAGATAAACTTTGGGGTAAAAGAGGTACACCAGAGCGTGAAGCAATGGAAACTAAACTCAAAGAAGATGTGAACGCCTATATTGTAGGCGAAGCCATACGCAAGGCTCGATTGGCACAAAACCTCACGCAAGAACAACTTGGTGAACGTATCGGTGTGCAGCGTGCTCAAATTTCAAAGTTGGAGAAAGGTGCAAGTGTTATCACATTGCCAACAATGAGTCGTGTATTCCAAGCTTTGGGTATCGCAACAGCCACTCTTGATTTGGGTATTGCAGGCAAGATTGCGTTGTGGTAAGATAATTAATAAATAAAACCTGAAATATATATCATCATACCCTCTAAGAAAGATGAAATACAACAATATAGATTATCAAAGATGTGTACTTATCTGCATGGTCGTGATGATACATATCGTGAATTTCAGTACACTATACCCTGACGTAAAAAACTTTATAAACTTCTTTTTCATGCAAGCGTTTTTGTTGATTACAGGCTATTTGGTAAACATCAGAAAAACGTATAAGGAATTTGTGTCTTACATCATGAAGATTCTCATTCCTTATATAATAATGGTTACCGGTTATGCTTTTGTTTCAACATTACTACCAGTAAGAGATGGGGTAAACGAATTTACAATACCTATAATTCTTAATACGATATTTGTCACCTCTATTGGTCCATATTGGTTCTTGTACACTATGGCTATATGCGGGGTAATATATTATTTGACATTCAATTTGGTTGGCAAATGGAGCATAATGGGCAAATTGTGCTTATTTGCCACATTTCTTATGTTAGTCTCACAATACACTCCAGTTCTTAATTCTACGAATGCAGCTTTTTATTTCACTGGTGTCTGTTTGCGTCTGTCTGAAAAACGTCTTGATGAAATTATAAAACCATCGTTGTGGAGTATTCTGCCTTTCATAGCAATAGCAAGTTTCTCAAACTATAAAAATTGGAACTTTTTAGCGGTTACAATATTAGCATTGTCATTTCTTTCTTTCGTTCCGAAACTCATACAGAGTATCAAAAACAAGAAGGTCTTGGGAATTATAGGATATATCGGAAGAAACACACTTCCTATATACCTTTTTCATCCAATATTCACAATGGGAGGCAAGTTAGCATTGCCACTATTCCATTTTGATAAATCAGGGGGGTACATACGGTCTTCACTATTGCCGTTAGCATAATTGGAAGTATTGCTATTGCTGCAATCCTTGACAGATGTCACCTGTCTTATATTTTTGCGAGAGAAAGGTTCTTACGCTAATCATATCAACGATAAAATAAAACAGGTAGAATTTGAGAATGGACAATGATACAAGGTATATTTGTTATCATGTGCAATCTTGGTAGGATTATATAAGAGTGATGTTATTGCATTGATACCCAATACTTGTTGCTTGGTGGTCACTTGAAATGTTCCCAAAATGAGAATACAAGTATAACATTGCCTAAAAATAACACATTCCTACAAAAGAGCCATTTCTTGCACACCTAAGAAAGTTTATGAAACCAAAAGGCGTGCTATTTGTCGGATTCCCCGCATGGCAAATGCCTTTTGGAGGACATCAACAGATTTGCAGAAGCAAACTTTGCTCACATCTGCCATTCATTCACTTGCTGCCAAACCCTTTATACCGGTTGTTGCTAAAAACATGCAATGAAGAGAAAGGAACTATGAATGAACTTATGAGCATAAAAGAATGCCGAACAAGTATAGAGTTGTTTGAAAGACTCATACATCAATGTGACTTCTCGATAACAGATCAAAAACTTTGGTTCATCAACCCACATTACAAACAGAAGTTCCACCTTACCCCACGGCTCTTGCCACATTGTGTCTGGAAGATGAAGTATATCAGAAATTTCTTCACCACTTCATGCTGGTATATATTGACCATAAGCCATAAATAGAACTTACGTTCTTTAGGCAACCATTAAATCTATGAAACATTAAATAAGATATACTTAACCATTTCGGAAAAGCAGACTCCAAAAATCAGTATTGGAATCTGCTTTTCTACTTGTATAAAAATGTAGGAAAACAGTATGATAGACAGCATTTCTATTTGTTCTTATAGAATAAAAGGGGATGATTGGCAATTCACAACTGATTTAGTGAGTCTTTAAACGGTATATGACATTAGACTCATACCATACTGCAGCCTGTGCCATTACGTCCTTCAACTCCTCGATGAACTGCATGTAGTTATTCTGAGTTATAGGGATATATCGCTCCGGGTGTTGTCCGTCGTGGTCGCCGCTTGTCAAATGGATGATGCAGAATGTGCGGTCCGTATCGTGATGGGCTACCATGCCTCGCTTCTTGAGAACTGTCACTGTGCGGTCGAAGTCTGCCGGAGTGGTGGGTATCACCTGCAGCACGCTCCAGGGGTATTCCTGAGCCGTGAGGAGCGTCTGCCCCTCCTGCTGACTGAGCAGGAAGGAATGAATTGTTCTTGATGTTTTCATGCTACAAAGTTTAACGAGTTGGTGATTCTACCGCAAAGGTAGTTAATTCTGAGCAAATGTTTTAGCCTTTTATATGACCACCGCTGTGCCACTGCATGTCACCATGAGCATCGATCCGCCCTGTCCTACGGTTTCGTAGTCGAGGTCGATGCCTACGATGGCGTTGCAGCCGAGGCTCTCGGCACGCTGCGCCATTTCGCGCATAGCTGAGTCTTTAGCTTCGCGCAGTACGCTTTCGTAGGTGCCGCTGCGACCGCCGAAGAAGTCGCGCAAGCCTGCCATGAAGTCTTTGAAAACATTGGCACCGATGATGGTTTCGCCGGTTACTACGCCGCGATATTCGCGTATGGGGTGTCCTTCGAGTGTTGGTGTTGTTGAGAAAATCATAGTATTGTTCCTTTCTTTTTAATACGTTAAATAAACGCTATTGTGGGCGGTTTATTTTGTGGGTTAACAATAAATAATATAACTTTGTTCTTCATCACAGATTATTATAGAGATATATGACAAAGAAAGCGATAGTAATAGGTGCTACTTCTGGCATAGGGCTTGAAGTGGCTCGTCTTTTAGCCGTGCGTGGCTACAGCGTAGGCATAGCCGGCAGACGTGTGGAGCGGCTGCAGGAGATAGTGGCTACCACAGACGGCATAGTGGCGTGGCAGCAGATTGATGTGGACAGCGACGATGCCCCCGATGGCTTGCATGAGCTTATTGGCAGGCTGGACGGCATGGACTTGTACTTCCACAGCTCGGGAATAGGGTGGGAGAACTGCTCGCTCGATGCGGAGAAGGAGATGCGGACGGTGCAGACCAATGCCGTTGGTTTTACACGAATGGTGCTGGCGGCTTACCAGTGGTTTGCCGACAACAACCACCGTGGACGCATAGTCTGCATCACGTCGATAGCTCGCACGCGCGGACTGGGTGCTGCGCCTGCCTATTCGGCTACGAAGCGCTACCAGTCGCACTACCTCGAGTGTCTGGCGCAGCTCGCCAGTATGCGCCGCCTGCCAATCAGCATCACCGACATACGTCCGGGCTTCGTGGCTACCGACCTGATTGCTGGCAGCCATTTCCCACTGCAACTCTCGGCGGAGCATGTGGCTGCGGACATCGTGAGCGCGGTGGAGCGCGGCAAGAAGGTAGTGACCATCGATTGGCGCTATCGGTTGCTCGTGGCAGCGTGGCGCATGATACCGCGCTGGGCGTGGATCAGGCTGTGGTTCGTGAAATGATAGCTCTGTAGGCTTTGTTGGTGCAGTTCTTGCTCTGTTTGCTTTGTTGGTGCAGTTCTTGCTCTGGCAAGCGGCAAAGCCGAGCGGAGATAGCTGGAATAGATTGTTCTGTTGGCTTGGTTGGTGCAGCTGAGACAGCTGCACCCCCTACCGTTTGCGTTCGCCGTCCAATCGGTTTCCGTCCGCCGTCCAATCGGATTCTGTCCGCCATCCGATCGGATTCCGTTCGCCGTCCAATCGGATTCCGTTCGGTGTCTGATTGGTTTGCGTTCGGTGCACGATGACATAAGCGGAGAGTCTATGCATTTATTCTTTACATATTTTTAAGTAAAAACCCTCAACAATCCAATTATTATTGCTAACTTTGCAAACTGAAAATTGCAATTCGAATACTTAGCGGTATTCTACGTAGAAAAAGAAACAAATTGTTTTAAAAATTTTTATGGATTCTATTTTATTAATCACAGTCATCTTGACGGCTGTTGTATTGGTAGTAGGTGCGTACGTAGTTGCGAAACTCGTAGGTCCTCGTTCGTACAACCCGGTTAAGGGTCAGCCCTTTGAGTGTGGTATTCCTACACGCGGATCTTCTTGGATTCCGGTGCATGTAGGTTACTATCTCTTTGCTATCCTTTTCCTTATGTTCGACATTGAGACCCTCTTCCTCTACCCGTGGGCAGTAGTTGTCAAGCAGTTTGGAGTAATGGCGCTTGCGAGCGTTGGTTTCTTCATGCTGGTATTGGTATTTGGCCTTGCATACGCTTGGCGGAAAGGAGCGTTGGAATGGAAGTAAGAAAACCTGTCATCAAGAGTATTCCTTACGATGAGTTCAAGGACAACAAGGGCCTTGAGACAATCGTAGACGAGCTCCATGAGGGCGGCGTCAACGTAGTGGTTGGCTCACTCGACCAGGCTATCAACTGGGGTCGTTCCAACTCTTTGTGGTCATTAACATTCGGTACATCGTGCTGCGGTATTGAGTTCATGGCAGTAGGTTGTGCCCGTTACGACTTCTCTCGCTTCGGCTTCGAGGTGACACGTAACTCTCCTCGTCAGGCAGACCTGATCATGTGCGCCGGTACCATCACCAACAAGATGGCGCCTGTGTTCAAGCGTCTCTACGACGAGATGGCTGAGCCGAAGTACGTAGTGGCAGTGGGCGGTTGCGCCATCTCTGGCGGTCCGTTCAAGAACTCGTACAACGTAGTGCGCGGCATCTCGGAGATTGTGCCAGTAGACGTGTACGTGCCCGGCTGTCCTCCGCGTCCGGAGGCTATCCTCTACGGCATGATGCAGCTGCAGCGCAAGGTGAAGGTCGAGAAGTTCTTCGGCGGTGCAAACCACAAGATGACAAAGGATGAGAAAGAACTCTCTATGTCGAAGGGTGGTCTGCACGGCTTGAGCAACGAGGCTCTCGCCAGCGAAGCAAAGCGCGAGACAATCGTAGTGAACGAGGTGCCGGAAGGCTTCGATGCAAAGAAAGGTCTAACTGATTAATATAATAAGGTATAAGATATGAAACTTGAAAACATAGAACTCTCATTCGACAATTTCGCGAGTGAGATGTCGAAACTGAAGAACCAGAAACATTTCGACTACCTTGTTACCATCATCGGCGAGGACTTCGGCGAGGAAGGCTTGGGATGTATCTACATTCTTGAGAACACCGACAACAACGAGCGCTGCTCTGTACGCACTATCGCAAAGAAGGTGGACGGCAGCGATGTGATACCGACAGTCGTAGAACTCTGGAAGGCAGCCGAGCTGCTCGAGCGTGAGGTGTACGACTTCGTAGGCATCAAGTTCCTGGGTCACCCCGACATGCGCCGTCTGTTCCTGCGTACCGACTTCAACGGCTATCCGTTGCGCAAGGACTTCGATATGAGCCCCGAGGCTAACCAGTTCCCACTTACCGACGAGCCCGAGTCTGACTACACCGTTGTGTACAGCCTCGATGCCGACGGCCACCTCGTAGCTACAAAGAAGCGCCTCTTCGAGGACACCGACTTCGTAGTGAACATCGGTCCGAACCACCCGTCTACACACGGTGTGCTCCGCTTGCAGACCGTTCTCGACGGCGAGAAGGTGAAGCGCATCTATCCGCACTTGGGCTATATCCACCGCGGCATAGAGAAGATGTGGGAAGGCATGACCTATCCGCAGACACTCGCTCTCACCGACCGACTCAACTATCTCTCGGCAATGATGCACCGCCACGCTCTCGTTGGCGTGATAGAGGAGGGTATGGGCATTGAGCTTACCGACCGCATCCACTACATCCGCACCATAATGGACGAGCTGCAGCGTATCGACTCCCACTTGCTCTACCTCGGTTGTACAGCACAGGACTTGGGCGCCCTCACAGCGTTCCTCTACTGTATGCGCGACCGCGAGCACGTGCTCAACGTGATGGAGGAGACCACCGGCGGACGACTCATCCAGAACTACTACCGCATCGGCGGTTGCCAGGCAGACATCGACCCGAAGTTCGTGGAGAACACGAAGAAGCTCTGCAAGTATCTGCGTCCGATGATTCAGGAGTATCTCGACGTGTTCGGCGACAACGTAATCACACACAACCGTTTGGTAGGCGTAGGCCCGATGGGACTCGAAGACTGTATCAACTACGCCGTGACAGGTCCGGCAGGACGTGCCGCAGGCTGGAAGAACGATACACGTAAGCGCCACCCGTACGACCTCTACGACAAGGTAGAGTGGGAGGAGATTACAATGACCGGTTGCGACTCTATGGACCGCTACTACTGTCACATCAAGGAGCTCTATCAGAGCCTTAACATCATCGAGCAGCTCATCGACAACATTCCGGAGGGCGACTTCTACGTTAAGCAGAAGCCAATCATCAAGGTGCCCGAGGGACAGTGGTACTTCTCTGTAGAGGGAGCCAGCGGCGAGTTCGGCGTATATCTCGACTCTAAGGGCGACAAGAGTCCTTACCGTATGAAGATGCGCCCGATGGGTCTGACACTGACCGGCGCTCTCGACCCGATGCTTCGCGGACAGAAGATTGCCGACCTCATCACAACCGGTGCAGCTATCGACTTCGTAATTCCTGACATCGACCGTTAAAAGGAATGTTGAATTTTGAATGTTGAATTTTGAATTGTCGGCTTCGCCGATTAGGAGTTAAGAATTTTGAATTGATATGGTAAATCGCAATTCAATAATTCAAAACTCACAACTCATAATTCAAAATTGTGGCTTGCCACAATAATTCAAAACTCAAAACTCAAAAATCAAAATTTAAACAAAATGTTTGACTTTAGTAACATAACAAGCTGGCTCCACAATCTCCTCTCAGTGACCTGCGGTCTTGGAGATTTCTGGACAATACTGATCGAGTGCATCCTGGTTGGTGTCTGCATCCTCGCAGGCTACGCCATCCTCGCCATCATCTTGATCTTCATGGAGCGCAAGGTGTGCGCATGGTTCCAGTGCCGTCTTGGCCCGATGCGCGTAGGCCCTTGGGGCATATTCCAGGTGTTTGCCGACGTGCTGAAGATGCTCATCAAGGAGATCTTCTCAGTTGACGGTGCCGACAAAGTGCTCTACTACATCGCTCCGTTCCTCGTGATTATAGCTTCCGTAGGTACCTTCTCGTTCCTCCCGTGGAATAATGGTGCTCAGGTGCTCGACTTCAATGTAGGTCTGTTCCTCATGTCGGCAATCTCAAGCATCGGCATCGTGGGCATCTTCATGGCAGGTTGGGGCTCTAACAACAAGTATTCGGTAGTTTCGGCTATGCGTGGCGCCGTGCAGCTCATCTCATACGAGATGTCGCTCGCCCTCTGCCTTATCACCGCTGTTGTGCTCACCGGCACAATGCAGGTATCGGAAATCGTAGATGCACAGACCGGTGCTTTCGGTTGGCTCATCTTCAAGGGACACATCCCGGCTATCATCGCCTTCCTCGTGTTCCTCGTAGCAGGCAACGCCGAGGCAAACCGCGGTCCGTTCGACTTGGCTGAGGCTGAGTCGGAGCTTACAGCCGGCTACCACACCGAGTATTCGGGTATGGGTTTCGGCTTCTATTACCTCGCCGAGTACCTCAACCTTTTTGTAGTTTCAGGTATCGCTGCCACAGTATTCCTTGGCGGTTGGGCTCCGTTCAACATCGGTGTTGCCGGCGTTGACAGCGTGCTCGACATGATTCCGGGCATCGTATGGTTCCTCGGCAAGACATTCGGCATAGTGTTCCTGCTTATGTGGGTGCGCTGGACATTCCCACGTCTGCGTGTCGATCAAATTCTGAAGCTCGAGTGGAAGTACTTGATGCCTTTGTGTCTTATCAACTTGATTCTCATGACTGTAGTTGTGGCATTCGGTTGGCACTTTTAATTAGAAGTTAAGGAGTAAAGAAGTTAAGGAGTTAAGCCAAATGTACTGATTGATATGGAAAAAAGGTTATGGCTTAACTACAAGTGACCAAAGGGAACGATAACTTCTCACTTCTGAATTCTTAATAATAATAAACAATGGAAGAAAACAAAAAATCATATTTCGGAGAAATCGGGTCGGCTATGAAAACCCTCGCCATTGGTATGAAGACCACATGGAAGGAGCTCCTCACAAAGAAGAGCACAGAGCAGTATCCCGAGAACCGCAAGACCACACTGCACGTAGCAGCACGCCACCGCGGACGTCTGGTGATGAACCGCGACGAGAATGGTGTCGTGAAGTGTACAGCTTGTACACTCTGCGAGAAGGCTTGCCCGAACGGCACTATCAAGATTGTGTCGCAGATGGTTGAGAACCCGGAGACAGGCAAGAAGAAAAAGCAGCTCGTCGACTACCAGTACGACCTCGGCGACTGCATGTTCTGCGAGCTCTGCGTGAACGCCTGCAACTTCGGCGCAATCAAGTTTGTCAACGATTTCGAGAACTCGGTATTCGACCGCGAAGCACTCGTGCTTCACCTCGACAAGGAAGTGTACGAGGGCGGCTCGCTGCCTAACATCATCGACGGCGGTGCCGACTTCGAAATCGGAACGTTTAACACCAAAACAAAATAAGGAGTAAGAAAATATGGCAAGTATAGTAATGTTTTGCATCTTGGCAGCAGTAATCCTCGGATCGGCTGTCATGTGCGTGACCACAAAGCACATCATGCGTTCGGTCACATTCCTGCTTTTCGTACTCCTCGGAGTGGCAGGCCTCTACTTCCTGCTCGACTACACCTATCTCGGTGCAGCACAGATCAGCGTCTACGCTGGCGGTATGGTGATGATGTACATCTTCGCCGTGCAGCTCGTCAGCAAGCGCACACTCCAGGGATTGGTAGAGCGCGTTAAGGGCTGCCGTGCCCTCTCTTACGCACTCATCTGCCTCGTAGGTCTGGCTACCGTAGCCGGCGTACAGCTCAAGAACGGTTTCCTCTCTGTAGCCGTAGAAGGCAAAGAGGTGCCCATGCAGACCATCGGCGAGGCTCTTCTCGGTTCGGAAAAGTATCAGTATGTATTGCCCTTCGAGTTCATCTCAGTATTCCTGCTGGCATGTATCATTGGCGCAATCGTTGTAGCACGTAAAGAAAAGGAGGACAAGTAAATTATGGTACCAGTAGAATGTTATTTCGTGCTTAGCGCACTTCTGTTCTTCATCGGCGTATACGGCTTCGTAACACGCCGCAACCTGATAGCCATGCTCGTCTCTATAGAGCTCGTGCTCAACGCAGTAGACCTGAACTTTGCCGCTTTCAACCGCCTGCTCTTCCCCGGCGAGTTCGAGGGCTTCTTCATGACCCTCTTCTCAATCGGCGTGAGCGCAGCAGAGAGCGCCGTAGCTATCGCGATTATTATTAACGTTTACCGCAATTTCCACAGCGATCAGGTGAACAGTATTGAAAACATGAAATATTAATTAGATTATGGATTTTACATATTCAATATGGATTCTTCTGTTGCCGCTGATCAGCTTCCTGGTTATCGGTCTGCCAGAATTCGTGAATAAGAAGTATTCCTGGTCGCATAAGACAGCCGGATTGATTGGCACCTGCTCTCTGGGCTTGGTGGCAGCACTCAGCTACTACACTGCGTTCCAGTATTTCACAGCCGACCGTCTTGCCGACGGCACCTTCGCAACCTTCGTGCCTTACAACTTCACATGGTTGCCGTTGGGCCATCTGCACTTCGACCTCGGTGTGCTGCTCGACCCGATTTCGGTGATGATGCTCATCGTCATCTCTACGGTCAGCCTCATGGTGCACATCTACTCGTTCGGCTACATGCACGGCGAGAAGGGCTTCCAGCGCTACTACGCTTTCCTTTCTCTCTTCACGATGTCAATGCTCGGACTCGTGCTTGCTACCAACATCTTCCAGATGTATATGTTCTGGGAGCTCGTGGGCGTAAGCTCTTACCTCCTCATTGGCTTCTACTACACTCTGCACGCAGCCGTTCACGCTTCTAAGAAGGCGTTCATCGTGACACGCTTCGCCGACATGTTCTTCCTCATCGGTATCCTCATCTTCGGCTACTACACAGGAAGCTACAACTTCTCGTTCACCGGAACTGAGATTGCTTACGGCGCAGGTGCTTCTGCCTTCACCGTTGCTGACAGCGCACGCGCTCTTGCAGCAGGCGGCATGATTCTGCCTACAGCCCTCGTGCTTATGTTCATCGGTGGTGCAGGTAAGTCGGCAATGTTCCCGTTGCACATCTGGTTGCCGGACGCAATGGAAGGTCCGACACCGGTATCTGCACTTATCCACGCCGCTACCATGGTCGTTGCAGGTGTGTTCCAGATTGCACGTCTCTTCCCGGTATGGATCGAGTACGCTCCGCAGGCTCTTGAGGTTGTCGTTATCGTAGGCGCTTTCACCGCCTTCTACGCAGCAGCCGTTGCTTGCGCTCAGAGCGATATCAAGCGTGTGCTTGCCTTCTCTACAATCTCTCAGATTGCGTTCATGATGGTAGCGCTCGGCGTATGTCTGCCGGGTCACCACGGTGCGCCTCTCGACAACCACGCACAGCTTGGCTACATGGCTTCTATGTTCCACCTGTTCACACACGCCATGTTCAAGGCTTGTCTGTTCCTCGGAGCCGGTTGCATCATCCACGCTGTTCACTCTAACGAGATGTCTGCAATGGGCGGTCTGCGCAAGTACATGCCTATCACACACATCACATTCCTCATCTCTTGCCTCGCTATCGCAGGTATCCCGTTCTTCTCGGGCTTCAGCTCTAAGGACGAGATCATCACTGCTTGCTTCGAGTACTCACCGCTCTGCGGCTGGTGGATGACAGGCGTTGCCGCTATGACAGCGTTCTACATGTTCCGCCTCTACTACGGCATCTTCTGGGGTACAGAGAACAAGGAGCTGCACGCTCACCACACACCGCACGAGGCTCCGGTTACGATGACTTTCCCGCTCGTGTTCCTGAGCATCGTTACCGTAGGCGTAGGTGTTGTTACCACACTCGGCGGCTTCTGCGACTGGAGCTGGGCAAGCTTCGGCTCTATCGTGAGCGCAGCAGGCACAGCCTACACCGTTCACTTCGACCCGCAGGTGGCTGCCACATCTACAGTGATCGCTATCCTCTCTATCGCCCTTGCCACATATATCTACAAGGGTGAGAAGCAGCCTATCGCCGACAAGCTGTACGCTACATTCCCGCGTCTGCATCGTTGGGCTTACAAGCGCTTCTACATGGACGAGGTTTATCAGTTCGTTACTCACAAGATTCTGTTCCGCTACGTCAGCCGTCCGGTACAGTGGATCGACGAGAAGGTCATCAATGGTCTTATCGACTTCACTGCTTGGGGTGCTAACGAGGCAGGTGAGACCATCCGCCCATGGCAGAGCGGCGACGTTCGCCAGTATGCCGTTTGGTTCATCACAGGTACGGTAGCTTTAACATTATTATTACTTTGCTTATAATTAGAATATGAATATATTAAGTTTATTCGTAGTAATCCCTGCGTTGATGCTGCTCGGTCTGTGGATCGCACGCAACGTCAATCAGGTGCGTGGTGTGATGGTTGCCGGTTCATCTTGCCTCTTGGCAATGAGCATTTGGCTCACGCTCCACTTCATCAGCGAGCGCGCTGGCGGCAACACCGAGGAGATGATTCTCCATGCCTCTACTGCGTGGTTCCCGGCTTTGCACATCAACTATGAGGTTGGTGTAGACGGTATCTCTGTTGTGATGTTGCTGCTTTCGAGCATCATCGTCTTCACCGGTACATTCGCTTCATGGAAGCTCAAGCCCCTCACCAAGGAGTTCTTCATGTGGTTCACTCTTCTCTCGACAGGTGTTTACGGTTTCTTCATCTCGATCGACCTCTTCACCATGTTCATGTTCTACGAGGTGGCACTCATCCCGATGTACCTTCTCATTGGTTTCTGGGGTTCGGGTCGCAAGGAGTATGCAGCCATGAAGCTTACGTTGATGCTTATGGGCGGTTCTGCTCTCATCATCCTTGGCTTGGTAGGCATCTACTTCTTCAACGGTGCTTCTACGATGAGCATCCTTGAGATTGCGCACAACAACCACATCCCGGCAGCCGTTCAGAACGTGCTGTTCCCGTTCGTGTTCATCGGTTTCGGCGTGCTCGGCGCGTTGTTCCCGTTCCACACATGGTCTCCGATCGGTCACGGTTGCGCCCCGACATCAGTGTCTATGCTCCACGCAGGTGTGCTCATGAAGCTCGGTGGCTACGGCTGCTTCCGCATCGCAATGTTCCTCCTGCCTCAGGCAGCTAACGACTTGGCTTGGATATTCCTCATCCTCACAACCATCTCTGTCGTTTACGGTGCGTTCTCGGCTTGCGTTCAGACCGACTTGAAGTTCATCAACGCTTACTCTTCAGTGTCTCACTGTGGTCTGGTGCTCTTCGCACTCTTGATGATGACCAAGGTGAGCTGCACAGGTGCTATCCTCCAGATGCTCTCTCACGGTTTGATGACAGCCCTCTTCTTCGCCCTCATCGGTATGATCTACGGTCGTACACACACACGTGACATCCGTGAGCTTGGCGGTTTGATGAAGATTATGCCGTTCCTCTCTGTAGGCTACGTGATTGCAGGTTTGGCTAACCTCGGTTTGCCGGGCTTCTCAGGCTTCATCGCCGAGATGACTATCTTCAACGGTTCGTTCGAGAATGCCGACACCTTCCACCGTTGCTGCACCGTCATCGCTATCACCTCAATCGTTGTGACCGCCGTGTACATCCTCCGTACCGTGGGCTTCATCCTCTTCGAGAAGGTGAAGAACCCGCACTTCGAGGAACTCACCGACGCTACATGGGACGAGCGCTTCGCTGTATGCTGCCTCATCTTCTGCGTTGCAGGTCTGGGTTCGTTCCCGATCTGGGCAAGCCATGTTATCAGCGATGCCGTAGTACCAATCCTCAGCGTAATTCCAACACTTTAATAACAGTTCAGCAGTAAAAAATGGATTATAGTCAGTTTTTTAATATGATACCCGAGGCTGGCCTCATGGCAGCCCTCGTGATAGTATTCCTCGCCGACCTCATCCTGAAGGGCGAGAAGAAACATACTACCTTGAGCCTGCTGACAGGTCTGCTGTTGGTAGCTCAGATTGCAGTCTGCTTCACCGCAGAGCCTGCAGAAGCTTTCGCCGGACTCTACACCGCCACCGCAGCAGCGCAGGTGATGAAGGTTATCCTTACAGCCGGTGCGTTCATCGTGGTAGTGATGGCACAGTCGTGGCTCGAGCAGAAGGACGTGCAGAATAAGGAGGGCGAGTTCTACGAGCTCATCATCTCTACCTTGCTCGGTATGTACATGATGATTTCGTCGGGCCACTTCCTTATGTTCTTCCTCGGCTTGGAGATGGCATCAGTGCCTATGGCATGCCTCGTTGCCTTCGACAAGTTCAAGAAGGAGTCGGCAGAAGGCGCAGCAAAGTTCGTGCTCACCGCTACATTCTCAAGCGGCGTGATGCTCTACGGCATCTCGTTCATCTACGGAGCTTGTGGCACACTCTACTTCGACGACGTAATGGCGCAGATCACAGCAACACCGCTCACCATCATGGGTCTCGTGTTCTTCTTCAGCGGCCTCGGCTTCAAGATTTCGCTCGTGCCGTTCCACTTCTGGACAGCCGACACATACCAGGGTGCTCCTACAGCCGTAACAGGCTATCTGAGCGTAGTGTCTAAGGGCGCAGCAGCGTTCGCTTTGATGACAATCCTCACCAAGGTGTTCGCACCGATGGTAGAGTACTGGGAGATGCTGATGTACATCATCATCGTCCTCACCATCACTATCGCCAACCTCTTCGCACTCCGCCAGACAGAGCTCAAGCGATTCATGGCGTTCAGCTCTATCTCTCAGGCAGGTTACATCATGCTTGCAGCGGTAGGCAACGGCGCAATGGGTCTGCCGGCGCTGATGTACTACGTGCTTATCTACGTAGCAGCCAACATGGCAGTGTTCACCATCATCAACGTTGTGGAGACACGCGGCAAGGGCAACACCGAGATGTCTGTATTCGACGGCTTCTACACCACCAATCCGAAGCTCTCGTTCCTCATGACACTCGCTCTGTTCTCGCTCGCAGGCATCCCGCCGTTCGCAGGTATGTTCTGCAAGTTCTTCGTGTTCATGGCAGCAGCCGAGCAGGGCTCTAACATCGCATACGCTGTAGTGTTCCTCGCATTGATCAACACCGTACCGTCACTCTACTACTATCTGAAGATTGTAAAGTGCATGTACATCAACAAGACCGATGCTCCGCTCGCTCCGTTCAAGAGCGACTGCGCTACACGCACAGCCCTCGCCCTCTGCACCGCAGGCGTACTCCTCTTCGGCGTATGCAGCTGCGTCTACGGATGGCTCGTAGCGGCTACATCAGCGATGTAGAATATAGGAGTTAGGAGTTTTGCAATTCAATAACTCGACAATAAGGATAATGGTCTGCAATTCGTTCAGCACGAGTTGCAGACCATTTTTCTTTATCCTGTAACGCATATTGAGACACTTAATGCGTAACTTTGCATTTGAATTAATTATACTACTATTATGGAAGAAACAAAGAAACTCTTTTGTGAACTTATGCCGAGAGTACTAAACGAGGATATCTTGTCTTTTCTCTGTATCAAGCATAAGAATGAAATTGCTATTGGGGCTAACTTTGATAAACGTAGTCCGCGCATACGCTATGTTATTGACAAGAACAGATTCGGTTATGCCGACTTTGGTGACTTCTTCTTTTGGGAAGATGGCGGTCTGTATGTTTGGCAACAGAGTGAAGAATTTGAAGAAGACCATAATCCTGACATTGTAGAAGACTACTTCGGACATTCTTGTGAAGGACGTGGCTATACGTTGCGTTCTATCTTTGCAGGAATAGATGTTAAATGGCTTATGGGAGAAGATGAACCTGAAACGAAAAGACATAAAGCTTTTGTGAATCCGTTGAAAGGTGTTTCATATGAGGATTGTTGGGAGAATATTTGGAAGGATTAAGCCTATGTCACTCATTCAAAAATACATCTGGGTTATCAAGACCATTCATCGTTCTGGCCGCATTACATTGAAGGAACTCAATGAAAAGTGGCGTCAGAATATAGACCTTAGCCGTGGTGAGAACTTGCCACGGCAAACATTTGATCGTTGGAAAGGCGGTATCCTTGACATGTTCGGCATTGTGATTGATTGTGAACAACATGGCAGATACCATTATTATATAGCCAATCCCGAAGTTTTAAGCGAAGGAGAGTTGCGTACATGGCTTCTTGAAACCTACGGCACGGCTGAAACATTGTCAAGCAGCATATCTATCCATGATAGAATACTGACAGAGAATATTCCTTCAAGCCAAGACTTTCTTGCAACAATACTTGAAGCGATGAAGTCAAATATTGTACTACAGATAACGTTTCGTTCTTTTTCGATGAAAGAAGCAAAGACGTTTCTTGTTGAACCGTACTGTGTGAAAATGTCCGCACAGCGTTGGTATATGTTAGCAAGAAATGTAGACTATAACTACTTGCGTTTGTATTCTCTTGATAGAATAGAAGGTGTTAACTTAACAGATGCTCATTTTGTCTTGCCAAAAGATTTTTGTGCAAAAGAATATGTTGCAGAATACTTTGGAATTGTATTGGATGAATCTGCTCCGCTTCAGAGAATAGTGTTAAGGGCAGATAAATATCATCAGCACTATATGCGCACATTGCCGTTGCATCACTCGCAAAAAGAAATCTATGCATGTGATGATTATGCCGATTTTGAATTGGCACTGCGTCCTACCTATGACTTCTATATGAAGTTGATGAGTTTTGGCAATATGATAAAAGTGTTAGAACCCGAAAGTCTTCAGGAGAAGATATATAAATGGTTGGAGAAAACAATAGAAGTTTACAAATAAAAATAATTCAATAAGTATGGAATCAAGATTATTTCAAGCCTTAAAGGCTTTCAAAGGCGCTGATGGTTGCGAAGCAAACCTGTTTGAAGAGTTTAAGAAAATTGCTGAAGCAGCATTCTTCTCTGGCTATTTTCTTATTAATGGCGGTTGTAAGGATGCGTATAAACTAAAGTTGACCTGCATCGAATTCTATTACCACGAGGATGATGGCAATCTTAAAGATGAAAAAAAATATCTGAAAGGGAAAGATGAATTTGGCTATGCTTTAGGTGCTTTATGTCCAAATCCATCGGGCGTTGATGTTTTGTTTGATGATCCACAAAAGAAATATCATGCGTCTTTCTTGATTAGAGGCTATAAAGCTATTGTGCCTGGGGAAAAAGAATGGGAGAATAATGAAAAAAGAAAAAATTGGGCTCCTCATGATTTTTGGTATGATTTATATGGTGGAGCAAATATGCTAAGCAATGGCAAGTTTAGTATAGAATGGATAGATGAGTCTGATGAAACGCTGGGCTATGCAGAACCTATGCAACGAATCAATATAAACGACAACAGATTATGGGGATTTAAACGAGTTGAAAAGCTATGATAACAGAACAATATAAAGACAAAGTGTTTTTTTCACAGTTGCTACGTACAGATTATCCCAATATCTATAAGGATGTTTGTGAAATTCTGGATGCTAATAACGTAGCGCATGAAACGCTTCCTTTAACTAAGGATTATTGGTGTCGTGATTATATGCCGATACAATTTGCATGTGGTTATTTCTCCCAATTTGTATACAATCCCGACTATCTGAAAGGTAAGGAAAAATACATTACTGATGTAGATAAAGTGATGAATAAGATTGAAGATTATCTTAGTCCTACAAAATGCGTTTGAAAAGACAAGAAAGCAAATGAAAGTAAATGCGCTAAGTATCAATGCTTTAAGCGACAATTTGAATCTTCCGATGTTTGCCAAACTCACTCTTAAAAAGACATAAAAGACTGTTTCTTGTTTCCGTTTTGTTTCTCGTTTCTCGGTTTGTTTTCTTATCTTTACATCAGTTTTCCGAAGTAAGGGAAGAGAAAAAAGCAAATGTCAGCATAGGAAACCATATCTGACATAGACTTTCAACAAGAGGGAGAAAGACCCTCCAATGTAGCAGAATACAAAAACAAAATAACACTTCATACATCATGGCAAGACCAAAGAAACAAGTAAAGCTGAAAGAACCGATTAAAATTCGGTTGAAGTCGCTCGCAGATGGCAACAAGAGTATCTATCTTGACATCTACTATAAGGGAGTGAGGAAGTATGAATACCTCAAACTCTACCTCGTCCCCGAAATCAACCCTGTCTGCAAGGAACAGAACAAGCAGACTATAGCGGTTGCAGAACGCATCAAGGCAGAGCGCATCAAAGCCCTGCATGGTCACGGCATACAGGACTGGGAGACAGTAAAACAAGGCTCGATGCTTCTTACCACATGGATAAAGAAGTATTGTGAAGGTGGTGTCGGCATCAAGAAGTCAACGCTCCATTGCCGTGTGGAAATGCTGCACACCGTGGAGAAGTATCTTGACGAGACAAACAAAGGCTTCATTTCTCTTGAAGAGGTCAATGCGGAGTTCTGCCGTGGATATGTGAAGTTCTTGCGTAACTTCCCAAACTCCCATATCAAGTATGGCGAGCCCAGACCTATCAGTGAGAATACGGCAAGCCGATACCTCGGAATGTTCTCCACTGCTCTCAACAACGCTGTGCGACAAGGCATTATCCGCAACAACCCTATGAAGGAACTTGATGCACGTGAGCGCATCCAACCCAAGGATGGCAAGAAAGAGTATCTGACCATTGAGGAACTTCGCACCCTCATGGCTACGGACAGTTACCGTCCAGAGGTCAAGGAGGCTTTCATCTTCGCCTGTTTTACTGGATTGCGATTAAGCGACATGTACCGTCTTGCTCCGATGCACATCTTCAAGACCGCTGACGGAAAGGGCGAATACATAGACATGGAAATGCAAAAGACGGAGAAGCCAGTTATAATACCTCTCTCGGAAGAGGCTAAGCGGTGGTTGCCAAAGCCAAGAGGAAATGATATTCCTTTCTTTGATATACCAACCACACAGACCGTTATAGGCAGGGCTCTCCGCAAATGGGCGGAAGCGGCAGGGATAGAGAAGCATATCTCATTCCATTGCTCACGGCACACGTTCGGAACGATGATGCTCACTCTCGGTGCAGACCTTTTTACCACAAGCAAGCTGATGGGACATTCCAACATTCAGACCACGGAAATCTATGCTAAAATCGTGGATAAGAAGAAGGAGGAAGCCATTAACCTCATTGACGGTATGTTCATTTAAATCATTGACGACAAAACATATAGAGACATGACAATAACTATCAGACAAAAGGCACTTGCCAACGACAACATAAGCTTGTATCTTGACATCTACGATGGTGGCAAGCGCAAGTTTGAATTTCTTTCCCTCTATTTGTTGCCGGAGGTTGATGCAGAGACCAAAGCAAGGAATGAAGAAACATTGCAACGTGCTCACCAGATAAGGGCAGAGCGTATTCTTCATCCAGAGACCATCCCAGAGGTAGGTCACTTGATGATTGTGAAGGAAATCCCCAATGACGAGTCTCCCGAAGTCTTGGACTGGATCCAGACTTACATCGACTGGATGAGCGACAATACAGACTACTCCAAGGCTATTGTTGACCAGTCAAAGTATCTGAAATACCTAATGAGCGAGTTTCTTGCCAACAAGCGCAGACCTCACATCACTCTGAGGAAGTTCGACAAGGAATGGTTCAAGGCATTCTTTCTTTGGTTGAAGAACGACTATGTACCACAGAAGTATGTACGAGTTGAAGCCAAGCCTTTGTGTGAAGGCTCCCTTCACAATGTTCAACAGCGCATAGTGACGGTGTTCAACAAGGCTGTCAAGTTCGGTAAGTTAAAGGCTAACCCTTTCTACCAGTTGGAGAAGTCAGACATCTTCCCCAAGCCAAAGACATCACATAAGCAGTATCTCACTCCCGATGAACTGAAAAGGTTCATGGCTTCAGATGAGAGAAGTCCAGGGGTTGCAGAGACACAAAAGGCTTTCGGTTTTGCCTGTCTGACAGGACTTCGTATCAGCGACATCAAGGCTCTGCGGTGGAGTGACATCAAGAGAAACAAGGAAACTAACACGCTTGTAATCGTCCAAAAGAAAACAAAGGCTCTCAATGCCGTACCAATCGGCAATACCGCCTTGTCATGGATGCCACCCAAAGGCGATGATGATTTTGTGTTCCACCTTCCTGCTAAGGCTAATGTGGATGCAGCCCTTAAAAGGATAGCCAAAAAGGTGGGCATTGAGAAGAATATCTCTTTTCACTGCGCCCGACATACATTCGGAATTTTGGTGCAGGCGGTTACCGGCAACATTGAGACTACCAAGAAGCTGATGGGACACAAGTCGCTCAAATCCACAGCCATCTATGCAGATGTGCTGACGAATGAAAAGGTCAAGGCTGTTGACAACACGAAGAAAGCCTTTCGAGGTCGCAAACAGCGTGAAGAGAACAAGCAAATACCAAGGACAAAGCGGACAGCAGCCACCAACACCCATCCACGCAGAATAACTTTTTTACAGGATAACAAGTAAACGGAACTTTTCAGGATAACAACCAGTTAAATTCACTTTTGTAGTCCCCGTTTTTCGGGCAGGGATTTCTCTCTGCCTTGGGGGACTACACTTACAAAACAAGCAGTACAACAAATCACAAACAATTAAATTACAGGATAATGAACAAAACTATCGACACCGAGACTCTTCTTTTGAAGGTAGAGTCACATGAGCACCGCATTGGGATAATGGAGAACCTTCTCCGTGATGCCAAGCAAGTATTGACACTGGAGGAAGCTGCCTTATTCATGGGTATATCAAAGAGCAGTCTCTACAAGATGACACACAAGCATGAACTTCCGTTCTTCCGTCCCAACGGCAAGATTATCTACTTTGAGAAGTCCGAACTCTTGAACTGGATGCGCCAGAACCGCAGTATGTCCGAGGCTGAGACCAAGGCTGCAGCGACCAAGCATATCAGTGAACTTTGTAAATAGACATGGCGATGATGAAGGACGATATTTCCCATGAGGAGTACAGAAGCAAGTTGGCAAATGTCGCTGACCTTGCCGTGAGCTACATCAATACTGGCAACGGCTACTTTCGGATGCGTGATGCTTTCAATGGACTTGCCGAGCAATGCGGAGCCAACAAGGGCATCAATGATGAAGCAACTGTCGGCAGAAGAAAACTTCTTGCCCAGTCTGTTTGCATTGAGTGTATTTCACGATTAAGCAGCCATTCTAATGACAGGTTGCAAGGCGAGCTCTATGTTATCGCAGAGGACATTTCCACAAGGAGAGGACGGCACAGATGATTTTCTCTTTGCCGAGAAAAAAGTCTTGCCAGTTATGGTTATAATATTCAAAATTCACAGAACATGGATAAACAAAAGATACATTACTGCTTCACGCTGTCAGATGCACAGATGGAGTATCTTCGCTGCAAGAAGTACAAGATAGACCGCATGGAATGCTTCATGTCTCTTGCCTCTCTTGCCGAACGTGAAACAACTCTTGTTTCTATCAGCAAGACCCAACAAGTGGAAATCTTGTGTGGGCAATGTCTGGTTGACAATACCCAACTTGCCAAACTCTGGGATAAAGACCGCAAGACCGTACCCAAACTTTTACGGGCTATGGAGGCTGTGGGCATTTCCTCTTCACAAAAAGTTGGAGACAACCGCATCATTACCCTGCATTCCCTCTCTGGTTGGTATGTGGACGGAAGATTTGTCAAGAACGGCTTTTCATTGAAGCGCAATGCGGATGGCTCTGCAATCATCCACACGGAAGTTCCACAAGCAAGAGTAACTGTTACAACAACGGAGGATGATACAAAGTCGGACAAGGAAGATGGGCATTCTGCCAATGGAATATCCGATACTGACAACAAGGGCAATTCTTCTACAGCAGATATTTCTTCTTCCCTAAATTCGGCTTCATCTAATGATAATGGAAGCATGGGTAAGGTCGGAACGAATGGCAATCTTTCCGATGCTGTTACTGGTGAAATTTCCCCACAACAAAACTACTCCAAACAGTCTGTTGGCAATCCTTCTTCCATGCAAGAAGCAGATGCCAAACAGAATGAGGGAGAACACAACACATATCCACAGCATCTGGCAGGAGGTCAAACACAACAGTCTAACGGTTCTAATGCCAATGGTTACAAGGCTAACAGCTACCATAACGGCAATCAATAGGCATACAGAGGCTAATGAGCCACCATACCGATAAATCATCCCACAGGACAATTGACCGCCAGAGGCTACCGCCAAACTGTTATACGTTTAAGCAGCCTTGGGGACGGACGCTGTTAAAAGTGCCGTCATTTTATAGGTACTTTTCGAGAAATCCTTTTGTAATACAGAAGCCGTGTCCGTCTTTCTGTATTCCTAAAAGTTTCTCGGACTACTCGCAGGCTCGCAGTCGTGACCACCTTTGCAAGGTGCTTGTAATCATCCCATTTTAATCAGAGACAAGAACAAATGAGAAAGAAGAAAATCGTAAGGAAACCGCCTACAGAAGTCCATACCTACCGATGCACGGAAGAGGAATTGAAACGTCTCCAGACACATGCCAAGGAGTGTGGGTTAAGCCTGAGTCGCTATGTCGTTGAGACTGGCTTAAAGCACCGTCCACGCATGAGGCTCACCAAGGAAGAGGTGGACGCTCTCAACTCTCTCGCCATCGCAAGGACGGATTTGATAAAAATCAGCAACGTGCTATCCAAGAAAACGGCTGAGGAAAAGGCTCGGTTCTTCAAGAATGAGAAGTTCATGCGATGGTGGATTGATGCCGTTGCAGGACTTATCCAACATTGGTATAGCATTGAAGAGAATATCGCTACAAACGTACAGACCAAATCAAAGGAGTAATCATGATTATGCTCGCAAAGGTAGTATCGTATGGAGGCAATTCCGTAAGGTACGCATTGGAAAAGGAGAATGCAAAGACGGTCAAGGTGAACAATATGCCCGATGGTCTTGACCCTACCGCCATCTGGTACATGATGAAGCATCATTGCCAATATCATCAGGCAGAAAGAACTGTTGGCAGAAAGTTGGAAAGGTTCATGACCACTTTTGTACTTTCCCCATCAAAGGAGGAATCTGCCAACTTCACGATGGAAGATTGGTCTAACCTCCAAGATGAAGCCTTGGAAGTTTTGGATTCAGTTGGACTTACGCCCAATGGTTTCTCCAATGAGATAAAGACCAATTTCACCAATTCTATGAATGTGGGTGGACTGCACTCTGACTCCAAGTCAGGAACGCTGCACCTTCACATTGACTGCTGTCGTGTGGATATGGAGGGTAACACCAACGATGTGCATGATATTCATCTTCGGGCAATGAAGGCTGCGGAAATCATCAATATGCGCCATGGATGGGAACAACCACAGGAAATTCGGAATATGCGGAAGGTGGAGCTTGCGGAGGATTGTGAAAACACTCTCAAAGATATGCAACAGTTCAACATAGACAGATACTTCAATCTGTTGCGCATGAAAGGCTATGAGGTAAAGCCACGCTACGACAAACAACGGAAACTTGTCGGCTACACAGTCGGCAAGAATGCTTCTGTGTTCAAGGCTTCTGAGATTGGCAGGAAGTTTATGGCATCAAAGATTGAAGACACCTGGAAGAAACTGCATCCACAACCTACACAAGTCAAGACAAAGCCTGTTTCTCCATCCGTTGCTCCTACGCCTCGCCCAGTTTGTCCTGTCGCTCAGACTCCAACATCATCAAAACCAAAGGCACAACCTCAACTTGCACAAACGGCATTCACAATCAACATTGGCGATGGAGTCAAGAAGGTGTGGATTCCGAACTCTGTCAAAGATGTCTTTTCTAATGAGGTTCAGATTCCAGAGGATAATGATATTGCGACAACAGAGAATGTCGCTCATGTAGCGATGCTGTTGTTTGCAGGGTATATTGACGCAGCTACTTCCATGTCTGAATCATGTGGCGGTGGTGGTTCTGCTCCTTCTTCTGGTTGGGGCAAGAAGGATGATGAAGATGACTGGAAGTTTGCCCACCGTTGCGCACAGATGGCTCATTCCATGTGCAAGCCAAAGCCACGCAGCAGAAGTTTCCACCGATAAATCAATGACAATATGGCTATCAGAAAAAGCAAGATAAACATAGACACAGAAGAAAGATCCGACTTTGACAACATGATGAATGATGTCGAAAACGAGGTTGAGGAGCAGCAAGCCGAGGATGGACTTGTAAACCGAGTTCCTGAGTTGAAGCAGTTGAGTGAGGATATTGACAAGGCTACAAACTCCTTCATCAATGCCACACTTGAACTGGAATCTGCCATTCAGCAGTATCAACGTGCGGAAGTTCAATTGGGTGGTGCTGTGACTACTATCAGCAAAAAGGTTGATACCATCAATCAGCACATAGACAAAGTTTTGGAAAATGCTCCCACGAAATTAAAGGTGTCTGTAAATGTCAATGATGCTGACTGGCAGAAAATCCAAGAACTGTTCACCAAAGAACGTCAATGGATGGTCTCACAGATGCAGGAGCATATCCGTGAGGTCAATTCCATGTTTGCTGATGAACGGAAGAAAGTCCGTGAGCGATACAAGGAATATGATGGCTGCTATCTCGGTCACTATGCACAATGGTTCTTCTGGTTTTTCTTCACGATTGGCTTCTTTGTGGTTGCAGGAGGTGTTGGAATGATAATTGCACAGAACTATATATGAGATAATATGAGATAGACGAGTTACTGCCTAACATTAAGTTTGCACTTAAAATTAGGCAATTACTATTATTATCTCGATAACCAATCAACCAATTTAATTACCTTCTTCGTGCCATAATGATAAGAATGATGCTGCGCAAGAGATACATTATCGAAACCATTAACGACATGCTGAAGAATACGGCACAGATTGTACACTCACGCCATAGATCTGTAAGCAACTTTATCATGAACCTTAATTCAGCATTGGGAGCATATTGCTTCTTCGACAATAAGCCAAAGGCATTGCAGGGATACTGCATCGCACCAAACAGCTGTCACTATTCTAAGGGCAAAACAACTTCTTTCAACCTTCTGTTATTACCCACTCCTAATGGTATGGGGAGGAGGCGTATTCACGCTGCATTTATATTGTATAAAACACTCGGTTATCCCGAACTTGGATATTCATTGTTATATTGTGTATCTATTTTCGGCCGCAATGATTGTTCAAACGAGAGCAAAGCCGAGCTTGCTTGAGCAATGTAGAGTGTAGCCAATCTCCACATTTTCTCGTTTGCAAAGGTACGGCAATAATCTCTGCAACACAGTTGCAGAGATTGCGTCAGCACTTGTATTTGGACAAAAAAGTGAAAACCTTTTCACCTCTTGTCTTTAATAAACCGTAAAGACTGAATAAACGTAGCGTTTTTCCTTGCCATTTATTTCTATCTCCCTGCCCAAGCGGTATTCGCCAGGAGAGAAATCTTTCTCGTAGCTCTCGCTTCGCAGAGGAATATTTATGTCATAGCTTCCGCCGTTGCCAATATTCACCGCCAACAGGGTGGCTGAATACAACGCTCCGCCCTTGCTCCTTTCCCTGTGTTCAAAGGGTATCCAATTTTCGCCAATCTTTTTCTCAACGACCCTTTTGCCTGTTAGCGAAATTGATGAACACTTAGTGTTGTTGACAATCTTGGCAGACACAATGGTGTCAACGGGTGCCTTGAAACGATTTGCAGACAATTCCATCATGATGCTGTCACAGCTATCGCTGTGCAAACTGTCACTCAGAGCCACCGCAACGGAATCGTTGCCGTTTGAGCCAGTGGCTTGTATGGAGCATCCTGTAAAAGAGCTACATATGGACAATGTTAATATACATATCAGATTTCTCATACGTTCAATACCTCTTAAGATGCAATGCTTTCAAAACGTTATCCGCCTTAGAGTAGATGAGGTAGTTCTTTCCCATTTTTTCAGGGTGTCCATATACGACACCGACTGTCAAGCGTGTATTATACTTCGATATATAGGTGTATACAATTCCACCGCTATCTCCTCCATCTGCGGTACATTTCACAAGTGTCATATCAGAGAATGTCGCCGTTTCGTCTTCAGACAGAACAGTACAATCTATATCCTGTATATAACCACCTGTGCGTTTCGTTGTTGCGCCATATTTGTTCACGTATGTCCCTTCTCCTGGTTTGTTTGTCGTCGTCGATAGAACACTGCTTGAACTGCCACCAATATAATTGTTGATGTTGAATTCATCCAAATAGCCGCATGGAATAAAAGAAGCTTCGGCATTTCCTGTTGAGACAATTCGGGAAGAACAAATGCCAAAAGGATTGAAATCTTTATCATAACAGTATTGCCCAACGCTGACCACATGCCCTGCGGTCACTAATCCACAACGTTTTTGTCCAGAAGTCTCTTGGGCGCGAAATGCGAATGTGCCGTAGATAGGTTTATCACCTGACATTGAAATAAGACACGTATCACCTGCGCCAATAGGAAATTTAGATATTGTAGCCAATGTTGTGTAAGAGCGCGTATTAACAAGCTGTGTGGAAAGGCAAGGATTATCTGTATTGATTTTTCCCATGTTTGTGAACACTACAGCAGGGTTATCGTAAAAATTTTTAAACTCCTTTATTCTTGATTGAGAACAATCGGCAAGATAAACTACAACAGCGTTGTTTTTCTGACTGATACCGATGGCTGTTAAGTTACTTTTCAAACTTGTGCTCATTTCAGCATATTTTGAATACAGATGCGACTTTATATTTTTCAACTCTTGCAATGAATACACACATCGTTTAAATTTCAACAGAGAACTATTTACGAGGGATTTTATCCTGTTAACACCACTAACGGAATCCCCCTTTATTGAAATGGTCAAAAATCCATCTTTTTCGATGAAAGAACCACCATAGTAGTCTGGATAGCTGTCCTCACCATCCACAGATCTCGTGGCAACCTTAATTTTGGCAAGCAAACTGGCGTTTATCTCGTTAGCTTCTTCCTGACAGTCGGAAGGCACTTCTTGAAGTAAAACGTAAGATTGATTTTGACTTTCATCTATAGCCGTTACGTCTGTATCGTTATCAGAACTGTCAAAATCATCATCTTTATTGCAACCAACGATTGTAATAACGCCCCAACACAAACAAAAATAAAATATAAATTTCTTCATACGCATAATATTTAAGTATTTCTATAAAATATTACAAATTTAAGAACATAAACAGTTTGTTGTTTGTTTTATTAACCATAATTAATAAGTTTAACATTACAGTTCTTAAGTAACCTGATGCTTCATCACCATGTTGTTGAGGTTTCTATGGAGAGCACCAGCGTCTACTGGATACCAATATGGCGTGTGCTGTCTCCCCACTTCAAGCTAAATCTTGCCAATCCGTATTTCATCAAGCAGCTCCCTGGTCGCAAGAGTGACGTGAAGGATACGCAGTGGATTGCCGAGTGTACGATGAAGGAGCTTATACGCGGCAGCTTCGTACCTCCTGAGACAATCCAACAGCTGCGTCAGTACGACCGCCGTATATTCGACCTCAACGAGGAGATAGTAAGAAAGCTGTCAAAACTTGATGCCGTGCTGCAACGCTGCAATATACGTCTGAGCAACTACTTCCCATTCTATCTACGTTAATTTTTGTTATCTCTTGCTAGTAGAATTGTGTTTTGGTACGTTATTGTTTCTGATTTGTTTCTTTTGGGTTTTTACTGCTTTAAATAGTGTTGTGTTTCAAATAGTTACATCAAATCAGCAGAATATCAAGAAAAGAATTTTATCATCAATCATTCTTCTTTGGTTATTGATGGTGGAAATATTGTTGTTGGCGAAATAGAACAACCAGATACTTACACCACTAAATCCTTTATTGTAATGACAGACAAGGCGATGATAGAAAACGAAGGATTATCTAAAAAGGAGATAGAATCTAAAATTCGGGATTCTTTCAAACCTAAAGAATGTAATTCAACTATTGATGAAATAACTATAGTATGGTTGCCATGGGATAAAAAGGATGTTTGTGGGCATACGGATGGAATATTAAGATTTGTCGGCGCACAAAAAGATGGCAAACCTGTAGTGTTAACTAATCTTTCAGTATATGATGATGGTATTGCTGCTCAAATGCGTAATATCTTGATGGAACATTTTTATGTTATAGAGTTGAATCTTTCTGAATATAACGAATTAAGTTGGGCATATATCAACGCTCTTCAGACACGTGATGTTATTATTGTTCCAGGAATTGGCAATACAAAACTTGATAATGAAGCAATGGGTCAGTTTATTGCTTTATATCCTGATTATAGAGGAAGAATTTTTCAAGTTCAGATGAAAGAATTTATCGAGAAATGGGGTGGAGCTTTGAATTGTTGTTCATGGACAATTAGTGAAGATATGTCCAAATTGCATCACGATATAGAGAATGATAAAAGATTCATTTCTATCATAGAGAAGTATCAGAAAGACTCTAATAGTGTATGCTTTGATGAAATTCGATTCCTTGGTGACTATTATCCTAGAAAACTTGAGAATTATAGTAGGGAATTGGATCGTTTGTATTTTGGGTTTTAGAACATAAGTGAGCCGTGAAATATCATCCTCTAAGATTGTAAAAGAAGTACTGCTTACACCCTCTATAGTAAGCAGAACTTCTTCTACGGCACTTATTGACTTATTTTTTTAATTCTTGATTTAATGGCACCTTTATTACGAGCAAAGATTTTGCACAATTCTTCTATTGTTTCTCCTTTGGAATACAGTTCAATTAATTTTTGGTCCTCCTCTTTCGTCCATTGAACATAAGCCTTTGAATGCTTCAACCTTTGTTGCTCTATATACGACATATTTTTTATTTCTTGTTCTTTCTTCTTTTCCCATAACACAAGCGTCTTTGGCAGATCGGCATATGAGGACATTAGTTCTTCATATGCTTTATATTGAGTATGGGTCAAAGGTCTTATATCAAGATTTATTTCTTGTTGCCATCTACGAAGAGAACATTCATATTCACCAGAAGCTGCAAATGGGAGATGACCATTCTGCTCAACAAACTGTCTAAATTTGTCAAGAGCCTCTTCGAAAGATACACCATCTAAAGAATGTACAGGTTTCCCGTTCTCGTCATATTCCGTTCTAACTGGAATGATTACGGTTTGATAATCCGGAGAAACAACCACGTTATATACAGCCGATATTATTTCGGCAAAACGCTTTAAAACAATATCACGACATTGTACACCTTCACTTATATATCGAGTCATCGGGTAACGGTTTTCCTGCCAAAGAGTATAATATACATCCTTGCCTACATTTTCTATAGTTGTTCGCCATTTGATACACCCCATTAATTCACTTCCTATATGATATTCTGTTCCATTGAATGTAACAAAGTCTCTTACTGACCTTTTTGCTTTAGGAGTAGTGACTGGCTCTTTAATTTCAATGTCTTTTTTTATATTTGTATCATTCCATTCTTCAGATTCATTCGTTGAGAGTTCTTTATATTCTCTAATGGCCTTAACAAACATAGTTCCAAGACTTTCGAGCTTATGAGTGCCTACACCAGATATAGAACCAAACGCAATATATGTTATTGGTTGTACGATAGCAAGCTGGTGCAAAGTTTTATCGCTAAAGATAACATAAGGAGGAACACCTCTTTCGGTTGCAATTTTCAAGCGCAACTGACGTAGATTCTCAAAAAGGTTTTTATCTTCTGTCATTCCTGTTTGCTGTTCTTCAAAATGTAATTGTTGACGTTCTTTTTTTTGTTTTCTACCTTTGACTGTAAAATCTTCACGATTAATAATTGCCAACTGAGCCTGTTTGCGTTTATACAAAACTTCCTCGCCTTGGGATGTAATTTTGATATGAGAATTATCTTTATAATCAATTTCTATATAACCCAAATGAAGCATTTGTAAGAGATAATCTTGCCAATCTTTAAATATAACATCGCGACCACATCCGTAAGTCTTAATCAAATGATAACCTTTCTGATAAACCTCTTGATTAGATGCACCACGGAGAATGTCTATCAGCAGTTTAAATCCTACTTGTTGTTTGGTACGCATGATTGCAGAAAGAGCCTTTTGTACAAGTATTGTTCCGTCAAATCTACGAGGAGGATTTTTGCAAATATCACAGTTGTCGCAATCATGATCCATTGTTTCTCCGAAATAATTGAGCAGAATTCTGCGTCGACACACTTGACTCTCCGCATACTCCTGCATACGATCCAACTTTTCATTATTGATATTCTGTTGACCACTTTCTTCTGCAAACTTTCTAAGCATTATAAGATCACCTACTTGATAAAACAGAACAGTCTCGCAAGGAAGTCCGTCACGTCCTCCACGTCCTATCTCTTGATAATAGCTCTCTATACTTTTCGGCAGATTGTAATGAACAACAAAGCGCACATTACTCTTGTCAATACCCATACCAAAAGCAACCGTTGCGCACACCACATCTATTTCGTCGTTAATAAATGCTTCTTGCACATCGTCTCGCTCCTTAGCAGAAAGTCCAGCATGATAAGCCTTGGCACGAATACCTTTTTCTTGAAGTTTCTCAGCCACCATTTCTGTAGTTTTCCTGCTCATGCAATATATAATACCACTCTCGTTATGATGACGAGCAATCAACGAAAGCAGAAAGCGCAACTTATCTTTTGCAGAATAGCCACGACGAATATCTAGCGACAAGTTTGGACGATCGAAAGAAGATATAAAAATCTTCACTTCTCCTGTTTCATCTTTATCTAAACGGAGTTGCTGTATTATATCTTCTTTAGTAATTTTATCAGCAGTTGCAGTAAATGCCGCAACAGGCACATTAGGAAACAATTCTTTTAGCTTACCAAGCTGAGTATATTCTGGTCTAAAGTCATGTCCCCATTGAGAAATACAATGAGCTTCATCTATAGCAAACATACTAACTTTGAGAGAACCAGTTGGTTCTGTTCCATGAGAATTACTGAAGATACCATGTTGAATCTCTGATAATAATTTTTCAGGCGACACATATAACAATTTATATTCACCTCTGTATGCACGTTCTGCTATATCATGATTCTCAGCTTCTGAGGCATTACTATTTAGAGCAGCTGCAGCAATGCCGTTAGCACGCAGACTCTCTACTTGGTCTTTCATCAAAGATATAAGAGGAGAAACTACAATAGCCGTACCTGGCATCATCAATGCTGGTATCTGATAGCAGATACTCTTTCCACCGCCAGTAGGCATCAACACCAGACAGTCTTTGTTGCTAAGTATATGGCGTATAATGTTCTCTTGTAGAGGGCGAAAGGAATTATATCCAAAATATCTTTTGAGTGTAGATAGCATAGGTTATTATTTTAAGGTGTATTATGAATATATATAAATGTAACAAATGTACAAAGAATAATCGAAATATAGAAGAACGAAACGTATTATTTTGTTCAGTTTTTTCTAATGACATTTTGTCTTGCCACATAGTACTACTTCTTTTTTCTCTATCTGCTAAGTTGGGATATGATTTCTATATCTTATAGATAATCCATTCTACTATAACTCCAAACAGCAATAATTATCCCAAAAAGATTTTGCTTTTTTGATTAATTGTTGTAGATTTGCGCTGAGATAATAATATTTAGAATAATCAATTGACTTTAGAAATATATGGATTTGACTCATAATATCATAGAATATGTAAACTGCTGTGTCGGAGCTTTTGCTAATCGCTTTAAATTGACATTGGCACAGTCGTATGCCTACTTGCGTAGGTTTAAAGGTATAGATTTCCTTATTGATTGTTATGCTGCAGAGCATACTCTTTCTATAGAGGATGCTGTGGAGGACATTATGTTGTTGTGTCAAAAGAATGGAGGACGAGTAGGATGTTGAAGCTATATCATGGAAGCAATGTCGTGATTGACAAGATAGATTTGTGTCGTTCGCGAAAAGGCAAGGACTTCGGGTGTGGTTTTTATTTGAACCCCAATAAGGCGCAAGCAATGGAAATGGCAGTTCGTACTTCTCAAAGAATGCAGGAGGGCGAGCCTGTAGTCAATGCTTACCTGTTTGATGACAGTTTACTTTCTTCCGAATGTACACCATTATCAGTTAAAATATTTGAGGACTATTCAGTGGAGTGGGCTGAATTTATTTTGAAAAACAGAAAGAATATGGCTTCACAACCTGCACATTCTTATGATATAGTTGTAGGTCCGATAGCAAACGATACGGTTGGTCTTCAGATGCGCCGCTTCATTCAAGGATACATCGATATAGAGAGAATGATTGAAGAACTGCGTTTCCAAAAACCTGCGATTCAGTATTTCTTTGGAACAGAAAAAGCAATAAGTTACTTAAAGAAAATCTAATTATGAGCGAAGATATCCAATTTCAAATAGAATGCCTCTCTACCGAGTTGGTTGAAATGTTGATGCAAAAGTATGGATGGGATATGAAGAAGGCACTTGACGAATTGTATTCTTCTGAAACCTATAAGCGTTTGTGCAACCCTGATTGTGGTTTATACTACGAAGGTTCGGTGTATGTGTTCTCGTATTTAGAAAACGAGATAGAAACAGGTATCGTGCAATAACCCCACGGTAACGCTGTTCCCTTTGCGTGGTAACGATATAACCGCAGTGCGGTAATTATGTTTTTGCAGCGTGGTAATTGTGTAAAATCGAGCAATATGATGAAAAAACGGTACGCTACAGGCAAGATTTCGCATGAAAGAGCATTTTATAGATAGACAGCATACCAAAGACATGCGAAACGTTGAGTAGAATTGTATTTTTAAAAACCATTAAATTATGAAATCTAAAGTTTATGAAGGAATGCTCCTTGTGCTATTCCTTTTAACGACAGCACTTGCTGCCTGCACCGATGACGAGCCGAAAGACAGTGTCAAGGAAATCAGAATGACCGTTTTGCCCGAAACCGGCATCATGTACTCTCCGTTTGACGACAAGCAGGAGAACCCGATAGAATGCCTGCTCGTCAAGACCGACGACAGTCCAAACCAGATAGAACGTTTAGGCATGAATCGCATCGAAGGCTTCACCTACGAGCGAGGTCACGAATACTATCTCTCCGTAAAGCGAACGATACTTGCCAACCCGCCCGCCGACGGTTACAATCGCACCTACAAGCTGATACACATACTTCAAGACCGACTCGTATCCGAACCCAGTACGAAGGTCGACAACGACATCAAGTCGGAGGCAGACATCGAGTACAACGACTTGTGCCCTTTCACGAAGTATTCCATCAGCACCAAGTATCTCGTCAACGCCGATGGTGCCATCTTCTACGCCGACGGACGCAAGCTGCCCTCCTACAAGTCGGCACGTATTTGGCTCGACAACATCCTTGACAAAGCCGATGCCAATTGGAATAAGTTCCAGTCGATACCCTATCAGGCGTACTATTCGTTCGTAGTCACTCCCTTCGCCGACCAGTTGCGTTTGGTATACAACAATTCCGACGGTCCGATGTTCAAGGACGTAGTGCCTGAAGAAGAATTCAGCAAGATCAAGTCGATGCAGCCCGGTGAGTCGGTGCGTTACTCGCTCGTCCTCGCTAACATTCACAAGAAAGGACTCCAGAAACTCGAGTTTGCAGTCGAAAAGCAATAAGATGGCTGGCAGATATTATCACCAACTCGTTTTTTATAGCCGTCTGTCGAGAATCCAAACAGCAATAAATCTCCGAAAAGATTTTGCTGTTTGGATTTATGTGAGCTACTTAAGTTTATAATGTTTTATGTCAAAAGAATGATGGCGATATGTATGCAGTAATTATATCATATTGCCCAAAGAAATCATAAGTGAAGATGTTCAATTCATATCAGGATGGACTTGATCTTGAGCTTCTGCGTCATTACTGCATGGAACATGGAGAAGAACGCTTATTGAAGCGTGGTGAGATATTTGAGGATGCAGGCAAGCCGTCAAAATATGTGGCTTATGTGGAGCGTGGATGCTTCAAGTATATGGTGAATAACGAAGAGGAAGGTAAGGATTACTGTACTGGTTTTGCCTTCGAAGGAGAGTTTGTGGCTGACTATCCGAATTGTCTTACTGGCAGAAAGTCAAAGTTGACTATTGTGGCTGGAACAACGTGTAAGATATTCCAAATATTAGGGAAAGAACTGGATAACTTATTGGATTCCTTAAATACGAAAGGACTCAAGCAGGCCATATCCGATAGCCTTTTTGCTCAAGTTTATGCACAATATCTTGATACCTATCGTATGACAACCAGAGAACGATATAAGCGTTTGCTAATTCGTTGCCCGGAATTAGTTCAAAGCATCAACTTGAAGGATATAGCCTCTTATCTGAAAGTTACACCAACAACTATAAGCAATATACGTAGGGAATTTACTTTTGGAGAGTAAACTCTCAAAACACTTTGAGAGTTTGCCCTTATAATGTTTTATAGTCTTAGAACACGTGCTGTTTTTAATGGGCAAGCATTAACTTTGCACAAAAAATACAGTATGAATATTCTTATAATCGGAGCTACCTCAGGCATTGGTAAAGCTCTTTTTCTGAAGTATGCCAATGCAGATAATCGAATTGGCATTGTAGGTCGGCGAACAAACCTGCTTAATGAATTAAGTCAGCAGTATCCTTCCAAAACCATTGTTTCAAAAGCAGATGTCACAAACTTAAATGAGACAGAACAAGCGATAAATACTCTTCTAAAAGAGTTCGGTCACTTAGACCTTGCTATTATGTGTGCAGGCGTTGGTGACATTAATGCCACGCTTGACTATGCGATTGAGAGTCCCGCCATTGATACAAATGTTGTTGGTTGGACATATGTTATTGATCGATTGTATTGCATTTTTGAACAACAAGGTTATGGTCATCTTGTAGCTATAACTTCTGCTGGTGGATTGCGAGGCGAACCGGCTGCACCAGCCTATAGCGCAACAAAAGCCTACCAAATTAATTATATGGAAGCAATACGCAAGAAGGCTTTCAGAAATGGTGGTTGCATAACCGTAACAGATGTCAGACCAGGTCTTGTTGACACAGCTATGGCAAAGGGAGAAGGCTTGTTTTGGGTGATGTCGGTAGAGAAAGTTGCTACTCAAATCATTGCAGCTATTAGCAGAAAGAAGTCAAAAGTATATGTCACCAAACGATGGCACATACTTGCTCTATTATACAGAATTCTGCCCTTTTATATTTTCAAACGATTGTAGCTTCTAACATTTTATAAAAAGATTTTGCTGTTTGGATTTAATGTTGTAGATTTGCGGTATTAAAATGTATGGAGGATTATTTATGAATACAATAACTATAGACAATAACACATATAATAGTATTGTCAGATATGCTCAACAGAACAATATTAGTGTATCAGAAGCAGTTGTGACAGGATTGAATTCCTTTTTGGAGAAATTTAAGGAAAAGGTTTCTACGAAAGAAAATATTACATATCCCCTGAAGTGAAAGCTTTGGAGGTTGGTTTTGAATGTCCTCAAGATTTGTCAGATGACTACAGAAAAGAGCATGTGATTTAATATAGTTTTGCATTATGAATAGTCAGCTTATATTCACCCTTATCGCTTGTGAGACAATACGCCACGGTTGACTTGCTCTCAGTCGATGCCACAACAGAGGCACCTACCAAGAGTTCTCCTTTCTTACCCTTCACCTTTCCTGTGAAGGTTTGTGCATAGAGCGAAAGATTTGTTAGCAGAAGTAAAGTAAAAACGGCAATTCTCATTCTTTATCCAAATGGTTATATTTAGGCACTTCAACCTCGTTATCGACTTTTGCATCAGTGCCAGAAACAGTATAAACAATCACTTTTTCACCCGATGCCCTTTGACTAAGAGTTTTTCTATGTTATTCAATAGTACGAGAAACAATCCACAAACGAGAATGTTCTGCTATACGTATAGTAGTGTATTACCCTTTGTTGTGTATTACCCTTTGTTGTGTATTACCATTTGTTGATTCTTTCCACCAATTCGTCTGGTGTAAGTATCTCCATCTTGGAGAAACCAAACCACTTCTTGCCCAAGTCCTTTATGGATGCTCCTATGTGATACACATCATCGTCTATACAAAGGAAACGGTCATGTGATAAACGGAATGTTTCAACGTCAATCGGTGCATATTGAGCATTATGACGGTCTATGTCGAGTTGGAACTGACGGCTTATCTGCTGAGTGTAGATGATTGCAGACACGCTATTTCCTCTTTTATCAAGCAATGTCAATACTGTCTCATCAACATAGTTGTCGATAAGGATAATACGTTTCTTTGCACTCTTAATCAAGTCGGACACGAAAGTATAGGCATCATAAACTTGTCCATTGTAGAACACACCTTGCTTCGGTTTTGCGTTGCCTTCGTCCAATCTGCGGAATACCTCGTCAATGCGTTTGTCTGTTTCTTGCTGATGTTGCTGCATTTCCAGTTGATGGTACTCCATTGTTTCCAAGCGGCTGAACACAGAAGCGTTGTTTACCATAAAATGGCGCATGGAAACAAAGGCTCGCATTATTCGAATATTCACCTCAATCGCAGTGTCAGAACGTAAAACACTACTAAGCATAGCGACTCCGTTTTCAGTAAATACGTAAGGCATGTATTTCAAATGTTGTCCGCGTCCTTCGTTTAAGGTCGCAATTTGCGACCTTAAACATTCGTCCTTGGTCAATTGAAACATGAAATCTTCTGGAAATCGTTTAGTATTACGTTTTACTTGCTCATTAAGACGCTTTGTTTCAACGCCATAAAGTGTGGCAAGGTCACGGTCAAGCATAACTTGTTGTCCTCTAATTACTTTTATTAGAGACTCTATATTATCTACAACAACCAACTGGTCACGATTTGTGACCAGTTCGCCATTCTCTGTCTTTACTATTATATCTGTCATATTTATATCAATTATCAAAATCACAATTTGTGACTTTAAACGTTTTGTTATATTGCGTACAAAAGTAGTGCTTTTAGTCTTTAAACTACTATCACACGAAACCTTTCTTTGAAAAGGACGTAAAATCAATAGTATTATTGCGATGATCGCATTTTTAGTAATCGCTTCACTCGTTGTACGGTACTAACCCCTTTACCACTCAACTTCGCCACATCCCTAATGGATATCATTATTCGTATTTATCCATTAAGCAGGCATTGAAAGTCCTTTGTGCCTTAGGCGGTTCGCTATATTCACTGCCTTGCAAGCGGTTTGTAGTATTCCATTGGTCTTTCCAGTAATCTTCAAGCAGACGTTGCAACTTGGCAGGAGTTGAACGCAAGTAACGCTTGGGGTGAAAGCTGATGGTTGCTGTTTGCCGCATCTGCTCTATGCCTGTAGCAACAAACGAGAATTCATGTCGGCTTTCAGAAGCCGCCAATATGAGTCCGGGCAAACCACCTAACTTCCATGGACCATTATCAAAAGGCAGGTCCAACGAATACCACGCTGTCCAAGTGCGCCCACGGAACTGACAAACGGCTTTATGGCAGGGATAACCTATAATAATAGTGTCACCATCGGCAAGTTCCCAAGAAAACGTCGGAATGGATTCCTCATAACAGAAGAAAAAGTCATTGTGCAGGACATCCGTATAAGTGAGAGTGCCCTTCTGTGGAATGTGCTTATAAACTTCATACTCGCGTCCTTTCTTAGAGCCAAACGTATTTGCCAGGAACTGCAAATAGTTCATAGGGTCGGCATTCACACTCTTCACAGAATCACGCTGATGCAGAAACTGCTCAAACCGTTGGCTATAAAACCGAGACGAATGTCTCCCTATATCCAACAGATTTATATCATCATACGCTTCCTTTTGCTCCTGCGTATGTTTATACAATGCACGATACTGTACACGCACACTTACCGTGTCCACCACCTCTTGGGAATGGACGCATGCTGCAAACAAAAAAGCCAATAAACTGAAAAGTATTTTCATAAGCTATATTTTATTATTCACTCCAACTCAAAGGTTGTCATAAGCAGCACCTTATTGCCATCTATGTTTTCTTCGTAAAAGAAGCGATAGATGCCAGGCTTGTTTGGCAGAATATCGGGAAAAAGATGAGCAGTTATGGTGGCGCTTTGACCATCGCTTAATATATGCCCAATAGCATTGAATAGGCAGTCAGTTGGTAAAATAAACCAATTACCATCCCTACCTTGGGCTGTGATGCTATATGCTTCGCCATACATGAATTCTTTGCCACTATGGTTGGTAATAGTGATTTTGATTTCTGTACTACCCAAAGGATAGGAGGGACTCTCTGCCTTGATGGAAATACCATTATAAGAGCTTACTCCTGTTTTATTATCTATGACAGGGTCGAGTTTGTCTCCAAACTTAATGACAGACGAGTTGTATATCTGATTGCGAAACTCCTGTTGCTTCTCCTTGGTGTTCCAGCGGAGTGAAACATCTATGGAGTTGTTTCCTATTCCAAATCCAACGATATTTCGCCAGGCTGAAGAATTGTCTGCCGACAAAAACTTCCTTTCAAGTGTTCGCATAATTTGATTTAGTTCCTTTTGGGAATATTTCCGCATCGAAGCCTTGCGATAAATTTTCTTCTTACCACCAGCGACCTTTTTCTTACCACCAGCGACTTTCTTTGTGCTAATGGTCGCTACCTTCTTTTGTTGAGCAGCAAATGACAGTTTGCAAGCTGCAAAAGCTGTTTGCATTGAAAGGATCATTGTAAATCCTAATATTATTGCATTGAGTTTTGTCTTCAATTTCATAGTTGTCAGCAATAATAATTTAACATGTAGAGAAATATGAACTCTTATAGCATATTTCTTTTCTTATGAGAAAAGTTTAATTTCTTTTGCAAATATACTGTATTTTAGTTTATCAGACAAATGATACAGTCAGAAATAATCCATCATTTTCTTTGCCCATCCCATTTTTTTTATACCTTTGCCCCCGAAACATCAAGAGCAGTATAAGAATCTGCACCAACCGAGCATGACAGCCACGGTGGTAAAGATACGATGTGGGAATAAGTTTAATTTCAAAAATAAGTCATTATGAGCAATCACTTGCTCTAATATACAGAATTCTGCCCTTTTATATTTTCAAACGATTGTAGCTTCTAACATTTTA
>ERZ834722.561-NODE-561-length-40123-cov-5.792228_pt1 | contig 40123 bp, 45 predicted proteins | sample MGYA00519576_ERZ834722 | MGnify/ENA primary metagenome ERZ834722 (study PRJEB31850, sample SAMEA3708759) | human gut metagenome | biome: human gut; feature: human-associated habitat; material: faeces | place: China | collected 2014 ...
AAAGTCATAGAGAATTTCAAATTGGCTGAAATTGTAGAAGAATTCAGAGGATTATTTAATCTTTCAACAGTAAAAAAACTGTATGACAAATATACTTCTGTTGACAAAATCAAGGAAGTTATTAGAGAAGAACCATATCAGTGTCTTTGTAGGCTAGGAGGGATTGGTTTTAAAACTGCTGATTCTCTATTGTTGGCATTGGATAAGGATAGTAAAGAATGTCAGAAGAATGGCAAAAAGCCAGTTTTGTTCTTTGGATTTGACCTCGTAACATCATATCAGAGAGCAAAAGCTTGCGTAGATTATCTGCTTGATGAGAACGAAAATAATGGTAATACATATATGCATGTTGGTGATTTAAAGAAACAGTTTGATGTATTAGTTCCAGAAGCAAAAAGTAATTTACCTCTTATTCTCAAAAGTGATAATGATGTGGTATTTGACAGAGGGCTATTAAGCGTATGTAAGAAAGAAACATACGAAACAGAGAAATATATAGCAGAGAGAATAAAAGAAGGATTGCAGATACATACAAAATGGGAGTGTGATTGTTCAAAGTTTCAGGAACTTGATGGTTTTAAACTAACTGAGAATCAGTGTAAAACATCACAATATATGTGTGAAAATAACATTGTTCTTCTTGTTGGATATGGTGGTAGTGGTAAATCTTCAAGTACACAGGCATTTGTAAATATGTTAAATGCTTATAACAAAAGACATTTACTTTTAGCACCAACAGGCAGAGCTGCAAAGGTACTGTCAGGTTTTACAAATGAAAATGCTATGACAATTCACAGAGGTCTTATGTATATGCCACCTGCTGATTGGGGGTTTAATGAAGAGAATAAATTACCATATGATGTAGTAATTGTGGATGAGTTTTCAATGGTAGACATTTTCTTATTTAGAAAATTGCTTGAAGCTATAGATTTTGAAAAAACAAAATTACTTCTTATTGGTGATGATGCGCAGATTCCTTCTGTTGGTGCTGGTAATGTACTTTATGATTTGTTAAAATGCGAGGATATTCCTACTATCACGCTTGATAAGGTATTTCGTTATGGTAAAGGTGGTTTATCTACTGTTGCTACAGATACACGAACTGGTACTGAATATTTAGATAAGACCAAAACAGGTATGCAAGTGTTTGGTGAAGATCAGTCATATATATTTATGCCGATTCTTCAAGATAGACTTGTTGGATATACTGTAAAACTCTATCAGACATTATTATCCAAAGGATATTCTGTTGATGATATTGCAGTATTATCTTGCTATAACGTAGGCGATTATGGAACAGTAGCATTAAATAAGAAGATACAAAACGCAGTTAATTCTAATCCAAAGGCGAAAATTACATTTGGAGATACAGAATTCAGATTGAATGACATTGTAATGAACTATGCTAATGATTACAAAGCAATTATCTATAATGAGGAATATATTGATGATAAAAATACAACATTTATTGCTAATGGTGAATCTGGTAGAGTTGTAAAAATTCTAAAAGATGCAATGGTTGTTGATTATGATGGAACGCTTATCTATATCCCAAAAAGTTCTATGAAAAATATTCGATTGGCTTATGCTATCAGCACACACAAATCTCAGGGTGGTCAGTTCAAGGTGGTTGTTTTAATTACGCCTAAAGCACATACCTTCATGTTGAATTCCAATTTGTTATATGTAGGAGAAAGTAGAGCAAAAGAAAAATGTTATCACCTCGGAGAAATTCGTACAGTAAATAATGCACTTAAAAAGAAGGAAAATTTCGATAGAAAAACAATGCTTCAGATATTTATGAAAGCAGAATAGGAGAATATATGAATAGTAAGTCAAGCATTTTTGATTCGATTTTAAACACAATTGAGTCAGAAGATATTAGAAAATTTGCAGAAAGATGTATTGAAACAATCCCAGATTATTTTTGGAATGTGGGTGCGTCAAGTACGGGAAAATACCATCCTCAATATGCTCTTGGTGATTTAGGATTGGCAAGACATACATGTGCTTTGGTAAGATTCTTAAATCATATTTTTGCGGTTGATTGCTTTGGTAAGAATTTTACTCAAAGAGAGAAAGATTTAATGAGAGTTGCAGGGATGATGCATGATTCACGAAAAAGCGGAAATGATAATGACTTCACAAAAAATAAATATACAAAGTTTGATCATCCACTTTTGGCAGCTAATGTTATTCGTGAATTAAAAGGTAATGAACTTCCTGATGAAGAAGTCGAAATGATTGCAACTACAATTGAGAGCCATATGGGTGCATGGAATACTGATAAAAGAAATTCAACGGTATTACCATTGCCTAAAAACAAATATCAGACAATTTTACATTTAGCAGACTACCTTGCAAGTCGCAAGGATATAGAAGTTCTATTTGATGGATTTGAAGTACCGAAAAAGGAAGTCGTTAAGTTAGAAGATTATGTCTTGAACTTTGGAAAGCATAGTGGCGAGAAGCTTGTTGATGTTGCCCAGTCAGATCCAAGTTACATATCATGGGCTAAAGAAAATATGAATAGAGAGCCAATTAAGAGTTTATTAGCCCAACTGTAGAGAATAATACAGTAGAGGGTTTCTGGAATGCCCATAAATAGGGCGTTTCAGAGACTCAAAAAGCCAAGGAAAGACGGATTTCTTTTCAATACAATATATAGTATATATACAACATAAAAACATACTATATATTGTACATTAAAACAATAAAAATAACAAAATAGGAGGACTTATGAGTTCAAAAGACAATTCATATGCGAATACAGACAAAAAGACATTATTTTTATCTGATGATGTAGACAACGAATCTATCGGTAAATTAACATGGAGCATTTTACAACAGATTCGAGAAGACGATGAGAAAGATGAGAAGGAAAAAGATTATAAACGTGAGCCAATTAAACTATACATCAACTCGTATGGTGGATCTATTGATGATATGTGGGGATTAATTGATGTCATTCTTAATAGCAAAACTCCAATATATACATATTGTACAGGATATGCAATGAGTGCAGCTTTTAAGATTTTCTTAGCAGGACATAAAAGATTTTGCTACAAACATTCAACATTTATGTATCATCAGATGAGTTATTGGAAAAGTGGTAAATATCAGGATTTGGTAGAAGACAGAGAAGAAATGGACTGGATGAATAAAAAGATTGAAGAATATGTAATCGACAGAACAAATCTCACGAAAGATGATATTAATGAGATTCGTGAAAAGAAGAAAGACTTCTATATTCATTCTGATGAAGCAGTCAAGTACGGAATTGTCGATGAAGTTTTGTAAAAGTTGAATTGACGAATTTCGAAAAGGAGATGAATTATATGGCATATTGTCAGAGATGTGGTGAATATTGCCAAGACCATTATACATATTGTAAGAGATGTTATTTTGAACTTAGACAACCATTTGGGAAAGCAATAGAAAGAGCTCACAAATGTAGAAAATGTGGGTGCACTATATATGGAAGATATAACTATTGTTTATCATGTGCTCAGAGAAAGGGTTTTATTAATAAATCAAATTATTAAAATGATAAAACAAGAATCGACAGTTTCTTTGGAAGATGAAAGGAGAATAAATGAAAGTAGTAGATTTGATTAATATATTAAATGAAATTGGATATAACGAAAATACAAAGCTGACTTTTAGCTGTGTAGATGGAGATTCAGGTGAATGTTATGATATTCCATTTGATGAAATTAGTTATGGAGAAAAATTAACTGGTGAACCTTATCATAATGATGCAATTGATATAGGTTTAGATGTTGATTCTGTAAAAGATTATATCCAGGCTAAGTCTGATGGATATGTGAACGATATGATCGATGAAATAAGAGAAGTTTTAAGCAAGCACGATCCTTGGAGAAATTAATGTAACAGTAAACCATTATTTCATACGGAGATTAGAAGGGATTATTTTTAGAAGAAAGGTAGGAAGTTGAATTTTATGAGATTTAGACACATTTGTAAACACACTATACAACATAGTAATAATGAGCAAAACAATAATCTTGACACCTTGCTTACAGATCTCAGAGATATTCAGAATAAGATTGAGTTTACAGAACAAAAAATCAAAGAAATCGAAACGCCACCATATATTGAGTATGATGAAAAAGAAAGGTTTCTATATGCACTTGACACAGTGATAGATAGACGATTTAGACCTCAAGATTTATTTAATCAAGATATAGATAAACTAAAGCAATTTGCATTATATCTGTTAGCTGCCTGTAATTGTGGTGAAGAATATAAAAAATTACAAAACACTTTGAATAGGCTGAAAAGGCAAGAAACAGATATCAAAGAAAGCTTACATATCAGATAATTAAGAAAATGAGGTGATAACTTATATATTTCTAAAGATAACCCAGATACAAGAATTGAGGTGATATTTTGCAAAACAATTATGTGGAAGAGTTAAAGAATGGTAAGCAGATTAGAATAAAATATAATAAGCTGGTACACGACTGGGTTGAAGATGATAGCGGTTGGATGGAAGAACTATGGTGTTATGACAACAAGCTTGATTTATTCAAATGTTATTATCCAACATCTACATATGAGAAAGATTTTTATACAACTCATACAGAGAAACAAACACAAAGTTTCATGGAAGAGGCTGTCAGAGATTTTGATAATGAATATGAAGATGCCGATGTATTAGATATTATTATAGAAAATTCAACTATTCCAGTTAGCACACTTACTATTAGAGAAGCTGCTATTGAAAAATTAAAAACAATGACAGATGAAGAAATCAAGAGAAGAATATTATTATAAAAATTTATCACAATTTTCACATAATATTTGTTACATATCTTGAAGCAATTCGCTCATTATCTCACAAGTAAAAAGAGAATAATATAACGAAAGAGGTGATTGATATAAGTTGGTATAGAGATGACGATGGAGTAATTATAACGGACGAGGAATTTGGTTCAGATTGTGCTGAATGTAGCATGTTTCGTCAGGAAGGTACAATTTCAGTTCCTTGCAATGGAGAAAGAACAGATTGTCCATATTATAAAGAAGTTGATACATACGAATATGACAAGAAATTAAAGTCTCAAACAGTTGAACAAATCAGAAGATGGTGCATTGATAATAGTATTATAGATTATGAGGAAGAATTTTCTGATAATGGTGATTGTTTAGTCGTTTTGAGTAAGTTGGAAAATTTTTTGGATAGTTTAGAGGATAAATAACAGTAAAAATTGGACTTTCATTGGATTTGAAAAGGAGGAATAAAATTGAAAGCAACAGTAACAAGTATTACAGGATTTTATGGGGCATTCGTTTCAATGTTTATGAGCAAAAGAACTTGGACACCTGAATTAGACAAAGAGATCAAAGAAGTTTGTGATTCTGTATTGGATAACAATGGAAGACTGCGTGAAGAGCAGGATAGTGAGAATCTCGAAAAGTTTAATAAATGGCTTGGTATGCTACTTCGTATGGGTAAAAGGCATATTACAGTTCTTAGATTTTTAGATATTGAAATTATGACAGAGGGGATGCATAGGGCTGGGCAGGACGATCTTGATAGTCACGCACGTAGATTTGAGAATCGAATTATTAGAAGTAGTACAAGATTAGCAACTTTCGCAGATGGGGAAGTGTCTGATTTTTATAAAGATAAAGTCCTTACAGATGGACAGGCATGCAAGAGCCTAGGATATGAACTGCCAAATGAGATTGAATACGAAGGGAAAACATATGTTAAATCCACAAATGGTTATGTATTAAAAGAATATGAGAACAACAAGGATGTAAAACGTGGTCTTTATATGTTGGGAATTCCAAGTAATTTTATCTCAAAGATTAATTTGTGTGAATGGGGACATGTATTTAAAGAACGTTGTGCTGATGGTGGAGCTAATCCAGAAGTAAAAGAATGGGCTGAACAAGTAATGAAACAGATTACAGAATTTCATAAAGATATTACAAGAGATTATGTTCTATCAATTCAGAACTAGAAATGTTCATTTCACAAAGAGGAGGCGATCATAATTAGAAATCCAGCACGTATAGATAAATTTACAGCAGAATTAAATAGAATATGGAAGAAATATTTTCCTGATTGGAGATACGGACAACTTATGATGAATTTTCTTGGATGGGTATCTTGCGACAAGAAAATTGATCCGTTTTTCATTGAGGAAAATAAGATGCTTACATATTTAAAAGAATATTGTGGAGAGGAAGTGGACGATGGAAACAGTAATTAGTTTATTTAAACAGATACAATCTACGAGCAGTTTAAATGAGAAGAAAGTGATTATCAATGACAATAAAGATAATGAATTATTCAAGAAATGTTTAAAATTTCTATGTGATTCTAATATACAAACTGGTTTGTCTACCAAGAAAATTTCTAAGAAAGTTCATCCATCAAATTATATTTTGGCAGAATTTGAAGATGTTATACAATATTTGAAAACTAATAATACAGGAACAGATTATGATATTTCAATGATACAAAGTTTTATCAATGAGCAACCTAAAGAATATCGTAGTTTTTACATAGACTTAATTACAAAGAAATTCCGTCTTGGATGTGATAAGAAAGTCATTAATAGCGTTATTCCTGGCTTAATCTCATCTTGGGACGTACAGCAGGCTTATCCTATATCAAAAAAGAATGAACCAAAAGAGGGAGAGTGGTTTGCTCTGTCTCAAAAACTGAACGGATCTAATGCCGGATGGAAACACGGACAATTGATAAGTAGACAAGGTAAGCCATTTACAGGACTTGATCATATAATCAAAGACCTTCAACGACTTCCTAATATAGATAATTTCTTTCTTAATGGAGAATTAATTCGTAAAAATTATGATACCTTTCTGATAATGATAATTTCCAGTTAGGAACTGGCATTATCAATTCTGATGATTCTGATAAATCTTGTATTAAATTTGTAATTTATGAAATACTCCCAGTTGAAGAGTTTATATATGGTGAAAGTCAATTGACGTATCGGCAACGCAGAACTCAGTTAATTAACCCTCTTACTGTAGCCATTTCGAGACTGAATACCGACAATCTTGAAGTTGTACCTATTATATATGAAGGAACTGATAAATCAGTTATTCCATTATTACTTGATAAAGCAGATAAAGACGGTTGGGAAGGTCTTATGCTTAATAAAGATACTAAATGGAAGAATAAACGCAACAACGGGATTCTTAAAATCAAGTCATTTAAGCATTCCGATATTCGTTGTACTGAAATTATTGAGGGTGATGGTAAATATAAAGGTACATTGGGATTAATCAAATGTGATTACAAGGGATATGATCTTGGTGTAGGATCTGGATTTACAGATAAGCAGCGAGATTATTATTGGAATAATCCTGATGAGATTATAGGAAAAATTGTGCAAATTAAATTCAAAGCAGAAACTAAAAATAAAGATGGTGGAATCTCAGTTCAGTTCCCTATTTTCGAAATTGTGAGAACCGATAAAACAGAACCATCTTACAACTAATTGAAAGAAGAAGATGTGAGTAAATTAAAAGATAAAATGTCAAGCAATATCTTACTAATCATTGGATTTATTATCATTATAATACTTGCATATGCTGTAAGCTGGCTTGCAACTTGTGGCATCATCAAGCTTATTACGCTATGTTTTGGATGGACATTCAGGTGGTCTATTTCAACAGGTATTTGGTTAGCATTGATTTTGGCAAGAACAGTTTTTAAATCAGATAATAAGTAAAGGAGATGAATTTATTTTTATACGAAAGTTAAAAGAAATATTAAAACGAGACACATTTTATTGTGTGATGTTGATGATTGCAATTATTCTACTGATTGTAAATATTATTGTATTACATCATGTGAACAAAGCAGTAGATCAAACATATAACAAAGCATCAAAAGAAGTCGATCTTATCATTGAAGATCCAAATAATGACATTCAACCAATTCTTATTTATTCTAATCCAGTATCGGATTATGAAGTATCTAATGAGCCAAGAATTATCGAAATAGAAGATTATGGCATTTCTGAAATTAAAATTGAAGAAACAATTGAAACAGAAATCATAAATGATATTCCAACAACAATTGAAAAAGAGAATATAGAAATAACATATAATTCAGATAGTGTGCTGACAGCTTCCAAGGGAGTAAATTACTACAATGGTAATAAAGAAACATATTACAACTTAGATATGTCGGGCTGTGTATCTATTATGAGAAATATGGGGAACACTGATGAATATTGGGTGAGAGAAGATGGCTGTAAAATGCTTGGGAATTATATTATGTGTGCAGCTAATCTTGATGTTCATCCACGAGGATCATTAATTGAAACAAGTTTAGGAACAGCAATTGTCGTTGATACTGGTGGATTTGCTGACAGTAATCCAAATCAAATTGACATTGCGGTTAACTGGTAAGGAGGTATACACATATGCATAAAGTATTTTGTATTATTGGACGAACTGCATCTGGTAAATCAACAATTGTGAGTGCAGTTGCAAAAGATATGAAGTTAAAAGTCTTGAAATCTTATACGACAAGAACAAGACGTAAAAATGAAGTTGGAAAACATTGTGATCACACATTTATTTCTGCTGACGATGTAAATAAATATATGGATGACATGGTTGCCTATACAGAGAGAGTCGGCTATTGTTCTTTCGCAACAGAGTCGCAGTTAATGAATTCCGACTTATATATCATTAATCCCAGTGGTTATTCAGACTTAATTAACACGACAAGAGATATTCCGAATCTACAGTTGATTGACATTTGGATTGACTGTGATACTGACCAGTTACAGCTTCGATCGAAGAAAAGATCTACAGCAGATAATTGGCAAGCCAATTATATAAAAGAAGAGGAAGAATTTAATAAGATTTATTCTAATATTGATCCAAAACATTCATATCATGTAGACAACAATGGAGATATATCAGAAGCAATTGGAAAAGTCGAAAGTATTATATTATATGAGCAGCATTTAGCTTAGAGGTGGTGAGAGAGAATGTTTGAGAGTTTCTGTAAGCATAAATCTTACAAAATAATCAGATGCGAAAAGAGTGAACGTAAATATATGTGCCAGTGTGTGAAATGCGGTAAACAATTTGAGTTACCAAAAGCACCTGACGAAATGTATCAGATTGGGCAAGTAGTAAAAATGTGGTAGGAGGGAGTAACAATGAACACTTATACAATAGAATTACATACGATAGATGGGGCAAAGAAATTAAATGCAGTTGCTCTTACATATGAGGAAGATATTGATATCATCAAGGGACGTTATGTTATTGATGCTAAATCAATTTTAGGAATATTCAGCTTAGATATTTCAAAGCCAATACAGGTAAAGATACATACCGATAATGATGTTATTATGAATCAGTTTAAGAATGACATTTCCGAATTTATTGTGGAGGAATAATGTGGATAAGTTAAAAATATATTGCGACTTTGATAATACTATCGTCAATACAATAAAGTGCATTGTAGAGTTATACAATGATGATTTTAAATATTATCCAAATTTCAAAAATGTTATTTGGATGGATGTTGATTCATGGGATTTTACTGAATGTGAATTGGCAAGTAAAGACTATATTAATATGCTATTTACGCAACCACGATTCTTTAGAAAGCTTGGATTTATGGATTGGAGTTTCAATGTATTGATGAAATTAAAGGATATGTATGATATATCAATTATTTCATTAGGCACAACTCCTAACCTAAAACAAAAAGAAAAGTGGATAGATGATATGTTTTATGGTCTTAAATTTATGGGTATAAACAGTCATGTGTATCAAGATAAAAGTTGCGTTGATATGTCTGATGGCATATTAATAGATGATGTTGCTGATAATCTAATATCCAGTAATGCCAAATATAAAATATGTTTTGGTGATGAATATTCATGGAATAAAGATTGGAATGGAACTAGATGCCATAATTGGCACGACATATATTACAAAATCCAGGAATTAAACGAAAGGAGTACAACAGATAATTGACATATATGACAAGCCATGAGCTTGCTAAAGAGCTATTAAATAGACCAGATAAATTAATCAAAGCTGCTTATGGGAATAGAGAATATAACATTAGAGATTATCAAATTGCCGTAGATAAACGCAATTATGATGACTCTACTACATATTGGAGACTGAATTTATGTTCAGAACAAATTTCATAGAATAGAAAGGAGATTTTATGAGTATTGCACTAATAGGGCAAGAATGTAGTGGTAGGCATACTGTGTTAAATGAATTATTAACTATGGGATACGATACCATTAGGTATTATACGACAACTCCTGATTATGGATACGATAATAACTATCATATTAGTGACAAAGAATTCTGTGAAATGATTGATAGTGACCAGTTCTTATATTGGGAAGCTTTTGAAACAAATGATGGCATTAATTATATCGGAACTAAATATTCTGATTATGCTGGTGGAAATAAAGTTGTCATAGTAGAAGATATGGCAAAGTTACATACATTAGTTTCGTACTTCCCAGAGTTTAAGTCTATTTATTTAAAGGTAGACAAACATGAAATTAATAATCGAATAATGTCTATATATACTACAAAAGATGCCGTTAAAAAGGTGAAAAAGCGTAACAAGAAGTTAAAGGCGAGAAACCAAGGGATGAAAACACTTGCTGATTGTATAGTTGATAATTATGGCAGATTACCTTATCAAACAGCAGTAATATGCAAGTGGTTTGATCAAGAATAAGTGGAAAGGTTGAATTCTTATGGAGTTGAGAAAGGAGATAAAATGAACGTTAGTAAAGCAGAATATGAAGTAAAAGCAACAATGACAAACAATTTATTAAAAGCAGAAGAGTATATCAATTCGCTTGGTGTTGAAACAAGGAAACCAGACAATGATGACGAATTTAGAAGTATGTACGATGTGTTGAGTGACATTGTGACAGTATGGAACAATAATCCAACTATCGGCAAAGATGTAGAAGAGTTCTTAGCTGGTAATCCTGAGACTTCTGATGAATTAGATGAATTTATAAGCCACTATAATTTGGACGGAATTATGAGAAACAGATAGGAGGATATATATTGACAAAAGTAATTAAAAGAGATGGTCGAAAAGTTGATTTTGACCGTAACAAAATTATAAAAGCTGTTCTTGCTGCTTTCGATGAGGTAGATGGTGAAATTACACCAGAAGCAAAAAGAAAGGCTACAGTAATTACAAATCACATTGAATCATTAAATAAGAAGTTTATGAACGTTGAAGATATTCAGGACATTATTGAAACGATGCTTATGGATGGCAAGCGCAAAGATGTTGCTAGAGCATTTGTGATTTACAGAAATGACAGAACGAGAGTGCGTGAACAGAATACTAATCTTATGAAGTCTATCAAAGAAAAACTTACAGCATCAAACGTTCAAAATCAAAATGCCAATATTGATGAAAAATCATTTGGAGGTAGAGTTGGAGAAGCAAGTGATACTGTACTAAAACAGTATGCATTAGATAATTGCATGTCAGAAATGTCAAGAAATAATCATTTGAATAATGAGATATATATCCATGATCTTAACTCATATGCCGTTGGAATGCATAACTGCCTCAGTATTCCATTTGATAAATTACTTGCCAATGGATTTAATACAAGACAAACAGATGTAAGACCTGCTCAATCAGTAAGCACCGCATTTCAGTTGGTGGCTGTTATATTTCAGTTACAGTCCTTACAGCAGTTTGGAGGGGTTTCAGCAACTCATCTTGATTGGACAATGATTCCATATGTAAGAAAAAGTTTTTATAAACATTACAAAAACGGATTAAAATACATCAACGAATCTTTAAATCCTTTATATAAAGAATTTACAGAAAGAATGAATGATACTACGCCAATTAACGAATACACAGATGTTGCACCAAAGACTTATCAATATGCTATGGATATGACAGAAAAAGAGGTATATCAAGCAGTAGAAGGTCTTTATCATAATCTTAATACTCTTCAGAGCCGTTCAGGCAATCAACTCCCATTTACTTCAATCAATTATGGAACATGTACAGAACCAGAAGGTCGTATGGTAACTAAAGCATTACTTGATGTTTCTATTAAAGGTATTGGCAAGTTACATAAGACATCAATTTTCCCATGTGGTATTTTCCAGTGTATGAAAGGCGTAAATAGAAAACCAGGAGATCCAAACTATGATTTATTTAGATTAGCATTACGTTCAACTGCTCAGCGATTATATCCAAACTATGCTAATGTGGATTGGTCTGGTAATGAGGGATATGATAAAAACGATCCAAAGACATATTTCAGCACAATGGGCTGCCGTACCGCTAATACATGGGACATCAATGGATTTGGTCAATTAAAAGATGGAAGAGGTAATATCTGCCCTGTGACAATTATTATGCCTACTTTAGCAATGAAAGCAAAAGATATTGTTGAAGAGATAAATAAAGATGGAGAAGTCGAAAACATTGTTGATGTATTTATGGATATCCTCGACACAAAAATTCATGAAGCAAAAGATATGTTACTTGAGAGATTTGAGTGGATTTGTTCACAGTCGCCAGATTCAGCAAAATTCATGTACGAGAATGGTGTAATGGAAGGTTATGTTCCAGAAGAAGGAATTGTATCTGCATTAAAACATGGGACTTTGGGTGTCGGACAGATTGGATTAGCAGAAACACTTCAGATTCTTATTGGATGTGACCATACAACAGATAGAGGTATGGAACTTGCTAAAAAAATTGAAAAGTTATTTTACGATAGATGTGCTGAGTTCAAAAAGGAATATAAGCTTAATTTTGGAACATATTTTAGTCCTGCCGAGAATTTATGTTACACCTCAATGCAAAAATTTAAGGATAAGCATGGTGTAATTCCCAATGTTTCCGATAAAGATTTCTTTACTAACAGTGTCCATGTTCCTGTATGGGTTAAAATTACACCAATGCAAAAAATTGATATTGAATCTCAACTTACAGGATATAGTCGTGCAGGATGTATTACTTATACAGAACTTAATGGTAGCGTAAAAAATAATATTGATGCACTTGAAACAATCGTAAATTATGCAATGGATAAAGACGTACCTTATTTTGCAATAAATGTTCCAAATGACATGTGCACCAATTGTGGATATACAGATGATATTGCCGATGAATGCCCTATGTGTGGATGTAAAGATATTAGACGACTTCGTAGAGTAACTGGTTATCTTACAGGTGATTACAAGAGTGCATTCAATAAGGGTAAACAGCAAGAGGTAGAGATGAGAGTTCCACACGAAACTTTTAAGTAATAAGAGAATAAATAAGTAGAGAGGATATAAAAATTCCTCTACTACTTATTTTAAGGAGTGATATTTATAGGAAGAATTTTAACAGAAGAAACAAAGAAAAAACGAAGAATTGTATTTTATAATAAAGCGATAGATAAAGCTAAGTCAGAAATAGGAAAGAAGTACAATCGACTGACAATAACAGATATTGACTATGAAAAATCATATGATAGTTACTTTAATAAGAAATATCATAGAATATATGTTAAAACTAAATGTGACTGTGGCGAAATACCACCACCAAATCAACTAGCTGCTATTCAGTGTGGACATATTAAATCATGTGGATGCTCTAAGTTTAACAACCCCTTAAGAGTTGAAGATTTAACTGGACAAAAATTCGGAAGACTAACTGTAATTGGAAGAGATTTACAACGTGACGAAGAAGAGTACAAAAATGGAACGAGGGCGAATGCACATTGGCTATGTAAATGTGATTGTGGTAATCCACAAATTAAAAGTGTTACAGGATATCAATTAAAAACTGGACATACACAATCTTGTGGATGTTATGCTTCTGAACAAATCGCAAAAAAGAACAAGAAATATTCTACTAAAACAAATAAATTTATTGATAATGGCGATAATACATACTATTTATTAGACGATAATAATAACAAGTGTCTTATTGACAAAGATGATTACAACATTGTTAAAAGATGGTATTGGCGTAAAATTGATAAACGTGGCAATATCGACAAAGGTTATTGGGTGACAAATGTAAAAATAGATGATAAATACAATAAATCTGTTTTAATGATTCATCAAGTAATTGCAGAAATAAAATATGGTGAATATGAATCGTCAAATTCAATTCCAGATCACTTATCTCGTGATACTGACGACAATCGAAAATGTAATATCATTCTAAAATCTAATCAAAGAAATTCCCACAATAGAGGTTTAAGCAAAGTAAATACTTCTGGTAAAACAGGTGTAAGTTACAACAAAGAAAAGAATATGTGGACAGCATATATAACTGTTAATTATAAAACCAAATACTTAGGTGATTATGCAGATTTTAATGATGCTGTAAATGCTAGAAAAGAAGCCGAAAAAAGGTATGGTTTTACGTGCGATGACATTGTAGCAGACTATGACAAGGAGGTAATTTAAAATGAATTATCTCAAAATAGAGCATGAAGATGTATGCAACGGCACTGGTTTGAGAGTTGTTTTATGGCTCTCAGGCTGTTCTCACCATTGTTATAATTGTCAAAATCCTCAAACCTGGAATCCTGATAGTGGCATTCCGTTTGATGAATCAGCAAAGCAAGAGATATTCACAGAACTGTCTAAAGATTATATCTCAGGTATTACTTTTAGTGGCGGTGATCCACTACACGAAAATAACCTTAATGAAGTTCTCAAATTAGTCCATGAAATCAGTATTTCCTTCCATGAGAAAACTATCTGGTTGTATACAGGTTTTCGATGGAATTACATAATGAATTATCAACCTGTAGAAACAGATGGTTTTGATTATTTTGATTATATTGAAGAATCTTATAATGACGGATTGATGGAAAAACGCAAGCAGATAATTTCTTTATGCGATGTCGTGATAGACGGAGAATATATAGATGAGCAAAAAGATCTCACACTCAAGTGGAGAGGTTCAAAAAACCAAAACTGCATTGATGTGAAGCAATCTCTCACTCAGAACAAAGTAGTTTTATATTGTGATTAGATGAAAAGGAGGTATACCCTTATGGCAGTAGCAATTATAACATTTTTTCTTGGTTGCGTTCTCGGTATAACCGTTGCATCGTTATGTAGTGCAGCCAAAACAGGTGATGATCTTATATCATCATGCACAGAAGAAGGTGAAGAACAATATCATATCTAATAGAGAAGTTTAAAGGCATTTATCGGATCAAAGCACCAATAGATACAAATACAAATGATTTTCCACGAAAGATTAATGGTCAATATGAAGACATAGATTTATACATTGACTGTCAATTTGGCAATAAAGTATTCTACCAAGGTAATAGCACTTTGTTGGCATATATTCCATCGATCGGACGAGGCAGAAATATTATTCAAAAGATTCAAGAAACAAATCCATCAATTATATATAATATAGAAGAAACAGATGAAGAAATTCTATTTGAATTCAAATATGTCAATTCTGACAAAATTATTCCATTGTTAAAACCTAGAACCAATGGCGCAAATATATCACCATTCTCAAGCAAGAATTTACCACGAAATAATGAATATAGATTACCAGATGAAGTCTTGAATAACTATAAAGAAATAATCCAAAATGTACCCCAAAACAAGCTTCTCAGTATTAATATTATACAGAATTCTTTTATTAAGTCGTTGGCATCAAAGAAACATCCATTATCCGAAATAAAAGCTGATATGAGATTAAAAGGATTGCGTGGTAAGGAATACATACATTCTATTGGCAAGTGGGATAAGTATATTAAATATTTAAAGGAGAACTTATAATTATAATATGGAAACAATTAAGATAAAGTATTTTGACGATGAGATAGATAAAATTGAAAAGATTAGCAAAGGAGATTTAATTGATCTTCGTGCTGCCGAAACAGTAGAAATGAAAAAGGGTGAATTCCGGCTAATTTCTCTTGGCGTAGGCATGAAGTTGCCTAAAGGTTACAAAGCAAATGTATATCCGAGAAGTAGTACATATAAGAATTTTGGCATTATTCTAGCAAATAGTGTTGGTCAAATAGATAATAGTTACAGCGGAGATAATGACTGTTGGAAATTCCCCGCTATTGCTATGAGAGATACCATAATTCGTAAGAACGATCGAATTTGTCAGTTTGAAATTCAGAAGGTTCAGCCTGAGATCGAATTCGTAGAAGTTGATCATTTAGATGATGAATCAAGAGGTGGGATTGGATCTACTGGAACAAATTAAAGAGGTGAGCATATATAGAACAAACAGTGGAAATTAAGGATAAGATTAATCTTACCATTAAAGAAGCATCAATATACTCTAATATTGGAGAAACTACAATTAGAAAATTACTATCTGCAACGGCATGTCCTTTCTTATTAAAAGTGGGTAATAAACAGTTAATTAAAAGAAATGAATTCGAGAAATATGTAAATAGTAAGCATTTTATATGAGATTGATATAACAATAAGAATCTTTGTGTGGTATAATACATACACGCAGAGATTCTTTGCCTTATATAAAGGAGGAATTACGATTGGGCAAAGATCTAAAAGGAAAAGAATTAGGGCAAGGCATTGTCCAAAAAAAGAGTGGTAGATATGAAGCAAGATATGTTGATCGTTTTGGCAAAAGAATATCGATTTCAGGCAACGATTTAAAAGATGTCAAAAAGCGATACAATGAAGCATTGTATGAAAATGATAAACAAATCAACATCAGAGAGAATATCACACTCGATGAGTGGTATAAAGAATGGATGGATGTTTATAAGTTTGATGTTATACGAGAAAATACAAAAAAATATTACAACACAGTATACAAAAAGCATATATCACCTTATCTTGGTATGTTCCATTTAACAGATATTACTCAATATCAAATTAAAAAGAGACTCAAAGAATTAAAAGAAAATGGGTACAAATTTGAAACTTGTAATAAAGTAAAAATCTTATTGATTGATATTTTTAATAAAGCTCTCATCAACGAATATGTGCGAAGAAATCCAGCGAAAGGAATTACATTAAAAAGAGATGAGAAAAAAGATATTAGAGTATTAACCAGAGAAGAACAAGTAACCTTCTTCGATTGTTGTAAAGGCACATTCTATGACAATCTATTCGTGACTGCTGTATCAACAGGAATGCGAATCGGAGAACTTGCAGCATTAAAATGGGAAGATATTGATTGGAATAACATGGTTATTAATGTCAGAAAAACGCTTGTATACCAACAATACGAAGGTGATGCCAAAAAGGATTTTCATTTTGAAAACCCTAAGACAGATACAAGCACAAGAAAGATACCAATTAATAGACAATGTGAATTAGCCTTAAAGAAGCAGTTCATGCAAAAAAGAGCTGTAGCATCCAAACAGCCAATCACAAAAAATGTCAGGGAAGATTGTGCAGATTTGTTATTCACAACAAGATTTAATACACCTTTAAATTCTCAAATTGTATGTGATGCGATCAACAAAATCATTGAAGAGATCAATCTAACAAAAGACTATTTAGATGAAATGGAATCATTTTCTGCACATTGTTTTCGCCACACATTTGCCACCCGTTGCTTTGAAGCTGGTATTACACCAAAGACAGTACAAAAATATCTGGGACATGCTACATTACAAATGACAATGGATCTATACACGTCTGTTATGCCACAACATATGGAGACAGAGATGAATAAATTTGCAGATGTACTTGACACCATCTCTCAATCGGGTGATAATCTTGTTGAAAAACAATACAAAAATACCATCCATAATGCTAAAATAACTGTTTTTCGTGGAGACTCAATGGTGGTATAACTGGTGTTAGTGGAGACAAATATTCAAAGAATGGCTTAAAATAAGCATTTGTGAAGTACCAATTTTAACAACAAGAATATCTTATTACGTCTACCAGATAACCCCTTATCTGTGGACAGAAAAGGCGGATAAAAAGAAAGATGAAACAGCAGAATAAACGATTAATACTTCTATGTATAGCAGCTTTGTTGATATTGTTTATGGGAGCCGGGAAAAATACCGGAAATGTGCAGGCTGCGGAATCAGTAAAGAAACAGGAATTATCACAGGACGAGAACACACATACATTTTCAAATGCCAGTGACGGTTCCTTCCAATATGATTATGCAGTAAAGTCAGATTACTATAAAGGTATGGGTGTAGATGAGAGCACCGGACTGAAATATGCACTTGTAAGCTATGATGAGAAGCTGTGGGCGGTTGTAGTAACTAAGAAAAGTGAGTTTAATGGTTCCTATGATACCAGCTCTTATACAGGCAAGATGTCATTGAAATTTAAGCCGGCAACGACAAAGACCGTGCTTCGGTTTTCAAAAAATAAAACCGGAAACACAGCTCTTGAAAAATGCTTTTACTATAGTGACGATTATTCCATTCTGACAACCGGTTTTTCAAAGGATATATATTACATTGACGGAACACCGGTAAAAGGAATCAAGAAGGTAGCGGGAACGTATTATTTCTTCCGGAAAGGAAAGCGGGTGGATGAAACCGGCTGGTATCCATATGGAAGATCACAGGTATATGTAAAGGATGGAAAGGCAATATTCCGCTTTTCAGGAGATGCCTGTTATTCATTTACAAATGGCAAGAAACAGCGTGTAACGGATCGTTACATCAGCGTTAAAGGCACAGTGTACTGGTTTGATGCAGCGGGTGCACTGGCACAGGGAATGAAACAGGCCGGCGGAGAATATTATTATCTGCGGGATGGTGTAAGCCGTCGGAACTATTATAAAAAGGTTGATCGTTATGGCTATTATTTTGGCGAAGATGGCAAAGCAGTAAGAGATACATGGGTAAATGTAAAAAATGCCATGATGTATTTTAATGCAAATGCACGTAATACAAAGACCTATTATCTGGATGGATATAAGGACAGCGAGCGGATCGGAATGTATAAGATCTACAGTAAAAACAAATGGAATTTTGTAACAGATGGCATTTATAAGATCGATGGCTCATTTGTATATTTTAAAAATGGAAGACATTATACATCAACCAGATGGTACAGCTCAAATGATACGACCATGTATTATATCCGAAAGGGAGAAGTGCTCTATAAACGAAAACAGTCCGGAAACGGATATGTGCTGTATCAGGCAAATGGAGTCAGATGGAAGAAAGTTTCCAGTATGTGGGCGCCATATAATAAAGGAAAAACCTTTTACTATGATAAAAATGGAACAAGTCTGTACCGGTATTTTAATGCCAGCTATTCAAAGAGCAAATACAGGAACACAGTATGGATCTATGATGCAGGAAGTTCCGGATGGCAGCAGGTAACAGATAAATTATTAAATATTCATTCGGATTATTATTATATACCGGAAGATGGCGTGATAAAGGCAGAAGAGGGCTGGCAGACCATTGACAAAAAAACTGCAGTCTATACGGATGCTTCCGGAAAAGTATCAAAATACATATATTATGACAAGACCGGAAAATATTCCATATACAGAGAAGGACAGAAGCTGGATCAGATCGTTCCGGGGATTGTTACTGTCCAGATCAATGGCAAGACGGTATATTACCTGATGAATGAACAGGGACAGAGTGTATCTGGAAGTCAGTCCGTGGATGGATATCTATATGACTTTGATAAATATGGACGTGCATATAGCAGACGACTGGAAGGTTCTGTTTACTGGGATACGGATGCATGGATGAAGCGCGTGATCCTGGCATATCTGGGTAAGACAAATATATATTGCAATGTATTTGTCGATCAGGCATTTGCACTTGCTGGTGGAGATGTTCCATCGCAGAAACTTGCGGTTCAGTATACAAGTCCGGAAAAAGGCGGTATCCTGTTAGATCGGATGTATACCGGAACGGAATGGGGCGGTGCCGGAACTGTGACCGGAAAAGTTGTTCTGTCAGATGGGAAAAGCTGGATGAAACAGGATTCGATTCAGTTGAATTCAGATATTGTAGATTTCTCATATGATGCATTAACTCCGGGAGACGTGATCGTATATTATAAAAACGGAGAGACAGAGGCAAGCCATGTTTCCCTGTTTCTTGGTAAGTTTAAAAATGCGGCAGCGGTTAAGAAATATCTGATCCGGATGGGTGTTCCCAAACAGTTGGCGGAAGCCTGTGTCAAGGACTGGGGCGCTTATTATGATAATGATGGAACTTACTGGTGTATTCACGGTGGAATGGGAAGCAGTAGTCAGGTCTATATCAGTAACAGTACTTATTGTATTCCGGCATCCGGCAATACATATACATATGGAAGAAAGATCATAAATGTGATCGACTGATAATACAAAAGCATTAGAATGCGGATATTGCATGGTTGTATGTAACTTACAACAGCAAATTGTCCGTATCTAATGCTTTTTTAGATGTTTATTCCTCAGAAGATAATTCTTCCCACTGTTCATACATCGTGTTCAATTCTTCTTCTACAGAATTTCGTTCTTTTGTCAGATCATTTAACAGTGCAACATTTGTTGCATTTTCAGGAACCAGAAATTCTTCATCAATTTCAGCCAGACGGTTTTCAAGCTGTTCGATCTTGTCTTCCAGCTTTTTCAGATCATTTGCTTTTTTCCGAAGTCTTGCCTGTTCGGCTTTGTTTTCCTTCCAAGAGAGCTTTGCCTGGGATTCTGCCTGTTTTTCCTGAGAGACAGTATCAGATACTGGTGCAAATGCCTGCTTTCCGGTGGAAGCCGGCTGGGCTCTGTGGCTTTCGTAGTAATCATAGTTTCCAATATAATTGGTTAACTGCTTATCCTTTAATTCGATGATCCTTGTTGCTGTCTGATTGATAAAATATCGATCATGGGATACATAAAGGACTGTTCCGGTATAGTTCCGTATCGCTTCTTCAAGGATCTCCTTGGATGTGATATCCAGATGGTTGGTCGGCTCATCGAGAATCAGGAAGTTTGCAGATGAGAGCATCATTTTGGCAAGGGATACACGCCCTTTTTCGCCCCCACTCAAGTCTGCGATCCGTTTGAACACATCCTCTCCGGTAAACAGAAAGGCGGCAAGAACGTTTCGGATCCTGGTATTGGTCAGGTCGGGATAGGCGTTGCTGATCTCGTCAAATACCGTATTGTTCATATTCAGGACCTGATGCTCCTGATCGTAGTAACCGATCTTGACACGGGAGCCTAAGATGACAGTTCCGTCATCCTTTGGAACAAGCTTGTTGATGATCTTTAAGATCGTAGTCTTACCGGTTCCGTTTCCGCCGATCAGGGCGACATGCTCACCACGTTTGATCTCCATATTCAGATCGGAAAACAGATTATACTGTTCAAAGGCTTTGGACAGCCCTTCGATCGTAAGTACATCTTCACCGCTGATAACGGATGGTTCCAGCGTCAGCCGCATTTCACTGTTTAATTCGGTTGGCTTGTCCAGACGTTCCACACGGTCTAACATTTTTTCACGGCTTTCTGCCCGTTTGATCGATTTTTCACGATTGAACTGCTTTAATTTTGTGATAACTTCTTCTTGATGCTTGATATCTGCCTGCTGGTTTAAGTAGGCTTTCATCATATTTGTCCGGATCTCGGCGCGCTTTTGAGAGAAGTAGGTGTAGTTTCCGTTATATACGGTGCTGTGTCCACGATCAAGTTCTACGACCTTTGTTACGATCTTATCCAGAAAGTAACGGTCATGGGAGACAAGAATCACACTTCCCTGATATCCGGTTAGAAAGGTTTCAAGCCAACTGATCGAATCCATATCCAGATGGTTGGTCGGCTCATCCAAGATGATGATATCCGGTTTTGTAAGAAGAAGTCTGCCGAGTGAAAGACGGGTTTTTTGTCCGCCCGATAAGGTATCGGTATGACGGTCGAAATCTTCTTTGGAGAAGCCGAGACCTTTTAATACTCCGGTGATCTCACTTTCGTAGGCATATCCGTTTTTATATTCAAATTCATGTGTATAGCGGTTATAGGTTGAGAGGGCGGCTTTCAGTTCGTCGCCAGTCAGTGTTGTCATATCCTGTTCCAGTTTGCGGATCTTATCCTGAAGCTCGATCAAAGGCTTCATGGCATCCTCCATCACGCCGTATACCGTATCGTCATAGAAAATATCCTGATGCTGGGAAAGGTAACCGATTGTACGGTCTTTTGATAAAACAATCTGTCCGGAATCTGCTTCTTCTTCCTGCATAATGATCTTTAATAATGTTGTTTTGCCTGCACCATTGATACCAACGATCGCCATTTTTTCCTTATCTTCAAGATGAAAGGATACATTGTCGAGAATTACGTTGGTTCCGAATGCTTTACTTATATTTTGACAATCGAGAATCATAAGATTCCTCCTTATTTTCTTATATCATGTCAGATCTCATAACATTATATCGGTGTGTCAGGAAATAAGCAATATCCATTGAAATAGAATTTTAATAAAAAGGGAGTATTTTCACATAAAATTTAGAAAAAGGTTATGTCATAAAAATTGACTGACAAGGGAATAAAATGGTATCATAACAGTGTATTTTTGTGCGCTTTTTACGGGTGAAAGTTATTTGAAAAGCAGGTGGTTATATGGAACGTAATAATGAGTCTCTGGCACTGATCAGTGACAAAGATATTCAGGAATTGAATGATATAAGAACGAAGCTGGAACAGACGTTGATGACGAAGCTCAGAAATGCCGGAATCTATTTTCACAGTATGTCGAGAGTAAAGACACTGACGTCATTACAGCGTAAGTTAGATACAGGAAAATATGGCACGGGAAAAGATGATAAGAAGATACAGGATCTGATCGGTATCCGTATTAATTTATTTTATACAGAAGATATCAGGATCAGTGAAGCACTGCTCGAAGACACCTTTATGGTAGATAATTGGTCAAAGACAGCATGGGAAGAGAACCGGTTTGAAGCCCAGAAGTGCAATGGTGTATTTAAGATCCCAAGCAAATATCTGATCAACATATCCGATCAGTTGTGGGAGCAGCCATTTGACCGGACCTTTGAGGTTCAGCTCAGAACGGTTCTGTTTGAGGGCTGGCATGAGATCGAGCATGAGATGCGGTACAAGTATAAAATGGATGAAGGCTTTGATGATAACAGAAGCAGTTTGTGGGATGGACAGGAAAAGGATGCCCGCATGATGAACAGCATCATCGCAAACCTAGAGCTGTGCGACTGGTCAATCGTGCAGATCTTCGATAATCTGGCAAGAGATCAGTATATCAAGAAAAACTGGGAAAATGCGATCCGAAGCAAATACCGGTTAAAGATCACACAGGATAAGATTAAGCCTGAGGTTCGGGCATATTTTGATGAACATCCGGAGGTCGTAGAGAAGTTCTGGGCGGTATCCAAGCAGCAGCTTGTAAATATTCTGCTGAATAAAAAATATCAGAAGGTATTGTCGCCGAATAGGGTAATCTACCTCATTAATAAAGAAGTGGTAAATGACGAATTCATATCAGCACAGCTTGACAGAGAACAGTTCGGCAGGGTGTTGAACAAAGAGATCAAGCAGGAGATCCGGCCGCTGGTATCGGATCTGGTATTTGACCAGACGATACGGATACGGGATGACGGATTTGACCGGGCAAGTGAGATCATATACGAATGGGCGTACCAGCATATCTCCCTGATATTCGGACAGATGCCAAAAAAAATGGAGTCTGTTTCTTATGAAGTGATGGGGTATAAGTTAAAGGTTGTTGCAGAGAAGGAATATTTTCTAATGGATATGCAGACGATCAGCAATGAAGAAGCCGGTATGATCTGGCATGTGGTTGCAGAACTCCGAAAAGAAAGCGATGGATTGTATCTGACCTGCCGTCATATCTGTGAGAATATCTATTCCAGAGAGCGCCGGTATAATCGACCGAAGTTTATGCGGGATATATTTAATCAGGTCGGATTCCTGGATGCGGACGTATTTATGGATGAAGACACCGAAGCGGTTCCGATATCCGCAGACCAGCTTAAAAGCCTTCTTTCACATGCTGGTAGAAGTCTTCCGGTGATCCTTGTAGATAAGCCGGAGCAGATTCCAGACTGGGCGCAGGATTTTGACGGATATACGATCAATGCAGAGGTTCTCTGTAAATCATTAGCCGGTATCTGTCATGTGTTCCTGGGAGATGAGAGCTGTATCAGCCGGATGCAGGAGATTTATGGAAATGAGAGTGTTGATGGCGCGGTATTCTACTGGGGCAGAGATGATGAAAGCCCTACGATATTTACACAGGAGGCCATCCGAAAAGCTTGTTTTGAAGAGGTCAATCACAGCGTTGATGAAGACGAGGAATACGAGAAAGCTTTCCGATATCGTCTGCGAGAACTGGTCTGTCAGGAATTCCATTAAAAACCGGGTTGCAAAGATCAGAAAATGGATGTATGATTTGAGCGGAACAAATTTGAATGAAGTGGAGACAATATACAAATGGAAATCAGAGATATAAATGAAATACGGTCAGCGATCAAGTACATGGATTACAAGCCTGTAATGCTGGCAAAGTTTTATGATATTAAAAGCTTATTGTTTAAAGAGATTTTAGAGAACGAAGACTATTACAAGGTTGCCAGCATATTGCCGAATCCGGGCAATGACAACAAGATTGTAAAGTGTGTCAACATTCTGGATAAGAAATACATGGCAGGACGGGAAGTTGTAGACTGCACGAAGACACCGGGAGCAATACCGGCTGAAGCTGCAGAGATTCTGAAAAGCATTCGTGCGACAGAAGATCCTGCATCCGTAAAGCTTTCCTTCGGTAAAGAAATGAAAGCAGAGGTATATATGAATATCCCAAGAGGTAACAGCCTTACGATTTCAGATATGACGATCACACCGGAGACAGAGCTTACAGTGATGAATCTGTATAATACATATTATACAGAGGGCTTTATACTTGCACTTCACTTTGATGAGTTTGCAGTAGCGATAGAGCCATCTGCCTTAGACGGAATCAAAGGTCAGGGTGATGTATTTGTCTATGCGATGACAAAGAATGCCATTTATAAAGATTTTGGAAGCAGATACTTTGATGTAGAAGCAATCCTGAAATATTACAGAGGATAGAAAAAGGTGCAAAGCGAGGAGCTTTGCAGACAGAGACAAAAAGAGAGCTGGAACCGTGGTTGGCAACAGCTCTTTTAATTTACGCGTGGGATGTTCCTGTGAACAGGTTTGCAAAGTGTGTTTATGCCTGTATTGGCTGTTATATATGGAGGAATAAATGCTTTGAAGAATAAACTTGCATTATTATCAGGTATATTATGTATCGGGCTGGTAATTGCGTTTATCTTTTATACCGGAAAGGATAACCAGAAAAAAAAGGGGTATACGACGACCGGATTTGCCATGGGAACTGCAGTTACGGTATCGGTCTATTCGGATCAGGGCAGACAGGATGCGGATGCAGTGATCGACTGCGTAAGCAGACTGGAGCGTGAACAGATCTCATGGCGGATAGAAGGCGCAGAGGTATACCGTGTGAATCATGAATATAAGGCAGGAGAGCCTTATGAGATAAGCTATGACCTGGCATCTGCGGTCTTGCAGGAAAAAGAAGTAAGCGCGGCAGGAGATGACCTGCTGGCACTCACGATCCGTCCGTTAGCGTCCTGCTGGGGTATCGAAGATGGGAAGAAAGAAGTACCGGAGACTCAGAAGATAGAAGAAGCCTGTTCGGTAGTTAACGATTCGAAAGTGCATATCGTAGACGAACAGGGAAAAGAACTGACACAGGTAAGTGAGCTTTCAGAGGATGGAACATGGTATGTGCTGTTTGATGAAACAGGCTTAAGCCTTGATTTCGGTGCGATGGGAAAAGGCATTGCTTGTGACCGGGTGGCAGAAAGCCTTGAAGAAAATCAGGCGGAAGGCGCTTGTGTGGCAGTCGGCGGCAGCGTTTTATGCTACGGCGCAAAGCCGGATGGTTCCGGTTTCCGGATCGGTATTCGTGATCCGAGAGGAAATGAAAATGATATGATGGGAACCGTAGAAGTCCGGTCAGACAGGCATCCGGTCTATATATCAACATCCGGCGATTATGAGAAGTATTTTATTCAGGATGGAAAAAGATATCATCATATCTTAAATCCAAAGACCGGATACCCGGCAGACACCGGAACGATATCAGCGACAGTGATCTGTGAAAGCGGTGCATTAAGTGATGCCTTATCAACGATGTGTATTCTGCTTCCGGCGGATCGGGCACTTAAGCTTGTAAAAAGCTTTGACGCAGATGTGATCCTGCTCGATAAGGATAAGAATATATATATGACAGAGCAGGCAGGAAAACAGTTCACGATAACAAATGGAGACTATAAAGTAAAATGATAAAAAAAAGAGACATCATTCTGGCACTTGTGCTGATCCTTTTAGGAATCGTCTGCTATGGAGTCATCCGGCTGGGTCAGAAAAAAGGCAGTCAGGTTATTATATATGAAGACCAGAAAGAGATTGGCAGATATGATCTGAATACAGATACCACGAAAGAGATTCAGACCGCAAAAGGAATGAATATTCTGGAAATAAAGAATGGAATGGCATATGTAACAGAAGCAGACTGTCCGGATCAGGTATGTATTCGTATGGGGAAGATATCGAAGACCGGAGAGAATATTGTCTGCCTGCCGCATAAGCTGGTGATTCAGGTGGAAGGTGATGTTGGACAGGAATCAGAATATGATAATCGATAAGGGCTATTCATAGTATAGCAGGAAAGGCATATATAGAAAGAAAAGATGGGGAAGAAACAAAAAAATTCCAAAAAAAAATCTACAAATAGGAAGATACAGAAAAAGGCTCATAACAGCGCAGGAACGATAGCACAGCTTGGAATGTTTATTGCGGTTGCAATGGTGTTTTCATATATCGAATCCTTTATCCGGATCGATATCGCGGTACCGGGAATCAAGCTCGGACTTGCCAATATTGTAACTATTGTAGTGCTGTGCAAGCTTGGACTTGCGGATGCGGTTTTGGTATCCGTGCTCCGTATCTTCCTGTCGTCTTTATTATTTGGCAATTTTACCGTTATGATATACAGTCTTGCCGGAGCAGCAGTCAGCATGCTGTTTATGTGGATCTCTGTTAAGATCGGTTTTTTTTCAACAACGGGAACGAGTATTCTTGGAGGTGTCGGACATAATGTTGGTCAACTTATCGTTGCATATCTGGTGATAAAGAACCAAAATATCCTGATATATGCTCCGGTTTTACTGGTCTCTGGAACGATCACGGGAGTTCTGATCGGTCTTGCGGCAGCATTTGTCATGCGGGCGGTTGGCGGCCAGATTGGCAAGTTTTAGGGTTGTTTTTGACCCTGTGAAGTATTATTATATGATTAGTTTTTCTCGATAACAGAGAATGAATTGATAAGAATAACGAGAGAAAGAGGTATGCAGATGGGTTTATTAACTTTTTCGGGTGGTATTCATCCATATGAAGGCAAAGATCTAACAAAAGACAAGCCTGTCAGAGAATATCTTCCAAAGGGAGAGTGTGTTTATCCGCTCAGTCAGCATATAGGTGCACCGGCTGTTCCGATCGTAAAGCGTGGCGACCGTGTACTGGTAGGACAGAAGATTGCAGAGGCGGGAGGATTTGTTTCGGCAAATATCCATTCTTCAATCTCAGGAACGGTAAAAATGATCGAACCGAGGATGACAAGTGGCGGTAATAAAGTAAATTCAATCGTAATAGAAAATGACGGTTTATTTGAGACGGTTGATTTCTCCGAGAATGTGCGAGATCTCTCCACACTTTACAGAGAAGACATCAAGGATATGATCAAGGAGGCAGGTATTGTTGGAATGGGCGGTGCAGGTTTTCCGTCTCATGTAAAGCTGTCACCGAGAAATGAAGATGATATCGAATATATCATTGTAAACGGTGCGGAGTGTGAACCGTATCTGACTTCTGATTACAGAAGAATGTTAGAGGAGACAGATAAGCTGATCCTTGGACTTCAGATCTGTGTAAATCTGTTTGATAAGGCAAAGGGAATTATCGCGATTGAAGACAATAAGCCGGAAGCAATTGCAAAGATCTCAGAGCATCTGGCTGATAACGATAAGATCGAGGTAAAAGTTTTAAAGACAAAATATCCACAGGGTGCGGAACGTCAGTTGATTTATGCAACGACAGGAAGATATGTGAATTCCAAGATGCTTCCTGCAGATGCGGGCTGTATCGTACATAATGCAGATACGATTGTTTCCATCTATGAAGCGGTGATCGAGGGTAAGCCACTGTACACCAGAATCGTAACGGTTACAGGTGATGCTATCGTTAATCCATGTAATCTGCTGGTTCGTAATGGTACAAGCTGTCGGGAGATCATAGAAGCGGCAGGCGGTTTTAAGGATGGCAAGCTGCCGGAGAAGATCATTGTAGGTGGACCTATGATGGGTAAAGCGATGTTCTCGCTCGATGTTCCGGCAGTAAAAGGTCTGTCAGCACTTCTTTGTATGACACATGATGAGGTTCAGGACTGGGAGCCATCTGCATGTATCCGTTGCGGAAGATGCGTGGATGTCTGTCCGGGAAGAATTATTCCGTCAGATCTTGCAAAATATGCAGAACATGGCAATATAGATGCATTCTTAAAGCATGATGGCATGGAATGTTGTGAGTGTGGCTGTTGTTCTTATGTATGTCCTGCCAAGAGACATTTGACACAGACAATAGCCGGAACCAGAAAGAGTATTCTGGCAAGTAAGAAGAAGTAGGAGGTGGAGACATGGAAGAAACAACATTGAGTATTTCTGCATCTCCGCACGTCAGAGATCGGAAAACGACATCATCCCTGATGCTGGACGTGATCATTGCATTACTGCCGGCGAGTGTGTTTGGTGTATATAATTTTGGAACAAAAGCATTTGTGCTGATCTTAACCTGTATAGCATCTTGTATTTTTTTTGAATGGGGCGTGGAAATGCTCCTGCACAGAAACAGTACAGTAAAAGATTTCAGTGCAGTCGTAACAGGCCTGCTTCTGGCACTTAACCTTTCGCCGGAGGTTCCTGTATGGATGGCGATACTCGGAAGCGCATTTGCCATTATTATAGTAAAACAGTTATTTGGCGGTCTGGGTCAGAACTTTATGAATCCGGCACTTGGAGCCAGATGCTTCCTGTTAATATCATTTGCGGGAAAGATGACTACATTTACATATGATGGAGTTACAACAGCGACCCCACTTGCGATTTTAAAGAGTGGCGGAACAGTAGATGTATTAGATATGTTTATCGGAAGAATTGCAGGTACGATCGGTGAGACATCTGCGATCTGTCTGTTGATCGGTGGTTTATATCTGATTATTCGTAAGGTGATCAGCCCGATCATCCCACTGGTTTATATCGGAACATTTTCCGTATTTATATTCCTGTACTCCCTTGCATCCGGCATGGGCTTTGAGCCATTATATCTGGCAGCGCACCTTTGTGGTGGTGGTCTGATGTTAGGTGCTTTCTTTATGGCGACCGACTATGTAACATCACCTATTACGAAGAAGGGCAAGGTTGTATTTGGTATTATCCTCGGACTTCTGACCTTCCTGTTCCGAATCTATGGCGGATCAGCAGAAGGTGTATCTTATGCGATCATTATTTCGAACCTTCTTGTTCCGTTGATCGAACGGTTTACACAACCGAAGTCATTTGGTAAGGGCGCTGAGCTTCAGAAGGAAGAAGGCGGCTCGGCAGCAGACAGCAAGAAGATGGATAAGAAATCAATTGTCATCGCAACGGTAGCAATCCTTGTCATTACACTTGTTGCCGGCGGTGTGCTTGCATATGTACAGCAGATCACAAAGAAGCCGATCGAACAGGCGGAACAGCAGGCAAAGGAGGACGCATACCGGGAAGTATTTACAGATGCGGATGCCTTCCGGACGGTAGATGGCTTCGACAGTGAGACTGCATCTACATGGCTTTCGGATAAAGGCTATAAGGCAGATATAGATGATGCAGTAACTGCCTGTGACAAAGATGGAAATGCACTTGGTTATGTATTTGTTATTACATCCCATGAGGCATATGGCGGAGATCTTCAGCTTGCTCTTGGTGTAGCAGAGGATGGAACTACAAATGGTATCTCCTTCCTGTCATTAAGTGAGACAGCAGGTCTTGGTATGCAGGCAGATACAGATGAGTTCAAATCACAGTTCGCAGGCAAGAATGTAGCACAGTTTAAATATACAAAATCCGGTGCGGCATCGGATGAGGAGATCGATGCATTAAGTGGTGCGACGATCACGACAAATGCAGTCACGAATGCAGTAAATGCGGGACTTTCCTATGCAGATTATCTGAAAGGAGGAGCAAACTAATGGGTAAATGTACAGAACGTTTATACAATGGTATCGTGAAAGAAAATCCAACCTTCGTACAGATGCTTGGTATGTGTCCGACACTTGCGGTTACATCATCAGCGATCAACGGAGCAGGTATGGGACTTTCTACAACCTGTATTCTGGTGTTGAGCAATGCGTTTATCTCACTGCTTCGTAAAGTGATACCGGATAAGGTCAGAATACCATCTTATATTGTTATCATTGCTTCCTTTGTAACGGTTATTCAGTTTTTAATGCAGGCATACCTGCCGTCCTTAAATGACAGCCTTGGAATCTATATTCCACTGATCGTAGTAAACTGTATTATTCTTGGACGTGCAGAGAGTTACGCTTCGAAGAATAAAGTTCTTCCGTCAATCTTTGACGGACTTGGAATGGGACTTGGCTTTACGATCGGTCTTACCTTGATCGGTATGTTCCGTGAACTGATCGGAAAAGGCTGTGTATTCGGATTCCAGATCATTGGAGATGGTAACCTTCTTCAGAAGACATCAGGAGCAGGAAAAGCAATCGGAGATGTGCTTGCAGCATATACGCCGATCACAATCTTTGTACTTGCACCGGGAGCATTCTTTGTACTTGCTTTTATTATTGCAACGATCAATAAGAGAAATGCGAAGAAGGCAGCAAAGGCACTTGCAATTGGAGAAGAGATCCCTGCAAGCTGTAAGCCGGAATCCTGTATGGGATGTGCAAACATCATGTGTGCAGGAAGAAAGGCTGCTATGCAGGATACTCAGGTTAATGTTCAGACAAATGCCGGCAAGGCATCCGCTGCACAGACTCCGTCAGCACCGGCACCACAGCCGAAAAAGGTTGTGATCCCAGACAAGATAGCAAAGAAACCGGTAGAGCAGGAAAACGGACAACAAGTGCAGTCGGTACAATCAGCGCAGCAGCCGGTTCCAGAGCAACCAGCACCAGTCGTACAGCAGGCTGTTGCTCAGAGTACACTGCAGCCACAGATAGCAGCTTCATCAGAGACTACGACTACTCCGGTTTCACAGGAGCCGCAAATACAGGTAGCACAGGTAGTACAACCAGAGCAGCAGCCGGTACAGGAAAAGCCAGCGTCAACCGTACAGCAGACTCCGGTTCAGGTGGCAAAAGAGATGTCTGACAGACCGAGAATCCATATTCCGGCGAATCTGAATAGAGTACCACATGCAGTTGTTCTCTCAGAGACAGACAATCCGGTTTCAGAGCCAGAGAAAGCGGAAGCAGTATCGGAAGAATCCGATATGGTTGACACATCAAAGCTTGTAAGACCAGATGTTGCAAGTGCAGATCAGGTAAACAAATATCAGGAATTTGATGAGAAACCGACAGATAAAAAGAATAAGAAAAGGGGAGGTAGAAAATAATGCATATTTTATTATTGGCAGTTGGAGCAGCCCTCGTAAATAATGTAATATTAAGCCAGTTCCTCGGACTGTGTCCTTTCCTTGGCGTATCAAAGAGTGTAAACACAGCAACCGGTATGGGCGGGGCAGTTATATTTGTAATGACGATCGCTTCAGCGGTAACGAGTATTGTTTATTATGGAATCCTTTCCCCGCTGGGATTAGATTATCTGAATACAATCGTGTTCATCCTTGTAATAGCGGCACTGGTACAGTTTGTAGAGATGTTCTTAAAGAAGAATATGAAGTCTTTATACGAGTCACTTGGAGTATACCTTCCCCTGATCACAACAAACTGTGCAGTTCTTGGTATCGCACTTTCAAATGTACAGAATGAATATACGATCCTTGAGAGTATAGTAAATGGTTTTGGTTCAGCAGTAGGTTTTGCGATCTCAATTACGATCCTTGCAGGTATCCGTGAGAAGTTGGAATACAGTGATATTCCGGAAGCATTTAAGGGTACTCCGATCGTTCTGATCACATCAGGTCTGATGGCAATAGCGTTCTTTGGCTTTGCCGGATTGATATAAGGAGGGATCGTTATGGATATTACAACAATTCTGATCGCAGTTGCTGTTGTAGCAGGCGTTGGTGTCATCATTGGTATTCTGCTCGGTGTAGCTGGTGAAAAGTTTAAAGTTCCGGTAGATGAAAAGGCAGTTATGGTGCGGGAGCTTCTTCCCGGAAATAACTGTGGTGGATGTGGATATCCCGGTTGTGATGGTCTTGCAGCAGCCATTGCAAAGGGTGAGATGCCGCCATCTGCATGTCCTGTTGGAGGTGCAGCCGTTGCAGAGGCAATCAGTGCAGCACTCGGCGTAGAGAATACAGCAAGCACTAAGTATGTAGCCTTTGTCAAATGCGCAGGTGACTGTGAGAAGGCAAAGGATGTCTATGACTATGTTGGACCAAAGACCTGTGTTCTTGCACAAAACAGCCCAAATAACGGGCCAAAGGGCTGTACATATGGCTGTACAGGATATGGTTCCTGCAAGGCAGTCTGTGAATTCGGTGCGATTGATATTATAGATGGCATTGCAGTTGTAAATGAGGAAAAATGTAAAGCGTGCGGAAAGTGTGTAGATGTCTGTCCAAGACATCTGATCGAGCTGGTTCCATACGATGCCCCTCATCGTGTCAGATGTAATTCAAAGGAAAAAGGAAAAGAAGTAAAGGCAGTATGTTCAGCAGGGTGTATCGGCTGCTCACTCTGCGTCAGATCCTGTGAATTTGATGCGGTATCGGTAGATCAGAACCTTGCACACATTGATTATGATAAATGTACCCATTGTGGCGCATGTGCCAGAAAGTGTCCGGTCAAGATCATAAGCTGATCAATGTGATCGGATTCAGAATCTGACTGCTGTGACTGATTCATAGGCAGATCGGTGAAACCGATAATTTATATGTCTAAATATATTCTCTGCTTCATATTATGATACGGAAGGTGGATTTTGTTGAAAAGGGAATATAGATGAGATTTTGTGAATTAAAAGAAAAAGAAGTAATAAACTGCAAGGACTGCCAGCGGCTTGGCTTTGTTGCAGATATTGAATTTGATCCCTGCTCCGGAAGAATTGAGGCGATAATTGTTCCAGAGCAGGGAAAAATTTTCTGGTGCTTTGGATCTTGCGAGGAGTATCGCATTGATTTCTGTAATGTAGTAAAGATCGGGCCGGATATTATTTTAGTTGACATTCCACCCCGAATATGTAAAAGTTAGTAGCAGAGAAAATAGAGGGGATAAAATAATTTTCCCTGATTTACGGAGGCAAAAACATGAGATGTCCATTTTGTTATGTTGATGATACAAGAGTTATAGATTCCAGACCGGCGGATGACGGTTGTTCGATTCGAAGAAGAAGACAGTGCGATGCCTGTGGCAGACGTTTTACGACGTATGAAAAGGTTGAGACGATCCCGCTTATCGTAATCAAAAAGGATAAGAACAGAGAGACTTATGACAGAAAGAAGATCGAATCCGGTATCATAAGATCCTGTCATAAAAGACCGGTATCTGCGGAACAGATATCCAAGTGTATCGATGATATCGAGAACGAAATCTTTAATCTGGAGGCAAAAGAAGTAGAGAGTACAACAATCGGTGAGATCGTTATGGATAAGATCAAGGATCTGGATCAGGTAGCTTATGTAAGATTTGCTTCTGTATACAGAGAGTTCAAAGATGTGAATACATTTATGAATGAGCTGAGTAAGTTATTATCTGCAAATTCTGACAAGAAATAGACGGGAACAATCATGGTAGATTCATATAACACAATACTGACACCGGGCATCGATGAGATAGTTGAGAAGAAATCCAGATTTATCGGTTATGCACAGCCGGTTTCTTCAGAAGAAGAAGCATATGCGTTTGTAGAAAGTGTCAAGAAAAAACATTATGATGCACGACACAATTGCCATGCATTTGCAATCGGAAAAGAGAATACCCTTTATCGTTTTTCAGATGACGGAGAACCGCAGGGAACAGCTGGAAAACCGATATTAGAAGTGATATCGGGAAATCAGGTAACAGATATTTGTATTGTGGTTACAAGATATTTCGGTGGTACTCTGCTTGGAACAGGAGGGCTTGTCCGGGCATACACAGAAGCCGCTAAGCTTGCCCTTGCAGATGCCGGCATTCACCAGATGCAGCGCATGAAGCTTATGGATATCACCTGCTCCTATAATGATTCCGGCAAAGTACAGTATCTCTTATCAACAAATGAGATCAGCATAGAGAATACAGAATATGGCGCAGACGTAACCTTCCATACAGCAGTCCCTGTCTCCGATGTATCTATGATCGAAAAGAAGATTACAGAAGCAACAGCAGCCCGCGCTGTAATCGACGAAAAAGGCGAGAAATTCGTATAAACAAGGCTCATTCTTTTTGCGCCAATTAATTTAAAGTAAATATAAAATAAGCTTGCCTGTAGCGTCATATAGCGTCACAGGCAAGCTTATTTTTGTTTTCCCTAAAAAAAGGTCGGCGGAAAAAGGTAGGACAGATACCGCAGGATCGGCGCATAATCCTCCAGATGCAGGAAGATCGGCGAGAAGATCAAAGTGCAGATTACAAGAACCGGCAGAGCCGATACAAACGGCTTATAATGTCGGAAGATAAGCAGACAGATAAAAGTGAACAGCAGACACAGCAGTATATATCCGGACATCTTTAACAGAAATGGCAGGATGGCTTCCGGCTGCTCATATAAGTAGAGCGTAACTACACTGACCAGCCATACCGGTGTTATATTAGCAAGAATACCGGTCAGACAGAAACGCAGTCTTTTCCGTTTGGATACTCTGTCATAGATGTGTTCATCCTGATCCTTCAGATAGACCAGCAAACCGACCAGAGAAGATAAGAACAGAAGAAAACCGGTAAATGCATGAACCGGGAACAGATCTACGCGGTCGGTTGTTCCGTGGTAGGCTCCTGTATTATTGACAGATAACCGGAAGACAGAATCACTGTTCATATAATTTCTGTATTGATCTTCCAGATATGACTGGAAAGAACTCCGATAAAAGCCTTTTGTGGCAGAATTCGATGCCAGATAGTTGACGGCAATAGCCGGCGAGAAAGTATCCAACAGCCGGTCGAATAATGTTTCGGAAAAGATTGTCTGGAACATCGAAGATGGGGAAGTGTATAAGCGAATGTGGCAGTTCTTGATATCATGTATAAATGCGTCAGAAAATCCATTGTCAAACGCAAATCCACAGTCATACCGCCCGGATGCAACCTGATCCTTTAATTCCTCCATAGAACTGCATTTCTCGAAAGTAAAGCAGTCCTGATGTCCGGAGAGCTCCTGCTCCACCTGTGCCAGGTAACTGTTTGATTCTTCCATATAATATCCACAGATGAATACCGTGCTTTTTTCTTCCACCGGCAGATTTTTTATATAGAATGCCGTGAACGGAATGATCAGCAGCAGAAGAAGATTGATGAATTTTTTTGAAGTCCGTTTTAACAGGATTCTGTATTGACGTAACAGCATAAGCAGTTGTCCTTTCATCGATTAATGGTAAAAGCCATTACATAAGTGGTTTAACAGTTGATAATACGGGGTATGTTCAGCAAAATTCTGGATGAAGTCAGGCAGAAGTCTGACCGGAACAATACCGCCTCCGATATAAGCCAGTAAGAAAGCTGTCAAAAATAACAGCAGGCATGCCCCGGAATATCCGGTTGGCAGATACCCGATCAGCAGGATAACGAATCCGATAAACAGGATCGCGAGTATTCCGGCAAAGAATCCCGATATATGAAACTGCAAAGGGGCAAAATGACCGATCGTACCTCCGGTCATACAGCTAAAGAACAGTATCGTATAGATCATAAATAATGTGATCGTAAGTGTCAGATACTGACTGATTATAATATGCGCTCCGGTGATTCCGTGAAGCTTCAGACGAAGACGTAATGTATCAGAATTCCCTTTTATAAAAGATAAAAAGACGATTCCGCTGAAGAACAGCAGAAGCAGCAGCCCGGATACTATATAATACTGATAAGGGGTATAAGCTCCGGTAAGCTGTAAGTCTTCTCTGATATAAAGCTCTGTTCTGGATAAAACATAATCCATGTAGAGATTATCGGCATCCGTTGCAATTTGATCCAGTGCAGTATCCGGGAGCCCCATTTGATATGCTCCCTGATAAATGATCGTAGTTGCAGCCTGTGCAGTAGCAAGCATTGATGAGGTGGATTTGAATACCTCATTTAGAGTGTAAGTATCTAAAGTACCATCCTGATTATAAATGACTGTGATCGGATTGTCCTCTCCGTATATAATGCTGTTGATGATATTATCAGGAATGATGATCAACGCCTTGATTTCGTCGTTTGCAAGCATCTGTTTGCCGTGATCTTCGGAAGCTATCTCGATGAAACGGCAGGTAGCCCGGTAGCTGTCCATTTCACTTACCATAGAATATGCCATCTTGGCATAAGGAGAAGATGCATCGGCAACCAGCCCGACATTGACCGGTTCGATGGTCTGCTCATTATATAATAACCGGTTTGACAGCAGAACGACGACAGAGAGTCCGACCGCCAGAATGAGAGTAATCAGGACAAGCGGAAGAAACCGCTGCTTTATTCTTTTAAGGTCTGTTAGAAATAATCGAAAAAACATAAGAACATTCACATCCAATCTGAATCAGGCACGAAGCATGGCTGCGTAATCTGCACCATTTGCTTCCTGTAGTAAACCATCCTTTAATATATAGATGCGATTACAGATGGAGAGCGCATCTTCTTCATGTGTTGCAACGATAATGCTGCCTCCATTACCGGTATATTCCTTCAGATAGTTCAGAATTCCTTTTTTACAGAGAAGATCTAACGCAGCAAGTGGTTCATCCAGTAATAAAAGATCCGGTCGCTCCAGCATACAGATAGCAAGGCTCAGACGTTTCTTCATACCACCGGACATTGTACTTACCTTCTGATGAAGAAAAGCATCTACACCGAGTTTTTTTAAGATAGAGAGGCTGTAGGTGCTGTTTAGCTCGGCAGATCTGCCGGAGTACCAGAGCTTCAGATTATCCAGACCGGACAGCTCCGGAATCAGTGGATTTTCCTGTGGAAGAAAACTGACCGTATTATCCGGTTCGTCAAAAGAATAAGTGCCATGATCCTGTCGGAGTCCGCCGGACAGAATACCAAGCAGCGTTGATTTTCCGGAACCGTTGATTCCCAGAAGCCCGATACATTCACCGGGTGCAACTTGCAGGGAGATATGATTTAGTACCATTTTCTTTTTATAATTTTTTCCAATATCATTTACAGTAAACATATTAATAATCCTCTTCAATAACCTGAAAATCCAGATAGTCGAATTCAATCGCTTCCACGAAATTATCATGATTGAAACGTGTTCTTGCGTGGAGAATAAAATCATTTTGATTTTTCTTCAGCCAGATCGGTTTTGCAAGATCAAATTCATAGCACATTTCCTCTAATGCTTTGTATACCTTTTTTGTTCGTGTCAAAGACGCATCATCTATACAGACAACCGTATCCTTTATCAGCCGGTTATCCTTCATTATTTTACCCCATACTCGGAACATAAGTTAAAACCTCAATTTCTATATAATATATGTAAAAATATTGCATACCACAAAAATCATTCTGTAATCTGTCATAAAAAACTGTATTTCAATTTCCATATGAAGTCAAGCATAAATAAATGTAAGTTGTTCAAAATTTTTATACACGAAAAACACATTTCTTCTACATGGAAAACACACTTCTTACACAATTACAGATTATAGTATAACCTGTAAATAAGAAAGAGAGCAGTAAACAAAAGAAAGCTGCTGTTACATAGAAAGAAAGGATGATTGATTATGGATGAGAATTTTAGAGAAGAACAGGATCGTCAGTTCAACTCAGAAAGCCAAACACAGGAACAGACACAGACAGCTTCCGAACAGACGACGGAACAGATGAATATGCAGAATGAGAATAGCTCCTATGGACAGAACTATGGAAGCAGCAACGTATATGGACAGACTGGTGCAGAACAGAACGCAAATGCATATAACCGGCAGAATGCACAGAGTAGTATGTATCATGGAACACCGGGACAGAATATGTATTTTGGCGGTGCATTTTACTCCAGCAATCAGCATGCAGGATATAACAGCCAGACCGGCTATACATCAGCTTACACGAATCCATCAGGAAATGCTGCACAGGGTACAGGTGCTTCCACGCAGAATATGAATGGTTATTCCGAAAATGTAAATAAAGCAATGCAGAAGGCTGCTGAGAAGGAAAAGAAAAAATCAGAAAAGATGGTACGCTCGGCAAAGAAGAAAGCAGATAAAAAAGCTAAGAAAGAAATGAAGAAAACAAACGGTGGTAGAAGTACAGGAAAGAAGGTAGCAACGACTATAGCTGCGGCAGTTGTCTTCGGACTGGTTGCAGGCTGTGTCTTCCAGGGTGTCCGGTATGGAAGCGATAAGTTCTTAAAGAAAGAAAATCAGACGGTTCAGATCGGATCAGATACAACTACAAGCTCCGCTTTGCTCGATGCAAATGCATCCGGAAGCACCGGTGACTACAGTGTAGCAGATGTAAGTGCAACTGTAATGCCATCCATTGTATCCATAACAGGAACATATGTAACAACATATCAGTACTGGTTTGATACCTATGAGCAGGAGCAGTCAGGAGCAGGCTCAGGTATCATAATCGGAAAAGATGAAACAAGCCTTTATATCCTGACGAACTATCATGTGGTAAAGGATGCAAAAGAATTATCAGCAGGATTTATAGATGGTGAATCAGCCGGTGCAGAAGTAAAAGGCTATGACGAATCAAATGATGTAGCGGTTGTAACCGTTCCGTTAAAGAAGATCAAGGACGACACATTAAGTCAGATCAAAGAGATCACAATCGGTTCATCCGAGAACTTAAGAGCCGGAGATCCATGTATCGCTATTGGTAACGCGCTTGGATATGGACAGTCGGTAACAGTAGGATATATCAGTGCTCTTGACCGTGAAGTCAGTGTAGATGACGGAACTGTAAAGGTTCTTCAGACTGATGCAGCTATCAACCCTGGTAACAGTGGTGGTGCTCTTGTAAATATGAAGGGCGAACTGATCGGTATGAACACAGCGAAATATGTAGACAGTACAGTAGAAGGAATGGGCTACGCACTTCCTATATCCGATATACAGGATATCATCAACGATATTCTTGCAGGCAAGAGTACAACCAAATCAGGATCAACCTATCTTGGTGTAACCGTTAAAAATATCACATCTGAATATGCAGAAGGACTGAATATGCCGGAAGGAGTATATGTATATTCGGTAAGTGAAGGATCTCCGGCAGAGAAATGCGGACTTCTTACAGGTGATATCATTGTAGGTATTGATGGAAATGATATTTCAGACAGTACAGATCTTCAAAGCCAAATAGCAAGTGGAAAGGTTGGCGATGAGATCGAGATCGAATTCTACAGAAATGAAAAAGGCGAATATGTTAAGAAAACTGTAAAAGCAACTCTGGAAGCAAAGACAGAAGATCTGACACAGAATAACTAGAAGTTTTAATATATACAGATAGAGAATATCAGACGGAAGCCTTGAATATGGACAGTTATATATATAAGTATAACAGCCATATTTGGGGCTTTTTTCAGGCATAATAAAAAAATGCAAAAAATGTCAAAAAAGTGTTGACATCTGACGTCTGATTTAGTATTATATCAACTGTTCGCGGTACGAAACACCAAACGAACAAAGATCACAACTTACATATTTCATGATGATTCTCATCTGGAAAGCATGCAGAACATCAAAAAAGAAATTAAA
>ERZ834722.562-NODE-562-length-40091-cov-9.068438_pt1 | contig 40091 bp, 37 predicted proteins | sample MGYA00519576_ERZ834722 | MGnify/ENA primary metagenome ERZ834722 (study PRJEB31850, sample SAMEA3708759) | human gut metagenome | biome: human gut; feature: human-associated habitat; material: faeces | place: China | collected 2014 ...
ACTCTGAGGTATTTTCAATTTTCAACATCCACGTTTTTTATTATACAGGAAGCTCTCTACCTATTGAAAACATCTCCAACTGCCAATATGTGCCCTGTTTCGTCTTGCCGCTACGGCTAAAAAATAACTTTTTTATTTCAGACTTCTATATTATTAATATTACCAAATATTTTCCATAAAATTCCAGTGCAAATTAATTTTCGTAAGAAATTCGTGAAAACCCCACACTCAAGCTTTCAAATTTTGTAAAAAATGTATTCTTGACATTTACCCGGCTATTCAAATATGCAGAAAACCGTCTTAGAAAATAATGCACTTTTTAAGCCTCGCCTGCGCTAATTGCAGAAACTTTCATATCTGTTTTGTTTGGAACTATCCGATATATTACAAAAGCAACAGTTACTATATATTACACTATTATGTAGCAAGCCTTTTTCAACGCCGGTCCTTAGCGAGTTGCCATAGGCAAGGAGCTTAGTACCGCTGCGTTGAAATAGAGTGCAAACGACTTGCGGAATAATAGGTGTAATTATAGTACTAGTTGCTTTTAATATCTTTCATTCTGTTCCAAACAAAACAGATATGGGCTTTTCGCTTATCTTGCGGAGGCTTTTAACAGTTCAGCCACTTCAGTTTCTGTGGATAAGGACAATGCTTTTGCTGCAAGAGCATCTGCATCTGCCTTTGACCATTTGGCAATTGTGCCTCTGGTTCTTAAAACAGAAGTTGCCGATACACTGAACTCTCCCAGTCCAAAGGAGATCAGAAGTGGGATCAGTAACGGATCAGCAGCTGCTTCACCACACATACCTACCATGATGCCTGCTGCATTTCCTGCTTCAATAACATTCTTCATAGAACGAAGAACAGCAGGATTGTATGCGGAATACAAATATGCAACCTTGGCATTTCCTCTGTCAACTGCCATTGTGTACTGGGTCAGATCATTTGTACCGATACTGAAGAAATCAGCTTCCTTTGCCAGAAGATCTGCGATCAGGCTGGCTGCAGGAGTCTCGATCATAACGCCGACCTGAATATCCTTGTTATATGCGATTTTCTCTGAATCTAACTCCTTCTTAAGTTCCGCTACCAGTTCTTTTACCCGTCGAATCTCATCCACACAGGTAACAAGCGGAACCATGATCTTAATATCGCCAAATGCACTCGCACGAAGCAATGCACGAAGCTGTACCTTGTAGCTGTCCTCATTTTTCAAACAATATCTGACTGCACGGAAACCAAGGAACGGATTGTCTTCTTTTTCCAATCCGAGATACGGGATATCTTTGTCACCGCCGACATCCAGTGTACGGATAATAACTTCTTTACTCTGCATCGTCTCGGCTGCTGCCTTATATGCTTCAAACTGCTCGTCCTCTGTTGGCAAGCTGTCTGTTCCCATGAACAGGAACTCAGTACGGAATAAGCCTACGCCTTCACCATCAGCAGCTACAACACCCTTGGCATCCTCTGGATTGCCGATATTGCCATATAAAGCTACCTTTGTTCCATCAGCAGTTACTGTATCTTTTCCTCTGTAGATCTGAAGCAGTTCCTTCTCTTTCAGGTAATCTGCACGCTTTGTCTCATATTCTGCGATCTCATCCATCGCAGGTTCTAAGATGCAAACGCCTTCGCATCCGTCTACAACTGCCATCATACCATCGGACACCTGATCTACGATACCATCTACACTAAGTACAGCAGGGATCTCAAGTGCTCTTGCAAGAATAGCTGAATGAGAAGTCTTACCGCCAATCTCGGTGATAATACCTGCTACATTTTCCTTTACGATTCCTGCTGTCATGGATGGTGTCAGATCCTTTGCGACGATCACTGTACCTGCCGGAACATCTCCGATATTAATATCCGGCGTACCAGTAAGGATCTTAAGCATACGGACACGGATATCTCCTACGTCAGTTGCTCTCTGTCTGGTCAGTTCATCATCTACCTGGGAGAACATGGATACGAACATATCACATACGCTGTCAACGGCTGCTTCTGCACATTCGCCATTACCGATCAACTCCTTGACCTGATCCTGCATAAATGGATCACTCATCAAAACGATATGTCCTTCCAGGATCTCTGCATTATGTCCTCCAACCTTTTCTTTCATTGCATCTGCCATTTTCTGAGTCTTTTCAACAAAAACTTCCATAGCATTCTCAAATCTCTGAAGTTCAGCATCTGTATCTGTTACTGTATGCTGCTTATATTCCGGTTTGCCATCACTGATGATGACAACCTTTCCGATTCCATAACCGGCTGAGCCGCCTATTCCTTTTAACATATCTTCTACCCCGCTTTCCAGATGAAAGAATGCTGTCTGACTATTCGCCAAGACCGGATTCAACCAACTCTACTGCCTTTGCGAGAGCTGCCTGCTCGTCTTCACCGTCACACTCAATTGTCATCTCTGTTCCACACTTAATACATGCTGCAATGATCAGCATAACGCTCTTTGCGTTGATTCTCTTACCGGCAATATCGATTGTTACGTTACATTTGAACTTTGTCATTTCCTTTGCAAATACTCCTGCCGGTCTCATGTGTAATCCCTGCTCATTAATAACTTTAACTGTCTGTGATACCATAATTATCTTCTCCTTTTTATATCTCTTTTATCATTTATCCGATTCGGACAAACGCATGATCAACATTGTTACTTTTGATTTAATATTTGAAATATCCCTGTTTTATTTATATCCGGCAGGAACAGATTCTTTCTGTTCCCACCGTTATTAAAAAGGATAGGGTTTTTGTTTTTATTCTTCTGCTACATTTTTCTTGATCAGACCGAGCAGTAAACAGGTTACTACAGAACCGATCACCCATGAAAGAATGTAGAATAATGGATGTCCTACTGTTGCAAATACGAAGATTCCTCCGTGTGGTGCCATCAGTGTACATTTGAATGCTGCTGATAATGCTCCTGCTACACCCGCACCAACCAGGGTACATGGGATAACATGAAGCGGATCTGCTGCTGCAAATGGAATCGCACCCTCTGTGATGAAGGAACAACCCATTACAAAGTTAGAAACGGCTGAGCCTCTTTCTGCCTTTGTGAATTTCTTAGGGAACAGCTTACATGCAAGTGCAATTCCCATTGGTGGAACCATACCGCCGATCATTACGGCTGCCATGGAAATGTAGCATGCCTGAACGGCTGCATCACTCTGGGATGCACCGGCTGATACAAGGTCTGCTGCTGTAGAAAGCATTCCCGAGCCGAATACATAAGCTGCCTTGTTGATAGGACCGCCCATGTCGATCGCCATCATTGCTCCGAGGATCAGACCAAGGAGAGCTAACAGATTCTTATCTGCAAGTGATGTAAGCATATTGGAAAGTCCTGTATTTATAAGGCCGATCAATGGATTAAAGATAAATACCATCAATACGCCTACAAGGAAAATACCAACTAACGGATAGATCAATGTTGGCTTGATACCCTCTAATGACTGAGGGAACTTTGAACACATCTTCTTTAATAAAAGTACGATATAACCTGCAAGGAAACCTGCAAGAATACCACCTAAGAAACCGGATACTGTATTACCGGAGCCTTCGCCTACAAAACCGAATTTTGCAATAAAATTCTGGAATGGGGAAAGACTTGCACCTGCCCATATATATTTTGCGATCGCTGCATTACCGGATGAAGCAAGAAGTCCGCCGGTAAATCCAACTGCAAGACCCGGACGATCTGCGATCGAATATGCGATATAACCTGCAAGTACCGGAACCATCAGTCCCATGGACAGATCTCCGACATATTTAAAGAATGCGGAAAGTGGTGTACAGGTACCGAAGTTTGAACCACCGGTTGAACCATATCCACAGATTGTATCGATCAGGAATGCCAGTGCGATCATGATACCGCCACCGATAACGAATGGAAGCATATGGGATACACCGCTCATCAGATGCTTGTAGATCTGACTTCCAACACCGCCTGCGCTTTCTTCCTCTGCTTTCTTTCCACTCTCATGATGCACCGAAACCTTGCCATCGATTACTTTATTGATAAGCTCTTCCGGTTTGTGGATACCATCTGCTACCTTTGTAAAAAGAACTGGCTTGCCGTCAAATCTTGCAGTCTCCACATTCTTATCGGCTGCTACGATAATACCGTCACATTCTTCAATCTCCTTTGCTGTCAGACGATTCTTAACACCGCCGGATCCATTTGTTTCAACCTTGATCGAAATGCCCATTTCATTTCCTTTTTTCTCAAGGGCTTCCGCTGCCATAAATGTATGTGCGATACCGGTCGGACATGCTGTAACTGCAAGGACTCTGTATCCTGTCTTTTCCGGTGCGTTTTCCTTCTTATCTTCTGTTGCTTCTCCAAGTTCATCCGCAAACTTTTCCATCTCATATTTGCTGCAGATATCTAAGAACTGATCTGCATTCTTTGCTGCAAGAAGTTCTGCTCTGAAGTTCTCATCCATCAGCAACATACTGAGTCTTGATAATACTTCCAGATGTACATCTGCGCCCTTTTCCGGTGCTGCGATCATGAAGAACAGGTTTGCAGGCTGTCCGTCTAATGAATCATAATCTACACCGTCCGGTACTGTCATAGCTGCAAGTCCCGGCTGCTTAACTGCTGCATTCTTGGAATGAGGAATTGCGATTCCCTCTCCAACTCCGGTCGAACCGGATTCCTCTCTTGCAAGAATTCCTTTCTTGAATTCTGCCTTATCTGTTATATTGCCCGATTTTGCATGAAGATCGATCAGATAATCGATCGCTGCGTCTTTAGAATCTACTTTTACACCAAGGGCAATTCCTTCTTTTTTTAATAACTCCCTTATTCTCATACTCATTCTCCTTTACTCAAATACCGGTTTATCAGGATCTGGTCAGTTCAGTCGGTTCTTCTCCCTTTTCCCCAACTGTTAAAATTGTCCTAAAAGTTTCTCAACCTGGTCTTTTGTTGCAAGTCCTTCTGAAAATGCAGTTGCACTGCCTGTTGCTGCGCCGTACTTTAATGCTTTCTTGTAATCATGCTCTGCAAAATAGCTTGCGATAAATCCTGCCACCATGGAATCTCCGGCTCCTACAGAATTAACAACTTTTCCTTTTGGAACGCCCATTCTGTATGTCTCTCCGGTCTCTGTGATCAGCATAGATCCGTCTCCTGCCATGGAGATCGCTACGTTTCTTGCTCCAAGTGCCTGTAATCTCTTTGCATATTCTTCAATCTCCTCATCGGAATGAAGTGTTACGCCAAACATTTCTCCAAGCTCGAAGTTATTCGGCTTGATAAGAAACGGATGATACTTGAGAACATTTAACAGGAGATCCTTCGTAGCATCGACTACGATATCAACCTTCTTGCCTGCAAGTCTTGCCATGATCTTCTCGTACACATCAGATGGTAAAGATGGTGGGATCGCTCCTGCCAGAACCAGACAGTCACCGTCTGTTAAACCATCTAATTTCTTATAAAGTTCTTCCAGTTCTGCATCGCTGATATTGGGGCCTTTTCCATTGATCTCTGTTTCTTCTCCGGCTTTCAGCTTAACATTGATTCTGCTAACGCCATCTGAAACCGTGATGAAATCAGCTTTTACACCAAGGGCAGCGACTCCTTCTTCAATCGCTTTTCCGGTAAAGCCTGCAACAAATCCAAGTGCTACAGAATCTACGCCCAGATTCTTAAGGACTGTTGAAACATTGATTCCCTTTCCACCGTAGAACAGGGCTTCTTCTCTGCTTCTGTTTACCGAACCGATTTCCAGTTTTTCCATTCTGACAACATAATCGATTGCCGGATTGAAAGTTACTGTGTAGATCATTCCTTCATTACCTCCTTTATGACTGTTGCATCTGCATACTTATCATTTACAAGTCGGTCGGTGATAATACACGCCTTCTTGATTCCTGCAAATGTAACCGCTGTAACCTTGTCAAACTTCGTGTGATCGGCAAGGACAACACTCGCATAAGATCGGTTGACCGCTTCCATCTTTACAAGTGCTTCTTCTACATCGACTGTCGTGAAACCGTAATCTGTATGTACACCGTTGGTTCCAAGGAAGCATTTTGAGAAATTGAACATCTTCATATTATTTACAGCATCTGCACCTACCGTAGATTCTGTGACCGGCTTTCCAAGTCCTCCGATCATGTATGCCCGAAGTCCTTTGTTCATCAGCCGTTTGATATGTGCAATTCCATTTGTGACAAATGTCGCTCTGGTTGATTCCAGATACTCGATCATCCATCCGGTACTTGTTCCTGCATCTATGAAAATAAAATCGTCATCATTGATCATATTCACCGCATACCGCGCAATTGCTTTCTTTTCTTCCACACAGAGCTGCTCTTTTACACTGACCGCAATCTCATCTGCAATAAACTGGTGTGCAACTGCTGTAGCTCCTCCGTGTACCTTATTCAGTTTTCCCATTTCATCGAGAGCGATAAGATCCCGCCTTATGGTTGATTCTGATGCTCCTGTGCACTCTGTCATTTCTGCAACTGTGATCGTTCCTTTGTTCTTCAGAGCTTCCAGTATCTTGTTATATCTTTCTTCCGTAAGCATATATATAGGTCTCCTTATTATCAAATCATTTTATTATTTGCAATTCAATTCATATATATGCATTATAACCAATTTTTCATTCAAAATCAATCATATTCGTTCAACTTGGATTTATATTAACACACATTTCGTTCACAATCAATCATTAATTTGCATTTTTTTGAAGTTTTTTGAACAAATATGAAAGAAACGGAATTAAAGAAAGCAGGCAGTCTCGTTATAAGACCACCTGCCGGTTTTCTTTCTTCTGCTGTCAATGCCGATCCCGGAGAACTAAGCGCAAGTTTTCCTGGCATCGGAACACCTTCTTCCTGCTGATTGATATATGACATCAGCCAAAGGGTCATAGCTGCGTCTCTTCCAAAAAGGATCTCATTATAGAGTTCTTTTTTGCGTACGAAATTCTAAAATATAAAATGGGACGTCACCATATCATTCCAATTCTTTCTGGAAACGTACAATCATCGGATGCAGCCTGCTCGGTATGGTTATCGTAACTGCATTGCCAGCACAGGCAGCAACTTTAAATGAGCGCACAGTTTCCGCTGTCAGTACATACACAGGCACCAATGCTGCCCTTGCCACAAGTAAGACCGCAGCTATAAACACTGCCACTTCTACTACAAATACAACCACAAATGATGCCACCCTTACCGCAAGCAAGACCACGGCCAAGAAAGCTGCGCTGAATAAAACATCTTTAAAGCTGAAGAAGGGCAAAACTTACCAGTTAAAAACAAAAAATGTAAAGGGAACGGTAACATGGAAGTCTTCTAATAAGAAGATTGCCACAGTTTCAAAGAAAGGTAAGGTCACTGCAAAAAAGGCAGGCTCCGCTGTTATTAAAGCTACCTATAAAAAGAACGAAAAGATAAAGACATTAAAGTGCAAGGTCACTGTTACAGCAGCGAAAAAAGAATCCCGTGAAGAGACTGTAAAGAAGAAAATCCTTGCATTACAGAATACATATAAAGAAGGTACAACATGGACAAATGACGACTTCTATCTCTGGAAGGCAAAGAACATGTACTGCTATGGCTGTATCGCCCCTGCAGCAAACAGGCTTTTCAGTAAATACACGGTATTAAGCACAGTTCAAATGCAAATCATTCATTTCAGGGAGATAAGTTTTTATCTCTCTGTTTGACTATACTTATGGAGAAAATTATGAATAATTCTTATAAAGATGAGATAAATAATAAAATATATGACTACATTGCCGGCTACATAAATTGTTCAACAGATCAATTAAAAGAAGAAGGCACACATTTCGTAAAGAACGAAAAGGCTGCTAATAATTATGTTAAAATTCTCAGCATCAGAGATACAAATATCATTTCTCTGTCTGAAGAAAAATATGAACTTGGAAAACAACTGTTATCAGGTAAAACCCGAGACGAATTATATGAAGGTAACAACCTTAAAACATTATGTGATATCGAGGGCTTTGAAAATTCACTGGCTTTTGATGCAGAAGGAAATACAAATACAACCATCGTTTTATGTGCAATAAAAGATAACGAAATAATAGCCATTGCGGGTGCTGCTCCCACCGGTAAACTGATGGAAGTTGGAATTGATGTAAAAAAGAACTGGCTTCCCAAGCAGTAGCCATCCGAAGCGGCTATATGCCACTCTGGACGGATTCATTTGGGACACGCTAATCAGCGCACTATAAGTATAAAAAATAACCGCCCAGCCTGCAAACTGCGAGCGGTTATTTTTAACCAATCATATCAAGGCTAACCGTCTATCGGTGGCACTCTTTATTTATGAACGATAATCACCATTGATCTTGACATAATCATAAGTCAGGTCACAGCCCCACGCTTTAGCGGATGCTTCGCCCTGATTCAGATTGACGTTGATATAGATATCATCCTCAGATAATACCTCAGAGGCTTTTTCCTCAGAAAATGGAATACCGGAACCGTTTCTGCATACCTCTACGATACCCTTCTCAGATTCAAGATCTACATCTACTTTATCGATATCGAAATCCGCTTCTGCATATCCGATCGCACAGAGAATACGTCCCCAGTTTGCGTCTTCACCAAACATCGCACATTTGGTCAGTGGGGAACGGATAATGCTCTTTGCAACGATGATCGCTGTATCCTGATCCGGCGCTCCAGATACTGTACATTCCAGCATCTTGCTTGCGCCCTCTCCATCACTTGCGAGCATCATCGTCATACACTCCATAACGATGTACAGTGCTTTCTTGAAAATTGCATAGTCGTCATTTTCTGTTACGATCTCTTCATTTCCTGCAAGTCCGTTTGCCATGACACTTAAAGTATCATTTGTCGATGTATCACCATCTATAGACAGACAATTATAGGTTACCTTTACGATCTCACTCAGAGCCTTCTGGATCATATCGGCTGAGATTGCAACATCCGTTGTGATAAAGTTCAGCGTGGTTGCCATATTCGGATGGATCATACCGCTTCCCTTTGCCATTCCACCAAGACGACAGGTCTTGCCACCAAGTGTGAATTCTACTGCAACCTGCTTATCAACTGTATCTGTCGTCATGATCGCATTTGCAGCCTTATCATTGCCATCGGCACTTAAACCGCCAGCAAGCTCTTTCATGTGCTCTTCAAATGGTTCGATCGGAATGATCTGACCAATCACACCGGTCGATGCATTGATGATCATATCTGCATCGATTCCCAGTGCATCTGCTGCCAGCTCACAGATCCGCTCTGCCTTTTCCACGCCATCCGCATTACAGGTATTTGCATTCTTTGAATTAACGACAACTGCCATGGCTTTGCCGCCTGTTGCCTTCAGATGCTCCTTAGTTACAAGGATCGGCGCACCTTTTACCTTGTTCTGTGTATATACGGCTGCTGCATTACAGACTGTACTGCTGTAAACCATACCCAGATCATTCTTATTCTTATCGGAATTCAGTCCGCAGTTTATACCATTTGCCACAAATCCCTTTGCTGCACAGACACCACCGTCTACATATGTGTATCCTTCGTATGTTTTCTTCTTCATAATCATCCGTAGCCAAATCCTGTCGACTTCCACGTTTCATTCCACTACTGCCGATCAGTGATTCGCCACTGCCTCCTTTTTAAGATATATAAAACTCTGCCTGTATTTCTATTATCTTACTTGCCGATTGCTGCCAGAAACTTGTCCAGTCTTCCGATCGTACGATTCTTGCCGATTACGTTCATGATCGTAGCAAGATCCGGTGAATTCTTCTTACCGGTTACTGCCACACGAACGATCGTGCAGACATCTGTGATCGATCCCTTATAAGCATCCGGATTCTTCTTATATTCCTTGACATTCGGGCAATAGCCAAGCTTATCACCCATAACCTTCATCTCGGCAAACCAGTTCTCAGCATCTAAGAACAGATCCTTCTTATATTCATTGATGATCTCTGCCATCTGATCTGCATTATACTTCTCGTCGATCTCGTAGGAAAGCTTCAGTTCATCCTCCGGCACATAGAGATAGCCGAACATCTCTGCCAGATCCGACCACTTACCAACATCCTTACGGACTTTATTTCCTGACATCTTCCAAAGGCTAATCGTCTTTAAGAAGCTCTCTTTATCATTTGTGCCAAATTCATACAGCTTCTCATCAAATTCTTTTGCCCATGCCATGATCTTCTCATAGCACTTTTCTTCTGAAAATGTGGAGATCATCTCTTTGCTGACATCATTTAACTTCACCATGTCAAATAATGCACCGGATGCCGGCATCTTCGCAAGTGACAATGTGAAATCATCGATCGTCTTATCAGGATTTGCTGCATGCCATTCCTCATAATTGGAATTGGCGATCGTCATCAGATATTCCAGTACACTCTCGGATGGATAGCCCTGCTCCTGATAGAAGCCAACGGCTGCCTCCGGGTCTTTTCTCTTACTAAGCTTTCTCTTATGCTGATGTTCATTTCCATCCTCATCCACGGATATTTCCATCTTCATAATTGGTGAAATATGTGCATACTCAGGAAGTTCAAATCCGCACAGTTCAAATAACTGCTTATGAAGCGGATAGGATGCAAGCCATTCATCACCACGGATGACCATATTTGTTCTCATGAAATGATCGTCTACTGCATGTGCAAAATGATAGGTTGGAATTCCGTCAGATTTTAACAGTACAACATCCATCATATTCTCAGGCATCTCGATCTTACCACGGATCGGGTCACTGTAAACAACCGTCTTTCCTGCTTCGCCCGGGCTCTTAAGTCTGACAACATAAGGTTCTCCGGCTGCTAGTTTCTCCTCGATCTGCTCGTATGTCAGATTTCTGCCAACTGCATACTCTCCATAATATCCGATATCTACCTTTGCAGCCTCCTGCTTTGCTCTTATCGCATCCAGTTCTTCCGCAGTTGTAAAATCAGGATATGCATATCCCTCCTGCATCAGCTTCTTAACGCAGATCTGATAGATCTCTTTTCTCTCGCTCTGCTTATATGGTGCATATGTGACAGGGCTTCCTTCAAATGGTCCCTCGTCAAATCCAAGATCAAACTTGTTTAAGGAATTGATGATCTCCTCCACGCCATTTTCAAGCTCTCTCTTTCTATCTGTATCTTCTATTCTAAGATAGAACACACCACCGCTCTGCTTTGCAAGTTTTCTTGATATCATAGCAGCATATAAACCACCGATATGCATATATCCGGTTGGGCTTGGCGCAAATCTCGTTACCTTCGCACCCTCCGGCAAGTCTCTCTTTGGAAATCTTGCTTCGAGATCGTCTACCGTTCCTGTTATATCCGGGAATATTAATTCTGCTAATTTGTTATAATCCATCTTATCTGCCACCTCTTATATCAAATCTATTTTTCGTTTCTTACCGCCTGACAGCACCTAATCGACTGTCAAAACACATATAGTAAAAAATACCACAAACCCCCGGCTTTGTACAGGTCTTTTCTCCCGTTTGCACTCAGGTGGACAAAAAAGACCCGGGATTTTTCCCGGATCTCTTTTCGACTTATTTCTTACTCACGATAAAGTAAGTAGCTGTACATGTCAGCGTATTCGTGTTTGCCCTGTTTGATGAAATCAATGGCATCTCTTGGATGCTGGTTCAGCATACCGGTCAGCATGTAAGGTACATCATAGCCCCATACAGCATCACCCTTTTCCTTTAACGGAACCATGTAACGCTCAATGAACTTCAGGATATGGTACAGATTGTACTTTGGATTACGAAGGAAGCCAAGCAGCAATTCCATCGCGCAATTTCCTGCACCTCGTCCCATAGAGCTTACCGTTCCATCTAACATGCTTGCTCCATGTCTCATTGCTTCAACAGTATTTGCATATGCCATCTTCATGTTGTCATGTGCATGAATACCAATCTTCTTACCGTATTTCTCTCCAACTGCCACATATTTCTGTGTCAGTCTCTGGATCTGCTCCGGGTATAAAGAGCCGTAGCTGTCTACAATGTAGATTCCGTCTACATTTGATTTGCCTAACATCTCAAGGGCGATATCGATCTCTGACTCCTGATCCTTTGAGATCGCCATAATGTTACAGGTCGTCTCATATCCCTTTGCATGTGCATCCTCTATCATCTCGATCGCAGCAGGCATGGTGTTGATGTATGTAGCCACACGTATCATGTCAATAACACTGTCTGCTCTGTCAATAATATCTGTCTTGTAATCGCATCTTCCGACATCCGCCATAACAGATATCTTCATCTCTGTATTATTCTCTCCGACTATACTGCGAATGGCTTCTTCGTCACAGAACTTCCACTTTCCGAACTTCTCTACATCGAACATCTCCTTGGAAGCCTTGTAGCCGAATTCCATATAATCAACACCAGCCTTCAAATTTGCTTCATAAAGTGCTTTTACAAATTCATCTGTAAAATAAAAATCGTTGACAAGTCCTCCATCTCGAATTGTAGCATCAAGCACCTGAATATCAGGTCTGTACGTGATCATATCTCCGCCTATCATCGCTGTTTCCTCCTAAATCTTTTTTATCACCTGATGAGCCGCTCAAACTCTCAGGGGTATCCAACGCTCTTTCTATTTATTTTCTCACTTTAACGCGTTGGCGTGAGTATAGTATAACAGCTTTTTGAAATAATGCAAGCACTTTTTTACTTCAACGCAATAAACTTTTTCACTTTAAAGTTCCGCGATGACTGTCCTATCATAGAAAAAGCTCCCGGACATCCCACCCCTGCTGCATACTGCCTATACGAAATAACATTGCGAGAATTTCGTTGTTCACTGCACATTGTCAGTAAATGCGGGCGCAGGTTCTCACCGAAGGTGAGTTTGCGCAGGAGCATTTACGAATCAGACATGTGCAATGAGCAGAAATCGCAGCAAGTTATTTCGTATAGGCAGTATGCAGCAGGGATGGAGTGCCCGGAAGCTTTTAATAATAATATATCATTACGCCCGCTTCAGGCTACCAACCCGAAGCTCGAATTCATCCAATGCTTCCTGCTCCGGATTCTCACATTTCAGATGAACCAGATTGATCAGTCTGGTATGTGGTTCATATTCGTATTTATTATCAATGTCCGCCGGATCAAGTCCCAGTCTGAACCACAGATGATTCATATGCGCTTTCGTCACAGAATTCTCATACAGCACCTTGATCGGTGTCTGCAGACTGTAGCTGTACTCTGTCTTCGCATCCAGATAAACAGGCATACTGCACACGATATTTCGGGAGCTGTTGCCGATCAGAATATTATAGACGCCTTCCTCTGCTACCCACTGATGCAGGTCACTGTCAAAGGATGCAAAATCCTCCTTCGTCAATGTAAATGTCACCTTTTCACGCTCACCATATGCCAGCCGGATCTTCTTAAAAGCTTTCAGTTCCTTTACAGGCTTTGATATCGTCGCATACGGATCACTGATATAAAGCTGAACAACTTCCATACCCTCTGAAAACTCTTCCGGTCCCTGATTGATCACATCCACAGCAATCCGAAGAGAATCCGTCAGCACCGGCATCTTCTTATTATCCACTTTGCCATCCGGATAAACCAGTTCCACCGGAACAGAATCTGCGATTGCACGCTCATTGCTGATCTCAAAATGACTATAGGATAAGCCATGTCCAAATGGATACAACGGCTCTACCATTTTCTTATCATAATATCTGTATCCGACGTAAATCCCTTCTCCATAATTGACCTGATATCCATCCCCGGGGAAATTCAGATACGTCGGTGTATCCTTATGCTTCTTCGGGAAGGTCAGCGGCAGCTTTCCGGATGGATTAACACGTCCGGTTAAAATATCTGCCATCGCATGTCCGCCCTCCATTCCCGGAAGGAACATACAGAAAATACCATCCAGCTCATGCTCCCAGAGTGCCAGATCAACCGGGCCGCTTACATTTAAGATCAATCCTAATTTGACCATAGGATTTTCCCGTTTCAGATCTAACATCTGATTCAAAATCTGTGCATCCTCCACGGACAGCTTCATATTCTTCCGGTCATTTCCTTCCATGCCCGGTATTCTGGCAACGCAGATATAGGTGGAAATGCCTGCACGCTTCCCTACTGCCGGTATTCCGATACTCACCTCGACGCCATTCTGGATCAGCCCCTCGTAGATGCTGCTGTCCTTATCTGTCGTAATACCTGCACTTCCGGTACCACAGTCATATAAACGGATAGCTCCGCTTCCACATAGGACAACCCCGGACATTACCTCCTCGTCTGATACAGTTTCAAATACAGAATCATTGCCCGCCTTTCCTTTCGACCGGATCGGGAAGATTCCATTTTCATTTTTCAATAATACAATTCCCTCACAGGCTGCCTTATATGCTGACTGCTTCGACATATCCATAATATACTGTGCTGACATATCATAGCATTCCGGTGAACCATAGGTGTCCATCAGCTCCAGCACTCTCGCCACATTCCGGTCAAGCTCCTCTTCTATCAGCTCCCCGGCTTCTACTGCCTGAACAACCTTCTCCGGATCTGCTGTGATTCCCGGCATATTCAGATCATTGCCTGCCTTTAACGCTGCGATCGGATCATATACTGCCCCCCAGTCTGATACGACCATACCTTCAAAGCCCCAGTATTTACGCAGAATACCGTCTAACAGCCATTCATTTGCGGTGCAGGCTGTTCCATTGATCTTATTATAGGCTGCCATAACTGTCGCAGGCTGTGCCTGCTCTACACAGGCACGGAAACCAGGAAAATAAATCTCCTGCAATGCCCGTTCTGATATCGTTTCATTTATTCCCTGACGGTTCTTCTCCTGATTATTGGCAGCAAAATGCTTGATATTTGCTGCAACGCCTTCCGCCTGCACACCCTTTACATATTCCGGAGCAAGCTTCGCTACCAGACACGGATCCTCAGAGAATCCCTCAAACAGTCTTCCGCCCAATGGATCTCTGTGGATATTGATGTTCGGAGTTCCAAGAAGCATGCTCACACCATATGCTCTCGCTTCTCTTCCAAGTGCATGTCCTGTCTGATTGACAACATCGGGGTTAAAGGTTGCTCCCAGCATCATGCCACACGGAAAACATGCCGGAGACATAATATCAGCCGCCGCATCGCCTGCCATTTCAACAAATGCAAGCGTCGTATCATTATTGGTTGTATTCTTTATAAATTGTTCCTTCAGATATTCCCGGACTTTTTTCCAGACCTTTGTCTCTTTTTCTGTCAGCTTGTCCGGACGAAAATAGTCAAATATAACATTTCTTTCTTCCGTTGCACTAAAATCCTTCATCAGCCATGCTTCTTCCTCATCGCGCGGATTTGTACGCCAGGAAAGGATCAGATCTGCGATCAACTGTTCATAATTGATCCCGGTTCCTCCATCCAGCATACGGATCGCAGGCACCCCATATCTGGAAGCATCCGCTGTGCAGAAATTACTTGCACCGCATACCATGTCAGCCTTTTCTTCTATTGTCATTTGTTCCAGTATTGTCTTGATCTTATCTGTCATATTTTTATCTCCTGCTATTTGTAACTATTTTCTGTTCATCTGAAAACAGCTCACAAATTCTATCTACTAAATTCTGATTTTATAAAAGCACCCGCTTTACTGCGTTTTCCCAGCCGGAAAGCAGCATCCTCCGCATCTCTTCATCGATCTGCGGCTCAAATATCCGCTCCACCTGCCAGTTCTGCTTTATCTCTTCTATACTGTCATAATATCCAACAGCCAGTCCTGCCAGATATGCCGCACCAAGTGCTGTCGTTTCTGTTACGACCGGGCGCACAATTTCCCCTGCTAACAGGTCAGCCTGGAACTGCATCAGGAAATTATTTGCACTCGCACCGCCATCTACACGCAGCCGTTTCAGCTCCATGCCGGAATCATTCTCCATTGCCTTTAACACATCGTAGGTTTCATATGCCAGTGATTCCACGGTCGCCCGAACAATATGTTCCCTTGTGGTGCCTCTGGTTAGTCCCAGGATCGCACCTCTGGCATATGCATCCCAATATGGTGCGCCAAGTCCTGTAAATGCCGGAACCACATAGACACCATTGCTGTCCTTAACGGATAATGCTATTCTCTCTGTATCACCGGCTTTCTCGATCAGCTTCATTTCATCGCGCAGCCATTTGATCGCCGCTCCTGCGACAAATACGCTGCCTTCCAGTGCATACTGTACCTTGCCGTTCAGTCCGATCGCTATCGTAGTAAGCAGTCCATGTTCGGAATAAACAGCCCTGTCTCCCGTATTCATCAACAGGAAACAGCCGGTACCATATGTGTTCTTCGTATCTCCCGGTTCAAAGCAGCACTGTCCAAATAAAGCTGCCTGCTGATCTCCGGCAACACCTGCAACCGGTATCGAACCGCCGAATAACCGTTCATCCGTGTATCCATAGATCTCACTGGAATTATGCACCTCCGGCAGCATACTTTCCGGTATCCGGAATTTCTCCAGCAATTCCTTATCCCACTCTAATGTGTGAATATTAAACAGCATCGTTCTGGATGCATTTGTATAATCCGTTGCATGAACCCTGCCGCCGGTAAGCTTATAGATCAGCCAGGTGTCCACTGTACCGAAATACAGCTTGCCCTGCTCTGCCATCTCTCTTGCTCCGTCAACATGATCGAGGATCCACTCGATCTTCGTAGCGGAAAAATACGGATCTGCGATCAGTCCGGTCTTTTCCCGGATCACAGTATCATACCCTTCTGCCTTTAATGCATCGATCCGGTCAGCGGTTCTTCTGCACTGCCATACAATAGCCGGATAAATCGGTTCTCCTGTTTCTTTATTCCAGACAATCGTTGTCTCTCTCTGATTCGTAATTCCGATCGCTGCAATCTCTTCTACTGGAATACCAAGTGTCTCTCTTGCTTCCATCATTACGCTCATCTGAGATGCCCATATTTCCTTCGGATCCTGCTCTACCCAGCCATTTTCCGGAAAATACTGTGTAAATTCCTTCTGTGATACAGCAGCCATCTCTCCATTTTTTCCAAATAAAATTGCTCTTGAACTGGTCGTACCCTGATCCAGCGCCATTATGTATTTCTGCATTGTATATCCTCTTTATAAATAACAATTTTTCAGGCTGATCTAACTTCTGCCTGTCTTATGCTGCGTTTTCCTCGTTACCATAACAAATGAACAAAATACGGAGGCAGGTTTTGGTACAAGACTTCCCTGCCCCCGTATTTTATTGTGTTAACTGTTATATTATAATAAACAATTTCATATTGTGACTATATTTTGTGTTTTATACATTTAGCTTTTTTTATTCCAACATCTGGCTTGCTGGATCTGTTGGAAGCATATTACTTGAAGTTGTAATAATATCCTCTGCCTCAAATTCTACGATCTCCATAACTGGGGATTCATACTGTTTTTTCATTTTTTAAACCCTCCTTATATTTTCAATATCTTTATATTAATATCTTATCGTTCTTAATTCGCAAGCCAGTAGTTTAATGCGGAATTACCGTATTCCATGATATCCTGCAGTAATGCAACCAGCTTTGTATTGCTGTTGTTTCTCATATTATAGGCATAAGCAGATATACCATAGGTCATACGTGCTGACGCTTCACCATTTACCTGAACTGTAAATGTATAAGTTTCATCCATCTTTGTCGGAAGGATCTCATATGTAACACCATAATATTTGTTTGTGCCATATGGCTTTAGATTCTGACCTGCTATAACATCTGAAACTCCTGTTCCGTTGACATTGATCGTAATATCAGCAATATTCCCTTCATATTCAGATGTATCAATGATCACTGCAATACCAACACGGTTCTCAAGCACCAATGTTCGTCCACTGATCTTTACAACACCGGAATTTGTAACTGAGCTTCCGGAATTCGTAAATCCTGTTAATGAATGCTTTGCACTCGCATAGGTCTGATAATCATCAAAATCTGCATTTGCCAGATCTGAAGTGTTATATCCAAAATAGGTCTGAGCGGATGCACCATAGTTTACCAGATCAACCAACAGTGTCTTTAATACTTTACTTGTGCCATCCATTGCGATCAGCCGTTTTGCATAATCAGCAACACTGGTTGTATAAGCCTTGCTGTAGCAATTTGTCATTCCACCATCACTGGTACCTTCAAGCGTTGCTGTTATATCTTTCGTCATTTCCTTTGCTGCAATTCCTGTAAACTCTCCATACAGATATGTCTTGCCATTTACAGTCTTTGTAAGTTCTTTTGACAAGCCCGATGCTCCCTGTACTGTTCCGGATGCATCCCGGTACACAATTGTCGCATTCTGATAACGTTCCAGAACAGCCGGATCTACCAGATATACCAGAGAAATATCACTATCCAGTGTGATCGATACCTGTTTTATATTCAACAGTGAATCCACATAACCTTCTGTCAATGGATACAGCTCCAGATCCTCAGAACCAACAACTGAATTCTTATCATATATTCTTCCCTTGCTGTCTACCCATGCAATATAGGAAGGATCTGCTGCCTCCGGATATACGAGTTTTGCGCCCTCCTCCATGAAGTTTGAACCGCCGCTGATCACATTATTGTCTGTATCATAAAATGTTACTTTTCTTGTAACCTTGGTTTCTGAACTGAATGTCAGTGAACCATTGTCTGTTTCTACAAAAGATTTCCATTCGGATGTATGGTATTCTTTCTTCTCAGCATCTGTCAAAGAAGCTGCATATCCATTCAATTTGTAAGAAGCATTACCGGCTGCGATCTCTGACGACTCCATGAATGCACAATCGGTAACATTGCCTGCTACAGCTATCAGATTCATCGGTTCCATAGCAGTATTTGCAATACAGTTTGCAACTTTATTACCGTTACCATTTCCTCTGAAAATACCTGTTGTAGTACCTGTTGAACCATCTGTTAATGAAAACTTACCATTTGCAAAGCAGTTAACTATCGTTCCTGAAGTCGATGCCTCTCCTGCAAAAGCACTACAGGTTGTAAAAGCAACCGCAGTCATTGAACCTGAATAGATACAGTTTGCAATCAGACCATTATTAATTCCAGCAAATCCACCCGTATATACAATTGCACCAGTGCCCTTGATCGTTCCCTTAAATACACTGTTAATAATTTGGGAACCATTTGCCTGATAAACATAACCACCAGACGGTGCCTGTCCATTCAACTGAATGTCCGCAGCAACCACACAATCCTTAACCGTACTTCCTGTAAGCATACATGCCAGACCACCGATCAATGCACCATCACTTACGATTGAACAACTGCTATCAATCGTACATCCGCTGATCTCGGTCTTCTCAGCCAGACCGCATAAAATACCACTGCCCGAACTCGATTCTCCGGAAAGTACTACATTGCTCATCTTCAGATTCTTGATCGTTGCTCCCTGTGTCTTTCCAAATAAACCAAACGGAGCTTCAGGACTATATTCTGCAGCCGTTATACTTGCCGTAAGTCCTGACACTGTATGTCCCGCCCCGTCAAATACTCCCGTATATGGATTAGCAGCACTACCGATTGGTATCCATGTGGTTCCTGCCGGTATCGTAATATCCGCTGTCAGCTTTACACTTGCATATGCCTCTGCCGTACCTGCATTTACCGCTTTTGCAAAAGCTGCAAACTGTTCATATGTACTGATCTCCACTGCCGTACTCTCAGTCGCTGCATCTACAACAAATGCCCCAGCCTGTCCCCCTGCATACGGAAGCCCTGCCGGATTCATTGAGAAAACAGTAGCTGCTGCCGCAACGCAGGCAACGGTTCTCTTCATCTGTCTTACAAATAATTTATTTCCCATACTTCCTCCTCCATATCTCATCTGAATTCGTACGCTCATACTATTCACTTTAGCAGATTTTGTTATTAACTTCAAGGAATATATGGTTTTCTTTGGTTATTTTTTCCAAATTTATTTAAACATTCCAAATATTTTTATCTATATAATATAATTTTGTGAAAAGAATACTCACTTTTACATTCTATTTTTAACAAATTTCATACATATAGCTGTTTTGGAATTGATTCCCTCTGATATCTTTTCAGGATCATACCAGAAACATGTCCGTTTTATTTGAGATAATCATTTCTCAAAATCTGGTTCACACGTTCTACTTCTTCCCGAAGCCCGCGGGAGGACATCCGAAGTGCGCCCTGCCCCATGATGATCAACTGTTCCAGTCCATCTGAGGATGCAACCGTCACTTTATACTTTCTGCCAAGCTCATGTGTCGTCTTTTCTATATACATATCGGCAGTCTCGGCTTCCTTCGTATAAACCACATGGATATTTCCATGCTTTGTAATGCTGCCCGGATTCTGCTTCACCTTATAAGCATCAAATACAAGGATCAATTCACAGCCGACATACCCCTGATAATTCGACATAATATCGATCAGCTTATCTCTGGCACTGTCAATGTTCACCGCCGCCAGTGCTTTCAGATCATCCCATGCAAATATCACGTTATACCCATCAACTAACAGATATTCTTTCTCGCCCTTTTGCTTCCTGTATGCCCCAGGTCTGGCAATTCCGGTATCCGCCGTCTTTGATCCGGCAGACAGTGTCTGCGCACCGGCAGTTTTGCTTTTACCATGTCCTGCCGCCTTTTTTACATACCAGTCCGCTTCCGATACACCCTTATTATACCGATTGAAACCCGCTTTATTATAAGCTGCATTTTCCCGGCTGTTTGAACCATAGGTACGGACAAATATATCCTCTAACTCTTTCTCATCATACACCGGCACACCTGCGTCCTGCCGCTCACGCGCCATCCGCTTCCGGTTATCCTCGTCTGCCTCAGTAGGCTCTGACGTTATATTCCGCAGGACATCTTCCATTCCTGCAAGTGCAAATCCCGGATCTTCTTTTACATGCATCATATCATACACATCGTACCAGTCCACGATATATCCGGCTCCATGTGCACAGAATACCGATGATGCCGGATTTGCCAAATCAAGCTCCGGATCATAGGTACTTGCCGCCAGCACTTCATCTTCATTGTGGCATGGCTCATATCCCTGCAGGGTACAGGATAACTTTCCCTGCCCTCTGGTATATGCCGTTACATCCTGCTGGTACTCCTGCATCGTAGCAACCGGTGCAGTTCCTGTCAGGATACTCATTTCGCCTTCAATCTCCGGCTGTGCAAATCGTCCATGCATCCGCGTGATATCATTCATCGCCCGCCCGGTCATCTCTGTAGGGATCTCCAGCCGGAATGCATACACGGGTTCTAACAGTCTGCATTCCCCCATCATAAGCCCCTGCCTTACTGCACGATATGTTGCCTGACGGAAATCACCGCCCTCTGTGTGCTTCTGATGTGCCCGTCCTGCGGTCACTGTGATCTTCATATCTGTGATCGGTGCGCCTGTCAGCACGCCCCGGTATTCCTTTTCTTCCAGATGTGTCAGGATCAGTCTCTGCCAGTTCTTATCGAGTACATCCTCACTGCATATCGTATCAAACTGCATGCCACTTCCCGGCTCCAACGGTTCCATCAGTAAATGCACTTCGGCATAGTGACGAAGCGGCTCAAAATGTCCGACTCCCATTACCGGTTCTGCAAGTGTCTCTTTATATATGATCCTTCCCATACCAAATGATATGAGATAGCCAAATCTGTCTTTTACGATCTGCGTCAGCACCTGAAGCTGCACCTGTCCCATAACCTTCACAAAGATCTCTCCGGTCTCCTGTGCAAACTCCACATGTAACTCAGGTTCTTCTTCCTCTAACTGCCTGATATCCCGGAGCACGACAACTGCATCCTTGTCCTCCGGATAGCTGACTTTATAAGATAACACAGGTTCCAGTCCGGCAAATACATTTTCCTGTTCACATCCAACGCCCTGACCTGCGGATGTCTCACCAAGCCCGGTGACCGCACATACCGTTCCGGCAGAAGCCTCCTCTACCGTCTCGTAACGCGCACCGGAATAAATCCGTATCTGGTTGACTTTTCCTTCGGTTCCCTCGATCTGCTCTCTGCACTTTAAGCTTCCTCCGGTCACCTTCATATAGGTAAGACGTTCCCCTTTTGCATCTCTCGATATCTTGAAGATCCGTCCGCCAAATTCTGCATTATATGCAGGCATCACCATATAGGTATTCATCGCATCCAACAATTCCTGCACACCGGAGAGTTTGAGTGCCGATCCCCAGAAACAAGGAAATATCTTTCTGTCAAGAATTGCTTCGATGATATCCTCTACCTCAACCATACCACTATCCAGATAGGTATCTAACAGTCTCTCGTCTGCCATCGCGATCTGTTCATCTCTGTCCCCGGATGAGAAATCAACGCAATCCCCATCCAGCTTTTTTCGTATATTTTGGAAAACAGCATCTTTATCTGCCCCATCCATGTCCATCTTATTTACAAATATAAATGTCGGGATCTCGTACCGCTTCAACAGCTTCCATAATGTATCGGTATGGCTCTGTACCCCGTCCACACCATTAATGACAAGAATCGCATAGTCAAGCACCTGTAAGGTTCGTTCCATTTCCGCCGAGAAATCAACATGCCCCGGCGTATCAAGCAGTGTAATCTCCATGCCATCATATGTAAATACCGCCTGCTTGGAAAATATCGTGATCCCACGCTCCCGCTCCTGTGCATCCGTATCCAGGTAAGCATCCTTATGATCCACCCGTCCAAGCTTACGGATCTTGCCTGCCGTATATAACATGGCTTCCGATAATGTAGTTTTTCCCGAATCAACATGGGCAAGAATACCCACCACCAACTTTTTCATATCTGTATTTACCCTGTTTCTGTCCATCATATATCATATCGAGCATATAGCTGATGGATATTTTTCCATCCATCCCACATTTCATACGGGTCAGACTTCCTTCTTCTTATTCTTTCTCTGTTTTATAACTGCAAACTTCGCTGCATAGGCCGCGCCCAGTGCACATGGAAATACAAATGTTGCAAAACGGTATAGCAGTGCCATAGCTCCTGCTTTCGCACTTCCCACGATCGCACCAAACATTGCGATCATTACAAACTCACTGGAACCGATTCCTGCAGGCGTAGGAATAACTGCCGCCAGCATGACTGATACCGTCGTGATCGCCAGTGCCACATCCGGCGAAAATGCACCGCTCTTGTACAGTACAATATACGGAATCATAAACCAGCAGGAAAATTTACAAATGTTGATCAGCAGAACGCCAAGCAACAGCTTCCAATGGTGCAGTAATTTCTTTGATTCCGTTTCCATGATATCACACTGTTCTTTGATTTTATCAAACTTTTCTGTAAATCGTCCTCTGTAATTCACCAGATCCATCAGCTTCTTTAAGATCTGATGGAACCATCCGGCACATACAAACAACAGTAAACATATCGTAATAATAACTGTAGCCACAAATCCAATTCCAATATATGCTTCATATTCCGCAAAGGTTTCATTCATATAATGGAAATGCAGCAGATACAGGATCACCGCCATGATTCCGATGCCTAATTTGTGCACTGCATATTCAATCATATACATACCAAATGCTTCTGATGTCTTCACTCCATACTCATTCAGGTAAACCAGAGCCGACACACCCGCTCCGCTTCCAAGCGTCGCCGTTCTGTAAAATGACACAAAATATGTCATTCCAAACGCCTGTCTGAATGTAAACGTCGGATTATACTGTCTGGCAAATAACATCGTGATCGTACTCTCAAACACACCATACAGCAATGTCGCCACAAGGATCAGCACGACGATCCAAGGGCTTGTCTTCACAAGCTGCTTTGCGATCGGTCCTGCCATATCCCGGAACACATATACGATCAGGCCAAGAAGCACCAGCACAAATGCCCACTTTATAATACTTTTCTGTGTTTCTGTTAATTTCTTCATACTCAACTTATTACTCCGTATTTTCTATCTATTGTTACCCAACTTCCATATATGCAGCATCCTCAAAAAAATCATTTTGCTCCGAAACGAATCTTACGACATCAGAAGATTTTAAATTTGGAGTATTTTTAATATAATCAACTAATAATTTTTGTCTTGTTGGTTTTTTCGCTGCATAATTTATCATTGCTGAAACAAAATCATAATAAGAATCATCAATAGCATTTAATAAAGCTGTTAATTCCTCCATATTCATCCTCCTTACATCTCAATACGCATATAAATATTGTATTCATTATAGCCATGGTTCTCAAAATAATACCAATATGGTCTGTTATCAATTCCATATGATGCATGAACTGCAAAAGGTTTATTTTTATATTTACTGTAATTCGTATTTATTTCACTATAAATCTTCGCATATTCAATATGGTTTAAAACAAAAGCATTGTAAATAAATTTCATATTGCCTCTTTTCTGCTTTATTCTAAACCGTTACTTTCCGCACAATTACACTATACCATATCCACACGCTCACCGACAACAACAAACACGCCCCACCACATTGCTGTATGGTGGAGCGTGTCTGTTTTGAGATAAATGATTATTTTGAAAGGATATTATATTCACATGTAAATCTTATTGGTTTTATCCAAAGAGCGGAGTTGAGTAATATCTGTCACCACTGTCCGGAAGGAGAACTACGATTGTCTTTCCTGCATTTTCAGGACGCTTTGCAAGTTCCTTTGCTGCTACGAAAGCTGCACCGGATGAGATACCAACGAGAATACCTTCTATACTTGCGATCTCTTTGCCGCCTTCAAATGCTGCATCATTGTCGATTGTGATGATCTCATCGTAGATTTTTGTATTTAATGTATCCGGTACAAATCCTGCACCGATACCCTGAATCTTATGTGCTCCTGCAGTTCCCTTTGAAAGAACCGGTGATGTAGCCGGCTCTACTGCTACAACCTTAACATCCGGATTCTGCTGCTTCAGATATTCACCGACACCTGTTACCGTTCCGCCTGTACCAACACCTGCTACAAAGATATCAACCTTTCCATCTGTATCATTCCAGATCTCCGGGCCTGTTGTCTTTCTGTGTGCTTCCGGATTTGCAGGATTTACGAACTGACCTGCAACGAAGCTGTCAGGGATCTCCTTAGAGAGCTCCTCAGCTTTTGCGATCGCACCCTTCATACCCTTTGCACCTTCAGTCAGAACGATCTCTGCGCCGTATGCTTTGATGATATTTCTTCTTTCAACGCTCATGGTCTCCGGCATAACGATGATTGCCTTATACCCCTTTGCTGTAGCGATAGATGCAAGACCGATACCTGTATTTCCGGATGTAGGCTCAATGATCGTAGCGCCCGGCTTTAATGTGCCCTTTCTCTCAGCATCTTCGATCATCTCTTTTGCGATTCTGTCTTTTACGCTTCCTGCCGGATTAAAATACTCTAACTTTGCAAGGATCTTTGCATTTAAGCCTTCCTTTTTCTCAATGTGATTGAACTCTACTAATGGTGTATTTCCGATTAACTCTGTTGCGTCTTTATAAATTTTACTCATAACTTTAATCTCCTATTCTGATTCTATTTTTTCGTTTTGCAGGTAACCGATGATCTTCGATCACCCTTTTTTATTGTTTTTACGTTCAATAATCTACTGTTTCTATTTTTCTGCAATTGCCTTAAATGCTTCATCCAGATCTTCGATAATATCGTCGATGTTCTCTGTTCCGATGGACAGACGAATTGTATTCGGCTTGATACCCTGATCTAATAGCTCAGCCTCGTTGCACTCTGAATGAGTGGTTGATGCCGGATGGATAGCAAGGGATTTTACATCTGCAACATTTGCAAGGAGTGAGAATAACTCAAGCTGATCGATAAATGCCTGTGCCTCTTTTGCTCCGCCCTTGATCTCAAATGTAAAGATTGATCCGCCGCCATTTGGGAAATATTTCTTATATAATGCCTGCTGTTCAGGATCCTCTGAGATGGATGGATGATTTACCTTCTCAACCAGTGGCTGATTTTTCAGATACTGTACAACCTTAAGTGCATTTTCAACATGACGTTCTACACGTAAGGATAATGTCTCAAGTCCCTGAAGGAAGATGAATGAATGTACCGGTGAGATAGTTGCGCCCATATCTCTTAACAGGATCGCTCTGATGTAAGTAACAAATGCAGCAGGTGCTGTATCCTTTGCAAAGCTTACTCCATGGTAAGATACGTTCGGCTCTGTTAACCATGGGTATTTGTCACTGGATGTCCAGTCGAAGTTACCACTGTCGATGATGACACCACCGATCGTTGTTCCGTGTCCACCGATGAACTTGGTAGCGGAATGTACAACGATATCTGCACCGTACTCGATCGGGCGAACGAGATAAGGTGTTGCAAATGTATTATCTACGATCAATGGAATGTTATGTGCATGTGCGATCTTTGCGATTCTCTCGATATCTACAACCTCTGAGTTAGGATTTCCGAGTGTCTCGATCTCGATACCGGTTGTATTGTCCTGAATAGCAGCTTCGATTGCATCATAGTCAAATGGATCAACGAATGTTGTCTCGATTCCAAAATCCGGAAGTGTATGTGCAAGAAGGTTATATGTTCCACCGTAGATGTTCTTTGCTGCTACGATGTGGTCACCCTTATGTGCAACTGCCTGAAGTGCATATGTCAGAGCTGCTGCTCCCGAACCAACTGCAAGTGCTGCTACGCCACCCTCTAATGCTGCGATTCTCTTTTCGAAAATGTCTTCTGTAGGATTTGTAAGTCTTCCGTAAATGTTACCTGCATCTCTAAGGCCAAATCGGTCTGCCGCATGCTGGCTGTTATGGAATACATATGATGATGTAAGGTAGATCGGAACTGCTCTTGCATCTGTTACAGGATCCGGTGTTTCCTGTCCTACGTGTAACTGTAATGTTTCAAATTTTAAATTTCTTTCGCTGTATGATTTCTTTGCCATAATTTTTTATCTCCTGTTCTTTTCTCCCGGCTGATGTACGTATCCGTTTCTTCTATCATTATGTACTGCCGTTTTATTATCTGTCATTTTATCCTGTATTCGTTATTTGCTCCCTATGCCGGAGCTTATCATTTCGACATTCATGGATATTCTTATCCGGGCTTACTCTAGCGACAACATCTGTAAATTCCGCCTGCTGATAACGTTTGTCTGGTAGTACACATTCGATTGTCTTCATTCAAATATTGTGGTTGATAATACTTGTTCAACATACCTTTTACCTCGTTTCCGCTTATTCCTATCAACAAACTATGATTTAGCTTATGCATGTATATTACACCTCTATTCCTACTTTGTCAATAGGATAATAGAAATATTTTTCAGAAAATAGAAAAAAATGCTAAACCACAGGTTTTATCCCGTGGCTCAGCATCCTTTATTTTAATTTATCGGTTTATATTTATTTGTTACATCTAACTGCTTTAGGCATTATTTAATTTTGATCTTAATAGTTGCTTTCTTACCGCTTCCATCTGTTGCAGTTGCTATGATCTTTACAGTCTTCCCTTTTCCTGCTTTCCTGGTAGTAACAACACCCTTGGAATTTACAGTTGCATACTTCTTGTTACTGCTCTTATATGTCAGCTTTTTGTTTACATTCTTTTCAGGAGTGACAGTTGCTTTTATTGTTACCTTTTTACCGGCAGTTACTTTTGTTTTTGATGCTTTTAAGGTAATTTTCTTAACAGCCTTCTTCATGATCTTTATACGGTAGGTTGCTTTCTTTCCGCTTCCATCCTTTGCAATCGCTGTTATCGTTACCTTCTTGCCTATTCCTGCTTTCTTTACAGTTACAACGCCCTTGGAATTTACAGTTGCATATTTCTTATTGCTGCTCTTCCATTTTACTGTACGATTTGCTGCAGTCTTTGGAGTTACGGTTGCTTTCAGCTTAATCTTCTTACCTGCTGCAATCTGCTTGGACATTCCTGCGATCTTGATCTTCTTCACCTTGATTTTAGTCCATTTTGCTGTCAGAGTCAGATTTTTCTTAACCGGGGTATCAAACTTATATGCAGTTTTTCCTGTATACCAGCCTGCAAATTTATAACCTTTTCTTGTTGGATTTTTCGGCTTACTTACTGACTTACCTTCTTCTACCTTCTGCACCTTAACTGCGCTTCCACCTGCTGCTTTAAATGTTACGGTATATGTCTTTGTCTCTGGATTAACCGGAGTATTATTATCTTTATTGTTGTCTTTCTCTTTCAGACCTGCAACAGCATCCTCAATAGATTTTGCCATTGCATCTACTATCTTCTGCTCATACTTGCTCTTTTTACGGTCAACAGCATTAATGGCAGCCTTTACATCTTCATAATTAGAATACAGTGTTCCATCTATCTTGTCCGCTTTTGCAATAGCCGCATCAACTGCTGTATAATCTGCCGGAATATTTCTGCCATCCCATGCAAATGTAGGATGGTCGATTCCTGCTACCCATTCAACGCCTGCTCCCTGCTTTGCCTGAAGTCCGGAAAGCACATCCGCAGATGTGAAATCTGACACAGCGGTTCCATCCTGCTCTTTAAGAAGCGTTGCCTGATACCGGTCATCTGCCGGCCAGTAATTGTTTTCTGCCGTACCAAGACTAAGTCCACTATAGACAACCCAGCAGGTATTGCCACCTTCATCTGCAGCAAGGTCTGCAGAAGTTACCATACAATTAGTAACACTTGCATTGTCTGAATATCCAACCATTCCGCCAACTGTTGCCTGTACAGAATTAACATTGATTTTTCCAGAAAACCAACAATCTTCGACTGTAAGGCTTCCGTCTAGCATTCCTCCTGCAATACCACCCAGACAGTCAAAATACGTCATTACATCTTCTTCTTTATAACAAGTTCCCTTATAATTTCCTGTAATAGTTGCAGTCGAATAACATCCTGTAAGAGTACTATTTCTCAAGGTACATCCTGCAAGTCCGCCAACATAATGCTCCAGATATGCACCACCCGAAATAGAACCGGATGTCCAGCAATTTGTAATTTTGGAATTACAAAGCCAGTCTACTAATATACCTTTCCCATATGTAGATGCATCATTGAGATCAACTATAATATCAGCATTTTCAATACCAAGATTCTTGACCTCCCCATCATAGACATTTCCAAATAAGCCCTGTCTATAACAATTTTCCTCATCATCCCCCACATTCGTTTTTGGCATCAGCGAATCACGGGAATACAAATTAGAAATTACATGTCCCTGTCCGTCAAATATACCACAAAAACTATATGCTGCCTGTCTTCCACCTTTACCTTTGCCAATGGATATCCATTCACGTTTATCCAGATCAAGATCATTATCCAAATAAACAGTCTTTCCCTCAAAGGTTATAGTACCTGTGTTAATAAGCTGCGCAAGTCCGGCAAGCTGTTCTGCCGTCGTTATATGGTACTCACTCTCTGTCTCATGACCCGTGTACCAGCTTGTATCTGCTGTACCATCCCATATGTCTGTTGTTTGTCCCTCTGCTGCCAGTGCTGTTATTGAACCAAATGCCATAACAAAGCACAACACTAACAGAAGACTTAGAAATTTTTTCTTAATGGATTGAATCCGGTCGAAGACCTTGACCGGTTGGATGTGAAACGTCAATATCGAGATGACGGCAGTATTCTATTGCCTGTATCCTGAACGATTTTCCTAATACCCCATTGAAAAACGTGCTCTTTGACAATAAATTGTCTGATTGCCATACCCTCGTTATATTGTCGTTTGGTCTGACTATATCCTATCCTATTTCTTATAGAAACAGTCAGTACCAATTCCCCATATACCACCTTTTACAAAATCAATATACCAAATTATTGATGAAAACTCAATTTTTATTTCTTACTTTTATATTCCTACTTTATCAATAGGAAAATAGAAATATTTCTGTAGCTTTTTCTTTTAAACTGGTGTATAATCAATTCATAGATAATTAGTATGAATTATGATAGTGTAATTTGGAGGTGTATTACATTGAAAATATCAACAAAAGGAAGATATGCATTACGGCTTATGATCTATATAGCAGCCAACTCTAATGGTAAGCCGGTCAGCATAAAGGATGTAGCAAAAAACGAGGATATCTCTGATAAATATCTGGAACAGATCATTTCTATATTAAATTCCGGCGGACTTGTCCGAAGCGTCCGCGGTCCACAGGGTGGCTACCTGTTACGAAAAGCACCGGAAGACATTACAGTCGGTGCAGTTCTTCGTCTGACAGAAGGAACGCTTGCCCCTGTTGCCTGTGTCGAAGAGGATGCGCCTGAATGTGAGCGTGAATCCATCTGCTCCACTTACAATCTGTGGAAGCAGCTCTACAGTGCGATCTGCAGCGTTGTTAACACAACCACCATCGCAGACCTCTGCAACAGCCGACCTGAAGCCGGCGACGAATACTGCATTTAGCCTTGATTTTCCAAGTGGCTGGATTGCTTATACTCTGACACATAAAAAACTAGCATAGATTTCTATTTAATGCATATGCCTTATCCGCTCATGCTCCTGTGCAAACTCGCCCTACGGGCTCAGACATGCACCCGCATTCGCTGGCAATATGCATTATATAACGAAATCTATGCTATTGTTTTGTTAGTGCCAGAGTATAACCAATTCAGCCGTTTTGTAATATCATAGGAAACTCAGCCGACTGCACTATCGATTTTTAAACGATGGGCTGTCGTGCGCTTAAAAGATATTCTTATCAATAAAAATACTTCCCCGAATGGGATTACTGTTGCCTATCATCTAAACCAATAAACGCGTGATCAGCCTTATCACTAGAATGAAACAAACTTAAAAAATCCCCCTTGGGGTACTAAACTGAATTGAGATTATCTGTTTGGAACAGTATAGCTGGTTGTCAGTCTTCATTGGTCTGGATCAGATCGATAATAGACAAAAACATTCGTATAGAATTCGTTATGACATGCATATTGCCAGCGAATGCGAGTGCATGTCTGAGCCCGTAAGGCGAGTTTGCACATAAGCATGAGCGAATCAGGCATATGCATGGAATAGAATGCTATACGAGTTTTTCTATTATTGATTCTGAGCCAGTCCAGTACAGACTGACAATCGACTAAAATACATTCAAACAGATAATCTCAACACAACGTTATCCCAAAGGGGGCATTCTACTTCAGTTTCATGTCAACCACAAGGTTGTTTCCGGAGGCGGTAATGCTTGCATAGCTGCCGGAGATCAATGGCAGCATCGGTGCGATATGTCCAAGATCGGCATCCATGATAACCGGCACATTGTGGTGGGCGATAATATCCAGTACCGCATGATACTGGTCAAGCCCCATCATCTCCTGTCCATGCACCAGCGGGCGTCCGATCAGGAATCCCTTCACATATCGGAACCATCCCGCATGCTCCATCTGCCACATAGCACGGCGGATCGCCATCACATTCAGATCACAGGCTTCTAAGAACCAGATGAAGCCATCCTCTTTATAGTGTTCCAGAAAATCTGTTGTTTTATCAAATTTCGTTCCAAGCAGATTCACCAGACAATCCATACATCCGCCGATCAGTCTGCCTGCCATGAATACTTCATCGACAGCAGTCGATCCATGCGTCGCATCTGTTTCATACAGGTGAAGTTCCTTCTGTTCAGTGATATTATACGGTGCAAGCGGATGTTCTTCATCCTTCAGGGATTCCTTCTCATATCCACGATATCCCTGCAGGCTTTTCTTCTCACCACAAAGCAGCGCAAATGTATCTTCTATCGATGCATGCCACGGCTCCATGCCAAACGCTGCCGCACATGGGCCATAAACAGAAGCTGTATCACAGATCGTTGTCAGCAGATAGGTTAGATTCGTATTATCCGAATATCCCACAAACCATTTCGGATCTGCTTTCTTTAAGCGTTCAAAATCAATATGATCAAGAGTCTCACACATCAGCTCTCCACCGCCGCAGGATATCAGAACATCATTTTTCTTTGATGTGTACATTTCATTAATCTCCTGACCGCATTTCTCCGGCGTGTTACTGATACCGATACCACAGCCTTCATAACAATTCGGACCAAGCTCCGTCTGATAGCCCTTAGCATGGAATGTATCAAGTGCATGACCAAATGCTGTCCGATATGGTTCTATATTACAACCAAAAGATGGCGCAACAAAACCAATCGTTCCACCTTTTTCTAAAAATTTCGGATATCTCATTTTTCTCCTCCTTTTATCCTCATAAACTGGAATTTAATAATTAGTTTTTTTCGCAATCAAAACTCCAACAGGAGCTAAACCGCCATCCACCAAATTCACTTTGACGACTGTAAAGCCATAATTCGTAATAAACTCACAAAAATTTTCCTTGTTCCATTCTTTGTATGCTTTAAATCCTGTAATAGACATCAATCGCTTTCGTAAACCACTTGATTTTTTCTCTGCCCATAAGAAGGTTGGTGCGTACAAAATACCATCTTTTTTTAATACTCTACGAATTTCCTGCATTGCTTTTTCAGGCTCTGGCATAATGTGCAGTGCATTTGAAATTACTACACAATCAAAATTTTCATTCTCATATGAAAGTGCCGTTGCATCGGCTACGCAAAAACTAAGTTTTTCTGTTGTACCTCTCTTTTTCGCTTGCTTAATCATATTTTCCGAAAAATCGGTTGCCGTCCAGCTATTAGTACAATCGGACAATGGGAAAGATAGCTGCCCTGTTCCACAAGCTAATTCTAATACATTCATATCAGATTTGAGATAATCTCTAATATATCCGCAGATTGCATTATAAAATTTCTTATCTGACTCCATCAAAGGTGCATATATTTTTGCAAGTCGTTGCCAATAACCCTTGTTTGCCTTGTCTTTCATATCAAAATCTCCATTTTATTCAATAATACAACTTCTGAGTTATAGTGCTATTTTTTTCCATTTTCTAATCTTAGTTCTAAATGTTCCGAATGGAGCAACTGTGTTAACATGTATGAACTTGTATACTTCCCAGACAGCTGTCTTAGTTGCTTCGCCAGCCCATTTTCTCATATGTGGTTTAAATAATTCTTCCTCACTTAGCGAATCGATCATTGCATAAATAGAATTAATATTATCATTCAACATATCTTTCAACTCCTGCAGTGACAGATACGCATATGTATCTGTGAACCATTGATATAATTCACCAAGCTGATTCCATTTAAAATCATCTGAAGGAGTTTTGACATGAAGACCTTTTCTTTCATCTGCTTCCCATTTAAGGACGAGCGTTGTCCATCCAACTTGGTAAGCGAGATTTTCTGCCGGAGTTCGGTCAACTTCATCAACCCTCTTATCCTTTAAAGATTCTGGAATATCATTAAATTCAAAAATATACTTTGCAAAGCTTTTATTTATCTCTTTTTTAAGTTCGTCTTTATTCTCGTATGTTCTCAATAGTCTATTTCTCCAAACTTGAATTTGGAACGTGCTTTATAAATTTTTTCCGATCCCCTCAAGTTCGTTCATGGAATCCTTGTTTTTTTCAAGTTCATCTCTGGCTGTTGCGTAATATGATTTTTTGAAAAGCATATCCCATGAAAGATATTTTGCCATACAGTCAAACTGCTTATCAATCAGCTCATACTGGATACTGTCTACGGGAGAACCGCCTACAACAATCGTGCCAACTTTTTTATTTTTTAACTGCAATCCACGGCAGTAGCACTTATCAATGATAAGTTTCAATTGTGCTGACATTCCCCACCAATAAACTGGTGTAGCAAAAAGAATCATATCTGCGGCAGCAATTTTATCAATTGTAGGATTTGTATCATCCTTATCGACGCATCCCTTAGAGCATTGACAGACACCACATCCCTTGCATGGTGCAATGTTGAGTTTGTCAGGTTCAATGATTTCAATTTCATTCTTTTCTGATGCTCCTTTTATAAATGCATTGATTGCTGTCAGCGTGTTTCCTTTTCTGGCACTTCCATTAATGATTACAATTTTCATGCGTGTATCCTCCAACTTCCGATTCTAATGTCTCTATTATACCATAATGATACTATTATAAAAAAGGAAAAAAGAGCTCACGGTTTATAAGTTTTATAAGCTATCCATTAATCGACTTCGCCAGACTCGTCAGCAAAGCTGCCATCTCCGGATTTTCAAGCACCTTCATAAGCATATCCGCATCTACCCCCTCCGGAACGCTTATCATATTATTGTTATTATTATTCTGTGTACCTGATGCCCCATGAATATCAGGATTTAAGTTTTCCTTGTTATAAAAAGCATTTTCCATAAGCTGGGCATTCTTTTTGCGGTCCTCGTCCAGAATATGTCCATATACCTCTGTTACCATGTCTGCCTGCGCATGACCAGAATCGCCCTGGACCGCCTTTATATCACCGCCACTCAGTTTCAGCTTGTATGTCACCGATGTATGACGCAGGCTGTGAAATACCACATTCGGCAATCCTTCCTTTTTAATAATCTGCTTCATCTTGGTACGAACATGGCTTGCGCCAATTGGCATACCAAAAGTCGTGGCAAGCACCAGGTTATAATCCTTATATTCATTTCCAAGGATTTCCTTTGTATGATCCTGCTCTGCTTTCAGCTCCTTCAGACATTTTCCCACATGACTAGGAATATACACTTTTCTGTTACTCGTTTCTGTTTTCGGAGTCTTCATCACGACAACTGTGGTGTTATTCCTTTTCTGCGTAGGAAAAATCGTAATAATATCTTTCCTGTCCATGAAATCCAATGCCTCAACACTTACACGCTCAATAATCTTGTTGATGACAATATAACAACTGTTTGTCTCTATTGCCTCATCGGATATATCCACGCAGTCCCATGTCAGAGCAAGTATCTCGCCAATACGAAGTGTTGCTGTGAATGCCAGATGAAATGCTGCCTCAAGCCATTTCTCATCACATGCTTCTATTGCCTGCATCAGCATCTCTGCTGTCCATATTTCACGTTTTTTCTTATTACGTTTCGGAAGAGTTGCATCTATTGCCGGATTTTTTTCCATGATTCCCCATTTTACAGCTTGACGAAAACAGCTTCTGAGAATCTTATGTATTTCAAAGATTGTGTTTGGAGAAACATTTCCCTTGCTTTTTTTGTTGTTTGCGCCATCAACCGCTGGCATATTGCTCAAAGTTCTATAGAATTTCTCCACAAAATGATTATTCACGGAACTTACGTCTGTTTTTCCGATAACCGGTAAAATGTAATTATTAATGAGTCCCATGTTAGCGCTGTATGTTGTAACTGCCCACTTTTCTTTTCCGTAAAGCTTAACGTATTCATTAAGCAAATCCTCAACGGTAACGCACTTAGCCACTTTAAAGATTCCGTTGTCTATCTGATACTCCACTTCATGCTGGCGGCGCTCTGCATCCTTTCTCTTCGCAAAGGTTTCTGATTTCTGATGAACCTTGCCTTTCTCATCCTTGATTTTATAAACTACATGAAATTTGCCACCGCGCTCTCTGATAAATGCCATTGCTCACTCTCTCCCTTCTCTATTTTTGAGCCATTTGAGAAATGGTTCCTTTTCAATTCTCATCACATATCCTGCCGCCTCGCACGGAAAGAAACCATTTAATGCCCATTTTGTAATTGTGCTTTTAGAGACTTTGGCTATTTGTGCAGCCTCTTTCTTTGATATATAGCGCTTTATGCATAATGAGATATTTTCTTCAGTTGCTTCATCATCCTTCTGCATTGCTCTAATAGCCGCAAAGCCTGTTCTGGAAATGTACCTTTTGTTATTAAACATGCGCATGTCAAGTTTTTCACCCAGTTTTTGATATCTTACTACAGCAAGAAGCTCATCACCGCTCATCCCCAGTTTCCCGGCCGCCTCCTTAAACAGGATGAATTTTTTCTCGGTTTCCTCAATGGTAGCCGGTACGTCCACCTTCCGGTATCTGTCCTGACTTGCATACCAATCATCAAATACACCCTTTGGTATCCGTTTTACATAATCAACCGTAACTGTCGGAAGCTGCAATTTATTCCACACAGTATATATCGTGCTGTTATGCTCTCCAAGCATATTTGCAACATCCTGAAATGAATATGACGACTGCATAAGTTCTTTTCCCGGAGCTTCTCCTGTCACCTTTTTATGCTTGGTCTGATTCGCATACCACTTTTCAAAACTGTCACAGTCCACACGCATGATGCCGTCAACAATCTCTGTTTTAAAATAATGCTGATGTACCAGCCAGTAGCTTGCTGTTTTCTTAAGTCCCAGCAGCTTCCTCATCTGAGGAACTGACATTGTCTTTCTTTCATTATCCAAACCAAACATGCCTCCTGATTCATAATTATGCGGCTGATTATGTTAATTCCATTAATCCGGCTCCTGCTTATCCAGCCAGTCATCAAAGCTGTTTTTTGAAATACGATATTTATTCCCAATCATAAACCACCTGAACTCTCTTTTCTGCAACAGAGCCTATGCTGTTGGCCTGCTTATCCCAAGCATCGACTGTATTTCCTTAATCGTATAACACCTTTTCTCAGCTATTGCAGCATCTGTTGTGATATTCTCATTTATTACTGCCTCTTTCATATAAAGCACTCACTTTCTGTAAACATATCATATTTTCACGTGTTCTCTTAGCACGCTGATACTCTGGTCAATAAAGACATAAATTCTGACTACCATTAAATCAGAGCAAACCTATACTGTATTGCCTTATCAATCCTCTCCATTACATCCCTGCTGATAATTCTTCCGGTTTTCCCAACAATCATTTTCTTGTCAACCGGTACAAGCTGCTCCACAAGAATCAGCGATGCTTTCATCAGATATCCCTCAACGTCATCTTCACGTAGCAAAACATGTGTCCGTCGCTTTTTCTTCTCATACTTTGTGGTACACGGACACACATTTACAATCGGATTGCCATTGATATTATTGTCCGTATCACAACTCACCACCACACATGGACGCTTTCCTGACTGGACTGAGCTGTCGGAATGATGCCCCAAATCTACATATATAATGTCACCTTTGTTTAATTTAAAAATTTTATCCATTTCTCCTCCTTTCATGCGAACTTTCTCAGATTCATTCCGAGCTCGCCATCCCTCACTGAAAATATTCTGCCACCTGCTGCTTTTACCATGCCTACCTTTTTATATGCGTTTATAAGCTCTTTACTGACTGTTCTCATGTCAAGCACAATCACACCTTCTGCTTTGCCCTCTTCTATAAGCTTTGCAATTTTTGCAAAATGAGCATCCACGGCTTCCTGTCCCAGAATGTCCTTGTGGCATATTCTGATAAGCTCAATATTATTTGCCTGTGTGTATTCTCTTATCTTCTTAAGCTGGTTTTTCTCATAAGTCGTCACTTCTCTGTCATGCCCAAATACTGACAGATATGCAATGCATCTAACCGGCTTTATCTCTTTTCTGCCTCTGCTCATACTGATATCTCCCCTTCTCTCGTCTGAATCATGTAATTAAATACACCTAAAAAATACCTTTTACTATCCTGTGACATGCTGCTCAACTTATCATCTATTGAGTTTGTCTTTTTATCTGCACACATAAGAATACTATTCGCATCCACATCAAATTCATCTATATATCTCATAAGAAGGTCAAGGCTCATATTCCTGTAACCTCTCTCAATCTGATTCACATGAGATACGCTTATTCCAAGTCTTTCAGCCAGCTCAACTATTGTAAGGCCATTATCAATCCGTATATCTCTAAGTTTCTGTCCTATCTTATACCTGCTGTATATCATCCAAAATATCCTCCTGTTTCTGTGCCATTTCCCGAATCATCTCAACTGCTGCATCCTCTGATTCATACTGCCCTAGCCATTTTCCACTGTGGTCATGTACCACTGTTCCAAAAGATGTCTGTGTAAATCTGCAGTCTTTCACTGCCGGAGCCTGTAAGCTCCGGCCTGAAATATCTGCTTTAGTCTCATCAACCTGGATTTCATAACCCCAGCTTCTTAAAATATCTGTTAACATGCGTAGTCCTCAGCGTGTGAAATAGTTACTGGAACCGGGCCGATTGCTATGCAGTAAACCGCAACTCCCTTTGCAGCAAGTGTCAAAATGAACTTTTCAAGATCAGACACATTATCGGTTATCTCATTCAGGCTTCTCACCACAACTACCTGTGCACATTCGCTGTCAATCATCTCAAAGAAATCATCAAGCTCACGTCTGTCAAAATCCAGCGAAAAAGATGGATCATGATAAGCTCGTGTAAGTGTGATTCCGTTTGCATCAGCCATGTTGTTCATATCGTTTAAAATAGTCTTTACATTATCAATTGATTTTCTCGACTTGATAAATGCTACTCCTCTTGCATTGACTCTGTTGTTTACTCCTGTGAAATTGTTTCTCTTACTCATAATAAATGTTCTCCTTTACATTTGATGTATTGGAGAGCTCTGGCGCCTTCACTCTCGTGACGTGCTCTCTCAAGCACATGTTTATTGTATATTGTCACGAATGAATTGCCGACCGTGTTTACGCGACAATTTTGTCGTGTTAACACGACATTTGCATCTGCTTCTAAACACTCATCATTGCCTTCATCATCGCCACACACTGTCTGAGTTGCATCTCATCCATATCAGAAAGCACCTTTACTGCTTCTGCAACGAGCTCAGCCTTCGTACTTCCTGCTCCATACATGATGAAGTCTGCAGATACCTCAAGCTCCACCGCCAGGCTGTCAAGCGTCTGTGCCCTGAAAGAGCCTCCATTTTCAATCGCAGATAATGACTGTCTGCCTAACCCGATACGGTGAGCCAGCTCATCCTGTGACAAGCCAAGTGCCTTTCGCCTGTCCGCTATTCTTGCTCCTCTCTCATAGTTCTTTTCTTTTACCTGTGTTTTAGTCTGCATAAATCCTCCCTGCCGTTCCCCTGAAACGAACAGGTAAGGTACAACTGCATATTCTGACTTTCTGCACACAAAAAGACGCACGAGGAAACCAGTATCATAAATACTGTTCGTTTCCCCTGCGTCTCTGGTGCTTCCATCTTTCGATGTGCCCTTATCAGGTGGGCTGTAATTTAATTTTCAATCGTTATATTCTTAAAGTCCCATTCTCAGAATGTTCCTTCATCATTCCCTCGGAATACTTCTTTAGTATTATTACCCTCTTGCAGCGGCTGCATTTCATGCCGATATTCTGCAGAGCCACGGATGATTCATCACCACATGGATAGTATTCCATCATTAATTTATTGCATTTCTTACATCTTATTTCTATAACTTTTACCTCATTTTTCAATTCAGTTCGCTCCTTATTCATACAAAATCATTAATCTACACAATTCTGCACTCGTAAAGGAAAGGGAAATCACCTTTGCAAGCCTTTGCCGGGAGTTCCGATGAATGTATGCACATTCCCCGGCCTGCTGATCTATCGCCAACTGATATGCCATATGTCAATCGCAAATGGTCATATCAGGCTCCGGCTCTTTCCATAAACCACATATTATTATCTTCATAGAATAAATGGACCTCTTTCCCATTCACTATGCATGTATAACGTTCTCCAACACCGCCTGCTTTTGTACTGGCGGCTTTTCTTTTGTCTTTCACCCATGAGATTTCATATTTCTTTCCATCCTCCCAGGTAATCTCTACCGGAAGAAGCACTCCATCCCTGGAGAACTTTGCCACTACATCAACATATACCTTATTGGACCTCATATGTCTGCCTCCTATACGATTACTATAGCTTTACTGTTACTAGCCTGAAAAAAATCCATGTGGGTGAACCGTGTGTTCTTCCTTTGCATTTACTGATGAAAGCTGCCTGTCCCGGTACATGAGCCCTCTCTGGACACTGTAAAATCCAAACCTCTTTCGTATCTCATCCACCGCTGAATCCATCTTCATCTGCTTTTCACGCTTCTCCACACTTGAGAACAAATCAATCTGTTCCCAATAATTATCTGTTACTAAGTCTGCACCTCGGACACCAACACTGCGGATTGGTTTGCTCCAGTTATAGTTTTCCTTAAATATCTGATAAGCATATGCAGCTATCTCTCCGGTGATATTCGTTGCATGGTCAATCTTTTTCTGACGGGTAAAAGAGAATAACTCATTATCCCTGACACTTATCTCAACCACTCTGCACCGGAATCCATTCT
>ERZ834722.568-NODE-568-length-39780-cov-6.484405_pt1 | contig 39780 bp, 33 predicted proteins | sample MGYA00519576_ERZ834722 | MGnify/ENA primary metagenome ERZ834722 (study PRJEB31850, sample SAMEA3708759) | human gut metagenome | biome: human gut; feature: human-associated habitat; material: faeces | place: China | collected 2014 ...
AAGGATGATGTCGGGCTTTTGCAGCAGCAGCTTCGCCAGTGAAAGACGGGTGCGTTCGCCGCCGGAGAGGGTGGAGACCTGCCGCTGGTGCATTTCGGGCTTCAGACCGAGACCGTTCAGCACCCGGAGAATCTCCCCCTCGTAGGCATAGCCCTGCTGGGCGTTGTAGCTTTCGGTCAGACGCTGGTACTCGCTGGAAAGGCGCAGAGCCGTTTCGGGGTCGGCGGATTCCAGCAGTTTCTCGATCTCCGCCATGCGGCGTTCCATGACGCGGATGGGCTCGAACACCTTAAGCAGCGCGCCCCAAACGGTATCGGTCAGGGGAATGTCGTCCAACTGGGCCAGATAGCCGACGCGCAGGTCTTTGTTGCGGTGGATAGTGCCGCCGTCCGGCTGCATTTCCCCGGCGATCATGCGCATAAGGGTGGTCTTACCGCAGCCGTTAACCCCTACAAGGCCCATTTTTTCGCCCTTTTGCAGGCTGAAGGTAACGCTGCGGAGAACTTCGTGAACACCGAAGCTCTTTTGGAGCTCCTGAACGGAAATAAGGATCATGCGGGACAAGCCTTTCTATGGAAAATGATGAAATGCGCGTGTTATTGCGCGGGGTAGAAAATATCGTGGATATACTGGCGGCAGCGGTCAAAGTCCACCTGATAGGTCTGCATTCCCACGTAGGTGATGGGGGAAAGACAATCGCTGGGGGGCAGCTGATAGCCCTCGGGCGTGACGCCGCGAAGCTCCAGTGCGTAGCCTACGGCGGTCAGCATGTCGTCCAGCTGCCGCAGCAGCTGCGCCTCACCCTCGGCACGGGCCTGCGCGGCGGTGCGGTCGGCGGACCGGATGTCGTAGGCAGTGGTGGTCTCCACTGCCAGCGTCAGGGGCAGCCGCAGCCCAAAGGGCAGCGTCAGCGGATGATACGTTACTATTTTATCACAACCCGCCCCCAACATGCTACCCTTTCCGTAGATTTTTATCCGCTGTTTTCCCACGTCCAGCGCCACACGGGTGGTGGTTTTGCCCTCACCGCTCTTTTCCGCCGCCGTCATAGGTACGCGGACGGACAGCTCATACCATGTGCGGGCGTAAACGCGGCCCCGGCCCTGCATGAACCGCACCACGCCGAATTTGGAATCCGCCACGCCGGAGATCAGCAGTTGTCCCTTTGTCACGGTGGAACCGGCCATCACCAGCGCCTTGCCGTCCAGTGCCTCCACCCTTGTCACCAGACCGTCCCGCGCCGCCACCACGTTGGTGCGGGCGCTGCGATCCACGATCTCCGGCGGACGCTTCCGCTCCACCACCTGCACGTGGGCGGTGCAGCCCTTGACATTTACCGACAGCCATGAGATATCCCCCAGTTCCAGCAGCACGTGGTTCCGCAGCTCCTCCTGATCGAAGCTCAGCGACCGGGTGCCGGTGGTGACGCCGCTGTTCTCCAGTGCCCGTAAAATTTTCTCCGTGGGCACCGTTTCGTTGCCCGTCACCTGAAAGTCCCAGATAAAGGTGTTGCCGTACCAGAACAGCGCCAGCACCGCCGCCAGCGTACCCCACAGCACGTACCGCCGCCGCATCCGCCGCAGGGCCGTCGGCGCGCCCCACTCCTCCATCCGCCGCAGTTCCGCGCCGCATTCCGCCGCCGCGTCCTCCAGCGCCGCCGCGCCCTGCCGGGTGGTGCGCAGGGTGAAGCGCTCCGCCGTCTCCCACTGCACGTCCCAGAAGGGGATGCCGTACACGCCGCACAGGTTCAGCACCCGCTCCGGCGCCGGGCTTTCGCACTGGAACAGCACGCTGCCCCGCAGATAATTCCATACTTTTGCGTACATAGCTACTCCACCAGCTCGATTTTTTCAATGATCCCGTCGATCCGCAGCTCCTGCTCGGTCATGGCCTGTAATTGCAGGTTTCGCCCCGTGATCCGCACCACCACCGATCCGCCGTTGATGTCCACCGCCTCGGTGGAGTACCCCAGCACGCCCCGGTGGCGATCCATATAGAAGGCGTGGTTCCCCAGCAGCTCCATCCGGGGAATGTCCGGCGCCAGCACCGACGGCAGATCCAGCCGGTCGGCCGCCTCCAGCGTTTTTTGCGCCAAGCGTTTGCGCAGCGTTTCTCCCATAGCCGTCACCTCGCTGGTACTGTATGCGCCGGCGGCGGAAAACTTGCCTGTCCGGCATGACGGCCCCACAGGCCGCATAGGCTTTTCCGAGGTGATGAAAATGGGAAAAGCGATCCGAAAAGCGCTGCTGGCTGTTGGCCTGCTGGCGTTGATGGCGGGCCTTTTGCGCCACAGCGGCCCGGTGGGGGAGGCGGTGCGGCAGGGGATCGCCCTGTGCGGCCGGTCGGTGATCCCGTCGCTGTTTCCGTTTTTTGTCACGGTGTCCTTCGCCGTCGCCTGCGGATTTTTCTCGCTCCTGCGGCAGCTGCGTCTGCCGCTGAACGCCGCCGTGTTTCTGCTGGGCGCGGTCGGCGGCTATCCGGTGGGCGGACGCACCGTGGGGGAGCTGTACCGGGCCGGGACGATCTCCCGGCGGCAGGCGGAAGCACTGCTGCTGTACTGCAACAACGCCGGGCCGTCCTTCATCCTGTCCATCGCCGGGGCGGGGGTGTTCGGCAGCCAGCGGGTGGGGTGGGCGCTGTACGGCATCCATCTTCTGGCGGCGCTGGCGGCAGGCGGACTGCTGGGCGCATTCGGTGAAAGGGCAACCGGAGGGAATAGCGGGGGAAAAAGGCCCTTTATTGTACCGATAACCGCCAATAATGTACCGTTTTTGCCCTCAATTTTCGTTGCCGTTATGCGAAATGCCGCGCTTACCATGGCAAACGTCTGCGCGTTCGTTATCTTTTTCCTAGCGCTGGCGGCGCTTTTGCGGCAGCTATGGCCGGGGCTGCCGCCGCTGGTGATGGGATTGCTGGAGCTGACCGGCGGCGTCACCGCCCTGAAAAATGACGCCGCCGGGTTCTGTATGGCGGCGGCGCTGCTGGGCTGGGGCGGCGTGTCCGTCCACTGCCAGACGGCGGCGGTGCTGGAGGAGACGGATCTTTCTCTGGGGCGCTATCTGCTGGCAAAGGCGCTTCAGGCCGTGGTTTCCGCCCTTTTGGCGTTGGCGGTGTGCCGTTTTCTGTTTTAACGAAAAAAAGACGTGCAAATCCCGCCGCAAGGCGCTATAATAGGGACAAATACGATCCCGAAGGAGGGATATCATGCGAATTACCGTAAAGGTCGGCACCTCTACGCTGGCTCACGCCACAGGGCGGCTGAACATCCAGCGGATGGAGACGCTGTGCAAGGTGCTCAGCGACCTGAAAAACGCGGGGCACGAGATCATTCTGGTGTCCTCCGGCGCCATTGGCATGGGCGTGGGCAAGTTGAACCTGCCGGGACGGCCCAAGGACATGCCTACCAAGCAGGCCGCCGCCGCCGTGGGTCAGTGCGAGCTGATGTACACCTACGACAAGCTGTTCAACGAGTACAGCCACACCGTGGCGCAGGTGCTGCTGACCGGCGAGGACGTGAAGAACGAGCACCGCAGCCGCAACATGCGCAACACCATTTTCCGGCTGCTGGAGCTGGGCGCGCTGCCGGTCATCAACGAGAACGACGCCGTGGCCACCGACGAGATCGGCGTGGAAAATACCATCGGCGAGAATGACACCCTGTCCGCTATTGTGGCGGCGGCGGTGGGTGCGGAGCTGCTAATCCTGCTGAGCGATATCGACGGGCTGTATGACAGCGATCCCCACAAGAATCCGGACGCCAAGCTCATCAGCACCGTGTCCGCCATCGACGACCATATTCTGGCGCTGGGCGGCGGCAGCGGCAGTGCACTGGGCACCGGCGGCATGGCCACCAAGCTTCACGCCGCCCAGATTGTCACGGCGGCAGGCTGCGAAATGGTCATTGCCAACGGGCAGCGGCCGGAGCTTTTGTATGACATTGTGGCGGGGAAGCCTGTGGGCACCCGTTTTCTGGCAAGGGAGGGCGCATAAATGACCACCATCGACATTCTGAAAAAGACAAAGGCCGCGTGGAAGCACATCAACAACGCCTCCGCCGAGACGAAAAACGCCCTGCTGCTGGCTATGGCCGACAGCCTGGAGCGGAACCGCGCCGTCATTCTGGTGGAGAACCGGGCGGACATGGAGGCAGCACGGGGCCATATCTCCGACGTGATGCTGGATCGGCTGTATCTGGACGAGAAGCGCCTTGCCGCTATGGCGGAGGGCGTTCGGGCCATCGCGGCGCTGCCGGATCACACGGGACGCATTCTCTCGGAGGAACACCGGCCCAACGGTATGACCATCTATAAGAAACAGGTGCCGCTGGGATTGGTGGCCATCATCTACGAGAGCCGCCCCAACGTCACCTCCGACGCGGCGGGGCTGACGCTGAAAAGCGGCAACGTGTGCATGCTGCGGTGCGGCAAGGAGGCCTACCGCTCCGCTCACGCCATCGTGAAGGCGCTGAAGGAGGGCATCACCGCCGCAGGCGGCGACGCCGATATCATCAACATTACCGAGGATATCAGCCACCAGAGTGCCGCTGATATCATGACCGCCAAGGGGCTGGTGGATCTGCTGATCCCCCGGGGCGGCGCGGGACTGATCCGCACCTGCGTGGAGAACGCCACCGTGCCCTGCATCGAGACGGGCACCGGCATCTGCCACGTGTATGTGGACGCGTCCGCCGATCTGGACATGGCGCTGCGGATCGTGGTGAACGCCAAGACCAGCCGTCCCTCGGTGTGCAACGCCGAGGAGGTGCTGCTGGTACACAGCGCCGTGGCGGAGAAATTCCTGCCCATGCTGAAAACTGCTGTGGTGGACGACCGGGCGGCGCTGGGACAGGTCCCCGTGGAGCTGCGGCTGGACGAGCGGGCAGCGGCCATCATCCCCGGTACGCCTGCGGGAGAGCGGGACTTTGACACGGAGTTTCTGGACTACATTCTGGCGGTCAAGGTGGTGGACAGCGTGGACGAGGCCATCGCCCACATACTGGCGCACTCTACCGGCCACAGCGAATGCATCGTCACGGAGGATCCGGTCAGCGCGGAGCGGTTTGTCAACGAGACGGACAGCGCGGCGGCGTATGTGAACGTGTCCACCCGGTTTACCGACGGCGGCGAGTTCGGACTGGGCTGCGAGATGGGCATTTCCACCCAGAAGCTTCACGCCCGCGGCCCCATGGGGCTGGACGAGCTGAGCACGTATAAGTATATTATTCGAGGAAACGGGCAGATACGGTGATTGAGCAAAGAGGACGGCGTAAGCCGTCCTTTTTTATGTTCTTGCGGGGATAAGGGGAGTTTCGCGCTCCGGCGCGAGGTACTTTTGCCCGTGGCGGCAAAAGTACCCCAAAACGCCACTTAAACCTGCGGTTTAAGAATCCGCGCACGCTATACCATATTACAAATTTACGGCCTTATACCGCGCGTTCACAGCACACAGTAAATAATGTTATGTATGACGCATCGACTTTCTTCTTGCGCCGCTGCCGCTCACCTTCTCAATGGTAGAAGCAGAAGCGTTGTTCGGTGCAATAATTAGCGGCAGCGGCGCAGGAGCAGAGACGATCCCTTTAACGAAACAAAATCATAAGATTTTGCGTGAACGTGTGGGAAGCGCCTACAATTCTGTATGCAGTATAGCGCGCCCGGAGGTGAAGGAACCGGAGGTTCCTTCCGGTGTTTTTGCCTACTTTTGTCACTGTTGACAAAAGTAGGTCGCGCTCGGAAGCGCGAAACTCTTTTTACAGAAAAAGAAAAACAGGACACGGAAATTTCCGTGTCCTGTTTATTTGGAAAAATCAAATTACCGCTGGCCCTTGTCGTAGGGGATACCCTCCGCCTTGGGGGCGCGGGACTTCTTGGAGGTGAAGGCCAGCACCACCAGCGAAATGATGTAGGGCATCATGTTGTAGATGGGGCCGGGGATATTCATGGCCATCAGGAAATCGAAGCCGAAATAGACATTGGACAGAGCGCGGAAGCCGCCGAACAGCAGCGCCGCCAGCGCAATGCGGGTGGGCTTCCACTGACCAAAGATCATGACCGCCAGCGCAAGGAAGCCGAAGCCGGACACGCCGGTTTCAAAACGCCACTCGCTGACGCCGGCCAGAATGTAGCAGATGCCGCCCAGACCGCCCAGCATACCGGAGATCAGCACGCCGGCCCAGCGCATCTTATACACGTTGATGCCCACGGAGTCCGCTGCCTGAGGATGCTCACCGCAGGCCATCAGCCGCAGGCCGAAGCGGGTCTTGTACAGCAGCACATAGGCCGCCACAAGGATCACCACGGCAATGACCATGAACCAGTTAAACTCAAAATCACCCCAGCGGGCAATAAAGGCTTTTTTCTGCTCCACATACTGGATGGCGGAGGACACGTCGTCAGGGTTGGCGGCGGTGTTGATGGCCTTAACAATAACGGTAGCGCCTGCCGTACCCAGCAGGTTCAGGGCCGTGCCGACAATGGTCTGATCCGCCTTAAAGTTGATGCAGGCTACCGCCAGCAGACTGGAGTAGACGACACCGGCGGCAATGGCGCACAAGAGTACCACGACCACCATCAGGAACGGGGGCAGACTGGACATGTACCGCATAGCCAGCGCACCGCCTAGGGCGCCGATGACCATGATGCCCTCAAGGCCCAGATTGATGACGCCGGAATGCTCGGAGAAGCAGCCGCCCAGTGCTACTAGCATCAGCACGGAAGCGAAGATCAGCGTATATTGCAGCAGCAGTACCATTACTGATCGCCTCCTTCCTGTTTGGCAGAGACTTCCTCTGCTGCCCTGGCCGCCAGAGCGGCCTTTTCTTCACGCTTGGCAATGGCGGTGTTCATGGCGTATTTCATGAACAGCACGAAGCCGCACAGGTAGATGATAATGGCGGAGATCAGATCAGAGATCTGAGAGCAGTAAATGGTCTTGTCCACATACGCGCCGCCGGAGGTGATATGCTGGATGAAGAAAGAGGCGAAGATGGTGCCGATGGGGTTCAGACCGCCCAGGAACGTGGCGGCGATGCCGTTGAAGCCCATAGCGGGCACAGAGGAAGCCGTTACCTGCCACTGCTCATAGCCGCTCTGGTACAGCAGAGAGGCGCCCAGGCCGGACAGTGCGCCGGCGATCACCAGCGTCAGGATGATGTTGCGCTTTTCCGCCATGCCGCAGTACTTGGCGGCAAACTTGTTGTTGCCGGTGGCCCGCAGCTCGTAGCCGAAGCGGGTCTTGTTCAGTACCACGTCCACCACAATGGCCAGAATAATGGCCAGAGGGATGGCCAACGTCACGTAAGTATTGTCGTTGAACAGCTTGTCCAAGCCCAGTGTGGGCAGCACAGCGGCGGAGCCGAAGCTGCGCATCTGGATCGTGTAGGGACTGGTAGGTTCCTTGACGTTAGCCAGGATCATATTGGCGGTATACAGCATGATCCAGTTCAGCATGATGCCGCTGATGACCTCGTTGACGTTGCAGTAGGCCTTCAGCAGACCCACAATGGCGCCCATGACGCAGCCGGCGGCGATGGCCAGCAGCATACAGGGCAGCCAGCTCCAGTGCCATTGCAGCGCTGCGTACAGAGCGGCGCAGGCACCGGCGGTGTACTGACCGGAGGCGCCAATGTTGAACAGGCCCACCTTGTAGGCAAACAGAATGGACAGGGCGCACATCAGCAGCGGTGCGGTCTTGACCAGCGTGTTGCCCAGATATTTCAACTGGGTATCGGCACGGTTATAGTTGAGGAAGTTTTTCATGACAGTGACGATGGCTTCGCCCGCACCGGTGGGGTTGATGAACAGCAGCACGATATAGCCGATCAGCATACCCAGCACGATGCACAACAGCGACGCGATCAGCGACTGCACGCCGTTATTTTTCAGGAGACTCTTTTTCATGCCTTCACCTCATCTCTCTTGGCGCCTGCCATGTAAAGGCCCAGCTCCTCCTGAGTGGTCTTTTTCGGGTCAAGCTCGCCCACGATCTCACCCTCGTACATGACGAGGATGCGGTCGGGCACGTCCATGACCTCGTCCAGCTCCAGGGAGACCAGCAGCACAGCCTTACCCTCGTCACGCTGGGCCACCAGCTGCTTGTGAATGTACTCGATAGCGCCTACGTCAAGACCGCGGGTGGGCTGGACGGCCACCAGCAGCTCGGGATCCTTGTCGATCTCACGGGCCACGATGGCCTTCTGCTGGTTGCCGCCGGACATGCTGCGGGCCACGGTGATGGGGCCCTGACCGCTGCGAACGTCGTACTGCTCGATGAGCTTTTCCGCGTACTTGCGGATGTTGTCCCGGCGCAGGAAGCCCGCCTTGCTGGTGAATTCCGGCTCGAAATACCGCTGGAGCACCAGATTGTCCTCCAACGTGTAGTCCAGTACCAGACCGTGCTTATGGCGATCCTCCGGAATGTGGGACATGCCCATGGTGTTGCGGTGACGGATGCTGGCATGGGTAATATCCTTGCCGCACAGGCTGATCTTGCCGCTTACCAGCGGCTCCAGACCCGTCAGACCGTAGACGAACTCCGTCTGGCCGTTGCCGTCGATACCGGCGAGACACACGATCTCGCCGCGGCGCACCTTCAGAGACACATCCTTGACGGCGTTGTTCTTGTGGATCTTGCTAGCTACGGTCATGTGCTCTACATCCAGCACCACGTCGCCGGGCTGACAGGGCTTTTTGTCCACATGGAAGCTGACATTGCGGCCCACCATCATGGCGGACAGCTCCTCGGCGGTGGTGTTTTTCGTTTCCACAGTGCCGATGTACTTGCCCTTGCGCAAGACGGTGCAGCGGTCAGCCACGGCCATGATCTCGTTGAGCTTATGAGAGATGAAGAGAATGGACTTGCCCTCGGCTGCCAGATTCCGCATGATCTCCATCAGCTCGTCGATCTCCTGCGGGGTCAGCACGGCGGTGGGCTCGTCAAAGATCAGGATCTCGTTGTCCCGGTAGAGCATCTTCAGAATCTCGGTGCGCTGCTGCATACCCACGGTGATATCCTCGATCAGCGCGTCGGGATCCACGTGCAGACCATACTTCTCGCTGAGGGCCAGCACCTTTTCGCGGGCGTCCTTCTTCTGCAGAAAGCCGTATTTCGTAGGCTCGGCGCCCATGATGATGTTGTCCAGCACCGAGAAGCATTCCACCAGCTTGAAGTGCTGGTGCACCATGCCGATGCCCAGGGCGTTGGCGTCGTTGGGATCCTTGATGGACACCACCTGACCGTCCTTTTTGATGACGCCCTCCTCCGGCTGGTACAGGCCGAACAGAACACTCATCAGCGTGGATTTGCCCGCGCCGTTTTCGCCCAGCAGGGCGTGGATCTCGCCCTTTTTCAATTGCAGGGTGATGTTGTCGTTGGCGATAATACCGGGGAACCGTTTGGTGATGTTCAGCATTTCAATAGCATACGGTGATTCCAAGTGTTTCGCCCTCCTTCCGTTTTTATGGCCCGCCGCGTTTCGCTGTGTGCGGGGACGGAAACCACAGATTAACATATATAGTATACTATAACGGACGGCGTAAAGCAAAGTATTTTTGGGAAACATGCAAAAAAAGTACGCAGCTTTGGGCTGCGTACTTTTTATTGCTTAATTGCCTGTATCGCGTCTGTACGACGGGGAACTCTGTTAGTTCAGGGTGCCCAGATCGGTCAGAGTGATGTCGGTGGCGAAGTCAGCGGGAGCCTTCTTGGTGTCGTTGTCAACAACGATGGTGCCATCGAACAGGGAGGCCACCAGAGCGGCGTAATCGTCGGTGGTGAAGGTGTCGCACCAAGCGGTGCCGTCACCGGTGGGGATACCGACATAGTTGGCGTCCATATCAGTGCCGGAGACCAGACCCAGATTGTCGATCTTGCCAGCCAGCTCGTCCCACTTGCCGTCCTCGATGATGCCCTTCAGAGCAGCCTTGGTGGAGGATGCCAGACCCTTCATAGCGGAGGTGATGGTGGTGTCCTCATTGGCCAGAGCGTCAATGATGGGAGCCTGGTCGACGTCGACGCCGACGATCTTGGCGTTGGCCTTCTTGGCGGCCTCAGCGATGGAGACATAGATGCCGCCGCCGCAGGCGAACACGACCTGAGTGCCGTCAGCGTACCAGGTATCCATGGCAGCGGTGATGCTGGCATCGGGGGAGAAGGTGTTGGTGTAGATGTACTTCATCTCGACAGTGGCGCCCAGCTCCTTGGCGGCAGCGTTAGCACCCTGGACGAAGCCGTAACCGTAGCGGATAACGGCGGGAACAGCCATACCACCGGCATAGCCCAGCTTGGTGTAGCCCATCTTCACGGTGGCGTAACCAGCCATGTAGCCGCACAGCTCTTCCTGATAGATCATGGTATAGACGTTGCTCAGGTCAGCGTACTTGGCCAGATCCCAGTTGTCGGGTTCGTAGTCATAGGTCTCGCCGGCAGCGCCGACACCAGCTTCCAGATAGTCGCCCTTGGAGACGTCCAGAGCCACGAACTTGACATCCTTGTACTTGGGAGCAGCCTCGACGATAGCGCCGCCGAAGGCGTAGCCGGGCATCACGATGATGTTGAAGCCCTCGTCAATGGCGCTCTCGATCATGGCGACACGGTCAGCGGTGTTGTCGCCCACGGGCTTGAAGTACTTGAACTCCAGGCCGCCGGCCTCGCAGTACTCCTTGCAGGCCTCGTAGGTGGTCTGGTTGAAGGACTGGTCGGTGATATCGCCGTAGTCGGTGATCATAGCGACCTTGTAGGTGGTGGCATCGGGGTTGTCGTTGCCATCGGTGTTCTGGTTGTCATCAGTGGTGTTGCCGCCGCCGCAAGCGACCAGGGACAGCGTCATGACCAGAGCCAGAATCAGAGCAAGAAACTTTTTCATGTGCTTAATCTACCTTTCTTCATAGTTCTCCCGCCTGTTGGGCAGGAGTGATTTCGCATGGCTTGACCGCCATACACCGTTATTCTAACAGGTGCTTACGGTAAAAGCAAGCCTTATTTTAGCACATTCCGCAAGAAACGGGTTTTTGTACGCAAACTGCGCACAAAAGCCCGCTTGTCACAGAAAATTCACTGTTTGTCCATTTTAGCAGCGATCTCCAGCGCGATCTTCATCATGTTGGTGAAGGTAGTCTGTCGCTCGTCGGCGGACAATTCTTCGCCGGTGATAAGATTGTCGGAGATGGAGCAGATGGCCAGCGCCCGCTTGCCGGTGTAGGCGGCGGTGCAGTACAGGGCGGCGGCCTCCATCTCCACCGCCATGACGCCCATCTTGGCATAGCGCATGTTGCGGCCGGCGGCGTCATAGAAGGTATCGGAGGAGTACAGGTTGCCCACGGGCATCTTCACGCCCAGCTCACGGGCAGCGTCCACGGCCGCCATCAGCAGATCGAAGTCGCAGATGGGTGCGAAGCTGCCGCCCAGCTCGTACTGGTCGGCGAAGCTGGAGTTGGTGCAGGCGCCCTGTCCGGCCACCACGCTGCCCAGCTCCAAATCGGCACGCATGGCGCCGGCGCTGCCCACGCGGATGATGTTCTCCACGTCGTACTGGGTGTACAGCTCATAGGAATAGATGCCGATGGAGGGCATGCCCATGCCGCTGGCCATAACGGAAACGGGAACGCCCTTGTAGGTGCCGGTGTAGCCCTGCACGCCGCGGACGTTGTTCACCAGCTTGGGGTCGGTCAGGAAGGTCTCGGCGATGAATTTGGCCCGCAGGGGGTCGCCGGGCATGAGAACGGTTTTGGCAAAATCGCCCTTGACGGCGTTATTGTGGGGGGTAGGCATAGTGGTTCCTCCTTATTTCTGTTCCATGGCCTTCACGGCCTTGACGATACGGCTGGTGCCCAGACGGTCGGCGCCCAGCTTCACGAAGTCCTCGGCGTCCTGCAAATTGGCAATACCGCCGGCTGCCTTGATCTTCACGTGAGGGGCCACGTGGGCCTTGAACAGTGCCACGTCCTCACGGGTGGCTCCGCCGCCGCCGAAGCCGGTGGAGGTCTTGATGTAGTCCGCGCCGGACTCGCTGACCACGCGGCACATCTCGATCTTCTCAGCGTCGGTCAGCATGCAGGTCTCGATGATGACCTTCAGCAGCTTGCCGTTACAGGCGGCCTTCACCTGTTTGATCTCGTCCAGCACCTGATCGTACAGGCCGTCCTTCACCCAGCCGATGTTGATGACCATGTCGATCTCGGCCGCGCCGTTCTTCACGGCATCGGCGGCCTCGAAGAACTTGGCGGCGGTGGTGTCATAGCCGTTGGGGAAGCCGATGACGGTGCACACGGCGATCTTGCCGTCCACGTACTCCGCCGCCTGCTTCACGTAGCTGGCGGGAATACAGACGCTGGCGCAGCCGTACTTCACGCCGTCGTCGCAGATGGCCTTGATCTCCGCCCAGGTGGCGCTCTGGCTCAGCAGGGTGTGATCCACACGGCTGAGGATGTCTTTCAGTTCCATATTACAGTAGCTCCTTTCGGAAATGTTGTGATTTTGCCAGAATATTGTACCACAGGGGAGGAAAAAAGGCAAGGCGAAAGGGGGATTTCGCGCTCCGGCGCGACCTACTTTTGCCAATAGCGGCAAAAGTAGGCAAAAGCGCCAGAAGGAACCTCCGGTTCCTTCACCTCCGGGCGCGCTGGGGCGTGTGAAAAATTGTAATCACTTACCACGCGTTCGCGTAAAATTTTCTTTTTCGGGCGGTTAAAAGGATCGTCTTTGCTCCAGCGCCGCTGCCGCTAATGCTAACGCCGAACAACGCTGTTGTTTCTACCGTTGATGATGTGAGCGGCAGCGGCGCAAGAGGAAAGTCAATGCGTCATACGAAACGACAATGGCAATGTTCTGTGAACGCGTGGTATAAGGTATCATATTTATAAAAGGAATAGCGTGCGCGGATTCTTAAACCGCAGGTTTAAGCAGCGTTTTTGGGTACTTTTGCCGCTGTGGGCAAAAGTACCTCGTGGCCGGAGCCACGAAACTCTCCTTTGGATAAAAGATCAGGGATATCAAAAAGAAAAGACCGCCGCGGCGGTCTTAGGTCATTCCTCCACCTTTACAATGTCGATGGCCGCATCCAGAAGGAGATTGACCAATTCATTGCGGGAGCGATTTGTTTTTGCGGACAGTTCGTCCAGACGGGCAATCAGTTCATCCTTCATGCGGACGGATACGACCTTATAACCGTCATCGCCGCGACGGTGGGATTTTTTTGTGATTTTGATAACGTCTGCCATATACACACCTCATTTATAAGTATAGTGTATCTTGACAGGAGTAAAATTAGTATATTATAATTATATAGTGAAATCAAAACTACAAATTGATAGTGTAGGACGGGCTTGCTTAAAAGAGAAAGAGAGAGCCTTGCGGCTCTCTCTTTGGCACGAAGCAATATCAGCCCTCCGGCTTTTCCACGGCGGCGTCCGGGGCGTTGCGGCGCACGGAGTCAATGCCGTTGAGACAGGAGGCCTTGGCCTTGTAGCCCTCGCTGACGGCGATGATCTCGCCGTTGCGAGCCTTCAGGCGGAAGCGGAACTCACCGGCCTTGTCGGTGTACAGCTCGAACTTGGGATTGGTGACGGCGGCCACCTCGGCCACGGTCTGATCCTCCAGCTTGGCGTCCGCCGCGTTCTTGCGGACGGATTCCACGCCCTTCATGCAGGTGGCTTCGGTGGTGTAGATTTCGCTGGTGGCGATGACCTCGCCATTGCCGGCTTTCAGGTTGAACACAAAACCGGTCTTGGTAGCCTTGACGACAAATTTACCCATGGTAGTGCTTCCTTTCCTATTTATGGCCCCGCAGGGCGGTTTTTCAGTCGATGCTGCGGGTAAAGTGGATGCCGGATTTCTGCATATGTACGTCCAGACGTACCCGGTCGCCCCGGATGAAGCTGCGGGTGTACTCGTACACCCGGCCATCCTCGGTGCGGGTGCGGCGCTGATGATAGAAGGCACAGCTGCCCGGCTCCACGCCCAGCAGCTTGGCGTTGTCGGAGCTCAGCGTCACCGCCTCGTAGCTCTCTTCGGCGGCAAAGGGGGTGATGCCCACGTGGTACAGCAGGGAATAGAAGCTGTGGGTCTGCACCATGTCGCGGGTGAGGTTGGGATAGATGTACTGGGGGTAGTAGCTGGTTTCCAGGATCAGCGGCTCACCGTCCACGTTGCGGATACGGGTGAAGCAGTAGACCGGCGTGCCCTCCCGCAGCTCCATCTTGTCGCAGATGATGGCCGAAGGTGTGGTGATCTGAAAATCCACCAGCGTGCTGCTGGGCTCCTTGCCCATGGAGGATACCTCGGTGGTGAAGGAGTAGCGCACGCCCCGGCGGTTGGTGGCGGGGTCGGCCACGAAGGTGCCCCGGCCGCGCTTGCGAACCACAAGGCCCTCCTCCTCCAGCTCGCCGATGGCCTGACGGACGGTGTTGCGGCTGATGCTCAGCGTGCGGCACAGCTCGGCCTCGCTGGGCAGCAGATCGCCCACGGCCAGCACTCCGGTGGAGATGTTGCGCTTGATGATGCCCACCAGCTGGGCATAGAGAGAAATGTCGCTGTCCAGCGACAGCGTTGCGTTGAGAAGTGCGTTGCTTTCCATGACGGATGTTTCCTTTCCTGCGCGCCCACGGCGCTTGTACCTATTGTACCATACATTCCGTGAAAAAGAAAGAGGGATTTTCCGGGAAATTGACGTTTTTTCTGCGAAGCTTCTTACATGTACCTAGGAAAAAAGCCGCCATAAAGGCGGCGTTTTTCCTGGAACAAAAAAGAAGGAAAACTCAAAAGTTTGGAAAAGGACTTGATAATGATTTCGTGCCAGTTTTATTACTTGTGATCCACGGCGTACATGCGCTCGATCAGGCACAGCAGCTTGTCGGAGTAGCCGATCTCGTTATCGTACCAGCTGACCACCTTCACAAAGGTGTCGGTCAGGGCGATGCCGGCCTTGGCGTCGAAGATGGAGGTGTGGGTGTCGCCCAGGAAATCGGAGGACACGACGGCCTCGTCGGTGTAGCTGAGGATGCCCTTCAGCTCGCCCTCACTGGCCTTCTTCATGGCGGCGCAGATCTCCTCGTAGGAGGCGGGCTTCACCAGATTCACAGTCAGGTCGACCACGGACACATCCAGCGTGGGAACACGCATGGACATACCGGTCAGCTTGCCGTTCAGGCTGGGGATGACCTTGCCCACGGCCTTGGCGGCGCCGGTGGAGCTGGGGATGATGTTGCCGGAGGCGGCACGGCCGCCGCGCCAATCCTTCAGGGAGACGCCGTCAACGGTCTTCTGGGTGGCGGTGGTGGAGTGAACGGTGGTCATCAGACCGTCGGCAATGCCGAAGTTGTCGTTCAGCACCTTGGCGATGGGAGCCAGGCAGTTGGTGGTGCAGCTGGCGTTGGACACGAACTGCATGTCGCTGGTATAGGTGTCATCGTTGACGCCGCAGACGAACATGGGGGTGTCGTCCTTAGAGGGGGCGGACATGACAACGTGCTTGGCACCAGCGGCGATGTGACCGGCGGACTTCTCCTTGGTCAGGAACAGGCCGGTGGACTCGATAACGTACTCGGCGCCTACCTTGGCCCAGGGCAGATTGGCGGGATCGCGCTCGGCGGAAACGGGGATGGCCTTGCCGTTGACCACGATGTTGTTGCCCTCGGCATAGATGTCGCCGTTGAACTTGCCGTGCATGGTGTCATACTTCACCATATAAGCCAGATAGTCGGCGGGGCACAGGTCGTTGATGCCCACGATCTCGATCTCGGGGTGATTCAGGGAACAACGCAGAACCATGCGGCCAATACGGCCAAAACCATTGATGCCAACTTTAATGCTCATAAATTAAAACTTCCTTCCTGATGGAATATATCAAACATATGGTACGTTTAGAATTATATGCAATTCTCTCGGAAAATGCAAGCCCCTTTTTAAAAATTTTTCGACAAGATTCGACAAAATTCGACAAACGCCTTGTTTTTCCTTTGTGCGCTTGGTATGATATAGTTGCTTATCCGCTATTTACCATGGATAGCGTCCCCTTAACGGGGCAGGATGACAGAGAAAAGAGGTGGGAACGATGGCGGCTTTCAGCGACGAGGAGAAGCGGATACTGGCAAACATACTGCCCGGCGTGGCGGCGGCCCTGCGTTCTCCGCTGAACAATCTGCACATGGCCGCCCAGCGCTTGACACAGGGGCAGAAGGGTGACAGCGCCGAGAGCGCCATCATGCGGCAGAGCTACTACCGGATGCTGCGTCTGGTGAGCAATCTGGCCATGGGGCCGGAGCTGCTGTCGGACAAGCCGTTTCAGACGCAGAATGAGGAGCTGGTGGTGCTGCTGGACGAGCTGTGCCGTCAGGCGGACTCCATCGCCCGCGAAGCAGGCGTGGAGGTGCGGTTCGACTGCCGGGAGCGGTACGTGGTGGCCGCGGTGGAGCGGACGTATCTGGAGCGTCTGGTGTGGAATCTGCTGAGCAACGCGTTGAAATTTACGCCGCAGGGCGGCGTTATCACCGTTTCACTGGAGGTGTGGAGCGGTCAGGTGCTGCTGCGGGTGCGGGACACCGGCTGCGGCATTCCGGCGGAGCGGATGGCGACGCTGTTCGACCGCTGGGCTGAGGGACTTGAAGCCGCGCCTGCCGCGTATGGCATGGGGCTGGGCCTGCCCATCTGCCGCCGCATTGCCGAGGGGCACGGCGGCCGCCTGCTGCTGGAGAGCCGGGAGGGTCAGGGTACGCTGGTGACGGTGGCGCTGCCCCACGTCCGCAAGGACGGCGGACAGGTGCGGGACACCGGGTACGACTATGCGGGCGGGTTCTCCCACGTGATGATGGAGCTGAGCGACGCGCTGCCCTATCAGGCCTTCGCGGCGAAGCACATGGACTGAAAATGAAAATTTTGCTTGACCCCGGCGGAAGCCGGGGTTACACTTTTTATTAAGAGTTTTATGCTGTCGGACGGACAGAGTCGTCCGCCCCTACAACAGAACCGATGAGATTCTACCCCAAACAACAGCGAGGTAAACCTATGGAGCAGAACAAAGGAAAACGGGTGCTGGTGGCCATGTCCGGCGGCGTGGATAGCAGCGCTGCCGCGCTGCTGCTGCGGCGGCAGGGCTATGACTGCGACGGCGCCATGCTGAAGCTGATCCCCAACAGCGACAGCCGCTGCTGCAGCGCCGACGACGCCGAGGACGCACGGGCGGTGGCCTACCGGCTGGGGATGAAATTTTACGTATTCAATGAGGTGGAGGCCTTCCGCCGGGATGTGATGGATCACTTTGTGGCGGAGTACTGCGCCGGACACACCCCCAACCCCTGCATCGACTGCAACCGCTGCCTGAAATTCGGCGCGCTGCTGGATCGGGCGGTGACGCTGGGGTATGACTACATTGCCACGGGGCACTATGCCCGGATCGCCTATGATCCGGCGGCGGAGCGCTATCGCCTGCTGCGGGGCGCGGATCGCCGCAAGGATCAGAGCTATGTGCTGTACCAGCTGACCCAATATCAGCTGTCCCACCTGCTGCTGCCGGTGGGGGATTTCGACAAGCCCACCATCCGGGACAATGCCCGCGAGGCAGGACTGCTGAACGCCGACAAGTCCGACAGTCAGGATATCTGCTTCGTGCCCGACGGCGACTATGTGTCGTTCCTGCGGGGACAGGGCGTGGCGCTGGAGCCCGGCGACTTCGTGGACGAGGAGGGCAACGTGCTGGGCCGTCACCGGGGGTTGCCCTGCTATACCATCGGTCAGGGGAAGGGCCTTGGCATCTCGGTGGGAAAGCACGTGTACGTGCTGGCGAAGCACGAGGCGGACAATACCGTAGTGCTGGGGGACAACGACAGGCTGTTCCGCCGGGAGCTGACCGCCTGCCGGGTCAACTGGATCGCCGGGGAAGTGCCTGCCGCGGCCTTCCGCTGCACGGCAAAGACCCGGTACAGTCAGGTGGAGGCCCCGGCCCTGGCGGAGCCGTTGCCGGAGGGACGGGTGCGGCTGACCTTCGACGAGCCCCAGCGGGCCATCACCGCCGGACAGGCGGCGGTGCTGTACGATGGTGACGAGGTGCTGGGCGGCGGCACCATCGAATGACCCGCCGGTTTGACAGGTGGCCACAAACAGTTCATGGAGCGTATCGGTATCGATACGCTCCATTTCTCATGACAACGTGCTATGTAACGGGGAACAGATTCTTGGCTCTCCCTTTGGGAGAGGCAAGAGAGCTGCTTGCACGGTACACCAAAAAGCGGCCAAAATTCACAATTTTGACTTTCCTTTTCCTTCGTATTCTGCTATACTAAAATGTTGTAATGCATTTTACCCCGAGGAGGAACCCCAATGAAACGATTACTCTTACTGATGTTAAGTCTGCTGCTGGTGCTGGCACTGGTGGGCTGCGGCAAGGCGAAGGAGGATCCCGACGCCGACGCGGCGGATGCCAATGTGCTGACCAACGGTGAACAGCTGCCCATCACCGAGGCCGGTGCGCTGGAGTATGACAACAGCAGCGTGACCTGCCGCTTCCGGAAGGACGAGGACGGCTGGAAATGGGTGGATAACGAGACGTTCCCGCTGGACGCCGCCTATGTGGAGGAGATCCTGACGGCGCTGGACACCATGTCCGCCGAGCTGACGCCGCTGGATCCGACGGTGGATCCGGCAGAGTGCGGTCTGGACGAGCCGAACCGGTATATGACCGTCACCGTGGGCGAGGAGGTCACGACCCTGCGCTTCGGCGATCAGAAGGACGACGGAACGTGGTACATGTCCATCGACGGACAGGAGGGCGTGTATCTGGTGGAGGATGCTTTCGTGACGCTGATGGATCGCAGCATCTACGACATGGCGGTGCTGCCCACCCTGCCGGAGCTGACGGACGAGAACCTGACGGTCATTACCGTTCACCAGACGGAGAGCGGCAAGTCCGTTCGCCTGACGAAGAATGATGAGGGCTGGGTCAGCGGCGGAAAGGCGCTGCCTGACGGCATCGAGGCGATCGAGACGGCGCTGGCGGAGCTGAGCTTCGACAAGTGCTTCGACTACGATCCCTCGCCGGACGCCGCGCCCCTGTGCGGGCTGGACGCGCCCACTGCCGTTATCACGCTGGCCTATGTCAATACCGTAGGAACGGAAGCCACCGTCACCTTGACGCTGGGCACGCTGCGGGAGGACGGCGCTTATTACGCCACGCTGAACGACGAGACCACCGTGTACCTGCTGGCGCAGGAGAAGGTGGCGTCTCTGCTGGCGCTGCTGTAAGTAAGGAGGACGTGTCATGCGTCTTTTGATCGTGGAGGATGAAGTCCGTCTGGCGGACACCCTGCGGCAGCTGCTGTACCGGCAGGGCTACACCGCCGACGTGTGCCATGACGGCGTAAGCGGGCTGGACAACGCCCTGACGGGCATCTATGATCTGGTGGTGCTGGACGTGATGCTGCCGGGGATGAACGGCTTTCAGGTGGCCCAGAAGCTGCGCTCGGCCAACGTGTCCACCCCCGTGCTGATGCTGACGGCCAAGAGCAGTCTGGACGACCGGGTACACGGGCTGGACTGCGGCGCGGACTACTATCTCACCAAGCCCTTTGAGCCGGAGGAGCTGCTGGCCTGCGTCCGCACGCTGCTGCGGCGCAGCGGCGGTCAGGTGCAGGAGAGCACGGCGCTCTCCTGGGGCGACCTGTCGCTGGAGCGGGGCACGTTCACACTGTCCTGCGGCGGACGGGAGGTGCGTCTCAGCCGCCGGGAGTACGACCTGATGGAGCTTTTGCTGCGCAACGGCAGTCAGGTGGTCACAAAGGAGCAGCTGCTGGTGAAGGTCTGGGGGTATGACTCCCAGGCGGAGGACAACAACGTGGAGGTGTATATCTCCTTCCTGCGGCGGAAGCTGACCCATCTGCACTCGGCGGTGAAGATCAAGACGCTGCGGATGCTGGGCTACTGCCTGACACGGGACGAGGAGGGGCAGTCATGATCCGCCGGCTCCGCTGGAAGATCACCGGCGTGACCATGCTGGTGGCGTTTATGGTGCTGCTGGCGGTGTTCGGCGGCGTGTACTTTTTCTCGCAGGCCAATATCGCACAGAGCTATATCCATCAATTGAAGCAGGCGGTGCAGACCGGCGTCGTGGACGGAAGATTCCCCTGCTTTGTGGCGGAGGTGCTGCCCAGCGGTACCGTCCGCGTGTCCGGCAGCAGCTATTACGATCTGGACGACGAGGAGGCGCTGCTGGACGCTGTGTCGCAGGCGCTGGCCGACGGCGGCGAAAGCGGCGTGCTGTCCCAGCGGCATCTGCGGTTTTACCGGCAGGACGGCGTGCTGACGGTGCGCATTGCCTTTATGGACAGCACCTTTGAACAGGCCACCCTGCGCTCATTAGTGAAGGTGTGCCTGCTGATCGGGCTGGGCGCGCTGCTGGTGCTGCTGGGAGTCAGCTGGCTGCTGAGCGGCTTCGTCTCCCGCCCGGTGGTGCGGACGTGGCAGGATCAGCAGCAGTTTATCTCCGATGCCAGCCACGAGCTGAAAACCCCCTTGACGGTGATCCTGTCCTCCGCCGATCTGCTGGAGGAGTCGGCCAGCGGAGAGCAGCAGCGGTATGTGGACAACATTCTGGCGGAATCCCGCCGGATGAAGGAGCTGGTGGAGGATATGCTGACCCTCTCCCGGACGGAGAGCGGCCGGGCCGCCGCACCCTTTGCGCCGCTGGATCTCAGCGATCTGGTGACGGACGCCGCATTGCGGTTCGAGCCGGTGGCGTTCGAGGCGGGACACCCGCTGGAATACGACATTCAGAACGGCCTGTCCCTGACCGGCGACTGCCAACAGCTGGATCAGCTGGTGGATATCCTGCTGGACAACGCCGTGAAATACGCCGCGCCCGGCGGTGCCATCCGCCTGACGCTGAACGCCGCCGGAAGGAATGCGGTGCTGGCGGTGGAGAACCCCGGCGAGAGGATCCCCGCCGAGAAGCTGTCCCACCTGTTTGACCGGTTCTACCGGGTGGACGATGCCCGCACCGGCGCGGCGGGGTTCGGGCTGGGGCTTGCCATCGCCCGCCAGATCACGGCGCGGCACAAGGGAACCATCACCGCCGCCAGCGACGAGAGCGCCACCCGCTTTACGGTGACGCTGCCACTGCACCGGGGATAATACAGAATGATCGAGGTTTTCCCATGTTTGATACACTTTTGCGGGGCGGTACTGTCATTGACGGTACCGGCCGCGCCGCGTTTGCGGCAGATGTGGCCATTGAAAACGGCAAGATCGCGGCGGTGGGACAGCTGTCCCACGCCCAGGCGCGGCGGACGGTGGACTGCACCGGAATGACCGTCACCCCCGGCTTTATCGACATTCACCGCCACGCCGACGGCGCGGCGTTCCGCCCCGGCTTCGGGGAGTGGGAGCTGTGTCAGGGGCTGACCACCATCGTCAACGGCAACTGCGGCCTGTCCGCCGCGCCCTTCGGGCCGGATAATGAGGCCGCCATCCGGGCGTATTTGCAGCCTATCACCGGCGACCTGCCGCCCCGGCGGTACAGCCGCTCGCTGGCGGGGTACTTCCGCTCTCTGCCCGCCCTGCCCCTGAACGTGGGCATGCTGGTGGGCGCGGGTACTCTCCGGGCCGACGCGGCGGGCTATCAGCTGACGGAGTTGGAGGACGGCCACTTTGCCGCCATTCACCGCCAGATGGAGCAGGCGCTTTCCGATGGTGCGCTGGGCGTCAGTCTGGGCCTTGGCTACGCGCCGGAGTGCTTCTATTCCACCGTCGACCTGATCCGGGCCTTGCAGCCGGTGGCGGGGACGGATATCCCCGTCACCGTCCACATGCGGCAGGAGGGCGGCGGTGTGGCGGAGTCGGTGCGGGAGATGATCGCCGTGGCCCGTGCGCTGAACTGCCCCGTTCACATCAGCCACCTCAAGGCTATGGGACGGGACAACTGGGGCAAGAAGATTCCTCAGGTGCTGACGCTTTTGGAGCAGGCACAAAACGAGGGCCTGCGGGTGGACTGCGACGTGTATCCCTACACCGCCGGCTCCACCCAGCTGCTGCACATTCTGCCGCCGGACTACCTCACCGGCGGCATGGAGGCGGTAGTGGAGCGTCTGCGGGATCAGAGCGTCCGCCGGGAGCTGGCTGAGCGCATCGAAAGCGGCGTGGGCTTTGACGATATTGCCAAGCTGGCGGGCTGGGACGGCATTTACCTGACCTCCCTCCACTGTCCGGAGGATCACCCCTATCAGGGTCACAACCTGATGGAGATCGCCGTCCTGATGGGACAGGATCCACTGTCCTCCTGCTGTGAGCTGCTGGCACGGGAGCACGGCCAGATCACCATGATCGACTTCATGGCGTCGGAGGAGGATATCTGCGCCATTCTCCGTTCGCCCCTGTCCTGCGTCATCTCCGACGCCACCTATCCCACCGAGGGACAGCTGCACCCCCGTGTCTGCGGCAACGTGACCCATTTGCTGGAGCATTTTGTCCGGGAGAAGAAAGCACTCAACTGGGAGCAGGCCGTCCACAAGCTGACGGGCCGTCCCGCTCAGGTGCTGGGACTGACCGGAAAGGGCCGTCTGGAAGCGGGCTGCGACGCGGACGTGTGCATGTTTGCGCCGGAAGCCCTCCACGAGCGGGCCACCTATACGGAGCCCCAGCAGACCTCGCAGGGGATGTCTCTTGTGCTGGTGGCGGGCGAGATCGCTCTGGAAAACGGAAAGCCCACCGGTATCTGTGCCGGACGGGCTGTCAGGAGGTAACTATATGCTGGAAAAGATCGTTGCCGCCGTTCGTGCGGCGGGAGACATGATCCGCGACGCCCACAACATCGAGCGGGACACCCGCGAGAAGACCGGCGCGGCGGATCTGGTGACGAAATATGATGTGGCGGTGCAGGAGTTTCTGCGCCGTGAGCTGCTGGGCATCTGCCCGGAGGCCGATTTCTTCGGCGAGGAGGGGCAGCACGAGACGCTGACCAGGGACTGGGCCTTCATCGTCGACCCCATCGACGGCACCACCAACTTTGTGCGGGAGCTGCATTACAGCAACATCGCCGTGGCCCTGTGCTGCCGGGGCGAGGTGCGGTATGCCGTGGTGTATAATCCCTTTATCGAGGATCTTTTCGCGGCGGAAAAGGGCTGCGGCGCCACGCTGAACGGGCGGCCCATCCATGTGTCCGACCATGACGCGGGCCATGCCATCTGCATGTGCGGCAGCACCATCTATGACCGCAGCTATACGGACAGGAGCTTTGCCATCATGCGGTGGCTGTACGACCACACGCTGGACTTCCGCCGCTTCGGCTCCGCCGAGCTGGATATCTGTCAGGTGGCCGCCGGGCGTATCGAGATCTTCTTCGAGTGCCGCCTGTCCCCGTGGGATTTCGCGGCGGGCAGCCTGATCCTGCAGGAAGCGGGCGGAAGTCTGACCCGTCTGGACGGCAGCGCCATCGACCCCAGAGAGCCCGGCAGTGTCTGGGCCACCAACGGCAAGTGCCATGAGATGTACAGGGAACTGCCGTAATAAGAAAAAACCGGCCGTAAGGCCGGTTTTATTCTTCTTCCAGATTTTCCAATGCCACACGCACAGCCTCTACCACAAATGCGGAAAATGTACAATCGGTTCCGCGAATGGCTTTCTCTACAGCTTCGATAAGCTCATTGGGAAAGCGGATGGATTTGTTGGTAGAACCCGGCGGTTTGGGAATCTTGAATTTTGCCATAATGCACCCCGTAATACAAATTTATGATAAAAAATGTATTGCATTTTGCGTTATAATGATGCATTATATTTTGTAGCACAAAATTTGAGGTGACATACATGGAAAATTTGCCCAAGTATTATACCACATTGTTTAATGCCGTTACTGATGCGATTGAACTGATCTCCCGCTCCGAAGTGTCGGAAGCAATGGCATGCTTGGTTGCGGCGCAGCAAAAGGCGGAAGAAATCTACATTTCCGAAGCATAAAAACCCGGCCGTAAGGCCGGTTTTTTCTTGGACAGTGGAAATAAAGCCTCCCCTGTGTAAGGGGAGGTGGCAACGCGAAGCGTTGACGGAGGGGTTGTTTGAATGTCATTATCCCCTCAGTCAGCCTTGCGGCTGACAGCTCCCCTTGCAACAGGGGGAGTCTTTGTAAAAACATCTCTCGTTTATTTCTTCCCCGTCGCGTTGGCGGCGTAGACGCACACCAGGATCACCGCCACGCCCACGATCTGCCACAGGCCGAAGGGCTCCTTCAGCAGCACCACGCCCGCCAGTACGCTGACCACCGTGGTGACGTTGCTGAACAGCGACGCCTCAGACACCGTCAGGTAGGCGTTGGCGAAGTTCAGCAGGAAGTACGCCACCACCGAGGACACGATGCCCAGATAGACCACCGCGCCCCAGAACGCGCCGCTCTGGATGGCGGGCAGGAACGTCTCCGCCATGTGGCCCGCTCCCTGGATCAGTGCGGCGGGGATGAAGAACACCATGCCCACGGTGAACATCACATATGTCACCTCGAAGGCGGTGAATTTCGCCGCCGCCCGGTGGCTGAGGGTGTAATACGCCGCGTCGCAGCCCACCGTCATCAGCAGGAACACCAGACCCAGCGCCGAGATGTGGGTCTCGCCGCCCATGTAGATCAGCGCCACGCCGCCGATGCACAGCACCGCGCAGATCACCTGCCGCCGCGTGACCCGCTCGTGCAGAATCAGCACATCCGTGACGATACAGGCGATGGGTACCACGGCGATGATGGTGCCCGCTACAGCGGAGGAGGTGTACAGGATGCCGTAATTCTCGCAGAAGAAGTACAGCACCGGCTGGATCAGGCCCAGCAGCACCAGCGAGCCGATGGGCTTGCCCTTCAGGGAGAAGGCGAACAGCGGCCTGCCACGGGTTTTCTCCACCAGCGCGTTGACCAGAATGACCAGCGACATGGCGGTAAAGGCGATCAAAAAACGGAAGGCCAGCAGCACGGTGGGCTTTGCCACCTCCAGCGCCAGCTTGGAAAACATGAAGCTCATGCCGAAAATGGCGCTGGCCAACAGGGCGAACACCAACGACAGGGTGTGGGTTTTCTTGTTGTGCATCGCAATCATCTCTCTTTCGAAGTACGGTTTATCTTATCATATTAATGTTTTTTCCGCAACGGGGAACTTGGGAGTTTCACTTTCCGGGGCAAAAACGGCCTTCGGCGACCCACTTTTCCCAATCACGCTGTGTAAACACAGCGGATGCTACGGCGGCATAGCCGCCGAGGACGGATGCTAAAAATATGCCACCGACATATTTTCTTAACGCACCGACTAGAAAAGTGGGCAAAAGAGCCAGAAGAAACCAAAGGTTTCTTCACTTCCTTGCGCGCTATGCTGTGTGAGGGATCGTGAGTGCGTACCACACGTTTGCGCAAGGTTTTCTTTTTCGTTTTATAGAAAGTATCGTCTCTGCTCCAGCGCCGCTGCCGCTGATGCCAGCGAGACGAGCAACGCTTCAGCGTCTACTGTTGCAACGCATGAGCGGCAGCGGCGCAAGAAGGGAATCAATGCGTCATACGCACCGATAATAAACGGGTTCTGTGAACGCGCGGTAAACGGCAACACTTTTGCATAGGGAACGGCGTGAGCGGATTCTTAAACCGCAGGTTTAAGCGGCCCTTTTGGACACTTTTGGGGCCGAGGCCAAAAGTGTCTCGCGCCGGAGCGCGAAAGTCTCAATTAAAAATCACAAAAGCAGAAGCCGGGCGGGCGGCCCGGCTTCTGCTTTTACCATAAATCATACGAAACATGCATTTCACTTTGTCATGCGGCTTCTGCAAGGTGTTACTTGTTGGTGACACGACTGACGACGCCAACGACCACCAGCAGAACGGCAAGACCGGCCAGCAGCAGATTCAGACCCATAACCGTCGCTCCTTTCTTTTGGATTTCTAGGTTGGTTATAGCATATCACGGAGGAGTCCATTTGTAAAACGCACCATTTTCATCATTATCATGAAAAAATGTTTGAACCCCGTTAAGATTTCTGCTATACTATGTTAAGAAAAAAGGAGGGAAGGGTATGAGCCTGACAAAGTACGAGATCCTGCTGAAGACCGCCGAATGCGGCAGCTTTACACGGGCCGCCCAGGAGCTGAACTTCACCCAGTCCGGCATCAGCCACGCGGTCAGCTCGCTGGAGGCGGAGCTGGGGACGACGCTGGTGGTGCGCAGCCACGGCGGCGTGTCGCTGACGGCGGATGGCCGGGCGCTGCTGCCCTACTTCCGGGAGATGTGCGCTTTGCAGCACCAGCTGGAGCAGAAGGCCGCCGACCTGCGGGGACTGGACACCGGTCTTGTGCGGGTGGCCACCTTCACCAGCGTGTCGGAAAAGTGGATGCCCTATATTCTAAAGAGCTTTCAGGAGATCTATCCCAAGATCGAATTTGAGCTGCTGCCCTCCAACTTCAACAACGAGATCGCCGATTGGGTCACCCACGGGCAGGCGGACTGCGGCTTCGTCAGTCTGCCTACGGAGAAGCATCTGGACAGCTGGCTGTTACAGCGGGATCAGTGGAAGGTGATCGTTCCCTGTGACCATCCGCTGGCGGGCCGCGATCCCTTCCCGCCGGAGGCGCTGGAGCAGTATCCGGTGATCCTGCTGGACGAGGGCGACGACTACGAGATACAGGAGGTGTTCGACACCCTGCATATCCAGCCCAACATCCAGTACACCGTGCAGCAGGATCAGACCATTCTGGCCATGGTGTCCAGCGGCCTGGGCATCAGCATCATGGAGGAGCTGATGTTACAGCGCTGCGTGTATCCGCTGGTGGCCTGCCAGCTGCCCCGGCCCTTTTACCGCAACATTGGCATCTGCGTGAAGGATAAGAACGCCCTGTCCCTGTCCACCCAGCGGTTCATTCAGCATGTCCGCCGCTGGGTATTGGCCAACGGTGCGCTGGAGGGGCAGAAATAAAGGCATAAAAAGAAACCGGGGATATCCCCGGTTCTTTTTTTGCTTATTATCACAGTGCGGCGGCGCCGATGATGCCGGCCTCGTTGCCCAGCTTGGCGGCGGCGATGATGGGCACGGCGCCCTCCCGTCCGCCGAAGCAATGCTCCGCCACATATTCCCGGATGGGAGAGAGGATCCGCTCGCCCTGACGGCTGATGCCGCCGCCGATGAGAATCATCTCCGGGGCAAGGCTGTTGACCAGATCGGTCATGCCCGCCGCCACATAGACGCACCAGCGGTCGATGACCGCCTGTGCCGCCGCGTCTCCGGCGTCGGCGGCCTGAAACACGTCCAGCGCCGTCAGCTCCTCACGGCCATGGAGGGCGGATTCCGGATGCTGCTCTCCGGCCCGCTTGGCCTGACGGATCAGTGCGGTGGCGGAGGCGTAGGCCTCCCAGCAGCCGTCACGGCCGCAGGTGCAGTGCTCGCCCTCCAGCACCAGCAGGGTATGGCCCAGCTCTGCGCCCATGGAGCGCATACCGGCGTAAATTTTGCCGTCGATGATGATGCCGCCGCCTACGCCGGTGCCCAGCGTAATGAGGATCATATCCCGGCGGCCCACCGCTGCGCCTGCCACGGTCTCCGCCAGAGCGGCGCAGTTGGCGTCGTTGCTGAGACGGACGGGGATGCCGAACCGCTCGTGGAGCATCCGGCACACGGGGACGTTGAACCAGCCCAGATTATAGGCACGCACCACCACACCGGCCTCGCTGTCGCAGGTGCCGGGGGAGCCGATGCCGATGCTGGCGCAGTCGGCGGCGATCAGGCCCGCCTTGTCCAAAGCCAGCTCCACGGCGCGGCACATATCCGCCACCATTTCCTCCGCCGGGCGGAAGGCTCCGGTGGGAACGCTGGCCTCGGCGATAATGTTGTGGCGGTTGTCCACCACGCCAACGGCGATGTTGGTGCCGCCCAGATCAATACCGATACGATACATGGCTGCTCCTCCTCACTTACAGCTGCATGGCTGCGGTGACGGCGCAGCCGTTTTGCATGATGTGATCCAGCGCCACGCCCTCCGGCAGCTGGAGACGGCTCAGCGCCAGCAGTGGCCCCTTGCCCGTCAGCTTGAACAGGGCCTCCTTGGCCGTCCAGCACTCCCAGAACCGCTGGAAGCAGCCCGCGTCGCCGTAACGGATGTAGGCCATCTCCGCCTCGGAGCAGGCACGGCGCATGAACTTCTCCTCCGCGCCGCGAATGACCTCCACGTCCACGCCCAGCACGTGATCTCCCGCGGCAGCCACCACATAGGGGCCGCTGTGGCTGACGCTGATGTAGAAGGGATCGCCCTCCACGCCGGGCTTGCCGTTTTCGTCCCAGACCAGCGGCGCGCTCTCCACCGTGCAGCCAAGACGGGCCGCCGCGGCCTGCCGCAGCAGCAGTTCACCGGCGGCGCTGCGCTTGCGGTCGTCCTCGTTGGGAAAATCACCAATGCGGCTGCGGCGCTCCGCGTCCATCATGGACAGGGCAGCGTCGTAGGCCGCGGCGTCCATCTCCTTGATGTTATACCAGAAAAGCTCCATATGACTACCTCCACCGATATCGTAATATTCTTGGTAATGAGTATACCACATGCGCCGCGCCGTTTCCACTCTTTTTATGTTGCTTTTTGCCGGATTTTGCGATACACTGGGCTTGTGTTTACAAGGAGGAACAATATGGTTTCGATTATTGAAGTGACCACGAAGGGGCAGCTGCGCCAATTCGTGGATTACCCCAACATTTTATATAAAGATGTGCCCCAGTTTGTCCCCGCCACCTTTGATGACGATATGAGCGATTGGGACAAAAAGAAGAACCCCGCCTTTGAATACTGCGAAGCCCGCTGCTGGATGGCCATGCGCAACGGCGAGATGGTGGGCCGCATCGGCGCCATCCTCAGCCATAAAGCCAACAAGAAGTGGGGCACCAACCGCATGCGCTTTACCCAGGTGGATTTCATCGACGACGAGCAGGTGGCCAACGCCCTGTTCGCCACGGTGGAGCGCTGGGCCAGGGAAAAGGGCTGCAACGAGGTGCACGGCCCGCTGGGGTTCACCGACCTGGATCGTGAGGGCATGCTGGTGGAGGGCTTTGACCGCCGCAGCTGCTTCTTCACCTATTATAACCATCCCTACTACATCGATCACCTGACCCGGCTGGGCTATGTGAAGGATGTGGACTGGATCGAAAATCTCATTCAGGTGCCCACCGATGAAAAGATCATCGAGCGGTGGCGCAAGCTGTCGGAGTTCGTGGAAAAGCGCTATCACCTGCATGTGTTTCATCCCCGGACGCGGCTGGACTACTTTGGCCTGATCCCCCGGTTCTTCCAGCTGGTGAACACCTGCTACGCGCCGCTGTACGGCACGGTGGAGCTGTCGGATAAGCAGATCAAGCGCTACAGCGCCAAGTTTGCCCCGCTGATCAACCCAAATCTGGCCTTCTTCATCATGGATGAGCACGAGGATATGGTGGCCATGGGTGTGGCCGCGCCGTCCATCGCCAGCGCTCTGCAGAAAAGCCGGGGCAAGTATTTCCCCACCGGGTGGATCGACCTGCTGAAGGCCTTCCACAAGAACGACACCATTGACCTTTTGCTGATCGCCGTGCGGCCCGACTACCAGAAGAAGGGCGTCAACGCCATGATCCTGTACAACGCCATGCAGGGCTGCCATAAGCTGGGCATCAAGGAGGCCGAGACCGGCCCCATGCTGGAGACCAACGAGAAGGTGCAGTCCCAGTGGAAGGACTTTGACATTGAGCAGCACAAGCGCCGCCGCTGCTTTATCAAGAAGCTGAAGTGATGATGCAGAACTATAAATTTACCATTGCCTATGACGGCACACGGTTTTTCGGCTGGGAGCGCCAGCCGGACAGGGACACCATTCAGGGTAAGCTCGAAGCGGTGCTGAGCCGTCTGGCCGGCCAGCCGGTGGAGATCATCGGCGCAGGCCGCACCGATGCAGGCGTTCACGCCCGTGCCATGGTGGCCAACGCCCAGCTGGACGTGAAGGAATCCCCGGAGGAGATCCGGGACTACTGCAACCGCTATCTGCCGGATGCCATCGCCGTCCGGGAGGTGAAGCCCTGTGGGCCCCGGTTCCACGCCCGGTACAACGCGCTGGGCAAGACCTACCGCTACACGGTGTTTGTGGGGGAGGTCAAGCCGGTGTTCGACCGGAAGTATGTGACGCTGCTGCCCTACGCGCCGGATGTGGAGCGGATGCGGCAGGCCGCCGCCTACCTGACGGGGGAGCACGACTTTGCCGCCTTCTGCGGCAATCCCCGCATGAAGAAATCCACCGTCCGCACGGTGGATACCATCGACATTCAGCAGCGGAAGGATCGTATCACGTTTACCTTCCATGGCAACGGCTTTTTGCAGAACATGGTGCGCATTCTGGTGGGTACGCTGCTGGAGGTAGGCCGTGGCTTCTGGGAGCCGGAGCAGGTGCAGGCCATTCTGGACAGCCGCGACCGCAAGCAGGCCGGCCCCACCGCCCCGCCGGAGGGACTGTGTCTGATGAAGGTGGATTATTGAAATTGGCATGAAATCCGGCGATTGCATTGCCAACAAAAATAAGGAGCGGCCTGTGGTCAGGCCGCTCCTTTCTAATTGTGCCGCCAACGGCGGCACACATCAGTTCTTCCCTCTTCTCTCTTATCTTTTCACTGACAAAAAAGAACCGCCCGAAGGCCGACTGACATAAGAAAACATACGGTTTTGCCTGTGCCTGTCCGGCTAAAATCACCCGAAAAAATACCCGCATACGTCAGTATGCGGGTATTTTTGCAGCCGATTTTATCTCGAACTTGCTTTGACAAAACTGCTTCGCACCAGAAAAGAGCGGATTTTGTGCAGAGCCAAGACGCGGCGCCGCAGGCATACTCTATGTCTGGCAAGGTGCCGCAACGCAGGTTCCTGCGCAAAAGCCGCCTTTTATGGCGTGTGTTTTCTTGTGTCAGGCGGCCTAAAGGCGGTTCCTTTTTTGTCACATGTTGTGTATGTCGTTCAACAGCTCGTCCAACGACATGCGGCCCACCTTTTCGTTGGCGGCTGCGGCGGGGTTGGCCGCTTCCGCTGCCTGACGGGCCGCCTCGGCCTCTGCGGCCTGACGGCTGGCTTCCGCCGCCTGACGCTGGGCGATTTCCTGCTGCATCTTGCCGGACAGATCCTCCACAAAGGGGCTGGTCAGCGTATCGTTGGAGACCTTCCGCTGTTGGGGTCGTGCGGGAGCGGCAGGTGCGGCCTTCCGCACGGGCTGTGCAGGCATAGTCTGCTGAACAGGCCGCACCGTGGGAGCGGCTTTCACCGGCTCTGGGCGGCTCTGCTGCGGCGCACGGTTCTGGGCTGCGGCGTCACGGTTGGGGCGGGGCGGCTGGGGCGGACGGTCATCGTCATCGCCGCTGTCGCCGTCATCGTCATATCCGCCGCCATTGTGGCCGATACGGCCCAGCAGGAAGCCCACCAGCAGCAGAATGACGACCAGCAGCGCCGCACCGATGATGGCGGCGGTGGAGGTAGCCATCTCACCCACCAACGGCAGCGTTACCGTCATGGGGATGGAATAGGTAGGCGGCTCGGGCGGCGTGTTGGGATCGACGATCGTCATGGTGGGGATGATGCCCTCGTACTTGGGCATGCGGTACACATGGACGGTATAGGTCTTGGAGGTGGTGCCGTCCTCTGCTGTGCAGGTGACGGTCATCACATTGTCCCCCTCCTGAGACAGCTGCATGGTGGCCTCGGTGACCTTCAGGGCCTTTTCGTCCTTTGCCACGCCGGAAAGCGTCGCCGACCGGGTCTCGTAGGGGACGTAGGCCACGTATTCCGTCACCGCACCGGAGAAGGTGGGGCTGAGCGTGCCCACATCCAGCGTCAGCTCCTTCAGCAGCGCGTCGGTGCTGGGCTTGTAGTTGGGATCCTGCTCACGGGTGACGGTGATGGTGTAGTTCTTTTTGGCGCCGGTGGCGGCGGTGCAGGTAACGGTGACGGTATTGCTGCCCACCACCAGCGTATTGCCGCTGACGGACACACGGGCCGAGCCGTCCGCCGCCTTATAGCTGAGGTTCAGGGATTCCACCGCGTAGGGCACCGTGGCGGTGTAATTGGTGGTGGATTTGTTGAACGCGGGGCTGAGGGTGGCGTTGGAGCAGGTGAGGGAGCTGAGGTCGCAGTTGCTGCTGGGCGGGGTCGCCACCGAGCCCGTCCAGGACGTGCCGCTGACAGTCTCGTCCTTGCTGCCGTCGGAGACGACGATGTTCTTGAACCCGGCGGTCAGTGCGGTGCCGCTGGCCAGACCGCTCTTTACCCGGAAGGTGACGGTCAGCACGCCGGTGCTGGAATTGATGGGGTTGCTGACGCCGTACAGCAGGAAGTGGTTGCTGTTGTAGTCCATGGTCCAGCCGCTGATCTTCTGATCGTAGTTGGTGAACTCCAGCGTGTTGCTGTCATACTCCAGCGTGGCCTCGATGCCCATGACGTTGCTGCCGGAAATGCTGAGCGTCAGCGTGACGGTGCTGCCGGCCTGTACGGTGCTGTCGCCGGACAGGGAGGACGAGGCCGCCTCTGCCCGTTGGGGCAGCAGCGCCGCGACGATCAGCGCCAGCGTCAGCAGCAGCTTGAAAAGGGAAGATGTATTGTGTTTCATGGCGTTATCCTCCTATCAACCGATGGTATCCTTGCCGATGATGACGCGGGCCGCCTTGACCACATCGGTCAGGGTGACATAGCCGTCGCCGTTCAGGTCGGCTGCCTCGCGGTAAGCGCCCTCCAGCGTCTTCTTGTCCAGCACGTGGGACTGCAGCGCCACCACGTCGGTCAGGGTGATCTTACCGTCGCCGTTCACGTCGCCCGTTACCACCAGCGTGTAGGACTTATTGCCCACCACGGCGGTCATGCCGGTGCTGAGGGTGCCGCTGGTCACTTCGGTCTTGCCGTCGTAGACCTTGGCGTTTTTGCCCAGCTGTTCCACGGTGCTGCCGGGCGTCAGACCCGTCCAGTAGCCGGAGATATTGTCGGGCAGCTCCGTGACCTTGGTGGCGGTAAACACAGGTTTGAAGGTCATGTCCTTGGCCTCCATCACGGTCTTGCCCTCGGTATAGCCCTCCCAGTGGCTGAACTTATAGGTATACTGGCCGTCAGGCGCCTTGGTGGGGGAGGTCTCCGGCATGGGGATCAGCTCACCCTCGGCCACGGTGCCCCGCTTGAAGATATCGCCGTCGGCGTCAAGGAAGGTGTAGGTGTACACATCCGCGTACTGGGCGTACAGCGTCAGGTCGGAGGCAATGATCTTGGTGGCGGAGGAGATCTGCTCGCCGCCCTCCTTCTCCGTGAACCAGCCGATAAAGGAGTAGCCCGTCTTGCTGGCGGTGGGCAGCTTGCCGTAGACGATATCACTGAGGGAGACGGTCTTGGTCTTGCTGCCGTTCAGCGTGCCGCCATTGGGATCGAAGGTGATGGTGAAGGTCTCGTCGTCGTGGGCCTGACCGCTGTTGCTGCGGACGGTGAAGCTGGACTTGGCCAGCTCAAAGCTCTTGCTGTTGGACACCGCGGTCAGCGTGAAGGTGTAGTTACCGGCGGCCAGCGAGCTGTAGGCCACGGAATCGTCCAGTTTCTTCAGGTCGTAGGACATTGCGTTGGGCGAGGCGTTCTTGCTGATGACCGCCGCGCCGCTCTCCTTGGCGATGGTGATGTTGACGGAGGTGATGGGAGAGGAGCAGGAGATCACACCGCGAACGGGGAAGGAGGAGTTCTTGGCCACCAGAATATTGTCCTTGGTGGGATAGATCACGCCCCGCAGCGTCCAGTCGTCGGCGCTGTTGGCCACGGCCACCGGCTGCCACTCGGCTGCGGTGCTCTCCTCGGAGGAGACCGCCATCACCAGCGTATCGTTTTCATAGCTGAGATATGTACCTGTTTTCACATTTTTCAGCGTATAGGCGCTCTTGCCCTGGGTCAGCTCCCACTTCTGCCCGTCGGAGATGGAGGGAGAGGACAGGGAAACGGTGCTCTTGTCGGCACTCAGCCGCAGGGTCTTGCCGTCCACCTGCGTGCTGATGGTGTAGAACCCGCCGGCGAAGTAGTTCAGGGTGAAGACCTGATCCGCTCCCTCGGCGGAGCGGACGTCCAGCTTGGCGCTGCCGCCTGCGGCGGACACGGCGTACTTCTGGTCGACGCTGTTCAGCAGCAGCTGATAATTGCCGGCGGCCTTCGGTGCGTCCTCGTAGCCGTTGTTCATCAGCATCACCAGCGCATCGGCCGGCTCGTTCACGCCCAGACGGCGGTAAACGCCCATCTGCACGTCGCCGGAGCTGCCGTAGAAGTACCGCAGGATCAGACCGGAGGTACCGTATTTATTGGCGGTGTCGCCGGACATGGCAGCGCCGGATTTCCCCTCGCTGCGCAGCTCCTCCGCCGTGACCAGACGACCGGATACCGCGTAGATGGCTGAGATCAGATCGCCCTCCGGCTGGTTGGCGAAGCCGCCCAGCGAGTCAAAGGCGCGCTTGATGAGGGAGCAGGCGTCGGTGGGGCCATGCTGCACGGCCCGGCTCCAGAACACGTTTTTCAGCGCCACGGAGTATTCTTCGATATCGAAGCCGTCCACCTTGTTCTCCACCAGCGAGACCACCTTATTATAGAACTTGTCCTTGGTGTAGTCGTACTGGGCCTGTCCGAAGGTGCCCTTATAGGTGTTGGCCATGTCCTGCCACGTGGCGTCGAAGTAGGAGCCGTAGCCGTCGGAAATGCGGTGATAGGCGCTGTCCAGCGCATCGCCGATATCGCGGTAAACGCTCTTGTCGCTCTTCTTGCACCACTCGGCGAAGTCGTGGGGAACGCCGGCATTGCTGGCGAACATGTACATGCCGTAGGATTTTCCGCCGGGATCGCCGGGGGTGGTGGCGATGATGCCGGGGTCATAGGACGCGCCGATCTCGTAGAAGCGGCTCAGCGCGTCGTAATCGGCGTTGTACCACTGCATGGCCGTGTCGGCAATCGCGCGGATAAGGAATCCGCTTGCCACCAGTCCCAGAACGATGGCGCAGCTCAGCAGCAGGGCGGTGCTTCTTCGTAACAGTTTCATGCTGTTTTCCTCACTCTCCGTTCAGAATACACGGACAATGCAAAGCCGGGAGAGGGAAGAATGCCTTTCTACCGCTTTACATAATGTTATTCAAAAGAAAGTATAGCATCCGTAAACGGGCTTGTCTATAAAAAACGCGAAAAAAACACAAAAAATTGGGCGTTTTTGTCGAGGAACTACCATATTTGGGGAAGATACTTTTCTATAAAACGCCCTATGAAGGAAAAATGTTCCAAAGAAAAGGGCAAAATGAAAGAGCTTGGCAAACGTTGCTTGCGTTCGGGAAAGAAGTATGGTATAATAAAAAACGCTATTGGCAGGTGTGCCATGACAAGCAGGAACACAATGCGGAGAACCAGTAACGATACAAGGGAGGAACGACTATGAGAAAGAGAGCGGTGGCCATTCTATTGGCACTGTGTATGGCACTGACCCTTTTGCCCACGGCGGCCTTCGCCACGGAGGAGGGCGGCGCGGCGGCCCCTGTGGAGCAGCCCACCCAGCAGGAGGAGAAGCAGGAGGGTCAGCAGGAGTAGCCGGAGGAAACCCCGGAACAGCCGGAAGAACAACCGGAAGCGAAACCGGCGGAACAGCCGGAGCAGCAACAGGAGTCTGCGGCGCAGGGGGGACCTGCGGTGCAGTCCAATGAAACGGGCATCGCCCTGCTGGCAGATGAGCACAAGCACTGCATCTGCGGAGGCAGCGTCACGGCGGGGGATCATACCAGCCATTCCGACGTGGCCTATCAGCCGTGGAACGGCACGGACGGCATTTCGTATACGAACAATACCGCCTACGTCTATCTGACAGGCAACGCCCCCATCGGCGGTCATCTGACGGTGGACGGCAAAACCCTTTACCTGTGCCTGAACGGCAAGACCCTTTCCAGCAACGGTACCGCTAAAATCCAGGTCAAAAACGGCGGTCGACTTGTTCTCTGTGACTGTCAGGGCGGCGGCACCGTCAAGGGCGCTACCTCTGGTTGGGGCGGCATGTGCGTCTACCTCTACAACAGCAGACTGGATATGTACGGCGGCAAGCTCACCGGCGGCAAAGTTACCGGTAATGGCGGCGGCGGAGCCATCGCTCTGGATGACAAGGATTGCGTGTTCAACATGTACGGCGGTGAGATTTCCGACAACTATGGCAGGAACTACGGCGGCGCTATTTTCCAGAACTTCGCGAAAAACAAGCCGAACGCTACCGGCGGCAATTTCAATATGTACGGCGGCGTCATCAAGAACAACTCGGCCAAGAATGGTGGTGCGTTCTTCTCCACCACCGGCGGCACCATCAAGATGACCGGCGGCACCATCTCCAGGAATACAGCGACCCAAAGCAACAACGATGCCGGAGGCGGCGCCATCTATATGCGCGGCAATGGTAAGATCGACATTTCCGGCAGCGCGGAGATCACCGGCAATTCCTCCAGTCTGGACGGCGGCGCGATTCTGATGGGCTGGGGCACCATCAACATTTCCGACAGCGCGAAGATCAACAGCAATACCGCCAGCCGCTGGGGCGGCGCCATCTGCCTGCGCCAAGATTCAAATCAGACGACGATACTCAACATGCGGGGCGGCGAGATCAGCGGCAACAAGGCCACGCAGGAGGGCGGTGCGGTTCATGTGCTTGACAAGCAATGCCAGTTCTTCCTCTATGACGGCAAGATCACCGGAAACACCAGCGGGGACGGCGGAGCCATCTATCTGAATCAGGAACCGTCGTGGCTGATTATGCAAGGCGGCGAGATCTCCGGCAATACGGCCACCGGCAATGGCGGCGGCGTGTATATTTACCGCTCCGGCTCGGTCTGCCAACTCTATAGCGGTAAGATCGAGAATAACAAAGCCAGCGGCAATGGCGGCGGCATTTATATCAATCCCAGCAACAGCGGCCAGCTGAAGGTCGGAAACAAACCCATCGTACAGAACAACACGGTTTCCGGCAAGGCCAACAATGTGTATCTGCCCTCCGGCAAAACGCTGACCATCGAGATCGGCATGTCCAAAGGCGCGTCCATCGGCGTCACCACTGCGAATACCAGCTACCCCGTGGCATTTTCTAATAATTACAAAAAAGACTACGCGAATTACTTCTTCGCGGATGACGCCAATGCCCACGTGGAGTATAAGGATGACCAGAAGCTGTACCTTGTTTCCGGTGCGGTTGCGCGGCCCCTTACCGTGACCTTCGACCCCAACGGCGGTACGCTGGCCGAAGCGGACAAAACCAAATCGTTGATGACCGGCGAACCCTATGGTACGCTTCCGGTTCCCAGCTATGAGGGCTACGATTTCGCCGGTTGGTACACGGAACAGAACGGCGGCACGAAGATCGAGAGCGACACCACCGTGACGGTGTTCGGTACGCAGACCCTCTACGCCCATTGGACGGAGCACGAATACACCGTCACGGTAGTTAAGATCGGCATGCCGGAGTGGGGTTCGGTAACGCCCATGAGCACAAAGGCCAAGGCGGGCGAAACGGTCACACTGACGGCAACACCGACAACGGGCAATCAGTTTCTGGAGTGGGTTTTCCTCAACAAGCCGGAGGGCGGCGGCTGGGTCAATCCGGTGCTGACCTTCACAATGCCCGCCGAGGATCTGACCATTCAGGCAAAGTTTACTGTGAAAAACTATTCCATCGGGTACACCACGGTGGGGGTTGCCGGCGGAAGTGCCAGGTATGTCCGGTGGGGAGACAGGGTATTCGATTACCTGCCCAAAAATCCTACGTATCAAGACTGGGTATTCACCGGATGGAAATGCGGTGATGTCACCGTTACTGAGGATATGACCTATGGCGATCTGGCAGGAAGTGACACGGTGAGTGGTATCCACATTGATGCGCAATGGCACCAGCACAAATTCAACATGTGGATGAATAATACGCCCGGAACCCTGAAATCACCCGCAGACTGTACGCATAACGCGCTGCACTACTGGATGTGCTCCTGCGATCTGATCGAATATAACGACGACCATCTGTATGAGGAGCCGGGCACGGCGCTGGGCCATCTGTGGAGTTGGACGTCCAATGGCAACGGTACGCACACGCGGACATGCCGGCGTGAGAACTGCAACGCCACCGAAACCAAAGATTGTTCCGGCGGCGCAGCCACCTGCACCGCCAAGGCAATCTGCGAGGTTTGCAAGAGCGAGTACGGTACGCTGAAGGCGCACGACTTCACAGCGGAGACGGCAGAAGAGCAGTACCTGAAATCCGGCTCCAGCTGCACGGAGAAAGCGGTCTACTACAAGTCCTGCACGGTTTGCGGCCTGAGCTCCAAGGGTACGGCCAGCGAGGCTACCTTTGAATCCGGCAGCGTTCTGGGCCATGAATGGGGCGCATGGACGCAGAACAGCGACGGAAGCAGCCACACCCGTATCTGCAAGCGTGACGCCAACCACAGGGAAAATGGTACCTGTTCCGGCGGCGAAGCCACCTGCACCGCTCAGGCAAAGTGCAGCACCTGCAACGCCGAGTACGGCGAAACGAACCCCAACAACCACGCCGGAACACTGGGTGAGTGGCAGAGTGACGAAAACAACCACTGGAAAGAGTATTCCTGCTGTGGTGCAGAAGCTGACAGGGGTCCCCATGATTGGGACAATGGCCAGGTAACGACACAACCTACCTGTACAAATGCGGGCGAAAAAACATTTACCTGTAACGAATGCGGCAGGAAAAAGACGGAGCAAATCGACGCCACCGGCCACAGCTGGAAACAGGAGTGGAACTCCGACGAGACGCATCACTGGCACGAGTGCGTCAACGGCTGCGATGCGAAGGATGCCTATGCGGAGCACGCCGACGCCGACAAGAACCACGTCTGCGATACCTGCGGCAAGGTGCTGAGCGAGTGCGCGGATGACAACAAGGATCACAAGTGTGACTACTGCGGCAAGGTGCTGAGTGAATGCGCCGACACCGACAAGGATCACAAGTGCGACTACTGCGGCAAGCTGCTGAGTGAATGCGCGGATGACAACAAGGATCACAAGTGTGACTACTGCGGCAAGGTACTGAGCGAGTGCGCGGATGACAACAAGGATCACAAGTGTGACTACTGCGGTAAGACGCTGAGCGAGTGCGCCGACACCGACAAAGATCACAAGTGTGACTACTGCGGTAAGACGCTGAGTGAGTGCGCCGACGACAACAAGGATCACAAGTGCGACTACTGCGGCAAGACGCTGAGTGAATGCGCCGATGACAACAAGGATCACAAGTGTGATTACTGCGGCAAGACCATCTCCAACCACACCGGCGGCACGGCGGACTGCTGCCACAAGGCGGTGTGCGAGATCTGCGGCAAGGCGTATGGCGGGCTCGACCCCGACAACCATACCGACCTGAAGCACTTCCCCGCCCAAAGGGCCACCATACTGCGGGAGGGCAATATCGAGTATTGGTATTGCTCCGGCTGCGGCAAGTACTATAAGGATGCCGAAGCTACCATCGAGATCACGCAGGAGGACACCGTGATCCCCAAGGTGAAGCGCGACAACAGCGGCATTCCCTCCCACGGCGGCGAGACTGGCAAGACGGACAAGAACGATAAGACCGTCCAGTCCGTCAAAACCGGTGACGCGGGCGTTGCCCTGTACGGTGCTATGGCGCTGCTGAGCCTGACCGGCGGCGCGTGGATCGTCGGGAAGAAGAGAAGATCATAACACAAAAACGCTCCCCTACCGGGGGAGCGTTTTTCTTGCCTCCCCTGTGTAAGGGGAGGTGTCAAAAATCTTTGATTTTTGACGGAGGG
>ERZ834722.574-NODE-574-length-39539-cov-6.392564_pt1 | contig 39539 bp, 38 predicted proteins | sample MGYA00519576_ERZ834722 | MGnify/ENA primary metagenome ERZ834722 (study PRJEB31850, sample SAMEA3708759) | human gut metagenome | biome: human gut; feature: human-associated habitat; material: faeces | place: China | collected 2014 ...
ATTTTTACTATAATAAAACTCTTGCGCACGAACATTTGTTCGGATATAATAGAGTCACAATGTTAGAAGTTGTCATGCACATTGAGAAATATTTTAGCTTGTTATTAAATATAGCGAGGTGATTATACAATGGACGAGCTGTGGAAACCATACCCTATGTTTTGCCCGAACTGCGGTAAGATAAACTATGGGTACAAAAACACAGACGGAAAAATCAAATATGAGTGCAGCAAATGCATGATTAAGTTTGTCCGAGTGCAAAAGAGTAGGCGTCACGATACCATAGATATATATGCACCTGACGGATAGAAAAATTGAAAACTGAATACAGCATAACGACGGTAAGGTCAGGCTGAAACAGGGCCACCTTAAATCCTTATCAGGTCATATGCGTTGATTGTTTCGGTTGGTTAAACCAAGCTTGTGCAAACAGAGATGAGAGGCCACCGACAAAACAGATAGCCACAGGCTAAGTCTGTTTTGCCGGTGGCTTGTTTTATTTGGACAGGAAAACTGAATAGGAGCTTCCGGCTAAAAATTTAGAAGGGAAGCTCTGAAGTGCTATACAGCTGGCTTTGTTATATAGCTCAGTATCCGTGATTTGAAAAATTTTAATTATTTTTAAAATTTTTCAAATCAAAGGAGATCATTATGAGCTGGAATGACGGATATGAAAGAAAAAAGTTTGAACGAAAACAGGTTGGACAGGCAAAAAGGTTTAAAGATCTTGGAATGACCGATGAACAGATACAAGAAATATATGCATTAGATTTGCGAGAGTATCGAAATAATCGTATTTTTTCAATTCATACCCAATCTATTGATTCATTGGAAAATGATGAAAGCAGAAACGGCCTATATAAGAAGTTTGTAACTTCGACGACTTGTTCTATGGATATGAGTGAGTGCAGTCGATTTGAGTGGATTGAAGAAATAGAAAACAGCATGCTGTATCTCGCAATTTCCAAACTTGCGGTACAGCAAAAAGAATTGTTGACGCTGTTATATATCGATGGATATAGCCAGGTAGAAATTGCAAAATTTTTTCACACCAGTAAGGATGCAATCAACAAAAGGTTTCTTCGCATAAACAAGCGGATTACTGCTTCTGTCGCAAAGCAAGGAGGGCTTTATAAATGAATGATTTTAAGAATCGCTCTCCATATATCGAGCTTTGCTTATGCCGCCGATGCGCAAGTGTTTATTACGACGATCCAACATATTGGATTGAAAGGGCAGAGATCTTTCAGGACGAATTGCATATGTGTGATATTTGCCATCAGCGATATGGACTAGATTATTCCATTTGGAGAAAGTCAAGTGCGCGATTTAAAAAATCGCATCGTTGAGGAGGTGCCTGAAAACGGATATGATTAAAGCAGATAAAGAAAACAATATTTTCGGTGCACTGAAACTCATTGAGCAGCTTTATCTTGATGGTGAAATCTCCGGCTATGTGTTTAGAAACATCCTTCAAGAATACAAGGATAACGTTTGTATTGCCGATTTCACTTGTTACAAAAAAGAAAAGCAGAAAGGCAAGAATAAGTAATGTATGGACTGAACTCCGATTTTCAAAAACGAGATGTAGCTATATATGCGCGTGTATCTACTGAACACGAAGCACAGCTATCTGCTTTGGAAAATCAAATAGATTGGTATAAACCTATATTAGAAGCACGGCCTGATTGGACTTTAACAGCACAGTATATTGATGAGGGTATAACGGGAACATCTGCTGAAAAACGTCCGCGTTTTATGCAGATGATAGAGGATGCCCGGCAGCGGAAATTCGATATGATTATCACCCGTGAGGTATCCCGCTTTGCCCGAAACACGGTGGATACGCTTCAATATACACGCTTGCTGAAGGAGTACGGCGTTGAGGTATTTTTCATCAACGATAACATCAAGACTTTTGACGGCGACGGCGAACTGCGTCTTACGATAATGGCGACGCTTGCACAGGATGAAAGCCGTAAAACATCCATCCGTGTAAAAGCCGGACAACAAACCTCTATGCAAAACGGTGTCTTTTACGGCAACGGGAATATCCTCGGATATGACCGCGTCGGTAAAGAGATGGTCATCAACCCCGAACAGGCAAAGACGGTGCGAATGATCTACGATATGTACCTGAGTGGAATGGGGGTAACAGCCATCCAATATGAACTTGAGAAAGCGGGACGGCTGACAGCAATGGGAAAGGAACGGTGGTTTTCATCGTACATTGCAAAAATGCTTCGCAATTCCTTTTACTGCGGTATTATAACCTACCACAAGGAATATACTCCTGATTTCCTGAAGCAGAAGAAAATAAAGAATTACGGTGATTTGGAGTATGTTCAGGTTCAAGGTACGCACGAACCGATCGTAACCGTCGAGGAGTATGAGCAGGTTCAGAAACTGATGGATGCCAAGTCGGTGATCATGAAAAACCATAACAAAGGAAAACGCAGAGTAGGAAGAATGCAGCATACCACTGCTTTCGGACGCTTGATGATTTGTCAGTGCGGAAACAAGTTTAACTTGCGGTTTCATTCCCGTGACGGACGGACAGACGGCGTTGATTACCAGTGTTACACATCGGTAAACCGTGGGAGCGTTGCCAAGCGCCTGAACAAAGGCATCTCCATTGAGCATTCGTGCGAATCGCCTTATATTCAGGGCTGGAAGCTGGAAATGATGGCGGAGCAGGTATTTGACCGCTACATCGAAAACGCAGACAAAGTGATGGATTTGTCCTATGCGATGCTCGAAAAGCACATTGCCGATCAGGAAGAACTGCCGGACAATACAGATGTTATCCAGCGCAAGCAAGGCGAAATCGAGAAGCTAATGAATAAGCGGACAAACCTGATTGAGATGAGAGCCGAGGGTGACATTGATAAGGAAATGTTTCGCTCAAAGAAGCAGGAGATCGAGGATCGTGTTGCAAAGCTCACGGAAGAAATCAAAGGCTTGCAGCCTGAGAAGGAGCAGACAAGCAACGAGGACTATTCCGTCAAGCTCTTGGAACTGCGAGAGCGTTTGAAGGAGTACACTGGATTTGATTACTCTGTTATCCCAGAAAGCATTGTGGAGGCATTCATTGAGCGCATTTGGGTGTCAAAGGATGAGTTCCGTTGGTATCTGAGAACCGGAAACAATGCAGATGGCGAATTTGACCCTGATGACCACATCAAAATCGGTGCCTTTACGCTGACGATCGACGATGCAAAGAAGTATATCTACAGCTTTTCGACCCGCAGGAGAGTCCACAAGTGGGCGGACTTGAATGTGAGCGTGTGGATATGAAATGATTGGCGCTATGTACCGATGGCAGCACAGGCTGCCATCAAAGAAACGGGGAAATAAGAGACCCGCTTCCGTAAGAGCACGAATCGCATAACAAGAAAGCTCCCGGTTTGATGACCGGGAGCTTTTCTGTTTGAAAACTATACGACCGGCCATCTCTACAGATGGCCGGTCGTATAGTAAAGAAGAGGAGAAAATGGAAGTTACAGTAACCACGCCAGATAACCGGATTTATTTAGCCGCCGGTAGTAGGAGCCTGACGCAAGGTCACAGATACATGAGAACGCGTTGTGTTACTTTTTTTCAGTCAACGTTTTTGCTTCATCGTAAAGTTTAGCGAAGAGAGGAATAGAATCCTCAACTGTCTGACGGGAAACGCAGAAAGAGAGTCTCAACCATTCTGGGCAGCCAAAGCTGCCGGCAGGAACCACAAACACATGATGCTCGATGGCCAGATCCATGAATTCCTCTGCCGTTATGCCGAACGGGGCCTTGAAGAACAGGTAAAAAGCACCGCTGGGATCGGCAAAGGTATAGCCGATTTTGCCAAATGCTTCGCGGAGGATCTGTCGATTATGTACATAGTCGGCAATGTTGGGTGCAACATCAACGCAGCGTTCCACCACCATTTGGAAAAGGGTGGGGGCGCAAACGTTTGCCAGGTCGCCGGATGCGCCGCGCAGTCCGGCCCATACATCGTTGAAGTCATCGATATTATTGTCAGTTGCGATAAAGCCGATACGCTCACCGGGCAGGGAAAGTGACTTACTGTAGGAGTAGCAGATGATGGTATTATTATAGTAGGCAGGAATGTAGGGAACGATATCATCTGTATAAACCAGTTCCCTATAAGGTTCATCACAGACAATATAGATGGCATGGCCGAATTCCGCACTCTTTTTCTTCAGCAGTGCCGCCAGTTTTTTAATAGTTTCCTCACCATAAATGACGCCGGAAGGATTGTTGGGAGAATTGATGATCACGGCCTGCGTGTGCGGTGTGAGACGGGCCTCCATCTCTTCAAAGTTGATTTGAAAATGCTCTGTGTCGGCAGGCACGATCACCATCTTATTGCCTGCTGAAAAGACCATCGGATAATAGCCAGGGAAGAACGGCGCAATTACCATGATCTCGCTGTTTTCATCAATGTGAAGGGCTTTGCTGACAATGTGCAGCGCCGTACTGGCACCAGTGGTCAGCATAAAGTTAGCCTTGCTGAGCTGACGGCCAAATCTTCTGTTAAAAGATTCGGCAATGGCCTGTCGGCAGGAGTCCAGGCCGGCGTTGTTAGAGTAGCCGTGGACGTCCACTAGATCTTTCGTGTTGGTCACAATGTCTACGATGGCGTCTTCTACCTCTTGTGGAGGCGGCGTGCTGGGGTTGCCCAACGTGAAATCAAAGACGTTTTCTCTACCGATCTCCAGTGCCAGCTTATTTGCCATTTCGGACAGGGAGCGAATATCAGAGCGTTTACCGCCGGAAACCAAATATTGGGGAGCAATCATAATACTTTTCTCCTTAAAAAGCGATCGGTGTTGTTGGCTGCTACAGGATTACGTCCAGCATGTCGCCATTCTGGCAGCCTGCTGCATTACCCTCCTCGGTATCAATATGCATCAGCAGACCTTTTCCTCCGGGGACGAGCGCAACATTTCGGAAATCCAGCGCACGGTCGCCCCCGGAACGTACCGTGACAAAATCACCATAGTTTTTGCCCATTTCGGCCAGAGTTTCCTTGTCAACATGGATGTGCCGCCATGCCAGTATGCCGCAGTTGGCGGTGTATTCGCCGCAGGGGCCGACCAATGTCAACTGCACGGCGCCATCCAGTTTTCCAGAATTTCGCACCGGTGGATTAACGCCCAGCTTGAAGCAATCGGATTTCAGCAACTCCACCTGCGTATAGGGGCGCAGAGGGCCAAGCACACGGAATCGGCCAAGCGTACCCTTTGGGCCACGAACTTCGACAAGTTCATTGGAGGACCAAGGGCCGCCCTCTTCTGCCAGATATCGGGCAAAGGTAAGTCCTTTATCACCGAACAGGGCATGACAGGCTTCATCTGTCAGATGGACATGGTGGTTGGAGAGCATAACTAACGTTTTCATATGAAATTTTCCTTTCCTGGTTAATATTCCTCTGCGAACGTATGGAAGCCCTCTTCTCCCCGGAGTACGCGAAGAATGCCGCGCGCCAGCGCGTCCATTTCAATCGCGCCGGGACGGACAACTACAGGGGCGATGAAACTGACCCGTTTGCGCACCGCGTCGGTAAGTATTTTGGAATAAGCAATGCCGCCAGTCAACACAATGGCATCTACCTCACCTGACGTGGTGACAGCCATCGTGCCGATGTCCTTGGCAATGTTATAGATGAAGGCATCATAGATTAGCTTCGCCTGTGGATCGCCCGCCTCTACCATACGCTCCACCTCGCGGCAGTCACTGGTGCCGAAATAGGCCACAAAACCGCTGTGATCCTGAAACAGGTCGCGGAGGGACTTGGCGGTATACTTACCTGAGAAGCAAAGCCGGATCATGTCGTAGTTGCCGAACATACCGGCACGGGACGGCGTGAACGTGCCCTCACCGGAGGATACCATATCCACTACGCGGCCATGCTTGTGCATACTGACGCTGATACCGCCTCCCAAATGACACATGATATAGTTTACCTTGTCATAGGTCGTGCCGGCCTGCTCCGCCACCTCTATGGCGACCGCACGTGTGTTAAGCATGTGCGCTGCCGCGCCGCGCTTGATCTCGGGCAGGCTTGTTACCTTAGCCACGTCGTCCATCTCGTCTGTCATCACGACGTCGTAACAATAAGCGGGAATGTGATATTCTTTTACCCATTCATAGGCAATCACAGGCGCCAGACACATAGGATGTACCGCGTTGACCGGCTGCATGCAGGCTTCCATCATATCCGCGTCGATGGCATAGGCGCCCGCGTGATAGCGGTGGCCGGATGGACATCCGCGTGCCGCAATAGCGTCCAATTCCGATGGCTTGAGGCCTTGCTCTGCCAGATATGCATCGATAGCGGCCTTTCGTAGCGGCAGCTGTCCGATGATGTCCTTATACTGCGCCAGATCTTCACTGCGATGCTCAATGTTTACTTCATTGAGCATTTTTTCATTTTCAAAAATGGCCAGCTTCGTGCTTGTGGAACCGGGATTGATGCAAAGGATTTTGTAGACATCTTTCATATCGGTATATTTCCCTTTCTGCAATGGTCAGATGGAAGCCGCGTCGCCGGCGTAGCCGACGACGCGGCGCGGCCAATCAATCAAACAGCCTCGAAGCCGGTTCTCATTGCCAAAACGTTGGCTTCATTGAACTTGGCTTTTCCCTTATCGGCGAACATCTTACACATGGCCTGCTCGGCATAGGACTCATCAAAAAGCCCCATCTTCTTGATAACGGCGCCCAGCATGACCAGATTCTGCGCTTTGATGTTGTGGATACGGTTCGCATAGTCCACCACGTCCAGCCGCGTTACAGTAATACCTTCAGGATACGTGTAGTTTTCGCTGACGGCGTTTGCGTTGACAAAAACATGACAGTCAGGTTTGCAGAATTCCAGATAGTCCAGCGAAGGTTCATTCATCGCGATCAGGATATCCGCTTCTTCCATGGAGGGACTGCCGACCTTTTCGCCGGGTCTTTCTGCATACTTTACCGTGCAGTTGGCTTTGCCGCCTCGCATGGTAGGGCCATAGGAGGGAAGCCACACGGCATCAAGCCCCATATTAGAGGCGGCATATGCCAGGATCAGGCCGCCAGTCAGTACGCCCTGTCCGCCGAAACCAGCAAAAATAATTTCCTTCATATTTGTGCCTCCTTAGCCTCTTGTTTTGAACTCACCCAGAGGATATTCTGCCATGATCTGTCCGGCAATCTGCTCGCGGCACTGCTTGGGAGACATATGCCAGTTGGTGGGACAGGGACTGAGTACCTCTACGACAGAGTAGCCTTCACCGTTGAGCTGCGCTTCCAGTGCGTTGCGAATCATCCGTTTGGTCTGGTTGATGGTCTTGGCATCGATCACAGCGCCGCGGGCAGCATACGCCACATGGAATCCCTTGGAGTTTGCCACCATTTCCGGGAAATGGAACGGCATACCTGTCAGTTCACAGTTACGACCGTTAACGCTGGTTTCCGTTTTCTGGCCGGGCAAGGTCGTCCAGCTCATCTGACCGCCGGTCATGCCGAAGTTTACATTATTGATGACGAACTGTGTGATATTTTCATTGCGGTAAGCGGCGTTCATAGACTCCGCAATACCAATCGTGTAGGCGTCACCATCGCCCTGATATGCGAAAACAAGGACATTGGGCCTGACGCGCTTCACACCCTCCGCCGTAGCGGCAGCGCGACCATGTGCGGCCTGAAAGCGGTCAAAATGCATGGCAGGTGTCGCGGTACAGACGCAGCCTACACCAGCAATGACGATCTGATTATTTTCCTGATGCAGCTCCTCAACAACCTCTTCGATCAGGCGCAGGACAATACCATGTCCGCAGCCTGGACACAGGTCATGGTTTCCCAGTTTTTCAGGAGTTTTCTTTACAACTGTCATTAGTACATCTCCTTTAACTCACCGTTCTTGATCTCATGGTACTTGGCCAGCACCATCTTGACGCGGGGAACGCCGCCGCCACAGGGATAGCAATACGTGGGCACGTTGTACCCGGCACGCTTGGCGGCAAGAGCCACGTCGTCAACCATCTGTCCCATGTCGTTCATTTCCACGGAGATGAATCCCCTGACATTCGGATTCATATTGTGCAGCTCTTCAAATCCTTTGTGAGGGAAGGGCCACAGAATTTTCGGGCGGAACAGGCCGACTTTTTCTCCGCTTTCGCGCAGCTTATCCACTACGTCAACGCATACGCGGGAGGGCAGGCCAAATGCCGTAAATACGTATTCGGCATCCTCTGTGCGGTACTGCTCCCAGCGCTGCATTTCAGGGATAATACGCTCGTACTTGGACAACTCAAAGTCGATATATTCCTGACCGTCTCCGCCGGGATACTTCATGCCCTTGATTCCGGTGCCGTCAATGCCCCAGTCCATTTCAATTTCTCTCTTCTTGAAAGGCGGCATTTCTACGCTTTCCATCATCTGCCCCAGGACGGCTTCCGAGAAAATGGTAACGCCGACTCTATAGCGCTCGGCAATTTCCCATGCCTCATAGATGTCATCTACCATTTCCTGAATGTTGTTGGGAGCAAAAACCACATTGTGATAGTCGCCGTGACCGCCGCCCTTACAATCCCGATAATAGTCGGCCTGACCGGACTTGAGACTGCCCAGACCGGTGCCCCAGCGCTGCACATTCAGCATAACAAAGGGAATCGCGTAATGGGCCGCATAGGACATGCCTTCTGCCTTCAGGCTGATGCCGGGGCCGGAAGACGCTGTAAAAGCACGAGCACCTGCAGAGGCAGCGCCCATGACCATATTAATGGCAGCGATCTCATTTTCAGACTGTACAAAGCGGGTCTCCATGCCCAACTCGGGCATTCTGTGGGACAGATATTCCAAAGTTTCCGTAGACGGCGTAATGGGATAACCGGCGAAGAAGTCGCAGCCGCCGCGCAAGGCGGCCTCGGCCACCGCTACATTTCCCTTTAACAATTCTTTTGCCATATGTATTCCCTCATTCCTCTACCATGGTGTAAACGTAATCTGGGCACACGGTGTAGCAAGTGCCGCATCCGATGCAGGAGACAGCATCCAAAACTGCGTAGTTATAACCTGCGGGGTTAAAGTCATCTGTTAAAGATAGCGCATTTTTGGGGCAGGCATCTACGCAAAAACCGCATCCTTTGCATAGATTTGCGTTGATTTGAGGTTTTGCTTTCATTGTATTCCTCCCTGATAATTGTAAATTTGCCAGCCAGGCATAGAGTGTGGGGCGTAGTTGCTGTTTTTCGCGTGATAAAGAGGACTGCTGTCGACTGTGAATTTTGCCCATCAGATATCGGATTCTGCATTATACATTTTGCATAACCGATAATAAGAGTGTAACATTCAAAAATTAGAAAGGCAAGAGATTTCTAGCAAGATTTGGTTTTTCATTTAACTGAACAATACTACGCAACTTTCGATTATGCAAAATGCACAACAAAAATTGTTTAGACAGAGAACTTCTGTTAACCTATTGACAGAGTTTTTTTATTATGTTACCCTTTTTACGATATGCAAAATCGAAAATGCACAATTAGGAAAGAGGAATCGTTATGAAAAGCTGTATCTACTCGCTGACAAAATTCCTGATCTCAATTGCGGTGGGACTTTGTATTGCACTTATCCCGCAGCCCACAGAACTTTTGACATCTTCAGCATTGATTTTCCTTGGAGTATTCATTGCGATGATATTGATTATGATTTTCCGCCTGTTGCCTGATGCGATTGCTGTTTTGCTGGGCCTGACCATGTGCTACTGTTTTAAGGTTGCCGATTTCGGCACGATCTTCTCCGGCTTTGCCTCGACTACTGTGTGGATGGTCGTCGCACTGGTGGGCTTTGCTACCGGCATTGTAAACAGCGGCTTGATAAAGCGGGTTGCGTTTTACATCATGAAGAGATTCAAGCTGTCATACAACAGCCAGATCCTGGCTATTATGGTGACGGGGGTAGTACTGGCTCCATGTATTCCCAACATGCTGGCAAAAGTGGCGATTTTGGCGCCGTTTACCGTGCAGATCTCTCGTGAATTCGGCTTCAAGCAGAGCAGCCGCGGCGCGGCTGGTTTATTCAGCGCACTACTTTATCCCACGAACATTTTTGGCCTCTGCTTTCTATCCGGTTCCACCATGGTATACATGCTTTTGGGTATCCTCAATCAGAATTTTTCCTGGCTTGCTTGGACTGGAGCCACGATCATGTGGGGGATCGTTTGCCTGATTGGATTTTATCTATTTAACATTTCTTATTACAAAACCAATATTCCGGATCTTCCTGCAACCTTTATTCAAGACAAGCTGGGCGAAATGGGCCCCATGAGTCCCGATGAAAAATATGCGGCTGTTGTGTTGGTGGTGGGAATTCTCGCGTGGATGACGACCTCGTTGACTGGCCTGGACAGCTTTGTGATCGCTGTCGTGCTGTGGTTTCTGGTTATTATCAGAGGACTGTTTTCTCCCGAGGATATTTCTGCAAAGATTCCTTGGGCTGTCATTATTGTCGCGGGCGGTATTACCGGACTGGCAACGCTGCTGTCGGTCACAGGTGTTGACGAATGGCTTCAGACGCTGTTGACGCCCCTACTCAGTTCTGTTGTTCACAATGCTATTATGCTGGTGTTGATCGTCACAGTGGTTACCTATGTGATTCGGTATTTTGTGGTGTCGATGATTGCTACTGTGACGCTGATGTTTGCCATTTTTGCTCCGGTCTGTACCGCACTTGGGGTATCGCCTTTTATTGTGGCCTGGTGTGCATATACAGCGGCTCAGGTGTGGAGTCTGCCGTTCAACAACACGACGTTTCTTCTGGCGCAGGGAGTCGCAGGGGAGTTGTGCGATTGGAAGAGCAGTATTCCCTCATGCTACTGCTACATGGCGCTGAATTTGCTGGGGAACGTCTGCTGTATTCCGGTATGGCACCTGCTTGGTATTGCGTAATAGACGATTCTGCTGAAGCAGCAAGCATTGAAAAAAGCCGCATGGCCGTCTCAAAAGACGGCCATGCGGCTTTTTTCAATGTTCAATCAAAAATATTTACCTGGGAACAAGAATAGCTCAATTCTCCTCGGTGCTCAGCGTCATCAGCGCCTTATGTTCAGATGCGGTCAAATGTGCACGAAGCGCATCTTCTGCGGCGGGAATATCACCTTTCTCAAGCAGGTGAAGAATATTTTCGTGCTCCTGCTGGATCACGATTTGGTTTTTAGCCTCCTGCTGGTACTGATTGGCAAACAGCATTACCTGCATACGGGTTTTTCCCGCAGCATCGTGCAGATAAGTATTATCTGCGTATTTGTAAAATATCTCATGGAACTTGTTGCTTAAGTGCGGCCATGCGTCCAGATTTCCCTGCGCAAGCGTGGCGGCCGCCCGATCCTGTAATTCCCGCAGCTCATGCAGCATTGCGCTGAATTCGGGCCGCTGGCAGGAGAAACGCAGTGCGGCGCACTCCAGTTCACGCATAAAGGCATAAATGTCATTCACATCCTTAGCGCTGAACTTGGTAACGCGCATGCCAACATTGGGCTGATACTCCACTAAGCCATCCTGCTGCAAACGGGTCAACGCCTCGCGGATCGGCGAAGAGCTGACGCCCAGTCGTTCCTGCAGAAACTTCATAGTTAGTCTTTCGCCGCCAGTCAGCTTGTGATGTAAAATATCCGAGCGGATCAGCATGTAGATCTGCTCAGCAATCGTTTTGATCTCGCCATTCATCAAGGATCCACTCATTTTCCTAGACCTCCGCATTGTGCGCTGCCGTGATCCGGCAGTACATAAATGCTGCTGCTTTCTATTCTGCATCATGTTTTTTGCATAATAATATTATTATAACATATACAAGAGAAAAAGCAAGAAACATTTGCGTATGCCTGTATTTATTATTGCGGCGCAGGAAATGAGCGTTTTCTGGATGGAGTTTCAAAACGGTTTGTCCCGCTAAATCGATAGTAAACTTCCACGATTAGACTTTATTTTTTTGTAAAATACAACAAAAACAATGTTTTTTGCCAGAATATATATAAAACATATTGCATAATCGAAAAAACTGTGCTATATTGATAACGCTGTTTGACTTGTGTAATTAAATCCATGAACCTTACGCGAGATGTCCGTCAGAACATCGACCGGAGAATGAAGCGAATTTCCGTGTATAGCCAAAAGCAGTTCGGCTATCACGCGTGCAAGCTCTTGTGGGTCGGCTTCCAAAGCTGCCCCATGCAACGAAATCGTTTTATTAGATCTCCGAATGCAAACGACACTGCGCGCAGCAGCGTCACAATACAGTATAGGAGGAGCCCATTCATGGAAAACAAGCAAGCCACCGCAAAAAAAATCGGCCTGATCGGCTGTATTGCCACGGGCATCGGTTGTATTATTGGCTCGGGAATTTTTGGTTCCCTGCCCACCGTTATTAATGACATTGGCCTTGGCGTCATTCTGGCTTTGGTTGGCGCTGTTATCTATACACTGGCCAAGATGATTCCCAATGTATACGTATCCTCTGTTATCCCGACCTCCGGCAGCTTCTTTGTGGCCCCCACAAAGCTGGCACATCCCGCATTAGGCATGTTCATGGCGGCGCAGAATCTGCTGCAGCCAGTTCTGGTATCCGTTTTTGCTGTGCTCTTTGCGGACTACTTCGTTGTTTTGTTCCCCGCGCTTGCTGGACAGGAGACGCTTGTCAGTATTGCGATCCTTATTGTATATGCTATCCTCGCCTATCTTGGCAACCACACTTTCGCCTCCATTAACAGTATTATGGTGGGTGTCCTTCTGGTGGCCATGGCTGTGTATATTTTTGTCGGACTGCCCAACATTGTGGCGGAAAGTCTGAAATTGACAGATATGTTCGGCGCAGGGCTCAAGGTCACAACGCTTGGAAGCGCCATCGCTGTGCTGTCTTCTTCTCTGTCTGGCGGCGCGTCTGTTGCGCAGATCGCTGATGATGTGAAGAATCCCCGCCGGAATATTCCGCTGGCACTGATTTTGGCTCCCACGCTGGTTGCGCTGATTTATATCCTGATGGCGATCGTCACCATCGGTGTCGTTCCCAATGCGCAAATTGCTACGCTGGCCGATGTGGGTGAAAAATTTTTAGGCAAAGGACTTCTGGTGTTCTTCGTTGTCGGTGGCCCCCTGTTCGGCGTTCTAACCTCTATGGTTCCCGTTATTATGCTTTGCTGCGCGCAGATCCAGGCTGCCAGCGATTGTGAACTGTTTCCCGCGTTTGTGGGAAAAAAGAACAAGTATGGTATCGCACCTGTTGGATTGGCCTTTGTTATGTTGTTTGCTATTGTGCTGTGCGCCACTGGCTCCACATTTGGTGTGCTGATGACGATATTCTCTTTCGTAAACTGCGTGGGTGACATTGTGCTGTGTATTCTGCCTTTCTTCCTAAAGAAGCGTTATCCCCATGCGTGCAACCATCCCGGCTTTAAAATGCCGATGTGGCTGGTATGGGTACTGTCCGTCTTCGCTGCTGGTGTGGCCGCATATCTGTCTTATGCCGCATTGGCAACGCTGGATGCCACCGTGTGGATTCTAATTGGTGTCTTTGCTGTTGTATTTGTGATCTACACCTATCTGAGACTCCGCTATTTAAAGAAGCGTGGCCGTGACCTCATCGCCGATCTGAAGGCGCCTTATGAACCTTGGGAGCAGCGCGAAGCCGAGTGCAAGGCTATGGATGAGGCTGAAAAGCAGTAAACGCAGAATTCCGGAATTGTTCTTTCCCGTTCTACCCACACTCTCTTCTCTCAGCAAAAGTATGTCAATACAATGGACGCAAAAGAGCTTTGGACTTATTTCACCAAAACAGAAAACTACCGTCTGAAGGAAGGCAAGGCTTTAGAAGGGTTTATGCCGTCTTGGATTGGAGAATTTTACGCCTACTACCAGTGGTACTATAATCTGCCAAGTGCAGAGCTTGTCAAGAAAATCCCTGTTTCTTTTTTGAAAAAGGCGTATGCCGGACTTCATGACTTAGAGCTTGATTTGGCCGTGAAAAGTGAGTGAAGTGTGATGGCGGTCATTTGCTTTCACAATCCGAATGAGGAAAACGGATATTTGAGCAACTGGTATCCTTCGCCGTTCACGCTGGCAGGTGTCACCTTTTCCTCGCTGGAGCAATATATGATGTACCGTAAGGCGGTCTGTTTTGGCGATGATAAAGTTGCCACACAGATTTTCGCCACGGAAGATGTTGCCGAAATCAAGGCTCTCGGACGGCTTGTGTCAGGCTATGATGAAAGTCTATGGAACGGTGTCCGGCAGATCGTTGTCTACGAGGGACTTTTGGCAAAGTTCTCTCAGAACCCCGAGCTAAAAGCGCAACTGAAAGATACGGGAAAGGCAGTTCTTGCCGAGTGTGCTGTGAAAGACCGGATATGGGGCATTGGTCTGTCCATGCACGACTCTGACAGACTTGATCGGGCAAAATGGCAGGGGCAAAACCTGCTGGGCTATGCTCTGATGATGGTGAGGGAAAGGCTGCAAACGATATAATAAACTGGACTCCACATTTCTGCGGAGTCCAGTTTTCTTAACTTAATGACACTGGGGTTTGACGACAGGGAGCTTTTCTGCTAGGCGATATTTTTCTTTCGTCGGCACTGGGTGCAATGCCCGCAGGATACTTCCACCCGTTCGCCGTAGTACTTGGCAATGGAATCCCACAAGCAGTTGGATGATTGTATCGCCTTGACCAGCGCGGTTATCCCATGCTTTTTGATAGGGGACACGTCCTCTCCGGCGTTACCTTTGAGAATACGCAACGCACGTTTTTCGTCACCCGGCGCATAGAGCAGGATGCAGTGGGTCTTCTTTCCATTGCGCCCACCGCGGCCGATCTGCTGGGTGTAGTCGCTCAGTCCCAGAGGCAATCCTGCGTGAATGACCAGACGGATGTTGGGAATATCGACTCCCAAGCCGAAGGCAGATGTTGCTACCATAACATTATATTTTCCTGCGGCATAGTCGTTGGCACAGGCTTTCTTTTCCTTCTTCGACATCTCGGCATAGTACCCACAAGCCTTCCATCTGTGGCTTTTCAGGTATTTCGTCAGGTGTTGTACGTCCAAGACTGTGGGGCAAAATACCAACGCCAACCCTTTGTGGTTCCAGTCTTCCAGTTCACTCAGTACCGCAGCGGGCATCTGATTGCGACGGTCGACTTCCCGGACGGTCAGGTACAGATTATCTCGGTAGACCGAGCCGCAGTGACAGACGCAATCCCGCATGCCAAGGGCCTGTTGGATCTCCAAGCGATCCCACTCGGTGGCGGTAGCTGTACAAGCGATGATCTGAGGACGATTCGGCAAGGCTTGGATGAAGTCTCCTAGACAGGGTAATCAAAAGGCTCAAGGGTCTTGGACTCAGCCCCATCACAATACCTATCCGTCAGCATGCCGAGCCGCTTCTGTCCCTGCTCACGCTCGTAGGCTAAATTTCAAGCCCGAAAATCGGAGCTTATCCATCCACCGAGAGGTGCCTGTTTATATAATTTATAATAGAAAACAGCACTTCTTGGTTTTGCTCCGAACTTCAGAATTTCCGAATTTCGCTCTTTTCTTTCTTCATTTGCGATTGACGATTCTTCTTGAGGGCAAATGATTTGGCGAATTTTATCGTGAGTTACCCAACAATATTATAACGAGGGGTGAACTGCGCACAGGAAATCAAATCTGTTGAAGCAAAATCTATCTCACCCTAAAAGGAGGTAAATATGCCTGTTGCCTATGTCGATTACAAGACGCTGGACGACGAGTTTTATACGCTAAAGCGCGTCTGCCATTTGCTCGAATTCGACAAACTGACGCTGAAAGAAAAGTGTGAGGCGTATGCGATCCGTCCCCAGCGCAACGAGGTCGGTGAATGGGGTCTCACCCGTTATGATCTCCGCAAGCTCCATCACACGCTGTACCACGAAGACAGGAAGAATTCGAGCAACCAGAAGGACGAGGGACCCTGGGCATGATGGAGCTGCTGACCGTGGCGGAGACCGCCGCACTGCTGAAGACGACAAAACAGCAAGTCCGCAAGATGATCGCCCAACGCCTTATTCCCGCATTGAAAGTGGGGCGTGAATGGCGCATCGATCGAAATTATCTGGAGAGTTTTCTGCGAAGCGAAATGGAATAGGCCCAACGTCCTCAACACACTGTTCCCCAAAAGCATTTGCATTCGTGCCTCCTTTGTGATATAATTTGTAGCATAGTAATCAGCTCGACATATCCAGCAAAACGAGTTCTATCAATTTCCCCGTTTGTTCGCCGCCGCTCAGGCTGCCATCAAGGACGCGCAGTAATAAGAAATCCGCTTTCGTAAGGGCACGAATCGCATAACAAGAAAGCTCCCGGTTTGATGACCGGGAGCTTCTTTGCTGTATGTCCAAACAAAAAAAGTTTTAACTTTTTCCCCACTTGGGCAAAAAGTATGATATACTTGGTTTATTCTTGTGACGGAGGCATGCCATGAGCCGATATGACGCTGTTGTGAAAATGTGGCAGGACTGGAATGTCCGGTCGGCTGACGACCTTTCTCTGCGGCTGGACAATTTCCGTATTCTGTTTGCCTATAACTCCGGCAAAATTGAGAACGCCGAGATCAATTACCACGACACCCGCGAAATTTTCGAAAACGGTAAGGTCGTGGGCTATACCGGCAGCACCCGCACCCTGTTTGAGCAGCAGAATCAAAAGGTGTGCTACGACCTTTTACAAGACAAGATCGTTGCAAAAGAGCCGCTGTCCGTCGAGTTGATCTGCACCATACACCGTGCATTGACGGAGGGAACCTATGATGAACGCCGTTATATCGTGAATGGTGAGCGCCCCGGCGAATTCAAGAAGCACGACTATGTGACCGGCAAAAATGAGGTCGGTTCGCAGCCCGATGAGGTAGAGAACGACCTCGCGGAGCTGATTGAAGAAGTCAACACCATCGGAGCGAAAGCGCCCCTGAAGGCAGGGGCGTACCTCCACGCTCGGTTTGAGAATATCCATCCCTTTGCGGACGGGAACGGGCGTGTGGGGCGGACGCTGCTGAACTACTGGTTGATGATCAACGACTATCCGCCCACCATCGTCTATGAGGAGGCTTGCCGCGCCTATTATGACGCGCTGCAAGCCTACGATGAGCAGGAGGACTTGATCCCACTGGTGCAGTTCCTGGAAGCGCAGACGGTAAAGACGTGGTCGCGCAGCACGGACGGCAAGAAGCCTACATCCCATAAAAAACTGAACTCATTTCTGCTGTGATGCGGCGGATCTAAGTCAATATAAAAAGCTCCCGGTTTGATGATGACCGGGAGCTTTTCTGCTAGGCGATATTTTTCTTTCGTCGGCACTGGGTGCAATGCCCACAGGGTATTTTCATCTGTTCGCCGTAGTACTTGGCAATGGAACCCCACAGGCAGTCAGGGGATTGTATCGCCTTGACCAGTGCGGTTACACAAGCAGTTCTTGCTCCTTCGGTGCTCCTTTCTTTGGTGTATATCGAAACACGGCATCATCAACCAAGCGTTTCTCCGCCTCCTCCTTCGAGTCCGGCTTCCGTGCGGTACGGGAACTGCCGCAGGACGGAGGTACCATCCGGATGGCGGAAAAGGCTTCTGGACGGGACGCCCCCGCTGTCCTCTGCCGGTGACGGGCAGTAAACACCTGCATACAGAAGGCCCCCGGCCAATGGCCGGGGGCCTGTGCGTTATATTATACAGTGTCAGGGCAGCACGGGAAGGACGCTGCCGCCGCTGGGCAGCAGTGCGGTGTACAGTCCATCCAGATTGCCGCCGTTGAGGCGGCAGGCCAGCGCCAGTGCTTCCTCCGCCGTGGCGGCCACATGGATCTTTGTCTGCCGAAACCACGCCTCCGGCATGGAGGAGATGAGAATCACATGATGCTTTTCTGCCACCTGGGCGAAATAGAAGCCCACGAAAGCGCCAATGGTAAACTGTCGGCGCAGATCCAGCTCCCGCTGCCGCATGTCAGAAAAGTCCATGATCTGACGGCGTATCTGCTCGTCGCCGAAGCCGTCCCGGCACTCCGCCGCAAGGATGATGGTGGAGCGCTCCTCTGCCATGGCCAGCGCGCAGTGCAGGGACTTCGCCGTCTGCCGGAGGTTGATGTCCTTGGGGAAGCCGCCGCCGCTGACGAACAGCAGCGATGCCCTCTGCCGGATCGGCACCGTGTACATCCGGCGGATATAGGCCGCAGCCTGCCGGTGCGCCTGAAACACGTCGCCGGCAAAGACGCGGACAATCTCACCACGTTCGTTGGCCACGACGTTGATCGTGAAGTCGATGGGGATCAGCGCTGCGCCTGCGTCTATGTCCTCCCGAAGCGGGTTGCCCTCCATGCTGCCGCTTTTCACCAGCGGGTGAATCCCGGCGCCGAAACCCTCGTTTAGTGCCAGATTGTGGTTGCGGTTCACGGTATCGCGGGAAGCGATGCCCGGGATGATGCTCTTGGCACCGCCGCCGAAGCCCGCCAGGAAATGCAGCACCGTTCCGCCCGTCAGGATCAGCCGGTCACAGTCCAGTGCGCGGCTGTTGAGATACACCGCGTTTCCGGACGGCGTCTGCCCCACGCAGCGCAGGTGGGCCGCATCGTCGCAGTCGTGATTGATGACGCGGATGCGCCGGACAATGTCCGCACCCACGATCTTCTCGAATTCCTCCGGTGTCTGACCGCGGTGGGTTCCAACGGCCACGATGATGAGAATGTTCTCATCCGGTACGCCGCAGCGGTTGAGGCGATCCACCAGCAGTGGCATATATTCCGCTGTCCGCTGCCACAGCCGGGTCACATCGGAGACCAGAATGCAGACGCGCTCATTGGCGTGTATCCGATCCTCCAGCGGGGGACAGCCGATGGGATGCGCCATGGCGGCGTCGACCAGCCGGGCCACATCGGCTTCGGGCCGGATGTCGGCGGCTCTTGAAGTCACTACGCAGTCGATGCGCTCATCGGGAAATGGGATGCGCAGACTGGCCGCTCCGTAAGTAAGCTCCATGTTTTTCTCCTTTCTGAAAGACGTGTCAGCCGGGGTGATGCTTTGAATACTGGAACATGCAGTATGCGGCGGCAAAGATTACCGCATACCCGATCAGGCTCCAAAGGTCGGGGATCTGGCGGAAGAACAGGTATCCGAAGGCGCCGGCAAAGAACATCTGCGAGTAGTCGTAGATAGAGATCTCCCGGGCCGGTGCGATAGAGTACGCGCAGGTGATGGAAAACTGTCCGCCCGCGGCAAAGGCCGCCGTCATAAACAGCAGAAGCAGCTGCCGGGACTGCAGCGGCGTGTAGTGCAGCAGGGCCAGCGGGAGGATCATCACCGCAGAGCAGAGAGAGAACAGGAACACAATGACCATGGAATGGTTCCCGCGCAGCTTCAGCCCCCGCAGTGCAGACTGGGACAGTCCGGCGCAGACACCGCCGGCCAGCCCGATCAGCCCGGCTGTATTGATTATATCACCGCCGGGCTTCAGAATAAAGAGCGTCCCGCCGAAGGCCAGCAGCAGACAGGCGATCTGGGGCAGCTTGACCCGTTCCCTGTACAGGATGGCGGAAAAGAAGATGGCGGCGAAGGGCGAGACCTTGTTGAGCATGTTGGCGTTGGAAAACAGGGTATGGTCGATGGCGTAGAAATTGAACACCACGCCCAGCGTCCCGCCCACGGCACGCAGCGCCATCAACGGCACGGAGCCTTTTGTGAGATGGACAGGCGTCCGATCCTTGATTAGAAAGACCGAGGAGATGATAAGGGAGAAAAGGTTTCTGAAAAACGCCTTTTCGATGCTTTCCACGCCCACCACCAGCCGCGAGCAGAGGCTCATGGCCGCGAAGCAGAACGAAGCGGTTACCATCAGGAGTACGGCGGTGGTTTTGCTGCTTTTCCGGATCGTCATAGCAGACCTGCCTTTTGTCGGATGAGATGGAGAAATGCACAAGAGGAGGGATCCTTCTTGTGCATTTCTCTTGCGGGGTATCGGGGGAACGCGGGTATGAAAAAAGTTTTTTGCAGATGGCTTTCTCAGAACTCGTAGTCCACAGCGGCCCGCTCCTCGCGGATGCTGTCCACGAAATCATGCAGTTCCTTGTGGGGGGGGAACTGCGCCCACGCCTTCAGGCTGTCCAGATCGTCAAACTCCATCTCCTCCACGTAGTCCCAGTAATGGGCACCACTGAAGATGCAGGTGTGATGCGTCAGGCTCTTAAGCGCGGGGAACTGCTTGGCAACGGCGTCCAGCTTCTCCGCGGCGATGCGGATGTTCTCGTACATGTCGTTGCCGTTGGCCTCTTTTTTCATGCGCCAGAAAACGATGTGCTTTATCATGTTAAAACTCCTTTCGGACGGTCACTCCTCGTCCCAAGCCTTATCGATAAACGCGCAGCCCTTCTCGGTCAGGGCCTTCATGACCCAGGAGCGGTCAGACCTCCCCTGCAGGATCAGCTGCAGGTTGGCCTCCTCCTGTTCCTTCAGCCGGCGCGCCGCCTCTGCAATCTCCCGGGCGTGCTGCGGACGGATGGCCACAACGCCGTCCTCATCGCCGACGATGATGTCGCCGGGGTATACCACCATGCCGCCGATGCACACAGGCACGTTGATCTCGCCGGGGCCTAAGCCCTTGAAGGATGCGTTGGCCATCACGCCTCTGGCGAAGATGGTGAAATCGTCAAACGCAGCCAGCGCAGCGGAGTCGCGGATGGAGCCGTCCACCAGAAAGCCGCGGACGCCCTTCTGCCGCGCTATCTGCATCATGTTCTCGCCGCAGATAGCACGCTCGGTGCAGCCGCCGCCGTCCACCACGATCACATCGCCGGCCTGCGCCATGCTGATGGCCTGATGGAACATAAGGTTGTCGCCGATGGGTGCCTTCACTGTGATGGCAGTGCCCAGCAGCTTTACGCTGTTCAGGGGCTTGATGGCAGAGTGAGCGCCGGCGATCTTGTTCATGCTGTCGTCGATGTTGCACACCGGCAGGTCGCGAAATGCCTCCACCAGAGCGGGATCGGCCCGCTTCACCTTTGTAAAAACTCTAAAACCGACAGGTCCGGACATATTCTTTCCTCCTGGATCCAAGCTGATTTACTTCTTGCCCTGGGCGGCCAGAACGGCGTCCAGCGCGTCGTTGAGGGTCTCGGCCTTCTTACCGCCGAACTTCTCCTTCAGGCCCAGATCGGCCAGCCAGTACAGCTTCTTGGTGGCGGCCTCGGCCATGGTGTTCTCCAGACCGGCCTCCTTCTCCATCTCGGCGATCTCGCAGATCTCGTCGCCGCGGCGCTTGGAGTGAATCATGTTGGTGCGGACCATCATCGCCAGCGTCTCATCCGTCGGCTCATCGGTCAGGAACTCCACGATGGACTTGAAGATGTCCTCCTCCACACCGTAGTATCTGGCGCAGGCCAGGCTCTCCACCAGCGTAGCCTCCAGAGACTTGGTGAAGATGCTGCGGATGACCTTGAACGCGGAGGCCTGTCCGATGGAGTCGCCCATGTAGCGGATCTTCATGCCGTAGGCGTTCAGCTCGTTGGCGGTCTGCTCACCGGCAGGGCCGCAGCTGCAGCAGGGCGTTGCCACGCCGAACATGCTTGGGGAGCACAGGGTGCAGCAGTCCACGAAGGTGCAGTTGTCGCCCAGGAAGGCTTCGACCTTGCGAACCAGATCGGGCACGGTGGAGTTCCACTCGCAGTAGCGCTGCTCCTTCTTCAGGAACGGCTTGTACATGGCGGCGGTCTCCATCGCCTGAGAGCAGGAGGTGACGGCGATGATGATGTCAGAGCCTTCGATCAGCTCCTTGGGGGAGTCCACCAGCTGCACGCCGGCGTCCAGACACTTCTGATAGTTGACAAAGTTTTCCTTGCCCTCGGTGTCGAACTTGATATCGTAGCCCTTGACGGTGGCGCCGTTGCGCGCCAGACCGCTGGAATAGGTGGAACCGACTTCGCCCAGACCGATAAATGCGATGACCATAATCAATAGCTTCCTTTCTTAAAGCAGGATGGTGAATACCATGTGAATGTTGAGGAGGTGTGCGCCTTGCGTCTTGCTGCGTGAGATGCACAATTGGGAAGAGAACGATCAAACAAGCTGGAAGGGAGCTTATCAGGCGCTCTTTTTGCGCAGAAGCTTGTGCCTGGTGCCCTTGTGCAGCAGCAGGAAGGCCACGATCAGCCCCAGGCCAATCAGGTCAGTGACCAGACCGGCGGCGATGCAGCAGAACGCCGCGCCCAGCGCTAGGATACGGCAGGGGATGTTGATCTTCTCCACCAGCCAGCCCTCCAGACCTACGGCCAGGAAGAAGCAGCCGATGAGGGAGGTAATGCTGGCCTCGATGATCTCCAGCGGCGTGCCGATCATCAGCAGTGCCGGGCCGTACACGAAGAAGAACGGGATGATAAAGGCGATGATGCCCAGCCGCATGGCCGTAAAGCCCACCTTGTTGGGGTTGGCGTCGGCGATGTTGCCCGCCGCGTAGGCGGCCAAAGCCACAGGCGGCGTGATCTGAGAGAGAATGGAGTAGTACAGCAGGAACATGTGCGCGGCAAAGAGGGGAATGCCCAGCTGCACCAGACTGGAGGCCAGCAGGGAGGCGCTGATGATGTAAGCCGCCACCGTGGGCAGGCCCATACCCAGAATCGTAGCTGCCAGACCGCTCATTAGAAGAGTCAGGAATAGGTTATTGTGGGCCAGTGTCAGCACCGCGAAGGCGAACTTGGCGCCCACGCCGGTCAACATGATGCAGCCGATGGCCACGCCGGCGGAAGCGACGGCGCAGATTACCGAGACGGAGCGAATCACGCCGGTCTCAAAGCCGTCCAGAATAGTCTTGAAGCTCATCCGCGTTTCTTTCTTCAGAGCGCAGGCGATGATGGTAGCCAGAATGGCCAGCGTTGCGGAGCGTGCCACCGTGAACTGGAAGAACGCCAGACATACGATGAGGATAATCAGTGGAACCAGCAGGTTCCAGCCCTGCTTCAGGATCTTTTTCACGGCGTCCATGTGGCTGGTATCCACACCCAGCAGGCCGCTCTTGGCCGCCTCAAAGTCCACCATCAGCAGGATGCTCAGGTAGTACAGAATGGCGGGGAGCAGGGCGCCCAGGGCAATCTGACTGTACTTGTAGCCGATCAGCTCGGCCATGATGAACGCGCCGGAGCCCATGACGGGGGGCATGATCTGGCCGCCGGTGGAGGCTACGGCTTCCACCGCGCCGGCGAAGTGGGGCTTATAGCCGGTCTTCTTCATCAGAGGGATGGTGAAGACGCCGGTGCCCATGACGTTGGCCACGGCGCTGCCGGAGATGCTGCCGAACAGGCCGCTGGAGATGACCGCCACCTTGGCAGGGCCGCCACGGGCATGGCCGGCCAGCTTCATGGCCAGCTTCATGAAGAACTCACCTGTGCCGCTGTACCCAAGAAAGGCGCCGAATATGATCAGCAGGAACACATACTGGGCAGAGGACGCAGTGGGAGAGCCGTAGATACCCTCCACGCTGAAGATAAAGCTGATAACACGGCGGAAGGAGTAGCCCTTGCTGGCGATCATGCCAGGCAGATAGTTGCCCCACATGGCGTAGGCAAAGAAGACCAGCGCGATGATGGGCAGACCCAGACCGATGGTGCGGCGCGCCGCCTCCAGGGAGAGGATCATGGCGATGGTGCCGAAGACCAGGTCCAGCGTGTTGGCGTTAGCCTTGGACACACGGTACATCAAAGCGTTGGGGTCGCGCAAGATATAGAGCACCACGGCAATGGTGGCAATGGCCAGAATGGCATCGATCGCGCCGAAGGTCTTGCGGAGGGCCTTTTTGTTGCCCTTATAGCTGGGATAGTAGACGAATGCGTAGGTCAGGCCCATGCCCCAGTGGATGGAGTACAGTACCAGCGGGATGGGCAGCTGGAAGATCAGTGCGTAGATATGGTAAAAGGCCAGGGCGATGGCGGTGTATCTCAGAACACCCTTGAAGATCTTGTTCTGGAACGTGCGCAGATTGCCGCCGTCTTCGTCCTTGTCGTTGCTGGTGTTTTTGGCAGATTCCTCGTATTGGTTAATAAGCTCGGACAGTTCCTCGCCGTCCACGCCGGTCACGACCTGATCCTCAACGGGATCGGCGTGAGAGGTTTTCGTCTGATTCATAGTTCACCTTCTCGTTCTCACTGAATTGCCGTTGACCCGTCTCTTAACGGATCGCAAACAGGCGGTTTTCTGCGAATAGCGGGAAGCAGATGCTTCCCGCTATTCGGTAAGTCTGATTACTTAGCCTCGGGGGGGATCAGCTCAGCGGGGACATCGATGCCCATTTCCTGATAGTAGCGATAGGCGCCGTTGTGCAGGGGAACAGGCTGCTCGCCGATGTTCTCCAGCGTGGTGGTGTAGCCGCCGGAATGGGTGGCCTGCAGCTCGGCGATGTTCTCGAACACCGTCTTGGTAATCATGTAGGCCAGCTCGTCGTCCATCTCGGCGCTGGCGTACATGGCCTGCCACGCACCGATGGTATCGTAGTCCTCGGTCAAGGAACTGTAGGTGTCAGCGGACAGGGTCACATGCTTGTAGTAGGGATAGGCGGTGGTCAGCTTGTCCATCTGCTCGTCGGTGAAGCGCACCCACTTGACGGACTTGGTGGCCTCCAGCTCGGTCAGAGCGCTGGCGGGGTGGATGGAGCCGCCGGTCACGGCGTCGACCAGACCGTCGCCCATAGCGGTGAAGCAGTCGCCCCAGCCGGAGTTGGTGACCTTGATGTCATCGAGGATGCCCAGGCAGGAGAACACCGCGCGGCTGGAAATATCGGTGGAGCCGGTATAGGGGCCGAAGGCGACGTTCTTGCCGGCGAACTGCTCACAGTTGGTGAGGCTGCCGTCCAGCGTGGTCATGATGAAGTAGGTGGGCAGGGATGCGAACAGGCAGCGGATCTCGGGGAATGCGCTCTCGCCTTCGCCCAGATCAATGCCCATCATGGCGTTGTAGGCGATGGAGGACTCAATGGAGGCGATCTCCAGATCGCCGTTCTGCAGCAGGCTCAGGTTCTCGCCAGAACCCTTGGTGGCCTCCAGAATGACCTCAACGCCGTCCAGATGGGTGTTGATAATGCTGGAGATACCGCCAACATACACATACTGGCCGCCGCCGGAGGTACCGGAACCGGCAGAGATCTTTACATTGTTGAACGTGGTGGTGCCGTCGCCATTATCATTGGCGGGCTCTTTTCCGGCATCCTGACTGCCGCAGGCAGCCATGGATATGACCATCAAAAGAGCAAGAAGCAGGGAAGTGATTTTCTTCATCATCATCATATTCTCCTTTTTTCGATTCCAACATAACATTTTATCTCAACAGTGCGCCCCGCGCACCGGGGGAACGGGGGACAGAGGGCTTACATGCCCTCCTTGGGGAACTCGTCGCGGTAGTCGCAGGCGCCCTTGAAGGGGAATTTGCGCTCAAAGAACTTATAGGGACGCTGGGCCAGCTTGTCCATGTCGATGTCGATGCCCAGACCCGGCTTGGTGGGCAGCGCCACATAGCCGTTCTTAATCTCGAAAGGCTCGACCATGATCTCGCGGGAGGCCTCGTCCACCGTCAGGAACATCTCGCCGATGAGGAAGTTGGGGATGGAGGCGGAGAGATGGATCATCGCCGCCAGACCCACGGCGTTGCTGTTGAAATTGTGGGGACTCATCAGCACGCTGTAAGGCTCCGCCATGGCGGAGATCTCGCTCATCACCTTGATGCCGCTGACGCAGATGTCTGGGTTGATGATCTCGGCCGCGTGCTTTTCAAACACGGGGATAAATGCTTCCTTGTTGTACAGCGTTTCGCCGGTGACGACAGGGGCCTTGATGCCGGCGTGAGCCTGGGCGATCAGGTCGATGTTGTCCGCCAGACACGGCTCCTCGATCCAGAAGGGGTTGAACTCCTGAATACGCTCAGAGAAGTGGATGGCGTGGTAGGGAGACAGACGGCGGTGGACCTCCACCAGCAGATCCACGTCGGGCCCCACGGCCTCACGCACGGCCTTCACGCACTCCACGGCGTAGTCCTCCTGCGCGGGGGTGATGTAGTTGCGCCAGTAGCCCTGGAAGGGATCCCACTTCATGGCCGTGAAGCCCTTGCCCTTCACGGCCAGCGCCCGTTCCACCGTCTCGTCGATGCTCTTGGCGCCGCCCCACCAGCCGTTGGCGTACAGGCGGATCTTCTCGCGGCACGGGCCGCCTAGCAGGTTGTACACCGGCTGGCCGCAGACCTTTCCGGCGATGTCCCACATGGCGATCTCGATGGCGCTCCAGGCGGCGTAGAAGTCGCAGCTGCTGCGGCGGATGGAGAAGTCGTCGAACATGGCTGTGCCGGAGTGCTTGATCTCAAAGGGGCTGCGGCCGATCATGTAGGCCTCCATGGCCTCGATGTACAGCTGCACCGCCTTTTCCTTGCCCTGTACCACATAGGCCTCGCCCCAGCCGTACACGCCCTCATCGGTGTCCACGCGGCAGAGCATCAGGTTCTTGGGACCGGCAAAAAAGGGATAGGGAGTAACTTTCGTGATTTTCATTACTTTTCCTCCTGATTTGTGGCTTGCGATCAGTGCTGATCGGGTTCCTCGCTGAGGTTGAGCTTTTCATAGTTGGCGCGGAACATCTCGAAGGTAGTGGTCTCGCCGTTGAGGATGCGCTGCAGCAGACCCTCCTCGTTGTGTTCGCGCTGCTCCGCGACCTCCAGCACCTGCAGGGCAATCTCCCGGGGCACCACGACCACGCTGTCGTTGTCGCCGAACACCAGGTCACCGGGCTTGACGTACACGCCGCCGATGACGATGGGGTGGTTGATCCTGCCGGGACAGAGCTTCGTGGTGGCCTTGATGCACACGTTCCGCGCGAACACGGGGAACTCCAGCTCCTTAATGAGCATGGTGTCGCGAACCGCACCCTCCATCACCAGGCCGGCTGCGCCTCTGGACTTCAGGGAAGCTGCCATCATGCCGCCGAACATGCCGCCCGCCTCGTCGAAGTCGCCGTTGGTCACCATGACCACGTCGCCGGGGCCTGCCATGGAGATGGCCTTGTGGAGCATCACGTTGTCGCCGATGCCGCACTGAACGGTCAGTGCCGTGCCGCACATGCGCAGCCCGGGCCAGATCGCGTGGATGCGGGAGCACAGCGCGCCGTCCTTGTTGGGCATGGACTCGTTAATGGACGCGCTCTCCTCCAGCGCGGCGTAGCGCTTTACAATCTCGTCGGGGACTTTTTCATAGGTTTTGATCACATCAAACATTTTGTTGCCTCTTTCTGTTTGTCGGTTGTTTCATCTGTCGGGGGGCTTCGGCCTGTCGGTACCTGTCTTGATGGCTGTCAAAACAAATACCGGTTAACGAAACCGGTTAATATAGCTTCTATCTGTAGTGTAACATCGAACACAGCGCGTGTCAAATACTTTTCAGCCGTAATAACAGATAAAAATATCAGGCGAGCTTTGTGCAGTATCCATAAATGCCGATAAAAAGCGAGTTGTGAATTTGTAGCGGTTGCGCGACCGGAAGCAGTCTGCCACAACGGCGCACGCCTTCGGGGAGAGTGGAGCTGCGCCTAATTTACTACTTACATAGTAGGCTGGTTGTTTATATCGCAGCGCACCACGTTTGTCAACAGGAAAATTTCACACCGTGCGCGCTGTCTGACGCCAGGGACAGAAAAAGCAGGGGAGGCAAGACTGCCTCCCCTGCTGCTTTATGTGGTTTGCTTCTGCGGCTTATTTCTTCCGTCGCCAGAAGGCAAAGCGCTGCGGTCCACTGCCGTCGCTTTCCCGGATGAAGCGGTCGGCGGGTATGTGCGCCAGACAGCGCATGAAGTACGCCTCGTCCGGCAGCGCGCGCTTCGGGATGATAAACGTCTGCTGCGCATTGACATAGAGCAGTACTACCCGCTTCAGTTCCACCGCGCCGGCCAGCTCGGAGAGCTTCCCCTTGAAATGGAAATTCCGGTCGGCGATGTCCACGAACAGCCAGTTGTCCTGTATTTTCACGTCGATCCCCACGCCCAGCAGGGAGTCGGCGCTGTGGCTGTGCTTCATGATGGCCCGCTCTGCATTTCCCAGCAGGATCAGAACCCAGATGCCGCAGGCCAGCACCACATAGGAGATGGCGGGGATGTCGGGCCACAGCCCGCAGGTCACGCCAAAGAAGTAGAGCAGTGCCAGCGGCAGCAGGACCAGCATGATCCGCCCGAAGGCTGCATTGCGCATCAGAACGCCATAATACATGGCGGCGCGCAGGTCTTTTGTATCGGTACTGTAATGAAATTGCATGAAAACAGCCTCTTTTCCGGCATACGGGTGCCTATTTTTCCATCTCGCTCAGACGGATCCGGCAGCTCAGACGGCTGGATTCGCCGATGGGGATCTCGTCGCTGGTTTTGCTGATCTTGATTCGGTACAGCAGCCGCTCCACGGCTAGCTGCCCCATACGCTCCAGCGGCTGCTCGATGGTGCAGATGGGCGGCACGAACATATCGCTGATGTTTTCATCGCTGTAGCCCGCGATGGTGAACTGCGGGGAACGCTTCATACCGGCGCGGTAAAAACTGCACGCCGCATGGAGCATAATGGAGATCTCCGACACGAAGATGGCGGTGGGGACCTCCCGGCTCTCTGCGTAGTACTGCTCCATGACCCGGGACACCTCCTCGAAGCCTACGCGGCGCTGCTTGCAGTCGGAGGAGAGCTGCACCTGCACACAATGGCTGTCGTCCCCGAAGAAGTCCCGGCAGGCGGCACTGGCGGCTGCCACGCGGATAGCCAGCGTGTTGTACGGGTTGATGTGGGGGCGCTGCAGGATCACGATGCGCTGATAGCCCTGCTTCAGCAGGTAATTCACCACATGGCGCGTGCTTTCCGCGTGGTTGACCACCACGGAGTCCATATCCACATGCTCGGAAACGCGGTCCGCCAGCACCACGGGGAGCCGCTCTCGATCCAGTCCCTGGTAAAAGTCGCTGTTGTAGCCGCTGATGACCAGAAGGCCCTCTACCCGCTGATCCAGCAGATCCAGCGTCATCAGCCGCTCCTTCTCGGGGTCGTTCTCACTGTTGACCACCACCACTTTTTTGCCATATTTGGTGCAGGTATCGCAGATACTGCCCAGAAGGTGGGGCGTCTGGCTGGACATGATGTCCGACATGACCACCCCGATCAGGTCGCTGCAGTCTGTTTTCAGGCTGTTGGCTAGGCGGTTGGGCCGGAACCCGGTGTCGGAGATCTCCTTGGAGATGCGGTCGCGGGTCTGCTGCGACATAAATTCGTATTTCCCGTTCAGATAGCGGGAGACGGTGGTCTTTGAAACCCCCGTGCGTTTGGCGATATCGCTGATGGTAATGGATTTGCGTCCCATACCGCGTCCTCCTCTCGGCGTATATTCCGTGAAAACAGACAGCTCCGCCGTTTTGGCCCGCCGGATGCAGCTGTGTGCCGCCGCTTTGCCTGATTCTCGGATAGGAAACGAAATTAGTTTCGTTAATTATAGCAATCGTTGGCGATCATGTCAATATTTCCCTGCTTTAGCAAAAAATTTCAACATAACAATTCTATTTATACAGAAAACGACCCTTCTACTCCCGGCGGCGCAAGGCGGCCTCCTGACGCAGGAAACACCGCATTTTCCGGGCTGAGAGGGGCATTTCTCATCAAATGATCGTCATAACACACAAAAAACGCGAAAAATTTTTGGCATAGTTGGCGGATGTGTAGCGGTTGACATTCTCTTCGCCATTTGTTAGCATACAGGAGACAGACATGTTAACCGGTTTCGATAATTGGAACGGAGAAAGCTGCGCTGCGCTCCGGTTGACAAGCGGGGACGGGTGTGTGCTATAACTGTATGCACTGCGCCTGCACGGCTGTACGACATCTGAAAGTGCTTTAGGAGGAGTATGTATGTTGAACGAGAATTGCGGCATCGGCACCAAAGCCATCCACGCTGGCAACGTGAAGGACGCGCAGTATGGCGCGCTGGCGACCCCCATTTATCAGAGCTCCACGTTTGTTTTTGACAGCTGCGAGCAGGGTGGCCGTCGATTTGCCGGACAGGAGAGCGGCTATATCTACACCCGTCTGGGCAACCCCACCACCTCCGTGCTGGAGGCTAAGATCGCCGCGCTGGAGGGCGGTGAGGATGCCGTGGCCTGCGCATCCGGCATGGGCGCCATTTCCGCCTGCCTGTGGAGCATTGCCGGCGCCGGCAAGCACATCATTGCCGACGGCACGCTGTACGGCTGCACCTTCGCTCTGCTGAACCACGGTATGACCCGCTACGGCGTGGAGGTGGACTTCATCGACACCTCCGATCTGGAGGCGCTGAAGGCGCACCTCAAGCCCAACACCTGCGCCGTGTATCTGGAGACACCTGCCAATCCTAACCTGAAGATCACCGACATCGCTGCCGTGGCGGAGCTTGCCCACGCCTATAACAAGAACATCATGGTGGTCTGCGACAATACCTTTGCCTCCCCTGCTCTGCAGAACCCGCTGGCGCTGGGCGCTGACGTGGTGGTTCATTCCGCCACCAAGTATCTCAACGGCCACGGCGATGTTATCGCGGGCTTTGTGGTGGGTAAAAAGTCCTTTATTTCCGAGGTGCGGATGTTCGGACTGAAGGACATGACCGGCGCGGTCATGGATCCCTTCTGCGCCTTCCTGATCCTGCGGGGCCTGAAGACTCTGGAGATCCGCATGGCCCGTCACTGCGAGAACGCCAGCCAGGTGGCGGCGTTCTTGGACGCCCATCCCGCGGTGGAGAAGGTCTACTATCCGGGGCTGGAGAGCCACGAGCGCCACGAGGTGGCGGCCCGCCAGATGGCGGACTTCGGCGGCATGCTGTCCTTCGAGGTCAAGGGCGGTCGCCCCGCTGGCGTCAAGCTGGTGAACTCCCTGCATCTGGTGACGGTGGCCGTTTCTCTGGGCGACGCGGAGACCTTGATCGAGCATCCCGCGTCCATGACCCATTCCACTTATACGGAGGAGGAGCTGGCCTCTTCCGGCATCGCGGCAGGCCTGATCCGTCTGAGCGTCGGGCTGGAGAATGTGGAAGACATCATCGCAGACCTGAAGCAGGCACTGGATCAGCTTTGATCGCATGACAAGACTGAGGCCCCCGCCGAGATGCGGGGGCCTGTTTTGCGTAAGGTAACCGTCAAACCACCCCGCGCATGGACAGGCATGAGACAATAGTATCAGGATCATAGTCGGTGTAGCCGGTATAGCCCTCCCGCGTTTCCTCCGCGGCGGCGTTCAGGGACAGGTTATAGTCCAGCGTCTCCTCGTCTCTGTCCACGTCGGAATGGTGCTCCACGCTGATGTAAAAGTCGTTGGCCTTTACCACCGCGATGGCTTCTTTGTCGCCGGAGAAGGTTTTTTTCACCACCAGACGACCTTCTTTGGCCACCAGTACGCCATCGATGTGGAAGCCGTCGATGTGTTCATACTTCAGCACGTACCAGCGGATGGTAAAGTGCTCGCTGGTCAGGTACTGCCTGTCGACGGTCACGCCGTCGATCGTGATGGTGTAGCTTCCATTACGAATATTTTCAAAAATAGCCTCGTCCGAGGGAAAGGTCTCCAGTGTCAGGCCCTGATAGGGCGTTGTGGTCAGCTTGCGCAGCTCGCCGTCCACCTCGTAGGCGGTGCTGCTCTCCTTCGGTGGTGCAATAACCATCGCGTCGTCATGCCCGCTGCCCAAACTCTCCGCGCCCCGTACACGGGTATATGCCAGCGAGGAGGTAAAGTTGCTCTGAGGCTGCGAGGCAAAACCGTTGGACATGTTGTCTGCAATCTCACAGTTCAGGCTAACGAAGAAGTTCACCGTCTCGATACGACCGGTTCCGTCGGCAAAGGGCGTCCACACCGCGTTCAGCGTGATCTCGTGGGTAATGGGATCCATGTACAGGCCAAGGGTATCCAGATCGATCGCCCGGCCGGGCCGCAATACCATATCCGAGCCGCTGACCCGCCAGCCGGTAAAGCGGTAGATGAAGCGGCGGTTGTGGGCGTTGCCCGTCACCAGCTTGATGGCGGCGCGGTCATTGTCCGGCGAGAGAACGGTGTAGGACTGCTGCTGTGGCGTACAGCGGTCGGAATAGGTCAGGCCGCCCCGCACCATGCCGTCCACGATCACGCTCTGGGTGCCCACCACCAGTTCATTGCTCAGATCCACCAGCGCGCCGGACAGTCCCGCCTCGTAGACGATGACCTTCTGGTCGCTGTGCGCGGAGAAGCGGTAGGGGTGGCTGGCGGCAGGCACGGTATAGGTCAGGGTCTGGCTCTCCGCGTCCTCCACGCCGGTCAGATCCAGCGTCTCCCCCGTCAGGGGATCGGCCACCGCCCAGTGTACCCCCTCGGCAAGCGGCAGAACGATGGTAAAGGGTTGGCCATTGGGGACATAGCGTGTCTCCGGCAGGTAGGCGGCGGAAAACGCGCCGCTGTGATCCTTTACCTCCACGGTATAGAGGGTGCTGTCTGCCAGCAGCTGGGGATCGGTATATTTCTTAAACTCTGTAAAGTAGGAGGCGCTTCCCTCCGTGTTTTCCGGTGTGTAATACACCGAATTGGAGGCGCGTCCGATGGTGCCCAACGGGATCCAATAGCCGTCATCGGCGTCGATCCGGGGCGTCACGTCCGCCCAGACCCGCTGTTCCCGCTCTGCGCTGTCCAGATGAGGGAAGAACCGCTGGCCCTGATAGCTGCCGGCGTCAAAGCCGTAGGGGCCGTAGACCTCCTCCAGCTCCTCCAGCGTCAGATAGTAGCGGCCGCCGTTCCAGCCGTCGAACACCGTGGTGGTTCTGGACACGCTCTTTTGGGCCACCACTGTCCAGGTACCGTCAATGGCGGCATAGAACAGCACTGTGGTGGCATCGGCCGCACGGGCTGCGTCCTGGACGTACAGCTCCAGCTCCGCCGTCACCGCCGCCGAAATGTCGTAAGGTACCTTCTCCCACGCTTCGTCCAGCGTGTACCAGTCATAGTCTGCGGCCCAATCCGCCGCGTCCCCGGCGTCCGGCTCCGCTGCCGCCAGCAGCACACCGCCGTCCACACCACCGGATCCAGCACAGAAGCAAACAGGCTGAAAAAAACGCCGGCCAGGGCAAATAAAGTAAGACCCAGCTTACCCAGACGTCCCGCTGTTACGCGGCGTCTCATTTGCCCCTGTCCGGCGTGTCCCGTTATTCGCTTGTCCGCATGTTTCCGGTCTATTGCCAACCTCTTTGCATTTCTGCGATTCCAAGATCCTCTATCTTCTTGGAAGTTTTTCCAGCCAATTTTGGCGAAATAATAATAATTAATGTTGCATCTATACTGCAACATCAGATTCTTTGTAATAGGTTGTTATAGCATATAATTTTCATATGTCAATTGGCAATAACTGCCAAGAAAGCCACTTCCGATTTTACTTAAATTTTACATGTTCTTGTCGCGATTCTACATTTTTTAACAGAATCTTTATATATAATGTCCGGCTCAAACCGTCATAGCTGCCGCGTCCCGCATGGCGGCAAGCGTTTTGCTATGCCGAATGATTACGATGGTTAAACGCATCTTTTCATGTCCTGTATTGCGCACGGTGTATAAATCGGCTATAATCGCAGTAACAACGATCCTGCACGGTAAAGGGAGGGCGATACGTTGTCTGAGATCAAACTGGATATGCGCTTGAAGCAGGCGCTGCGTATCTCGCCTCAGCTCCTGCAATCCACACAGATCCTGCAAATGAACGCGCAGGATCTGCGGGAATATGTGGACAAGGCTCTGGAGCAGAACCCTGTGCTGGACAAAGCGCCGGAGTACGAAGCACAGCGGGAATTTCAGGAGCTATGCCGTCAGGCCGGGTGGATCAGCGGGCAAGGCGTGCGCACCGGGTCATCATCCGGGGAAGAGCCTTACCGTCCGGAGGCCGGGGCTTGGGATGCCGCCATGACTTCGCTGCCGGCGTTTCTTTCCGACCAATTGGGCCGAAAAGCGCTGAGCAAGCCGCTGCGCGAGCTGTGCCGGTATCTGGTGCAAGTACTGGATGAGGACGGCTTTCTGGAGCAGGAGGACATTGACGCGGTGTGTGCACTGGGCGTTCCCCAGGAGCTGGTGCAGCAGGCGGTGGCCACCCTACAGGAGCTGGAGCCTGCGGGAGTAGCGGCGCGGGATCTGCCGGAGTGCCTGCTGCTGCAATTGCGGCGCATGCCGGAGGACACGACGCTGGCACAGCGCATCGCGGCAAGCTATCTGCCGCTTCTGGGGAAGAAGCAGTGGCACGCTTTGGCGGAAAAGCTGGGCGTCTCTGAGCAGGAGGTGCAGCAGGCGGCGGCGCTGATCAGCGGGCTGTCGCCGCATCCGGGCCGCACGGAAGCGACAGAGATCTTTTCGCCGGAATATATCACGCCGGATGTTTTCATCGTAGAACGCGGTGACGCTCTGGAGGTGGTGCTGAATGATTTTTATGTGCCGCAGCTCCGGATCAACGGCTACTATGATGCCCTTCTGACAGAGACGGAGGATCCGGAGACGAAGGACTTTCTGCGGCAAAAGCTGCAGCAGGCGCAGTGGATGATGGCCCACATGGAGCGGCGGCGCAAAACGCTGGAGCGCTGCGCGCAGCTGATTTTGACCACGCATCTGCCGTTCTTTCAGGGAACGACGCCCTGTCTTGCGCCGCTTATGCAGAAGGACGCGGCAGAGTTGATGGGCGTACATGCCTCTACTCTGGGGCGCTGTATTCGCGGGAAGTATCTGCAATGCCGTCAGGGCACCTATCCGCTGCAATACTTTTTCCCCCGGCCGGTCGACGGCGCGGGGCGCTGTTCGGAGCAGGCTGTCCGGGTCAGGCTGGCGCAGCATATCAAGGACGAGGATCCGCACCATCCCCTCAGCGACCAGCGGCTCAGTGTGCTGCTGCATGCCGAGGACATTCCGGCGGCCCGGCGGACGGTGGCAAAGTACCGGGAGCTGATGGGGATCCCCCCGGCCTATGGCCGCAGAAAATGAGAAAAAAGTGAGGAGACTTTGCCTCCTCACTTTTTTCTCATTTCACATACTTGGCGATCTTTCGTGCCGCCGTGGGCTGGGAGATGCCCAGTGCCTTGGCCACCGCCACGGAGGTGCCGTATTTGGCATAGGCGTCCCGGATGATGTGCCCCTCGAAGGTCTCCATCTGCTGGGCCAGCGTGCCGCCCTCCGCCGGAAACGGCAGAGGCGACGCGCCCATCTGCTCGCTGGACAGCACGCCGATATCCACCACCGGATCCTGAGCGCAGATCACCAGCCGCTCCATCATGTTCTCCAGCTGCCGCACGTTGCCCGGCCACGGGCATTGCTCCAGATAGGACAAAAGCCGCGGACTCAGCGTCAGATCCTTGTGATACTCCTCGCAGAACCGGGTCAAAAAGCGGTGCGCCAGAGGCAGAATGTCCTCCGGCCGCTGCCGCAGAGGCGGGATGTGCAGCCGGATCACGTTCAGCCGGTAGAAGAGGTCCGAGCGGAACAGCCCGCGGTGTACCTCCTCCTCCAGATTGCGGTTGGTGGCCACGATCAGCCGGATATCCAGCTCGATGCGTCTGGTGCCGGACACCCGCTCGATGGTCTTTTCCTGAATCAGCTGCAGCAGCTTGGACTGAATGTGGGGCGGCAGCTCACCGATCTCATCCAGAAACAGTGTGCCGCCGTTGGCCAGCTCGATCTTGCCGATCTTGCCGCTGCTGGACGCGCCGGTAAAAGCGCCCTTTTCATAGCCGAACAGCTCCGATTCGATGAGGTTTTCGTGAAGCACCGCGCAGTTGACCTCGATGAAGGGCTTGTCCGCGCGGTCGCTCATGGCGTGGATGGTCTTGGCCACGGCGCTTTTGCCCACGCCGGTCTCGCCGGTGATGAGGATATTGGCCCTTGTGTTGGCGGTGTTCTGCATCAGCGTCCACAGCCGCTGCATAGACCGGCTCTTCCACACCAGACTGGTGGCGGTGTTGCGGGTACGCAGCTCGGCGATCTCCTGGGAGTACTGGGTCAGGGAGTCCTGCATCTGCTGGAAGTTCCGGTGGATGGCGTTGATCTGCTCCATGGACACGGTGTTGAAGCACACCGCGTATTTCAGGTTGCCCGCCCCGTCAAACAGGGGAATGCCCACGGTCATCACATTGGTGTGGGTGTGGTTGATGGTCTGGGTGGTGGTGATCTTCTTCTTGGTGCGGATGATCTCCGCCGTGATGCAGGGGGAAAAGGTACCGTCCGCCTCCAGATCAAAGGCAGACTTGCCCACGATGGAGCCGTGGGCGAAGCCAAAGTTCTTTTCATATGTCTCGCTGACCTGCAATATGGTGCCGTTGGCGTCGGACAGCATCATGTCGTCCGCCAGCACCAGATTGTTCTGGGGGCTGAGAATTTCAAACAGGTCGTTCAGGTTGATGTCCTCCGGAAACAGCCGGGAGATACTGGATTGCGGCATAAAACGCCCTCCTTTTCTATTCATATTTGATTATACGTTATTCGTGAATGAATAGCAAGGGGCATATTTTGGATTTCGTGTTGTTCCGCCGCAAATTTTTTTGATTGTATGCTGAAGGCAGCATTCTCTACCGCTGTGCCACGGAAAGCAGGAAAGGAACCGGCTATTCACTTCTGAATAGTCGGTTCTTTTTCATGCAGTATTTTTTCTGGTAAGCGGCCGTCTTCCGGCAAAACGCCATCATTCGTTGGTGAAAACCACCAAGCAGAATGCAGAAAAATCGTCGAAAGCACCACGCAAGTTGGCATGATAATTGCTATATTATAGAGGCAAAGCCATAGAAAAAACCCACCTTATTATGATTAGGAGAAAATGTGTTATGTCTCAAACTGTACGATTTGAAAAGCAGGACAACATCGCCATCGTGACCATTGACCGGCCTGAGGCGCTGAACGCCCTGAACGGCGACGTCATCACGGAGCTGGAGCAGGTGGTGACGGCACTGGAGAGCGACCGCGACGTGCGCTGCATGATCCTCACCGGCGAGGGCCGCTCCTTCGTGGCCGGCGCCGACATCGGCGCCCAGTATCCGCTGGACCTGGACGGCGGCCGCCGCTGGGGCCAGCGGGGCAGCGCCCTGTTCCGCCGCATCGAAAAGCTGGAGTTCCCCACCATCGCCGCGGTCAACGGCTTCGCCCTGGGCGGCGGCTGCGAGCTGGCCCTCAGCTGCGACATCATCCTGGCCTCCGAAAAGGCCAAGTTCGGCCAGCCTGAGGTGGGTCTGGGCATCACCCCCGGCTTCTCCGGCACCCAGCGCCTGCCCCGCCGCGTGGGCGTGGCCAAGGCCAAGGAGCTGATCTTCTCCGGCAAGATGATCAAGGCCGATGAGGCCAAGGAGATCGGCCTTGTCAACGCCGTCTACGCCCCCGAAGCCCTCATGGACGGCGCGCTGGAGATGGCCAAGTCCTTCACCAAGAACGCCCCCATCGCCGTGAAGTATGCCAAGGCCTGCATCGACCGGGGCATGCAGATGGACATCGACGACGGCATCGCCGTAGAGAACGAGCTGTTCGCCATGTGCTTCGCCACCGCCGACCAGAAGGAGGGCATGGGCGCGTTCCTGGAGAAGCGTCCCGCCGCCTTCCAGAACAAGTAAGGGGGCGCACATATGAAAAAAGTACACATCATCTCCGCTGAGGAGGCCGCCCTGCTGGTCAACGACGGCGACACTATCTCCACCGGCGGCTTCGTCAGCTCTGCCTGCCCGGAGGCGCTCAGCAAAGCGGTGGAAAAGCGATTTCTGGAGACCGGCCATCCCCGTGACCTGACACTGTTCTTTGCAGCAGGTCAGGGTCACCGGGACGGCACCGGCGGCGACCACTACGGCCACGAGGGTATGGTCAAGCGCGTCATCGGCGGACACTGGGATCGCGCCGCCTCTCTGGGCGCGCTGGCGCTGGAGAACAAGATCGAGGCCTACAACCTGCCCCAGGGCGTCATCTCCCACATGTACCGCGACATCGCCGCCCACAAGATCGGCACCATCACCCATGTGGGCCTGTATACCTTCGTGGACCCCCGCAACGGCGGCGGCAAGCTGAACAGTGCCACCACCGAGGACATCGTGAAGATCGTCAATATCGAGGGTCAGGAGCGGCTGCTGTATAAGTCCTTCCCCATCAATGTGGTGTTCGTCCGGGGCAGCTACGCCGACGAGTACGGCAACTGCACCGTTCACCACGAGATCGGCCCCATCGACGTCACCGCCATGGCCCAGGCCTGCCGCAACTCCGGCGGTAAGGTCATCGTGCAGGTGGAAAAGGTGGTGCAGGGCGGTACGCTGGATCCCAAGCTGGTGGCTATCCCCGGCATCTATGTGGACGCCATCGTCATCGGCTCCGCCGAGGACAATATGCAGTGTCTGGGCACCCCCTATGACGGAAGCCTTACCGGCGAGTACCGCATCCCCATGGACGCCATCCCCCCCATCCCGCTGGACGCCAAGAAGATCATCGCCCGCCGCGCCGCCATGGAGCTGCCCCAGGACGCCATCGTCAATCTGGGCACCGGCGCGCCGGAGAAGATCGCCAACGTGGCCGCCGAGGAGGGCATCAGCGACAAGATGACCCTGACGGTGGAGGCCGGTTCCATTGCCGGTGTCCCCATGGGCGGCACCCAGTTCGGCGCGTCCGCCAACGCCATGGCCATCATCCCCCACAACGTGCAGTTCGACTTCTATCAGGGCGGCGGTCTGGATGTGGCCTTTCTGGGTCTGGCCGAGACAGCCCCCAATGGCGACCTGAACGTCTCCAAGTTCGGCACCCGCCTTGCCGGCGCGGGCGGCTTCATCGACATCACCCAGAACGCCAAGAAGGTGGTCTACTGCGGCACCTTCACCGCCAAGGGCCTGAAGACCGAGTGCCGTGACGGCGCGCTGGTCATCACCCAGGAGGGCGCGAAGAAGAAGTTCGTCCAGCAGGTGGAGCACATCACCTTCTCCGGCAAGTACGCCGTGGAGGTAGGCCAGCCTGTGCTGTACATCACCGAGCGCGCCGTGTTTGAGCTGCGGCCCGACGGCGTGACCCTCATCGAGATCGCCCCCGGCATTGACCTCCAGACCCAGGTGCTGGATCAGATGGAGTTCATGCCCAAGATCGCCCCCGACCTGAAGCTGATGGACAGCCGCATCTTCCGCGAGGAGAAGATGGGTCTGGCCGACGACAAATAAGGAGGAAACGAAAATGGCATTGATGACCGCGAAGGAGTACATCGACTCCCTGCGAAAGCTGAACACCCGCGTGTACATGTTCGGCGAAAAGATCGACAACTGGGTGGATCACCCCATGATCCGCCCCTCCATCAACTGCGTGGCCATGACCTACGCGCTGGCACAGGATCCCCAGTACGAGGAGCTGATGACCGCCACCTCCAGCCTGACCGGCCACAAGATCAACCGCTTCACCCACCTCCACCAGTCCAGCGAGGACTTGGTGAAGAAGGTGAAGATGCAGCGTCTGCTGGGCCAGAAGACCGCCTCCTGCTTCCAGCGCTGCGTGGGCATGGACGCCTTCAACGCCGTCTATTCCTCCACC
>ERZ834722.585-NODE-585-length-39197-cov-7.024858_pt1 | contig 39197 bp, 29 predicted proteins | sample MGYA00519576_ERZ834722 | MGnify/ENA primary metagenome ERZ834722 (study PRJEB31850, sample SAMEA3708759) | human gut metagenome | biome: human gut; feature: human-associated habitat; material: faeces | place: China | collected 2014 ...
GACGGCAGAGGATCTGTACCTCAATGAAAAGCTGCCCTTCGGCTACAACTATGTGGATACAAATCTGCGCATCACCCACGACTATGACAACTTCGGCGGCCATGGCTCTCATGTGGCCGGTATCTCCGCGGCCAACCGCTACATTCCCGAAGCGGACGGCTATCTCCGCGCTGCCGATACGGTTTTCGTAAGTGGCGCGGCCCCCGATGCCCAGATCATCACCCTGAAGGTAGCCGGTGTAGGCGGCGGCATCGCAGAATCCGACTACATGGCTGCCATTGAGGACGCTATCCTTCTAGACTGCGATGCGGTGAACCTGTCTCTGGGTTCCTCCTCCGCCGGCACGGCAACAATAGAAGATTCCACCTATCGGGCTCTGATGGAGCGTGTGGTGGAAAGCGGCATGGTGGTTGTCACCTCTGCTGGCAATGATGGCTACTGGTCCATGTACAGCACCGGCGGCTATCTTTACAGCGACGATGTGAACTATGACACCGTCGGTTCCCCCGGTTCCTATGCCAGCTCCCTGGCAGTGGCCTCTGTGGACAACGATGGCATCATTGGTCCCAGCCTGGTTGTGGACGGCAATTCCATGGGCTACATGGAAAGTCTCGTGGACAGCTACGGCTACGCCTTCGGTAATGCTGCCATTTCCACCCTGGACACTTCCCCGGACGGCAGTGGCACGCCCTACGATTTCGTCTTGGTAGACGGCTATGGCGCTGCGGATGACTATACCGGCATCGACTTGGCCGGAAAAATCGTGCTGTGTTCTCGCGGTGGTGATTACTACTATTACGAGAAGGCCAACACCGCCGCCGAGCTTGGCGCGGCAGCACTGGTTGTATATAACAACGAAGCTGGCGTTCTCTACATGGATTTGTCCGGATACAACCATTCGATGCCCGCTGTGTTCATCAGTCAGTCCCACGGCGCTGTCATCAAATCCGCCGCAACGGAGCAGGTGACCGAGGACGGACGTACCTATTTTACCGGTCAAATCACCGTCCGCAGCAGGCTTTCTGGCAATTATGAAAACTCCGATTATAAAACTATGAGTTCCTTTAGCTCTTGGGGTGTACCGGGCGACTTGTCCATAAAGCCTGAAATCACTGCGCCTGGCGGCAACATTTATTCTGTGAACGGCGCCGCATCCGAAACGGACCAGTATGAGCTCATGAGCGGTACCTCCATGTCCTCCCCTCAGGTAGCCGGTATGGTGGCGCTGGTAAAGCAGTATTTGCAGGAACAGGACATTCATGTCTCCGGCCTCAACGAGCGCGGATTGACTCAGGCTTTGCTCATGAGTACGGCTGAGCCCATGCGCAATGGCAGCAACGGCAACTATTACTCCGTGTTCCAGCAGGGAGCCGGTTTGGCCAACGTCAGCGCCGTGCTCAGGCCCCCCGCTTACCTGACGGTAGACGGTGCAGCCGACGGCAGAGTCAAGGTGGAGTTGGGCGACGACCCCACCCGCACCGGTGTCTATACCTTCCGCCTTCAGCTGAACAATCTAACCCAGGAGCCCCTTGCCTATCAGCTGTACGCCGATGCTTTCACCCAAAATGTGTTCCAGGACGAGGCGGGCAATGCCTGTCTGGATACTCTGACCCGCACTCTGGAGGCCGATGTGGACTTTGCGGTCAACGGCGCTTCCCTGTCAGCCCCCAGTGACCGCAACGCCAATTTTGACTTCAACGGCGACGGCCGGGTGACACGTGCTGACGGTCAACTGCTGCTGGATCATGTGACCTTGGGCACAGAGCTGACGGCAAATGCCGACTATGCCGATATGAACGGCGACGGCCAGGTAAATACTTACGATGTGCATCAGTTCCTGCGCCTGTACCAGGGCGCTGTGGAAGTTCCCGCCAGTGGCTCCGTCACAGTAGATGTCACAATGACATTGACCAGCGGCGAGAAGGCAAGGCTGGATGCAGAAAATCCCAATGGCGCCTATGTGGAGGCCTTTATACAAGCTGTTCCTCTGGCTACCGCTGATGGAGAGCTGCTCCCCACTCTGAGCGTCCCCGTTTTGGGCTTCTATGGCAATTGGAGCGATGCATCCATGTTCGACGTGGGCACACAGATTACCCACGCCACTGGAGAGGAACCTCGCAGCTCCTATCTGGGCAATCCCTCCGGTAACGCCGTCGGTGTGGTTTACGGCGATAATCCCAGACAGATCTGGTATTTCGGCGGCAACCCCATCGTGCCGGATGAGCACTATCTCCCCCAACGCAACGCCATCAATACCGCCAGAGGCGATTTCTTCTACCAGTGGAGCTTTGCGCCAATCCGGAGCGCTGCCGCCACCCGCTTCACAGCTGTGAATACCACAACCGGCGAATCGTTGGCCTACAGCGAAGGCGGTCCTGTCACCGCTGCATTCTACTATCCCCTGTACGCAACCTGGATGGGAACGCCCCAATATTTGGAGCTCGGCCTGCACCCGGATGTAGAGGTGGGGGAATCCGGCCTCCTGAGCCTGACTTTGGCGCCTGAGTATTACGTCCACAACGGTGTGGTGGATTGGGACGCTCTGGGTCATGGCGCCACCATGGAGGTCCCCTTTACAGTCGATGTGGAGGACCCTCAAATATTGGAAGTCAAAGTGGACACGGAACACAATGTGATGCTGGTCACTGCCAGCGATGACCAGTATCTGGCTGGCGTTCTGCTTTACGACGTAACCGGCCGCAAGCTTCTCAAGTCCGTGGGCACCACCCCGGATGCCAAGCCCGGCGAAACCATCACGTTCTCCGTGCCCCTTGACGGCGTGGCAGGCTACAAGTTCATCATTCAGACGGCAGACTATGCTGCCAACTTCGCCACATATCAGATCCGGGAAACCGTTGGCGACCCGGAGCCTCTGCCCACCAGACTGGCTTTTGATGAAAATCTGCGCACCTGGTCTACGTTCCACAAGGAAGACTATTACTGGAACACCAGCAAATGGTTCGACAGCGATATCGCACCCGTTTCAGCTACCGCTGTGGGTGAATACGCCTTGATCTGCGACGAGGGTGGAAAGCTATATGCTGTCCCTGTGGACGATATGCTGAGCTACCACTATATCCGTAAGCTGGAATATGTCCTGACGGATATGGCCTATGATGCTTCCACTGACACAGTATACGGCGTCACAGGCAGTGGCCTGCTGGTTTCCGTGAACAAATGGACTGGCGAGTTAACGGAAATCGGCAACATTGGTATCGATACCAACACCCTGGCAAACGACGGTAAGGGTACCTTCTATTGCTTCACCTGTACGGAGGTTCAGGGCAGCTATCGCTTGGACCTTTATTCCTTCACCCTGGATGAATCCGGCAATTTGACCTCTCCGGTGTTGGTCGGTTCCCCTTATACCGGCTATGCCAAATCCTCTGGCATATCCACCATGGAATACGACCCCGTGAATCAGATTCTTTGCCTGTTTGCCCGCATTCCCGGGTATTCCTATGATTACTCTTACTACTATGAGATTGACCCCGCCACCGGTAACAGTCTGCTGACCGATTATTATCCACCCACCCCCTTCACAAAGAGCGCCGTGGCGTTGATCTTCCCCCAGTGGGGCGAGGGTGGAAGTGCGTGGACAGAACCCACCGACCAGGTAGCCAGTGTTGGCTTCTCCAGAAACGAGGTGGAAGTTCTCATAGGTCTGACTGCACAGCTCCATCCGGAGGTTCTGCCATGGAATCTGACGGATAAGAACGTGATCTACAGCTCCGCAGACGAGACCATCGCAACTGTGGACGACCGTGGCATCGTCACCGGCGTTGGCCTGGGTACCACAACCATCCGCGCCACTTCGGTGTTGGATTCCACCGTATACGCCACCTGCACCGTTCATGTAAAGCAGTTAAGCGTCACGGTGAACGGCATTCTCAGAGACAGCGACAAGCTTGGTACGCCGAAGTTCTATACCTGGAACATGGAAACTGGCGATCCCTACGTCGTTGGGAATACCCTAAAGACCCCGCCTATGGCTGTTACCAGAGTCCCTGAGACTGACACCTTCTACCTGCTGGATGCCGAACACGGCACGATGCATCTTCTGGATCAGGACGGCAAAGACCTGGTCGAGCCTGCGGATCACTACTATCAGCAGAACTACTGGATCTGGGATTTGGCCTACAGCCCATACTTCTCCACAGAGGATACTCCTGCAGTTTATGGCATCCGTGAAAACGCCATCGTTGCACCCACCAATCCCATGAATCCTCAATTTGCAAACATCAGCCTGGGGAAATACGGCGTTTCCTTCCTGGCAGGCATTGCCGCCGGTGGTTGCGAGCACATCACTTACAAGAACTACTACGGCTATGACGCAGAAACAGACAGCGAAGTGGTCTATTTGATCGATGATCAATGCAACGTCTGGCGCTGCAACATGTTCCTGGAGGACGGATACCGCTATAATTTCGTCTATTCTGTCATTCCCAGCGACATGGAAATCAACTATCCCGCCGGATTCTCCGGCAGATCCTCCCTGGTCATTGGGGAAGACGGCGCACTGTATTTCTCCGCCTGGGTCGGCTCTACCAATGCGCTTTACCGCCTGGTTTACGACGAGAGCTCCGAAACCTACCTCAGCACACTCCTGGGTGATTTCGGCCAAGACATCTGGCCCGCCGTCATCCTGGATGCCACCTCCAACGCGCCTGCAGCCGCCGTTCCCCCTCAGGGAAGCACCCTTTACCTCCAGTCTGAACCAGAGGCAGACGGTACGCTGCATGCTGTCCAGGTAGAAGAAACAGAGTCCCAGTTGAGCCCCGGCATCCAGACGGACCGGGATCAGCACACCATCACAGTCCCCATTGTGGCCACAGAGAGCACCAACGGCCTGTTCCATGTGGAGTATGATCCCGATGCATTGGCCCTCGTCAGCGTGAATCCCGGCTCTGTCCTCAACCGCTATGACACCAGCACCGCAGGTAAAATTCGCATGGGCTACGCCGACGCCAATGAGATTAACGGCATCATTGCCAATCTGGTCTTCCGCTACACCCCTGGAGACGAAGCGGAAGAGACCGACCTGATCCTGTCCGTGGTGGAAGATGGAGCCACCTCTGCCGGTACCACGGAAGCCGTGAAGATCACCTTGCCTGAAGACCCCTTCCCAGAGCGCTTTGAGGATGTCCAGAAGGGAGACTGGTTCTATGACCGCATTTCTCATTGTGCTGGCGGTCGCTGCCGAAGCCTATCTGCTGGGCAGCGTGGACACCGGCATCCTCGTCAGCAAGTATCTGTACCATGACGACGTCCGCACTCACGGCTCGGGCGCTGCCGGTATGACCAACATGCTGCGCACCTTCGGCAAGAAGGCCGCTGCCCTCACGGCGGTGGGCGATGTGCTCAAGGGCGTCGTGGCCGTCTGCCTTGGCCGGTGGCTGTTCGGCCATCTGCCCGCCGACGCTGCCGTCTCGCCCTATCTGGGCGTCTACCTCGCCGCCATCCTCGCCGTGGTGGGCCACTCCAAGCCCATCTACTTCGGCTTCAAGGGCGGCAAGGGTGTGCTGGTGGCTGCCGGTGCCATTCTGGCAGTCCAGCCGGTGCTGCTGCCGGTGCTGGCACTCATCTTCCTCGTCTGCCTGGTCCCCACCGGCATGGTGTCGCTGGGCAGCATCACCATGGCCGCGGCCTACCCGGTCCTGACGCTGGTGTACAGCCTCATGCGCGGCCTGCCGACTCAGGACGTGGTGGTCTGCACGGTCGGCGCTGCCATCATGGGCGGCATGGTCATCTGGATGCACCGTTCCAACATCCAGCGCATCCGGGACGGCAAGGAGTACCGTTTCGGCCAGAAGCACAAGAGCAACTAAGCATAAAAAATGCCCCGCAGGCAGCTCTCGACGAGCGTCCTGCGGGGCATTTTACTTGTCAGGATCATTCCGGGTCTGCTTCCAGCAGCGTGTCGGTGTTGTCCTCGTACTTGGGGTCTTCGATGGCGACTTCAAGCTCCGTGTTGGTATCGTCATGATGCAGGTGCTTGCGCAGCCGGGCGGCGAATTCCTCTGACGGGATGCCGCTCTGGCTGGGGGAAAGGTCGGGTGCGGGGTGGCCGTCGGGCAGATGAGCGCCGAAGGCCGGCACGAAGAAGAACCTCCGCACGATGAAGATGAGGGCGATGGCGCTCACGCTCAGCAGGTTCTCCATGGCGGATTCGTGCCCCACCACCATGTGGCGGGCGATGGCGTAGAGCAGCACTTCGAGGCTGGAACCGGGGCTGTGCTTGGCCAGCATCTTGATGAACTCGATGCCGATGACGATGTCCAGCGCCCGCTGTAAGAAGATGCTCACCTCGACGTCGTTGCCGTCGAACAGCAGGCCGGGCATCCACTGCAGCAGCGGCACCATCGACAGCAGCAGGCCGATGAGGACGAGGCCGGACAACAGGATCTCGAGCAGGGTGGCTGCGCTGATGATCTTGTTGCGCAATTCGGCGCGGCTGTGGCTTTCAACACGGGAATTGGACATGGGCAGGGACCTCTCTTTCAAATTTGACCGGAAATCTTTTACAACAGTTCGATTCTATTGTAACAAAAGCGAAAAACGAAGTCAATTTCTTCGGCTGGGAAAGTTAGCCAGCATGAAAAACTGGAATCGAAGGCAGACAAAAGGGGCCGTCCGCACCCGGAATGGAGTGCAGACGGCCCCTCTTTGTGCTGAAAAGGCGGCTTAGGCCTCAGCGATGGCTTCGATCTCACAGAGCACGCCCTTGGGCAGGTCTTTCACGGCCACGCAGCTGCGGGCGGGCTTGGAGGTGAAATACTTGGCGTACACCTCGTTGAAAGCGGCAAAGTCGGCGATGTCGGCCAGGAAGCAGGTAGTCTTGACCACCTTGTCAAAGCCCACGCCGGCAGCTTCGAGGATAGCGCCCACATTGCGGCAGCTCTGGTCAGCCTGTGCGGCGATGCCCTCGGCGACTGCGCCGGTGGCGGGGTCTACCGGGATCTGGCCGGAGGTGAAGACGAGACCGCCCACGGTGTAGCCCTGAGAGTAGGGGCCGATGGCGCCGGGAGCTTTTTCGGTGCTGATGATGTTCATATCGATTACCTCACATATCATAAATAGGGGAGTCTCCCGCCAAAAGGGGAGCCGATGAAAAAAGTCTACCACCAACTGTCCCCGCCGTCAACGGGCAGCAGGGAACGGTCCCGGAATTTCCGGAAAAAGGGAATGTAAAATTATTTGGAAAAATCTATGCAAATCATCTTGACAAGAAATAAACTTTTATGATAAAAATAGAGCATGAAAGTAACATTTTTGCAGAAAAACGCAGGCGCAGCGCAGGCAGGAAAGCCAGCTTTGCGCAGGCGCGGTTCTTTTTTGCAGAAAAAGCGAATTTCTGAACCCTCGGAAGGGGCAGAAAGGATAAGATATGTCGATTTTGGTAGATGATTCAAATAAAACAGCCTGCCGTGCAGCGGAGGCTGGACTGCAGCAGAAAAACTGTGCTGCGCTGGTGCGCCCGGCGGGTACGGGCAAAGGCTGCATCGTGTGGGAGCTGCTGGACGCCCACCCCGAGATGCGCGTGCTCTGGGTGGTGTCCTGCGCTGCCCGTCTGGAACTGCGCCGCGCCCTGACAAAGCGGCTGGACCGGACGCTGGGCGGCCGGGTGCGGCTGATGAGCTGCGAGCAGCTGGCCGTGCAGAATGCGCTGGGCTGGGTGGCGCTGGCTGAGTTCCGGCCCGGCCTGCTGGTGCTGGACGGCTGGAGGGAGATGAGCGCAAAGGACTGGACCGACTGCGTCCAGCCTCTGTTCCGCCTCTGCCCGGGGGCAAAGCTGCTGGCTCTGGGGGAGCCGGACGCTCCGGGCGACAGCTGCCGCGCTGCCGAGGAGATGCTGGCCGACGCCATTGTGGAGCCGCTGGCGCTGGGCGGGGCGATGGCCGAGGGTCTGCTGCCCATGCCGGCCTCCTATACGGCCCTGCTCTGGCCGCTGGAAGATGCGATGGCCCGCCTCCGTGCTGAGGTGAAAAACCTCCATCTGCCGGGCTGCCCTGACCCCAACGCCGAGAAATATCAGGCTCTGAGCCTCGCCGTAGAAAAGCTTCCGCCGGTGGAACAGCTGCTGGCGCAGTGGCTCCCGGATGCTGCCGGGCGGTATCTTGTCCTCTGCGAGGATGATGCAGCGGCGGCGCAGACCGCAGAGCAGGCCGAGAAGCTGTTTGGTGCAGGAACACATATTTATAAGGATGCAGAAGGCTTTGCAGCCGATGAAGCGGCCACCCTCCGGCTGCTGGTCTGTGCCAACGGCCCGGCGGTGCAGGCTCCTCTGGCCGGGATCTCGGGCGTGGTGCTGGTGCGCCGCAGCGCTGGACCGGCCGCATACCGGCAGATGCTGGCACGCGCCCTTGCAGCCTGCGGCAGTGTGCCGGTGGCAGAGCTGAGCGCGGCCTTTGAGGCGCTGACCTGTGTGCAGCAGCTGCGGAAGGAGTGCAGCGCGGCGGGGGCAGAAGCCTTCCCGCTGGAAGAGCCCCTTTCTGCCTGCCGCCGGGCTTACCGGCAGCTCCGCCGCGCGCTGGACTCCGACTGGGAGCGCTATTATGCCGCCGCAAAGCAGATGACGGCAGAGGGAAAGACGCTGGACGTGCCTCGCTCCTACAGCTTCGGGGGCGTGGCCGTGGGCCGCTGGCTGGAAAACCAGCGCCTTGTCCGGGCCGGAAAGAAAAAGGGACGCCTCACCGCCGCGCAGGCCGCCCGGCTGGACAAAATCGGCATGAACTGGCAAAAGCGGCTCGAGCTGGCGTGGGAGAACGGCTGTGCTTCGGCCCGGCGGTACCGCGACTGCCACAGCGACCTGCTGGTGCCGGTCCATTATAAGGATAAGGACGGCTTTGCGCTGGGCGAGTGGATCGTCTACAACCGCCAGCGCTATCTGAGCGGGAACCTGACGTCAGACCGCGTCGAACGCCTCGAGGCACTGGGCATGGTGTGGGACACCGGCAGCATCCTCTGGGAGAAGAGCTATGCCGCCGCCGTCCAGTATTATCTGGAAAATCACACGCTGGAAATTCCCGTCAAGTATGTCACGCCGGACGGCATGGCGCTGGGCGTCTGGCTGGGCAGTCAGCGTGCTGCTTATAAAGAAGGTGTGCTGACCGACGCCCAAATCGAAAAGCTGGAAGCGCTGGGAGTGGACTGGACGAACCGGAACGACCGCAAGTGGCAGACCGCCTACGAGGCCGCCGTGAAGTACCACGCCGCCCACGGGAACCTCGACGTTCCCACCGAGTACATCGACGAAGACGGCATCCTGCTGGGCAAGTGGGTGTCCCGCCAGCGGTACGCATGGCAGAACCCCGAGCGCAGCAGCGCCCGGGTGACGCTGGAGCGGAAAGCTCTGCTGGACGAGCTGGGCATGAACTGGGAAAAGACCGACTCGTGGCAGCACCGCTACGAGCTGGCCATGGAATACAAAAAGGAGCACGGCAGTCTGGCCGTTCCGGCCCAGTACCGGACGGAGGACGGCATCTGGCTGGGCAGCTGGCTGTCCCGTCAGAAGCAGATGCTGCGGGAGGGCAAAAAGCTTTCCGCCAAGCGCCGCGCGGCCCTGAAAGAGCTGTTCAAGGGCGAAAAAGGCCGACGTCTCAGCGCCCCGGTGCCGCCCGCGTGCAGCGTGCGGGAGCAGAACTGGCTGGATAACTACCAGAGCGCCAGGCTCTACGCCGAGAAGAAGGGCAGCCTCCTTGTGCCTGCCGGATATGTGGACGAGAACGGCTTCCGTCTGGGCGTCTGGATCTCGAACCTCCGCGCTGCCCGTAAGGCCCGGCCCGGCTCGTTTCAGGTGACGCCGGAGCATATCGCTCTGCTGGACGCCATCGGGATGCAGTGGGACGCCCGGGAGGCCAAGTGGGCCGGGGCGTTCCGCCGCGCCGAAGAGTACCGCGCCGCCCACGGCAATCTGCTGGTGCCGGTGAACTATAAGACCGAAGACGGCTTCTGCCTCGGCGACTGGGTCCGCCGGATGCGCGAAAACTACGCCTGTGCCGAGAAAAAGCTGACGGCGGAGCGCATCGCAAAGCTCGAAGCGCTGGGCATGGTCTGGACCGTGCCGCAGGAGGGCTGAGATATTGCATTTTAGGGCGGAGTGTGGTATACTTCACCTCGTCTGAATAGAAAACAGCAGGTGCCTGCCGCCGGGGCTTCGTCCCCGGTCGGGAGGGTAAAAGGGAAGCGGGTGCGAGTCCCGCGCGATCTCGTCACTGTGATAAGGGAGTCCGCTGCCTTGGCGCTCAGCGCCGGTCACTGGAGGCTTTGCCTCTGGGAAGGCGGCAGCGGGCGGTGAGCTTTCAGTCAGGAAACCTGCCCGCTGTTGGTACAGGAGCGTCCGGCTCCGGATCACGAGGAATTGGTCGTACCAAAAAGCCCGAAAGTTCAAAGGGTCTTTTTGCTGTGCCTTCCGCGCGGTGAAAAGGCTCTTTTTTCGTTTGAGCTGACCCCCGTTTCGTACCCTTTCTATCGGAAAAGTACATTCCACACAACAGAAAGGACTCAAACAATGCGTAAGGCAACCAACAAGAACTGGCAGCGCGTCACCGCCGCTGCTGCCGCACTGGCCCTGTGTGCCGGTGTCCTCACCGGCTGCGGTGCATCTTCTTCCACTGCCGCCAGCAGCACCGCCGCAAGCTCTGCCGCCGCCAGCGAAGTGAGCAGCGAGGAGGCTGATGAAATGGCAGCAAAGAACGTGGCAGACCTCATCGACGCCATCTATGTGCAGGAGCGCAATGAGAACACCGACGCTCAGTGTGAGGCCGCAAAGGCAGCATGGGACGCTCTGACCGACGCTCAGAAGGAGCTGGTCGAGGGCGAAGAGGCAAGCCCCGAGTACTTTGGCCGCGACACCGGCGACGCCTCTAAGGACGACGCCCGCAACCAGGACAACATCGGCGACAACGAGATCCTGGTCGTCAGCTTCGGCACCTCGTTCAACGACAGCCGCGCAGCGGACATCAAGGGCATCGAGGATGCCATCCAGGCCGCATACCCCGACTGGTCTGTCCGCCGCGCCTTCACCGCACAGATCATCATCAACCATGTTCAGGCCCGTGACGGCGAGAAGATCGACAACATGGAGCAGGCCATGGAGCGCGCTGTTGCCAACGGCGTGAAGAATCTGGTCGTCCAGCCCACCCATCTGATGCATGGCGCTGAGTACGACGAGATGATGGAGATGGTGGACAGCTACCGCGATAAGTTCGAGTCCGTCGCCATCGCCGAGCCTCTGCTGGGCGAGGTGGGCAGCGATGCCACCGTCATCAACGCCGACAAGGAAGCTGTCGCCAAGGCCATCACCGCCGAGGCCGTCAAGACCGCCGGTTTCGACAGTCTGGACGCCGCTGCTAAGGACGGCACCGCTTTCGTCTTCATGGGCCACGGCACCTCTCACACCGCAAAGGTGAGCTACACCCAGATGCAGTCTCAGATGAACGCTCTGGGCTACAAGAACGTCTTCATCGGCACCGTCGAGGGTGAGCCGGAGGAGACTGCCTGCGAGAACGTCATCGAGGCTGTCAAGGCCGCCGGTTACACCAAGGTCGTCCTGCGTCCCCTGATGGTCGTTGCAGGTGACCACGCCAACAACGATATGGCTGGCGACGACGAGGATTCCTGGAAGAGCCAGTTCGAGGCCTCCGGCGAATTCGATTCTGTCGATTGCCAGATCGCCGGTCTGGGCGAGGTCGCTGACATCCAGCAGCTCTACGTCGCACACACCAAGGCCGCTGTCGATTCCCTGAACGGCTGAGCATAAGTCTATGATTGCCCGGAAAGGAGTGCCTTTTCGGGCAATTTCTTTTTCCGTCTGCTTTGAATTCGGGCCATTGCGTGTTATAATCTTTTCTGTAAAATAGATACTTCGAGGTATATCATCATGAAACTGAACCATAAATTTGCTCTTCTGCTGGCCGGCGCTGTGCTGGCTGGTTCTCTCACCGGCTGCGGCGCATCCGGCACCCCTGCCAGCTCTGCCGCTTCCTCCGAGGCTGCGGCTTCCTCCGCCGTGAGCGAGGCAGCTTCCGAACCGGCGGCAGAGGCCGCTCTGCCCGACGGCGTCTACACCGCCGACTTTGACACCGACAGCTCCATGTTCCATGCCAACGAGGCCAATGACGGCAAGGGGACCCTGACTGTGAAGGACGGTCAGATGACCTTCCACGTCAGCCTTGTCTCCAAGAACATCGTCAACCTCTACGTCGGCACGGCAGAGGACGCGGCCTCCCACGAGGCCGACTGGCTCCAGCCAACCACCGATGTGGTGAACTACAGCGACGGAACCTCGGATGAGGTGTACGGCTTCGACATCCCGGTGGAGGCACTTGACACGGACTTCTCCGTTGCCATCCTCGGCAAGAAGGGCAAGTGGTACGACCACACCGTCAGCGTCCGCAATGCACAGCCTACGATGAAGGAGGCGCTTGCCGACGGCACCTACACCTGTGACGTGACCCTTGAGGGCGGCTCTGGCCGTGCCACCGTGGAAAGCCCTGCGGCTTTGACCGTGGCCGACGGCAGGATGACCGCCACCATCGTCTGGTCCAGCCCCAACTACGACTATATGCTGGTGGATGGCGAAAAGTATCTACCCACCAACACCGAGGGCAACTCCACCTTCGAGATCCCCGTCGCGGCTCTCGACACCCCGCTGGATGTGGTGGGCGATACCGTCGCCATGAGCACCCCGCATGAGATCGAGTATACGCTGACCTTTACGCTGAAGTAAACCGCTTCGCAGACTGAGAGGTTTGACCCCATGAAGCGCCGCAATTTCCTGAAAGCCCTGCCTGCCGCCGCCCTTGCCCTTGCTGGCTGCGGGCAGCACAAGACCGCCCCGGCCAATACAGCATCCCTCGTGTTCGACCACAGCTATCCGCTGGACTATGCCGCCCAGTTTTCCGCCGACTGCTATGAGGGCGGCTATGTGATGATCGACATCCCGGACGCCGGGCGGTTCCTCGTCGTCCCTGAAGGGGCAGCCGAGGTGGACGACCTGCCCGAAGATGTCGTGGTGCTGCGCCGGCCGCTGGATCATATTTATCTTGTCTCCACTTCGGTGATGGACCTCTTCGTCCATCTGGACGCATTGGACAGCATCGCCCTATCCGGCACGAAGGCCGATGGCTGGTATGTGGAAGAGGCCAAACAGGCCATGCAGGAGGGCCGCATCGCCTACGCGGGCAAGTACAGCGCCCCGGACTATGAGCGCATCCTTGCCGTCGGCTGCACCCTCGCCATCGAGAACACCATGGTGCTCCACGACCCCGAGGTCAAGGAGCAGCTGGAAAAGTTCGGCGTGCCAGTGCTCATCGAGCGCTCGAGCTACGAGAGCGGCCCGCTGGCCCGGATGGAGTGGCTCAAGCTCTACGGCATCCTGCTGAATAAGACTGAGATGGCGGAAGAGGTCTTTCGCCAGAAGGTCGAGCAGGTGGCCCCTATCCTCGAGCAGGAGAACACCGGCAAGACCGCGGCCTTCTTCTCCATCACCACCAACAACCTCATCACCGTCCGCCGCACCAGCGACTATGTGGCCCAGATGGTGGGGATGGCCGGCGGCGTCTACATCTTCGACGACCTCGAGGGGGAGACGTCGGCCCAGTCCACCATCAAACTGCCGCTGGAGACGTTCTACGCCCGGGCCAGGGACGCCGACGTCCTCATCTACAACAGTACCATCGAGGGCGTGATGGAGACCCGTGACCAGCTCATCGAAAAATGCCCGATGCTGGCAGATTTCAAGGCCGTCCAGTCCGGCGACTGCTGGTGTACGGCCCAGAGCCTCTTCCAGCAGAGCATGGAGCTGGCCGACCTTATCTCGGATATGAACCTCGTCTTCACCGAGGGCTCGCCCGACCCGGCGTCCCTCCGTTTCTTACAGCGCATCGTATAAAAGGAGCTTTGTCATGACCACCACCCGCCGCCTCAGCCTCGCGTACCTCGCCCTCACGGCGGGGGTCGCGGTGCTGTTTGCACTCAATCTGTTCTGGGGCAGTGTGTCCCTGACGCCCGGCGCGGTGGCGGCGGCTCTGCTGGGCCGGGGCGAAGATGCGCTGGCCGTGGGCATCGTGCTCCAGCTCCGTCTGCCCCGGGCGGTCATGGTCGTGCTGCTGGGCGCGGCCCTCTCGGCTGCAGGCTACCTCCTGCAGACCTTCTTCGCCAACCCCATCGCCGGCCCCTTCGTCATGGGCGTGTCCAGCGGCGCAAAGCTGGCAGTGGCCCTGACGATGGTGGTGTTTTTACAGCGGGGGCTGCTCACCAGCTCGGCCACCCTCATCATCGCCGCCTTTGCAGGCTCGATGGCGGCGATGGCCTTTGTGCTGGTGGTGGCCCGGCGGGTGCCGCGGATGAGCATCCTCGTCATCTGCGGCATCATGATCGGTTATATCTGCTCGGCTGTCACCGACATCGTGGTGACTTTCGCTCAGGACTCCAACATCGTCAATCTCCACAACTGGTCGATGGGCAGCTTTTCCGGCATGACCTGGGCCAACGTGGGTGCAGCGGCCTGCGTGGTGCTGCCCGCGCTGGCGGCGGCGTTCCTGCTCTCGAAGCCCATGGCGGCCTACCAGATGGGCGAGAGCTACGCCAGGAGCGTCGGCGTGCCGGTGCGGGCCTTCTCAACGGCCCTCGTGCTGCTTTCCAGCCTGCTTTCCGCCTGCGTGACGGCCTTTGCAGGCCCCATCTCCTTTGTGGGCATCGCGGTGCCGCATCTGGTCAAGAACCTGCTGGGCAGCGCAAAGCCCCTTTATGTCCTGCCGGGCTGCTGTCTGGGCGGGGCAGCGTTCTGCCTGCTCTGCGACCTCATCGCCCGCAGCCTGTTCGCGCCCACTGAGCTGTCCATCAGCTCGGTGACGGCAGTTTTCGGTGCGCCGGTGGTCATTTGGCTGCTGGTGCGCCGCCAGACACAGGAGGGCCGGGAATGAGCGATCCGAAATTCTACTGCCGCGCCGAGGACCTTGCCATCGGCTACGGCAAAACGCCCCTGATGGAGCACATCGGACTCGGCGTCGGGAAGGGGAGCATCCTCACCCTCATCGGTCCCAACGGCGCGGGCAAATCCACCCTGCTCAAGACGCTGGCAGCGCAGCTGGCCCCCCAGGGGGGCGCTGTGCTGCTGGACGGCAAAAATCTCGCGGACTGCTCCGGCCCGGAGCGCGCCCGTAAAATGGCTCTGATGGTGCCCCACACCCGCCGAACCGAGCTGACCACCTGCTTCGAGATGGCGTCCGCCGGGCGCTACCCTTACACGGGGCGGCTGGGTGTCCTCTCGGCAGAAGATAAGCGCCAGGTCCATGCCGCGCTGGCCCTCGTGGGGGCCGAGGCGCTGGCAGGCCGGGACTTCAACCGCATCAGCGACGGCCAGCGCCAGCGCGTCCTGCTGGCTCGGGCCATCTGCCAGCAGCCGGAGCTGATATTATTGGACGAGCCTACGTCTTTCCTCGACATCAAGGGCAAGGCCGAATTGCTGGCCATCCTGAAAAGCCTCGCCCGCGACAAGAAGATGGCCGTCATCCTGAGCCTCCACGAGCTGGAGCTGGCGCAGAAAGTTTCCGACAAGGTCGTCTGCGTCTCGGCGGCGGGCGTCTCGGACGTCATGACGCCGGAAAAGGCCTTTGCCCGGGAAAACATCTGCAAAATTTATGAGCTGACCGATGAGCAGTACGCATTCCTCTACGGCGAAGAAAAAGCGCCGGAGGAAAAGCGCCCGCTCTTTGAGCACTACGTCCGCAGCGGCCAGAAGCTCCTGCGCTGCGGCTACACCACCGGCACCTGCGCGGCGCTGGGCGCGGCGGGCGCGGCACGGTTGCTGCTCACCGGCCGCACCCCCGAGACAGTGGCCCTCCGCACCCCGAAGGGCATCGTGGTGGAGGTAGAGCCTATCTTCTGCCGCCTGTCCGGCGAGGGGGCCGAGTGCGCCATTCGGAAGGACGGCGGCGACGATGTGGACGTGACCACCGGCCTGCCGGTCATCGCCAGTGTCGCCCTCCGGCCCAAGCTGTCCGGCGAGGTGCACATCCACGGCGGTGAGGGCGTGGGCCGGGTAACAAAGCCCGGTCTCGACCAGCCCGTGGGCGAAGCTGCCATCAACCACGTCCCCCGGGCCATGATAAAAGAAGCGCTGGAAAAAGAGGCCGAATCTGCCGGGTACGCGGGCGGCTTTGACGTCACCATCTCCATCGAGGGCGGGGCCGAAACGGCGAAGCGCACCTTCAACCCCCATATGGGCGTGGAAGGGGGCCTCAGCGTCCTCGGCACCAGCGGCATCGTCGAACCCATGAGCCAGCAGGCCATCCTCGACACCATCCAGCTGGAAATGGGGCAGGCGGCGCTTCGGGCCGGAAGCCCCCGGCGGCTCATCCTCGCCCCGGGCAACTACGGCCTCGACTATCTCCACGAGAAGATGCCCGCCCTGAAGAATATCCCGGTGGTCAAGACCTCGAACTTCATCGGGGATACGATGGATATGGCGGCGGCATCCCACTTCGAAGAGGTGGTGCTGGTGGGCCACATCGGCAAGCTGGTCAAACTGGCGGGCGGCGTCATGAACACCCACTCCCGCACAGCCGACTGCCGCACTGAGCTGCTCTGCGCCCACGCCGCCCTCTGCGGTGCATCCCGGGACGTCTGCGCGGCCCTGATGAACGCGGCCACCACCGACGCCTGCATGGAGATATTAGACGGAGCAGAGATGAGAGAGCCGGTGCTGTCCAGTCTGCTGGACGCCATCCAGCTCCACCTCGACCGCCGCGCCGCCGGGGCGTTCCGGGTGGGCGCGGTGCTCTTCTCGAACCAATACGGCCCGTTGGGCCAGACCAGGACTGCAAAGGAGCTGCTGGACGAATGGAAAAACGGATAGGCACTTTTTACGGCGTCAGCGTCGGCCCGGGCGACCCGGAGCTCATGACCCTGCAGGCTGTCCGCCGCCTCGAAAACTCTCCGGTCATCGCCGCGCCCCAGACCCCGAAGGGCGGGATGCTGGCGCTGGACATCGCAAAAGGTGCGGTGGATCTGAGCGGCAAGACCATCCTGCCGCTGCGCTTCGCCATGAGCCTTGACCCGGCGGTGCAGAAAGCCGCCCACATCGAGGCGGCCCGGGCCGTGAAAGAATATCTCGACGCCGGGCAGGATGTCGCCATGCTCAACCTCGGCGACGTGTCCGTCTACGCGACCTTCGGCTACCTGCAGGAGATCTTGGAGGCCGAGGGCTGCAAGACCGTGATGCTCCCCGGCGTGACGAGCTTCTGCGCCGCTGCGGCCCGGCTGGGCCAGTCCCTGACGGGCGGCATGGAGCAGCCGCTGACCATCGCCCCGGGACGCTGCGCCGCTGAGGTGCTGGCCGCACCGGGCGCAAAAGTGCTGATGAAATCGGGCCGTCAGCTGCCCGAGACGCTGGCCGCGCTGGCCGACGCCGGGCTTCTGAGCCGGAGCGCGATGGTCTGTAACTGCGGCCTGCCGAACGAGGAGGTCTGGCCCGACCTGGCCGATTATGACCCGGCCCGGTCGGCGGGCTATTTCGCAACGATTTTGGTGAAGGAGGGGTAAGATATGGTCCATTTTGTAGGAGCCGGGCCGGGTGCGCCCGACCTCATCACCCGGCGGGGCGCGGCCCTGCTGGCCGATGCCGATTGCATCATCTACGCGGGCAGTCTCGTCAACCCGGCCCTGCTGGGGCTGGCGAAGCCCGGCTGTGCCATCTACAACAGCGCGGAAATGACGCTGGAACAGGTGCTGGACACCATCCGTGCCACCGAAAAGGCCGGCGGCACCACGGTCCGCCTTCACACCGGCGACCCCTGCCTCTACGGGGCCATCCGGGAGCAGATGGACGCACTGGACGCCGACGGCATCCCCTATGACGACACCCCGGGCGTGTCCAGCTTCTGCGGCGCGGCGGCAGCACTCTGTGCCGAGTACACCCTGCCCAATGTGAGCCAGACCGTCATCATCACCCGGATGGAGGGCCGCACTCCTGTCCCTGAGGCCGAGCAGCTGGAAAAGCTGGCCGCTCACGGGGCTACCATGGTCATCTTCCTCTCCATCGGGCTGGTGGACAAAGTCCAGCAGGCCCTTCTCGAGAGCGGCGGCTACCGCCTCGATACCCCTGCCGCTGTGGTCTATAAGGCCACCTGGCCCGAGCAGAAGGTGGTGCGCTGTACCGTCTCCACACTGGCCGAGGAGACCCGCAAAAACGGCATCACCAAGACCGCCCTCATCGTCGTGGGCGACTTTCTGGGCGAAAATTACGAGCGCAGCAAGCTCTATGACCCCGCCTTTACCACCGAGTTCCGGCAGGGGACGGAGGCCGGGCAGTGAGCCGAGCATATCTGGCCTTCACCGCAAAAGGCGAAGCGCTGGCCCATCGGCTGGCGGAAGCTCTGCCCGGCAGCGTGAGCCGCTGCGGCGGAGACGTGACCCTGAAAGGCTGGACGGCGGAGCATTTTGCACAGGATGAGGCCCTGATTTTTGTAGGAGCTGTGGGCATCGCGGTGCGGGCCATCGCGCCCCACTGCAGGAGCAAGGCCGCCGACCCGGCGGTGGTGGCCGTGGACGAGGGCGGGAACTTCGCCGTGCCGCTCCTGTCGGGCCATCTGGGCGGTGCCAACGCGCTGGCTCGGGCGCTGGCAAAAGCGTGCGGCGCGGTGCCGGTCATTACGACGGCCACCGACGTCAACGGTCTCTTCGCCGTGGACCTCTGGGCCAAGGCCCAGAACTGCGCTGTCCTTGAACCGGAGCGCATCAAGCGCGTCAGCGGCGCCCTGCTGGCCGGGCAGACTGTCCGGTACTGGTCGCCGTGGCCGGTGGCGGGGGAGACCCCCGCCGGAGTGAAAAAGGCTGACGCACCCGAAGCCGCCGACTTCGCCCTGACCCTCACGCCGCAGGGCGAGGCGCTCCACCTCGTCCCCCGCATCGGGGTGCTGGGGGTGGGGTGCCGCCGCGGCACGACGGCCCAGCAGCTGGAAGAAGCCTTTGCAGCGTTCTGTGCCGCGTCCGGTCTCAGCCCGGCGGCGGTCTGCGCAGCTGCCAGCATCGACCTGAAAAAAGATGAGCCGGGGCTTGCAGAGTTCTGCAAAGTCCACGGCTGGCCCATCACGTTCTATCCGGCCGACGAACTGCGGGCCGTGCCGGGACAGTTCACCCCGTCGGCCTTTGTGGCAAGTGTCACCGGCGTGGACAACGTCTGTGAGCGCTCGGCGGTAAAAGCCTCGGGCGGGATGCTCCTTCTGCCCAAAACGGCAGGCGGCGGCGTGACGCTGGCGCTGGCCGTCCGCCCCTTTGCACCCGATTGGAGGACAGAGCAATGAGTGAGAGTAAAAAGACCGTGTTCGTCGTGGGGCTTGGCCCCGGCGGCGGACAGTTTCTGACCGTGCAGGCGCAGAGCGCCTTGCAGCAGGCCGAGGTGTTGTGCGGCTATACGGTCTACATCGACCTTGTGCGCCCCCTCTACCCGGAAAAAGAGTGCTACACCACCGGCATGACCCGGGAGATCGACCGCTGCCGCTGGGCGCTGGACACCGCCCGAGCGGGTCGGGACGTGGCGCTGGTCTGCTCCGGCGACGCCGGGGTCTACGGCATGGCCAGCCCGCTGCTGGAGCTGGCCGAAGAGTACCCGGACGTCAACGTGGAGGTCGTCCCCGGCCTGACCGCCGCCCTCAGCGGCGGGGCGGTGCTGGGTGCGCCGCTGGCCCACGATTTCTGCGTCATCTCGCTGTCGGACCGTCTCACGCCGTGGGAGGTCATCGAAAAGCGGCTGGTCTGCGCCGCTCAGGGCGATTTCGCACTGGCGCTGTACAATCCCTCGTCCAAGGGCCGCCCGGACTATCTGCGCCGGGCCGTGGACGTCCTGCTGGCGAACGGCAAAGCCCCGGACACCCTCTGCGGCTATGTGCGGAACATTGGCCGGGAAGGGCAGGAAAAGCACATCCTGCCTCTCAGCCAGCTCCGGGACACCGAGGTAGATATGTTCACCACCGTCTTTGTGGGCAGCGCCGCCACTCGCGCGCTGAGCGGGCGGATGGTCACGCCGCGGGGGTACCGCCGATGAACGTCGTCGTTTTCAGCGGCACCACCGAGGGGCGGGCGCTTTCCCGCCAGCTGGCGGCGCTGGGCATCGAAGTCACCGTCAGCGTGGCCACCCCGCTGGGACAGGAAGAGCAGGGGAGCACCCCCGGCGTCACCGTCCGGTGCGGGCGGCTCCTGCCCGATGAGATGGCCGCGCTCTTGGGGGATGCCGCCCTCTGCATCGACGCCACCCACCCCTACGCAGTGGAGGCGACCAAAAACATCAAAGCAGCGGCAGAGAAGGCCGGGGTAGGATACCTCCGCCTGCTGCGTCCGGCCAGTCCGCTGCCGGAAAACTGTCTCGTCTTTGAGAGCGCAAAGCAGGCAGCCGAGGCGCTGGCCGCAAAAGAGGGCAACCTTCTATTGGCCACCGGGGCCAAGGAGCTGGCGCAGTTTGCGGCCATCCCGCCCGAGCGGCTCTACCCCCGTGTCCTGCCCACGCTGGAAAGCATCGCGGCCTGCGAGGCAGCGAATATCCCCCACCGCAACATCATCGCCATGCAGGGCCCCTTCAGCTTTGCCCTCAATCAGGCCATGATGGAGCAGTTCCATATCCGCTGGCTCGTCACCAAGGACGGCGGCGCAGCCGGAGGCTTCGACGAAAAAGCCGCCGCTGCCTCTGCTGCCGGGGCGCAGCTGGTGGTCATCCGCCGCCCGCCCGAGCAGGGCGAGACGGCTTCCGAGGTGCTGAAACGCTGCAAGGAGATGATAAGATGAACGTGACACTCATCGGCATGGGCTCCGGCCAGCCGGAGAACCTGACCCTTCAGGGCCTGGCCGCACTGCGGCAGGCCGACCTCATCCTGGGCGCACGGCGTCTGCTGGCAGTTCTGCCTGCCGGCTGCACCGAGAACCGCGCCGCCGCCTACCGCCCCGACGAGGTGGCAGAGCTGCTGCAGACTTCCGGCGCAGAGAATGCCGTGCTGGTCTACAGCGGCGACACAGGCTTTTACTCCGGCGCGTCTGCCATGATGGAAAAGCTGGAGGCTCTCGGCGTCCGCGCCCGGGTGCTGCCCGGCCTTTCCAGTATCCAGCTGCTGGCGGCGGCGCTGGGCCGTCCGTGGCAGGGGTGGAACCTTGTTTCGGCCCATGGCCGCACCTGTGACCCGGTGGCCGAGTGTATGCAGGGCAGACCCACCTTCTTCCTCACCGGCGGCAGCGAAGACCCCGCCACCCTCTGCGCCCAGCTGGCGGCAGAGGGCTTCGGGGACGTGCAGGCTGTTGTGGGCCAGTGCCTCGGCACGCCGGAAGAGAAGATCTTCCGCGGCAGCGTCAAAGAGCTGGCCGCAGGCCGCTTCAACAGCCTGAGCGTCCTTCTCGTGGAGGCGGCGGAGGTGCTGCCCCGCCGCGCCCCGGGCCTGCCGGACGAAGCCTTCGAGCGGGGTGACGTCCCCATGACCAAGCAGGAAGTCCGGGCCGCTGTGCTGGCGAAGCTGGCCGTCCGCCCGGAAGACATCCTGTGGGACGTGGGGGCCGGGACGGGCAGCGTCAGCGTGGAGCTGGCATTGGCCGCGCCCCGGGGCCGGGTGTACGCGGTGGAGTGCAGGCCGGAGGGCTGTGCGCTCATCAAAGCCAACCGCGAAAAATTCAGGACCCGGAACCTCGTCCTCGTGGAGGGGCTTGCCCCCGCCGCGCTTTCGGACCTGCCCGCGCCGGACGCTGTTTTCATCGGCGGCAGCAAGGGCAGCCTTGCCGCCATCGTGGACGCCGCGCTGGATAAGAACCCCGACGCCCGCATCTGCGTGTCGGCCATCGCCCTTGAGAGCCTTTCGGCGGCGGTGGCCGCGCTGACGGCCAAAGGCCGGACCGTGCAGGTGAGCCAGATCGCCGTCAGCCGGGCCAGGGCCGTGGGCGGACTGCACCTCATGATGGCCCAGAACCCCATCTACCTCATCACAGGAGAATGACATGATACAGTTTCTGCTGGCGGCGCCCCGCTCGGGCAGCGGCAAGACCACCATGACCTGCGCCCTGCTCATGGCGCTGAAGCGGCGGGGCTGTGCGCCCTGCGCCTTCAAGAGCGGGCCGGACTACATCGACCCCATGTTCCACCGGGCCGTGCTGGGGGTGGAGAGCCGCAACCTCGACCTCTTTTTTTCTGCGCCCGAGACGGTGCGCACCCTCTACGCGAAGGGGGCCGCCGGCCACGGTGCGGCGGTGTGCGAGGGGGCTATGGGCTTTTACGACGGCCTCGGGGGCGTCAGCGACAGGGCCAGTGCGTGGCATCTGGCCGACACGCTGGGCCTGCCGGTGCTGCTGGTGGTGGAGCCGAAAGGTCAGAGCCTGACGCTGGCCGCAGAGTTGAAGGGGCTCGACAGCTTCCGCACCCCCAGTCACATCGCAGGCATCCTGCTGAACAACTGCACGGCCCGGATGCACGCTCTGCTGGCCCCGATGCTGGAAGAAGAGACGGGCCTGCCGGTGCTGGGCTTTCTGCCGAAACTCCCGGAGGCCGTCATCGGTTCCCGCCATCTGGGCCTCTACACGGCGGCGGAAGTGGAAAATTTACAGCAGAAGCTGGCCCTTCTGGCCGACGCGGCGGAGGAGCACATCGACTGGCCCCGCCTGCTGGCCCTCTGCGAAAAGGAGCCGCCCGCCCTGCCTGCGCGGGCGGAGACGCCTCCGGCCCGCGTCCGCATCGCCGTGGCGCAGGACGAGGCGTTCTGCTTTACCTACGCCGAGACACTGGAAGCCTTCCGGGGCGCCGGGGCAGAGGTGGTCTTTTTCAGCCCCCTCCGCGACACGGCTCTGCCGGAAAACATCGGCGGGCTGTATCTGCCCGGCGGCTACCCGGAACTTCACGCAAGAGAGTTGAGTGAAAATACCTCGCTTCTGCGCGAGATAAAGCGAAAAATCGAGTCCGGCCTGCCCACAGCGGCCGAGTGCGGAGGCTTCCTCTATCTGGGGCAGAGCCTCACGGACGCCGAGGGGCAGAGCTGGCCGATGGTGGGCGTTCTGCCAGGCGAAGCAAAAGATGCCGGACGTCTCGTCCGCTTCGGCTACGCCGAGCTGAGCGCAGACTCGGACAGTATGCTCTTCCGGGCTGGGGAGAGCTTTCCCATCCACGAATTCCATCACTGGGATTCCACCGCCAACGGCGCGGCTCTCGCGGCAAAAAAGCCGGTGGGCGGTGCAGAGTGGCGGTGCGGATCTGTAAACGAGCATTTCTATGCGGGCTTCCCGCATTTGTACTGGGCGGGTACGCCCCTGCCGCAGCGCTTTGCCGCCGCGGCTGAAAATTACAGGAGAGATCATGACTGAGAAAGAACTGGCCGCTCTCTGTGCGGCCATCACGCCGCCGGACGAAGCCGCCCGGGCGGCGGCGCACGCCCACTGGGCCAGCCTTGCAAAGCCGCTGGGCGGGCTGGGCGGATTGGAAACGACCATCGAGGACGCCGCCGCCCTCACCGGCAGCGCAAAGCTGGATATTTCCCGCCGGGCGGTGCTGGTGCTCTGCGCCGATAACGGTGTGGTGGCCCAGGGCGTCAGCCAGACCGACAGCAGCGTGACCCGCGCCGTGGCTGAGAACCTCGCCGCCCGCCGCACCAGCGTCTGCCGGATGGCACAGACCGCCCGGTGCGAGGTGGTGCCGGTGGATATGGGCATCGCGGGCGACCCGGTCCCGGGCGTCCTCGACTGCCGCATCGCCCCCGGCACAGCGGACTTCACCCTCGGCCCGGCTATGAGCAGGGCTGAAGCTGTGGAGGCCATCGGCAGGGGCATCCGGCTGGTGCAGGAGCAGAAGAAAGCGGGCGTCGGCCTGCTGGCCACCGGTGAGATGGGCATCGGCAACACCACGACATCCAGCGCCGTGGCCGCTGTGCTGCTGGGCCAGCCCGTCGAAGTGATGACAGGCCGGGGCGCGGGTCTTTCGGACGAGGGACTTGCCCGGAAAATCGATGCTATCCATCGCGGCATCGCAAAAAATCAGCCCGATTCTGCCGACGCACTGGACGTGCTGGCGAAGCTGGGCGGTTTCGATATTGCCGGGCTCTGCGGCGTCTTCCTCGGCGGTGCGCTGGAAGGTGTGCCGGTGCTGGCCGACGGTTTCATCAGCTGTGTGGCGGCGCTCTGCGCTGTCCGGTTCTGCCCGGCAGCGGCCAAGGCTGTTTTTGCAAGCCATTGCTCCACCGAGCCGGCCGCAAAGCTGGTGCTGGACGCTCTGAACAAAAAAAACCTCATCACGGCGGGCCTGCATCTGGGCGAAGGCACTGGCGCGGTGGCCGCCATCCCGCTGTGGGATATGGCGCTGGCCGTCTACGATGGCTGTTATTCCTTTGAAGAGGGCGGCATCGAAGCCTACACGCCGCAGGGAGGCGAAGGATGCTGATGCTGGTGCTCGGCGGCGCGGCCAGCGGCAAGAGTGCCTACGCCGAGAGCCTTGTGCTCAAGACCGGCCTGCCCCGCTATTACCTCGCCACCATGCAGGTCTGGGATGCCGAGTGCGCCGCCCGGGTGGAAAAACACCGGAAAATGCGGGCGCAAAAGCAGTTCGAAACGCTGGAATGCCCGCTCCACCTCGACCGTCTGGTTCTGCCCGGCCGGGGGACCGTCCTGCTGGAAGACCTCGGCAACCTCGTCGCCAACGAGCTTTACAGCCCCGGCGGGGCAGGAAAGCACACCGCCGAGGCCGTTTTGGCCGGGCTGGAACGCCTCGCCGCCGGGTGTGATAACCTTATCGTCGTATCGAACGAGGTGTTCAGCGGCGGTGCCGATTACGCAGGCGACACCGACCAGTATCTGCTGGCGCTGGCGCAGGTGAACAACGCCTTCGCCGCCCGGGCGGACAACGTCTGCCGGGTGGTCTGCGGCCTGCCGGTGTACTACAAAGGGGGAGAAAAGCTGTGACTGTTTTGCAGACCATCGCGGTGGCCTTTGCGATGTTTTCGGCCCTGCCGGTGCCGCAGTTCGAGTGGAACGAAAAAAATATGCGGTACGCCATGTGTGCCTTCCCCCTCGTCGGGCTGGTGTGCGGCGGGCTGTGGTGTCTCTGCGGCGTCCTGCCCCTGCCGGGGCTGGCCCGGGCGGCGGCGTTCTGCCTCGTGCCGGTGGCCATCACCGGCGGCATCCATCTCGACGGCTACGCCGACACTTCGGACGCCCTCTCGAGCTACGGCGACCGCGAAAAAAAGCTTGAAATTCTGAAAGACTCCCACTGTGGGGCCTTCGCTGTCATCCGGCTGTGCTGCTACTTTGTGGCCTACTTCGGACTCTGCGGCAGTGTGCGGTTCACACCCCGGGCGGGCCTGTGCTGGACGCTGGCGTTGGTGCTGGAGCGGGCGCTGTCGGGCTTTGCCGTGGCGGCGTTCCCGCTGGCGAAAGACACCGGCCTCGCCCATACTTTTGCCACAGCGGCCGACAAGCAGGCCGTCTGCCGCTTCCTCTGCGGCCTGTCGGCTCTGCTCGTCCTGGCGCTGACGGCACTGGGCGGCGGCGGGCTGGCGGCAGCAGCGCTTCTGGCGCTGTGGCGCTATTATTTCGTGGCAAAAAAGCAGTTTGGCGGCATCACCGGCGACCTGGCCGGGTGGTTTTTACAGCGGGCCGAGCTGTGGATGCTGGCGGCGCTGGCCGTGAGCCAGTGGAGAGGAGTGCTGTAAATGATGTTCATCACAGGGCCGCTCTACAGCGGCAAGCGCACCTTTGCGCGGAACTTCCGGGGCAGCGTCATCGCCGATGTGCAGGACGCCGCCGCCGAGACTCAGACCCCGGAGCAGCTCGAAACGCTGGCCCGGGAGCTGGCGGAATATGATATTGTCATCGCCACCGAGGTCGGCGGCGGTGTTGTCCCGATGGATGCTGAGGAGCGCGCCGGGCGGGAGGCCGCCGGACGGCTGGCCTGCCTGCTGGCAGAGCGTGCCGACTGCGTGGTGCAGATGTTCTGCGGCATCCCGACGGTATTGAAAGGAGAATTACCCCAATGTTGATCTATCTGCTGCGTCACGGCCTGACCGAATACAACGCCCAGAAGCGCTACCAGGGCCAGCGCGACATCCCGCTCTCGGCGGAGGGCCTGAGCCAGCTGCGCCGGGCCGACATCGACCCGAAGGTGGTCTATATCACCCCGCTGCAGCGGACGGCCCAGACGGCCCGGGTGCTCTTCCCGGAGGCAGAGCTTGTGGTCGTGAAGGACCTGCAGGAGATGTGCTTCGGCAGCTTCGAGGGCAAAAACTACGTCGAGATGGAGCACGACGCCGATTATCAGGCGTGGGTGCAGGCCAACTGCGAGAGCAAATGCCCCGACGGTGAGCGGAAGGACGACTTCTCGAACCGCATCTGCAATGCCTTCTCTGCTCTGGTGGACAAGGCGCTGGCCGACGGCGAAGAGCTGCTGGTCATCCTGGCTCACGGCGGCACCCAGATGGCGGCCATGGAGCGGTACGCCCTGCCCAGGCGCGATTATTATGCGTGGTGCGGCCCCAACGCGGGCGGCTATGTGCTGGATGCCGCCGACTGGGCCGAGAAGCGCCAGCTCCGCCTCGTGAAGACCGTGCAGTACACGAAAGACGCGGAGGCCGGCGTATGATGACCGCCTGGGCTGTGCTGGGAGGCTTCGTGCTGGATGCCATTTTCGGCGACCCGGCGTGGCTGCCCCACCCGGTGGTGTACATGGGAAAAGCCATCTCCCGGCTGGAAAAATTCCTTCGCGCCCGCCTGCCCAAAACGCCTCAGGGCGAGCTGCTGGGCGGCGCGGTGCTGGCGTTCTGCCTGCCGGTAGGAACGCTGCTGTTCACGGGCCTTGTCTGCTGGGGCGCGGCGATGCTTCACCCGCTGCTGGGGCTTGCCGTGCAGATGTTCTGGTGCGGGCAGGCGCTGGCCGCAAAGGGGCTGGTGCAGGAGAGCACGAATGTCTATGTCGAGCTGAAAAAAGGCAGCCTGCCCGCTGCCCGGAAGGCCGTGAGCCGCATCGTGGGCCGCGACACGGAAGCTTTGACCGCCGAGGGCGTGACCAAAGCGGCGGTGGAGACGGTGGCCGAGAACGCCAGCGACGGTGTCATTGCGCCGTTGCTTTATATGCTGCTGGGCGGTGCGCCGCTGGCCCTGACCTACAAGGCCATCAACACCATGGACAGTATGCTGGGCTACAAAAACGAAAAATATCTCTACTTTGGCCGTGCCGCTGCAAAGCTGGACGATGTGGCGAACTATATCCCGAGCCGTCTGGCGGCGCTGCTCTGGATCATGGCGGCGGCGTTCACCCGCAATGACGCCAAGGGCGCGTGGCGTATCTGGCGGCGGGACCGCCGCAATCACGCAAGCCCCAACAGCGCCCAGACTGAGAGCGCCTGCGCCGGTGCGCTGGGTGTCCAGCTGGCCGGGCCAGCCTATTATTTCGGGGAATATTATCCGAAGCCCACCATCGGCGATCCGCTGCGGCCCATCGAGCCGGAGGATATTCTGCGGGCAGATCGGATGATGTATGTAGCCAGCGGGTTTGCGCTGGCGTTTGGATGTGCGATACGGGGGTTCTTGGGATGAAACAACTGGTCCACGGCGGTGACTGGATGGGCTACCGCGAACGCTTTGGCCGGGACGCGCTGGATTTTTCGGCGAACGTCAGCCCACTCGGTCTGCCCGAGGGGGTGGCGCAGGCCATCCGGGACGCTCTGCCTTTGGCTGACCGCTACCCCGACCCCCTCTGCCGCACCCTGCGGGCGGCACTGAGCCGGGCCGAGGGTGTGCCGCAGGAGCATATCCTCTGCGGCAACGGCGCGGCGGACCTCATCTTCCGGCTGGTCTGGGCCGTAAAGCCCCATAAGGCGCTGGTGACTGCCCCGACTTTTGCCGAGTACGCCTCTGCATTGGATACGGTGGGGTGCGAAGTGAAACGCTTCTTCCTCGATGAAACGAATGATTTCGCCCCGACGGACGCCCTCGTGGACGCCGTGGACGAGAGCATCGACATGGTGTTCCTCTGCCAGCCGAACAACCCGACGGGGCAGCTGGCCTCACCCGAACTGGTGAAAAAGCTGCTGCGCCGGTGCGAGGAGTGCCACACGATTTTGGCCGTAGATGAGTGCTTTCTGGACTTTCTACCCGACGCCGACGGGTGGACTGCGAAGCCTCTGCTGGAAAGTGGGAACCTCGTCATCCTGAAAGCTTTCACCAAGCTCTACGGCATGGCCGGCGTCCGGCTGGGTTACTGCCTCTGCGGCGACGAAACGCTTCTGGAAAAAATGCAGACAGCGGGCCAGCCGTGGGCCGTGTCCAGTCTGGCGCAGGCGGCAGGCGTCGCGGCCCTGAAAGAAACCGCTTATGTGGACGAGGTGCGCGCCCTTATCGCCCGGCAGCGGCCCGTTCTGACGGCGGGCCTGCGGGCACTGGGCCTGCGGGTCATCGATGGAAAGGCGAACTATCTGCTCTTCCGCGCGCCCGCCGACCTGAACGAGAGGCTTCGCCCGCTGGGAACACAGGTGCGCAGCTGCGCGAATTATCCGGGCCTCGGGCCGGAGTGGTACCGCACGGCGGTGCGCACGGCCCCCGAGAACGCCCGGCTGCTGGAACTTATGAAAGAGGTGCTGGGATGAGCAGGGCAAAATGCATCATGGTGCAGGGTACGATGAGCGGTGCAGGCAAAAGTCTGCTCTGCGCGGCGCTCTGCCGCATTTTTGCGCAGGACGGCCTGCGCGCCGTGCCGTTCAAGAGCCAGAACATGGCTCTGAACAGCTTCGTCACCAAAGACGGCCTCGAGATGGGCCGGGCGCAGGTGGTGCAGGCGCAGGCCGCCGGTGTCGAGCCGGACGTGCGGATGAACCCCATCCTCCTGAAGCCCAGCAGTGACGTGGGCAGTCAGGTCATCGTCAACGGCGAGGTGCGGGGCCAGATGAAAGCGTCGGAGTATTTCCGCACGAAACGGCAGCTGGTGCCGGACATCCTGAAGGCATATGACAGCCTCGCCGAGGAGGCTGACGTCATTGTCATCGAGGGCGCGGGCAGCCCGGCGGAAATCAACCTCAAGAGCGAGGACATCGTGAACATGGGCCTCGCCGAGATGGTGGACGCGCCGGTGCTTCTGGTGGGCGACATCGACCGGGGCGGCGTGTTCGCCCAGCTATACGGCACGGTGGAGCTGCTGGAAGAAAAAGAACGCCGGCGCATCAAGGGACTCGTTATCAATAAATTCCGTGGAGACGTAGAAATTCTGCGCCCCGGCCTTTCGATGCTGGAAGAAAAGACCCATCTGCCCGTGGTGGGCGTCGTACCGTACCTGAAGGTGGACATCGAGGACGAGGACTCCCTGAGCCAGCGCCTCGAGATGCGGGACGGCAAAAAGCCGCTGGATGCGGCGATCATCCGTCTGCCGCATCTGTCCAATTTTACGGACTTTATGCCGCTGGAACAGCACCCGCTGCTGGGTGTGCGGTATGTTTCGAACGCTCATGAGCTGGGCGCACCCGACCTCATCCTGCTGCCGGGCACGAAAAACACGGTGGACGACCTGCTCTGGCTGCGGCAGTGCGGGCTGGAAACGGCTCTGCTCAAGCTGGCCGCGAAAGGCACGCCGGTGCTGGGCGTCTGCGGCGGCTACCAGATGCTGGGCCAGACCCTCGACGACCCCACCGGCAGCGAGAGCGGCCGGCCGCAGACTCTGCGGGGGCTGGGTCTGCTGCCCACCCGGACCGTGTTCAGCGAACAGAAGCGCCGCGCACAGGTCAAAGCGACCGTCGCCGCCGCCCCCTTTGCGGGTGCAGAGCTGGAAGGCTACGAGATACACACCGGCGTGACCGAGGCGGAGGGCGAACCCTTCGCCCACTACCCCGACGGAGGCCGGGAAGGCTGTGTGCAGGGCAATGTATTCGGCACCTACCTCCACGGTCTGTTCGACACTGGCACGCTGACCGAGGCGCTGGCGGGCTGGCTCTGCCGCCGGAAGGGCATCGACCCCTCCGACGCGGCCCTCATCCCGATGGAAGAGTACCGCCGCCAGCAGTTCGACATCCTGGCCGACGGCGTGCGCGGGGCGCTGGATATGGACGCGGTGTATGCCGCGATGGGAATGGAGAAGCGCTGAATGGAACAGGGACTTTTGCATCTGTACTGGGGCGACGGAAAGGGAAAGACCACCGCCGCTATGGGTCTTGCGCTCCGTGCGCTGGGGTCCGGGAAGCGGGTGGTCATCGTCCAATTTTTGAAGGGCGGGAACAGCGGCGAGATCCCGCTTCTGGCCCAGCTTGGCGCGGAGCTCTACCGGGGCAAGGCCGGGCAGAAATTCGTCTTTCAGATGACGCCGGAGGAAAAGGCCGCGACCCGGGAACTGCAAAACCAGAACCTCGCCGCCGCCATAGCACAGCCTGCCGACCTGCTGATACTGGACGAAGCCGGGAGCGCAGAAGAGCTGGATATGGTGGACGTCGATCTATTAAAAAAGGCCGTTCTGGAGCGGCCTGCTGGGTGTGAGTGCGTTCTGACGGCCCACACGCCGCCCCAGTGGATGCTGGACGCCGCCGACTACTCCACCGAGATGAAATGCCACCGCCACCCCTACCAGAAGGGGATAAAAGCACGAAAGGGGATAGAATATTGACGCCGCAGCATCATTTACCTGCTGACATTGAGCGGACGAGCTTCCATATCATCACCGAAGAGCTGGAAATGATGGGCCTGACCCCGCCGCCCGAGCACGAAGCCGTGGTCAAGCGGGTCATCCACACCACCGCCGACTTCGACTATGCGCGGAATCTCCACTTCACTCCCCGCGCGGTGGAGCGGGCCGTCAAGGCCCTCCACGCCGGGGCCGTCATCGTGACCGATACGAATATGGCGCTGGCCGGCATCACCAAGCCCGGTCTGGCGAAGCTGGGCGGCACGGCCTGCTGTTATATGGCTGACCCCGAGGTGGCCGCCGCCGCAAAAGAGGCAGGCACCACCCGGGCCGTCGCAGCGATGAAAAAGGCAGCGCAGGAGCATCCCGGGGCCATCCTCGCCGTCGGCAACGCGCCCACGGCTCTGCTGACGATTGCAGAACAAATCGAAAGCGGCCTGCGGCCCGCACTGGTCATCGGTGTGCCGGTGGGCTTTGTGAACGTGGTGGAGAGCAAGGAGCGGCTCTTCGCCGTCTGCGAAAAGCATGATGTACCGGCCATCGTGGCGATGGGCCGCAAGGGCGGCAGCAACGTCGCTGCGGCCATCTGCAACGCCCTTATCTACTCCGCCGCCGAAATGCTCGACCCCTCGGCCCGGGGGTGGAAGTGAGCGATAAGTTTTGGAGGAGCGCAATGAACCCTACAAGAAAGACCGATGAAAGCTTTTACCGGCTGTTTTCCGCGTCTCACACCGTTTCAGAGCATCTGACCAAGCGGGAGGACAGCGAGCTGCGCGATAAATACGACCACAACGCGTTCTGCTATTACAGCCAGCCCTCGGTAGATGAAGTCCGGGCCGCGCTGGCCTACCAGAAAGAGCGGGGAGACACCTTCCTCAAGCTGGAAGGGTACGAGCCGCTGGCCGATGCATTCGGCATGGAGTGCGAAGAGACCCTGACGATGGTTCTGCCCCCGGAAACAGACATCCGCAGCTGGAAAACGAACCCGGACGTCTCGATCAAGGCCCCGGACGCAGACCAGCTGGAACAGCACGAACTGAAATACTACGGCCCGTTGTACGGAGATGATTTTACCGTGCGGAACAACCGGAACCTCCGGGAAAAGCTGACCTACCTCGGCGCGTATCTGGGCGGGAAGCTGGTGGGTGATTGCTATATTTTCGCATCCGATGGGTATGTCTGCATGGACGGCCTGCTGGTGGACGAGGATTTCCGGCACCAGTACATCGCCATGACCCTGATGAAGCATATTGCCGAAAAGGCGCAGGAGCGCGGAGAGATCCTGTATCTTCACGCTGACTCCGAGGATACACCGAAGGAACTGTATGCGAAGATGGGATTTCAGGCCGTTGACAAGCTCTATGAATATCTCTGCACCGATTTCTCGAAACTGAAAATATGAACGAATGCGCGCCGGATACGGCGATGGGCCTCCCAATGCGGGAGGCCTTTCTGTTACACCGTCGCCAGCACGGCGAGGATGCTCTGCCAGCGTTTGTTCTCGACCACAGGCGCACGGCGGACGGGCCGGGACTGTACAGGCTGAGGCCGCTGGGCCGTCTGGGGCAGGGGAGTGAAAAGCGCGGCCTGCCATGCGGCGGCAAGCTGCATGGCCTCCGGGCAGCTCTGCAGGGTGCGGCGCTCGGCCCCGGCGAGGTAGTCGCCCAGCCAGCAGAGGATGGCCGCGATGTTCAGCTGCTCTGCGGCGCGGGTGCTCCAATAGCTCCAATGGGCGGGACGGCCCACGAACCGCTCCACCGTGATGAACGCACCCTCCCGGGCAGCAGAGGGGGAGACCGTCCCACAACCACCGGCAGTATGGGCCAGAACATCCAGAATGCGCGCCATCCGGCCGCTGTCGAGGGCGTCGTCCCGGACAAAAACAGAGAAATCCGTCTGGGCCAGCAGGCCGTCGGCGGTGGCGGGGAAGCGCCCTGTCAGCTCACCCGAGGCGTTGTGGCAGCTCTGCCACCCTTTGCGGACGAGCTGGAAGTTCAGCTTCTGACGTCCCATCGTGGAATAGAACACCCGGGCCTTGCCGCTGACCGGCTCCTGCCGCAGCTCGAGATAAGCGTCTGCGCCTCCGAGGTCTTGGACCTTGACGCTGAGCACAAGGCGGTACTCAGGCTTCTGGCGGGACATGGCAAGATGTATCTCTTCAAAATAACGTGCGGCATCCATAGCGGTTCTCCTTCCTGTGGGCGCGGGGTGATGTGTAGGTGTGCGGCCCTTCGTTGGTTGTAGTATATCATAAATTGCGCCAGAATACAACTATAAGTTTGCAAATAAACCAAAAAACTTTTTGATTCTTCTACAATGCAAAACAAGATGGTTGTGAGCGACAACAAAAATACGGGGCCGCTGGCAGCAGATACAACTGCACAGCGGCCCCGTACATTATTATGATTCAGTCGCCCAGCTCCCGTATCTCGTTCTGGATGAGTCGGCCTGCGGCCCGGGCCAGCTGGTCCATGCCTCGGATGCGGGCCATGTTCTTGCCGTAGATGCGGGAGGCGTCGGCGGCGCTGGCGTCTTCGCCCATAAAGACGGCGGAGACTCGCAGACCCTTCCGCTGCAGCGCCCGCACCTCGGCGGCGGCGTCTTCCACGCCCACGCTGCCGCCGTAGTCGCGGCCCAGCGGGTCATCGGGGGAGGGCGGGATGCGGCGGCTGTCGTTGGGGGAAGCGTCCGTCAGGAGAATGAGCAGATGCCGCGCGGCGGGGCCGGGGTCGAAGCCGATGAGGTCGCCTGCGGCCCGCAGAGCCAGACCGTCCCGGTTCCAGCCCGAGGCGAAATACTGGCAGATGCCCTGTAAGCTCTTCTCCTTGAAGCCCTTGAGCACCCGCAGGACGGTGTAGCCCCGCAGGCTGGAAAAGCAGCTCACCCGCACCGGGATGCCGCAGGCCGCGAGGCTCTGGGCGAGGATAGAACCCTGCGCCGCGATGACCTCCTGACAGTGGAGGCGGGAAGCCGAAGCATCCAGCAGAAGGTCAACGGTGAAGGACGGGTGGTTCTCTTCATCGGCACAGCGGAACACCCGGTCGTCGTCCATGACGGTGCGCCAGACCCGCTCCGGGTCGAGGTTGCCGCTGCGGGCGACCCGGGCGTTGGGCTGCTGGTGGACGAGGATGCAGTTCCGTATCTGTTCGGTCAGCCGCAGCACGACGCTGCGGTGAAGCTCGAGATTTTTCGAATAGTACGCCCGGTTCCGCTCAGCCTGAAGCTGGGCCTGTTCGGCCAAGTGCTTTGCCTCGGGGGTAGGGGCCTGCTCCGGGCTGGGGACGCCGGAGGCAAACCAGAGGTGACAGCCCAGATGCTCCCCGGTGCAAAGCTCCTGCTCGGCCTTCCGCAGCCGTTCGGGCGGGTAGAGCGACCGGCCAAAGCAGCTTTCGATGTAGGCGCGGTCTTCCTCGGCGCGCTGGCGCAGGGTGATGTGGGCCAGCCGCTTGTCGGCATGGATGCCGCCGCCGGAGGCGTCCACCGAGCCGGAATGCTCCACCGTCACCCGGTCGGTCTTTATCATCTGGGTGGGCATGGTGCGGGTCATGAGGGACGCCAGCAGACCGTCCAGATGGAGATGCAGCCCGGCCTTCTGATGCACCGTGCCGTTGAACAGCTCGAATTTGGCGTAGACGGCCAGCAGTGCGGCTTTCAGCTCGTCCGGCTTCGGGGGCGTCTCGGGACTGAGGGCGGCGTCGAGATTCTTTTCGTAGGGGGTCATGACCGGCGGCGTGCGCCCCTGCACAGCCCGCCAGCGCGCGGCCTGCATGGAGTAGACCAGCTGGTTCTTCGCCATCCACTCCTGCCGCGAGAGCTTGTACTGGATGCCGAAAAAGTAGTCCGCATGGGCGCGGCGGAGGGCCGAAAGCACCGGGCGGCGGGGCAGTTCCAGCGCGTAGACCGCGCTCTCGAGGTAGAGCCAGGTCAAATCGTCCAGCATGGTCTGCCGGATGTCGCCCTCCCATGCGTCAAAGAGGCTGCGCACCAGCTCGTCGCCGTAGTATTTGTGGACCAGCCCCACGACGCAGTTCATGTAAAAATCAATGGTGCCGTCGGTGTTCCGGGCGAGGAACAGCGGCTCGAAGCCGTAAGCTCCTGCCGCTGCCCACACCTGATTGGCGGCCCGCCGCTCTTCGGCGGTGTAGCTCTGCGCTTCCATAAAAACGCCCCTTTTTAATCGAAGAGCTTTGCGGCGGTGAGCTGGGCCGGGATGCGGGCGGCAATGGCATCCCGGATGAGGCCCTGTTCGTAGGAGTCGAAGGCTTTGTTGGTGATGCCCATGTCCAGCGCAGCCCCGGCAGCGACGCCCCGGCGCATCAGGCGCAGGGCGTCCAGCATACCGCGCAGGTCGAGAGCTTTGGTGGAGATCTCTGCGCTGTCGCACTTTTTCTGCAAATCGAGGAAGAGCAGGGCAAACTGCCTGACGTACTTGCTGTTCAAATCGGGGAACTGGGTGCGCAGGAGCTTTTCGAGGTTCTCCTCGGTGATGGTGGGCATCTGGATGACCACGAAGCGGGAGGTGAGGGCCTCGTTCAGCTCACGGGTGCCGGCGTAGCCGTAGTTCATGGTGGCGATGAAGCGGGTCTCCTCGGCCAGCGGGATGCGCTCGTAGCCCGGCACATCGATGGCGCGGCGGAAATCCAGCACCGCGTGCAGGACGGCCAGCGCCTCATTTTTGGCCATGTTGATCTCGTCCAGAACGCCGAAGCCGCCGTTCTGGGCGCAGCGGTAGACCGGGCCGGGGCGGAACTTGACCTGTCCGGACTCAAAGGTGTCCATGCCGATGAGGGACGCCGCGTCCATATTGACGTGGAACGAGATGTCCCACGCGGGGCGTCCGAAGGCGGCGGCGAGGTTTTCGGCCAGCACGTTCTTGCCGGTGGCCTTGCCGCCCGCCAGCAGCAGGTTTTCGCCGCAGAGCAGGGCGGCCAGCGCCTGCTCCCACACCTCTCTGCCGTAGTAGACGAAGGCAGGGGAGGGGATGCGGGGGCGCAGGGCCTCCGCCAGCGGGTGGGCGGTACGGTATTCTTCCACAGCGCGCAGCAGGTCGGGGGAGACCCCTTCCTGCCGCAGCGTATCCATTAGAACAGATGTTTCAGACATCCATGACATCTCCTTGCGGTTGGCAGTGCCAAACCGAAATTTCACCCTTATCATAGCACAACCCGCGCGGTTTGTGTAGGGCTTTGACGGGCAAAAAAGCGGCAAAGAAGCAGAGAAAATAAAGGTGAAGCTATTTTAACAAACTTTCAGCCGGGACGTGCAGATTTCACGTTCAAAGTAAATTGACAGGCCGCTTAAAATACGATAAAATAATTTTCGTTGTGTCAAAGTGAAAAAGAAAGGCGTAAAAGTATGCTCGAAACCATCACAGCCGTCAATCAGGCGGTCAACAGCTTTATCTGGGGCATCCCGGCGATGGTCTGCATCATCGGCGTGGGCCTGCTGCTCAGTGTGCGGACAGGCTTTTTGCAGCTCCGGAAATTCCCCTATGCCATCAAAACGACCATTGGCCGCATCTTCCGCAAAAAGGACGCCTCCGACGGCGCGATGACTCCGTTCCAGGCAGTGTGTACGGCGCTGGCCGCTACCGTCGGCACCGGCAACATCGCCGGCGTGGCGGGCGCGATCGCCATCGGCGGGCCGGGTGCGGTGTTCTGGATGTGGTGCTCGGCTCTGCTGGGCATGTGTACCAAGTTCTCCGAAGTGACGCTGGCTGTGCATTTCCGCGAGCGGAACAAAAACGGCGAGCTGGTGGGCGGCCCCATGTACTATATTAAAAACGGCCTCGGCAGCCGGTGGCAGTTCCTCGCGGTGCTGTACTCGCTGTTCGGCGTGCTGACGGTTTTCGGCACCGGCAACGCCACCCAGGTCAACACCATCGTCACAGCCATCGACTCGGCCCTGCTGGCCTACGGCAGCAGCCTGAACAGCATCCTGCCCACGGTCAACCTCGTCGTGGGCGTGGTGGTGGCCATGATGGTGGCTATGGTGCTGCTGGGCGGCGTCAAGCGCATCGGCAGCGTGACCGAGAAGCTGGTGCCGTTCATGGCACTGTTCTACGTCGTGCTGGCGCTGGGTGTCGTGGTCATCAACTACCGGCGCTTCCCGGCGGTGCTGGCCTCCATCGTCGGCGGTGCATTTGACCCGCAGGCCTTCACCGGCGGTGCCATCGGCAGCATCTTCCTCAGTATGCAGAAGGGCGTCTCCCGCGGCATCTTCTCCAATGAGGCCGGCCTCGGCACCGGCTCCATCGCTCATGCCTGTGCCGACACCCGCAAGCCCGTCAAGCAGGGGATGTTCGGCATCTTCGAGGTTTTCGCCGACACCATCGTCATCTGCACCCTGACCGCCATGGTCATCCTGTGCAGCGGCGTGCCGGTGGGCTATGGCAGTGCGGCAGGCGCAGAACTGACCATCTCCGGCTTTACGGCCACCTACGGCGGCTGGTCGTCCATCTTTACGGCGGTGGCGCTCTGCAGCTTTGCATTCTCCACCATCATCGGCTGGGGTCTCTACGGCTCCCGGTGCATCGAGTTCCTGTTCCACACCGACAAGGTGGTCGGCCCCTTCCTCGTGGTCTACTCCTTCGTGTCCATTCTGGGCGCGACGGTCGATCTGGGCCTGCTGTGGAGCATCGCCGACACCTTCAACGGCCTGATGAGCATTCCGAACCTCATGGCCCTGCTCCTGCTGTCCGGCACGGTGGCAAAGCTCACGAAGGAGTTCTTCGCAGGTGAGGGCACAGGAAAGTAAAGAATCATTCAAAGCGCCCTCCGGCCCGCGCCGGAGGGCGCTTTGCTGTCAACAAACCTTTGATTTTGTCTACTTTCTCTGCAAAAACTCAAAAAAGTATAAAAATTTCATGGAAATCATAAGAATTGATATTGAACAAATTTTAACAAAGTGGTAAAGTAAAAGCAAAGAGAGTCGTACCCGCCGCCCGGCGGGGCGCAAAATCAGGAGGTTTTACCAATGGCTGATCGTATCGTTCTGAATACTATTTCTTATCATGGCCACGGTGCTATCGAGAACATCGTTCCCGAGCTGACCGCCCGCGGCTACAAGAAGGCTTTCGTCTGCTCTGACCCCGACCTTCTCAAGTTCGGAGTCACCAAGAAGGTCACCGACCTGCTGGACGCTGCAAACTTTGCCTACACCGTCTACAGTGAGATCAAGCCCAACCCCACCATCGCAAATGTGCAGGACGGCGTGGCCGCTTTCAAGGCCGCAGAGGCTGACTGCATCGTGACCATCGGCGGCGGCTCTTCCATGGACACCGCAAAGGCCATCGGCATCATCATCAACAATCCCGAGTTCGCCGATGTGCGCTCTCTGGAAGGCGTCGCTCCCACCAAGAAGCACGCCGTCTTTACCATTGCTGTCCCCACCACCGCCGGTACTGCCGCTGAAGTCACCATCAACTACGTCATCACCGATGTCGAGAAGAAGCGCAAGTTCGTCTGCGTCGATCCTCACGACATGCCTATCGTCGCCATCGTCGATCCCGAGATGATGAGCTCGATGCCCGCAGGTCTGACCGCCTCCACCGGTATGGACGCGCTGACCCACGCCATCGAGGGCTACACCACCAAGGCCGCTTGGGAAATGACCGACATGTTCCATCTCGAAGCTATCAAGCTTATCTCCACCTATCTGCGCGGCGCTGTCAAGGGCACGAAGGAAGGCCGCGAGGGCATGGCTCTCGGCCAGTATATCGCCGGTATGGGCTTCTCGAACGTCGGCCTCGGCATCGCCCACTCCATGGCGCACACCCTCGGCGCTGTCTATGACACTCCGCACGGCGTCGCCTGCGCGATGATGCTGCCGATCGTCATGGAATACAATGCCGACTGCACCGGTGAGAAGTATCGCGAGATCGCACGCGCAATGGGCGTTGAGGGTGTTGATTCGATGACTCAGGCCGAGTACCGCAAGGCCGCCATCGACGCCGTCAAGAAGCTCTCCAAGGATGTCGGTATCCCTGAGAAGCTGGAAGCTCTGAAGGAAGAGGATCTGCCCTTCCTCGCAGAGAGCGCGTACGCCGATGCCTGCCGTCCCGGCAACCCCAAGGATACGACCCCCGCAGAGCTGACCGAGCTGTTCAGAAAACTGATGTAAGCTCTAAATCAAATAGAAACACGCAGAGCTTTAGCTCTGCGTGTTTCTTAATATAAAAGTTTTTACTCCGCCGCGCTCGGCTCAGTGTGTACATTCTTCGCGTCATACTCCTTGACCACGGCTTCATAGAATCCCGCACAGGCCGCGTCATAATAAGGGTAGACGTAGAATATGCCGAGGATACCGTAGGTAAAGCTGTTGAGCAGATGCCAGCCGATGAAGCTCAGACGCAGGCAGAAATACTTCCACCGATAGCCCTGCATTATGGCTCGGGAATAGCTCATGGCCTCCTTTGCGGAAAGCTGCGGCTTATTTATCAGGATAAACGGTACCATCAGATACGAATACAGCCGCGTCAGGCCGTACACCGGTATGAGCAGCCACAGGAAGCTGATCACAGCGTGATACAGCCGCCCAGTCATAATGCGCTTATAATCCGAGAAGCCGCAGAAAGCGTACTCCGCGTGCAGCG
>ERZ834722.614-NODE-614-length-38310-cov-4.073350_pt1 | contig 38310 bp, 37 predicted proteins | sample MGYA00519576_ERZ834722 | MGnify/ENA primary metagenome ERZ834722 (study PRJEB31850, sample SAMEA3708759) | human gut metagenome | biome: human gut; feature: human-associated habitat; material: faeces | place: China | collected 2014 ...
CTGCAGATCATAATTACATTCCGCCCTGTCTCCAAAGCATTCCTCTGCCGCCTTGATCAGCAGATTGATCTCCCGCAGGGAAATATTGTCCTTGAACCGCATATCGATCTCATCCAGAAGAACCGCATCTTCTCCTACCGCTGTAATCGGCAGAAATCCTGTCCCGATTCCATTCTGCAGACCAATGATCTCATATTCATCTCCGCCGATCATCACGGTTCCGGATTCTGTCATATTTTTCTTGAGATAGTCCCCCTCAGGTTCCTTGTGAACACCATACATGATGCACACCTTGTCTCCCTCGGCATACTCCCGGTCTGAGAAATATCTGCCGTACTGGAAAATATTCACGGTCATCGATCCGAACACATAATTATAAAAAGAATCCGGACCATAATCACCGCTGTTGACGATCCGTCCGTGATCGATCAGAAAGTCTGTGTCAAACCGGTACTCTCCCTCCAGGATCCCGGTGTGGATATTCAGAAGCTTTCCTGCCACCTCCTGATCCACTTCTTTGGCAAACTTCTTGATATCTGCCGCCGTCAGATCCGGAACATCCTCCCGTTTTTCGTACTTTTGATCATTCAGATCCCCCATAACCGTCAATTTTCCCATCCCATCAGCACTGTCCTGTACACCGGAAACATATGATCCCTTCAACCGGAACACGATCTCATTGGTGGCACTGCGGCTCAGCTCTTTCCGCTCTTTATATTCCCGGAACATTCCGTAGGACAGATGAATGATCAGCGTTGATGCCATGATCGTAACGATCAGCAGCACAAATATCTTCGTATAATCCTTTGCAAAGGACCTGATATTTTTTAATATGTATTTCATAAGCAGACCTCCCATCTAATTTACCTTCCCGCATTCTTTATGAAGCTGCATCAAAGCCTGCAAATTAGCTGAGACTGTTTTTCTTTCGTTTTCGTACAAGGAAGATAACAACCGCAATCACAAGGATACAGACTGCAGCGATCACCGGATAGATCATCTTGGTGATACCGGCATCTTTGCTGTCATCCTCGGATTCTACATAATCATCCTTCAATTCGAGTTTCAAATTTTTCTCTGTTTTACGGGATACTCCATCCTTCTTAGCCTTTGCAAGATAAGACAATATCTCATCCTTTTTTTCACGATAATCCTTTTGTTTAAATTTCTTCACGGTCTTTTCCAGATTCGATCCATCGCTTCCTGCCATCATATTTCCGCGGTCCTTTTGATCTCTCAGCTCATAGACCTTGTCCGGTGTCTCGGCATAGGTTATGAAATCAATCTCGTAAAATATCGCATCCTTCATGGTCTTTTCATCATATTTAAAATACTGATCCATGAGTTTATCATATTCAAAACGGATTTTATGATCGGTCTCGTCAATTTTAAGACTGAAATAACACAGCTTTTCCCCATTCTGCTGTGCCAGGAAATAATATTCGGCAGGTCCGCCTCCTCTATCCGCCTGATCCCATACCGTATAGATATAAAATGGATTCCGGAGCACAATTTCATCAGAATCCTTGATCTTTTTGGCAATATCCAGAAATTTGTCGTATGGATATTCTATTTTGTTTGCTCTGGTCACCGCATCCGCGTCCTTATACTTCTGGTCATATTTCAACGCTTTCTTCACACTTTTTTGAAACAATGCCGGTGCATTATCAATGACCGTGTCCGGGATCTTCTCCCCATATATTCCGTCCTTCTGTACCGTCACCGTATATGCCCTGACCGGACTGATCCCCATGCCACTGATACACATCAATAAAATAACCGTAAATCCCAAAATAGTTTTTTTCATAAGCACTCCCTTCTGCCGTCCCCTATTGACAACTTCAAAAATAAAATATTTTGCCGCTCATGTAACTATTTATATAATACCACATTATGGAGAAAAATTGTTATTTTTTTACTCAATTTCTGTAAACTAATCTAATGCTAAAAGATTTTATAAAAACAATGAATACACCGTGATCCATTTTGATACCACATTACAGGCATCCCATCCTGCTGTTTTTGCAAGGATCATTGGTACAAAAACAACAAATGCCATCAGTAATATTCCTGATTTCCTGTTTTTGATCCGCAATAAAACAGCACATCCGATCACCGCAGCCAGACCTGTATTGACCAGTCTTAAGAAAAATGTCATAAGCCACCACTGCCCTATGGTTAGCGAAAGTTTTACACCTGACAGACAGGAAATGCTCTGCACCGGTGCTTCCAAATGTTGAAACGGGAAAAAGCCGGATACAACAACCGCTTCCTCCAATGCATATAATATCGTTACAATCAGACTGATCACCAGAATGGTATTTAATTTTTCCCTCCATATGCCTTTTCTGCCCTTTTTCGTAACTGCAGTAACCGCGTTCATTTCCTGTGTTTCACAACAAACCAGCAGAAGCATGGTCACAAAAACAGACAATAACAATCCCCACTGATTTCTTGACGGCTCAAACAACTGTTCATAATATCGGTCAAAGATCATCCAGGAACCGTTTTTCTGATTCACCTGATATCGTTCATAAACCATGTTAATTTCTTCACTTCTGTTTTGCATATAATGAAATTCATCACGATACTTCATATATTCATCAACAGATATTTTTCCTTTTATATATTTCTGTTCAATCTCTCCTTCCTTTCCCAAAATCTCGTCCATTTTCTGCTTGAGAGCCTCTGTTTGCTGTGCCTTTTCAGCAGTGATCTCTCCTCCGATCTTATGATATATGCTCTGGAGCTTTCCCGTGCTTTCTGCCTGCCGGACACCTCTGACCTGTATCCAGAACACCGCCACAAATAATACATTGATCAGAAGGACACATAGCAGGCTCTTAACATTAATCACCTTTTTTAATTCATAGCGAATCACTTTTGTTCCCCCCTTTTTAATATAACAGCACCCAAAATAACGATCAAAACCAATGCCGTTAATACCGGAAAAACTTCTACCGGATACTGATAATTTGAAATCTGCAGATATCTCGGCTGCTCTGCGTAATATTGAAATCGAAACAAAGAAACCGGGTTGCAGATCTTCTCTGTCTGCAACAATCTGTAAAATTCGGGTTCCGAAATGAAATACCAGTCCTTCATCTGAATGATGTATTTGCTGCTGTAGACAACATCATTTAAAAGATCCGGCAAAAAAGCAATCATAAAAACGATAAAAACAGTAATTAACGATAAGACCCCTTTTCTCAGCCGCTTGGAAAGTAACATCGTAAACAAAGCAATTAGAATGGAAATGATCACAGATACCAGGAACTGTTTTATGAAATAACTCTCCATGGTCATACCAGAGGCACAGATCTCACATCCGTCCACATAAAATAACGGCTGTTTCCAGTCCTGAATTCTCATTCCCAAAAATAAAAACTGGCATAAACAGTAGAGCCCGCCATAAAACACATTTGCCGCCAATGCAAGAAACACACCGAAGCTTATTTTTGCCAATGCAAGCCTGCTCTGTCCGGTTTTTGTAACACAAAGAATCGGTCTTACATGCACTTCATATTCCATTGCAAAAGAGGAACACAACAGAAAGATCACCAAAAAACAGGCGGTAACTCCAAAAAACATATTATCCACAAATAAATCCAGCTTCTTCTGATCCACCAAAGTCTGATTGTTTTCCCTTTGATATTTTTCATTCCAGCCCTGATCATGATCCGAAAGAAACGCTGTATTCTGATTTCTCTTTTCCACAAGATCGATACAGGAAAGCACTTCATCCAAAAGACAGTAATCATCCAGCTTTGTATCCGCATATTCCCCTGGTTTCTTCATCTCATCTTTTTTGGGCGTTACAAGATCGTCCTCATATATTTCCTGTTTTACCCTGTCTCTTTCCTGCTTAAGCTCCTGTTTATCTGCTGCCGAAAAATTCATCTTCTCAATTTTTTCAAAGAATCGCTGACGTGTATTTTTGTCGTTAATATAGCTTCCTTCATTCCAGAAAAGAATTCCGATACTAAACAACGAAAGAATCACAAAAAACAGCAGATTATTCTTTGTCAATACGTACTTTTTCATTTCATATTTCATGTTCTGAAGCATGCAATCGTCTCCCTGTCAATTCCAGATAATATTGTTCCAGTCCTTCCTGGTGATTCTGTTTCATTTTCTCCTGATAATAAGCCATATCATGATTTTCCAATACCACACCTTCGTTCATAATGAGAATATTATCTGCTGTCTCTTCAATATCAGAAACAATATGTGTAGACAGTATTACGATTGTATTCTCCCCTGCCTCCCGGATCATTTTCTTAAACTCCGCCCGTTCCTCAAGATCTAATCCCACCGTTGGTTCATCCAGCAGTAAAACGGCCGGTTTCTCCAAGAAAGCCTGCGCAATTCCCAATCTTTGTTTCATTCCTCCGGAATAGGTTGCAATGTGATTATCCTTCACCGAATAAAGATTGACTCTTTTTAACAATGCATCGATCTGCCCGGTATCTTTGATGTCTCCCCCCTTGAGATGATACATATATTTCATCATGTCGTATCCGGTAAAATGCTCATAAAAACCGATTTTCTGCGGTAAATATCCTATCACGGAATGATATTCCTTCTCCTGCTCAAAAGCATCTTTTCCATCAAAATATATTTGACCCTCAGATGCATCTGTAACTGTCGCAATAATGTTTAGCAAAGTGGTTTTTCCTGCTCCGTTTGGCCCAAGTAATCCGTAAACTCCCTTTGTAAAATTTGCAGTTACGTGATCCAGGACACATTTTTTCTTATACCGTTTACTAATATTTTTTATCCCTAAATTCATATTTTCTGCCCCTTATTTCAATATTGTTTATTCGCAAATTTTTCTTTTTTATTGGACAACTCTTTCCGGATAATCCAGTCTCTTTTCACCGCTGCCATCCTTTTTGATACAATATAAACGAGTAGGACGTCCTCCCTCCTCTTCCTCCTCTGTTTCTCCTTCATATTTTTCAAAAATAATCCAGTCACTCTCCGGAAATGTATATAAATAGGCACTTGCACAATCGGTTATCCTGCGTTTCTTTAAATGTTTCAGATTGATCACATTCAAAACGGCTTCATCATTTTGAACGATCTGTGTATAATAAATCGCCTTTTCTTTTGTGTCCACATTGAACTGATACACCTCATCGAGAATAACTTTTTTCTTTTTATTCTTTAGTGAAATACATTTCAATGTGTTTTTCATCTGGAATTTTCCTTTTTCATCAAATTCCGCACTTCTGTAGTACAGAAAATCTTCGCATATCTGGGGGGATACCATTTTCTCATCGCAGAATCTTTTCTTTTTACTTCCATCTAGATTTGCCTGATACAACAGGCGGTCTTCCGAACAAAAATACATTTTGTTTTTGTGAAATGTAATATATTCATATAATACCGGTCTGTTTAAGACTTTTTCCGGTTTCGAAGGATTTTTAACCGATAACCGGTACACCCCGAAATCCGTCATATAATAAAGATATCCCTGATATGCCCACAAGCCATAGATATCATTCTTTGCTCTGTAAAAACAGGTGATCTTATTATTCCGGCATTTCCATATCTCATTTACCGCACTGTCGGAAACACCAAACACAACGCCGAAATAACTGTTCAAATATCTCATTAATTGATTGGAAACACAGTCCTGACCATTATGCAGACAGGAGCTTTTGTCACAGTAAAGCTCCAGCTTTTGTTGGGAATCATTAAAACAAAGCATTTCCTGATTCGTGTCATCAAATAACTTGATTAAAATTCCTCTGTGATCCAAATAAACCTGATCGCCGCCATTTTCAATGTTTCCCTGCTCATTTCCCAACCCGCTGTAATCAATTTTTTCTTTCTGCACCTTCTGTTCTTCTTTTGTGAAATGTTTTTTCCGGGGTACAACCTGCTTTACCGGTTTTCGAACAGCCTGCAGTATGATACTGATGCCAATCACGCCTCCCACAACCGCCAGCATGCCAAATATCCATTTTTTTCTTTTATTTTTTCTGATCTTCATACGCTCCCTCCATTCAAAAAATCCCCTGATATCAGATATAGAAAACAAAGCTCGAATCATTCTGATTCTTATTTTCTATATCAATATATCAAGGGATTCTTAAATCCAACGAATGAAATCTTTAAGATTTTATGAAGATATGACTTCAGACCAGTTTCTTATTTTTCCACGCTCCATGCTTATAATGGATCAAGGCAAAAATTGCTGTCACAGCCCATGTCAAACCTGTTGTCAGCCAGATTCCCCACATTCCGATCAACGGAATTGCCGTAAGGCTGATGGCAAATGCAACTCTTGCGATCACCTCCACCACTCCATTCATCAACGCATACAAGGAATCTCCTGCTCCATTTAGCATATAACGCAAAATCTGGACTCCTCCCAGAGCGATCAAGAACAGACCGGTAATGCGGATTCCACTCGCCGCAATGGAAATGATCTCCGAATTGGTCACAAAAAATGCCCCGATCACGGATTCTCCAAAGCCATTTACAATACGCTGCAAAATAATTCTGGACACATAGATCAATGCATACTGCAAGCCTGTTGGCAGTCCAACCTGCAGTGTTTTAAGGAGCAGCTTTCTGTCCGGTTTTCTGTACACAAATGCCATTTTAAACTGCGGCACCTTAATAAAGGCATAAATAATACATAAAATCGCTGCAATCGCTTCCGATAATACAGTGGCCAGTGCCGCACCTGCCACACCCGTTTTTAACACAACAACAAATAACAGATCCAGCACAATATTTAACAAACTGCAAAATACCAGAAAAATAAGCGGTGTTTTGGAATCTAAAATTTACCTACCAGCACCACAAGTCCCGCAATTACAAGAGCAACAACCAGATACAATACCATGGCAAGACTCCGTTTCACCAGAACACTCTTCCATGGCACACACGCCCAGCAGCATCGCAATCGACAGATTCTTCAATGACATTCACTGAAACGCAACTTTGGACTTATCATAATTTTTAAAATTTGTCAGATCCACTTTTCCATTTGGTGCATATGTAAGAAAGCCATCCGAAATTCCGCAAAATATGTGTCCGATCAGTGCCAGGATCATAAATATTTTCCATTGCAGCATCATAATAAATCCTCCTCCTGTAGCAAAAATAGCACTGGTTAGAACAAACTAACCAGTGCTATTTTATCATATTTCTTTTATATTGCAAATATTTTGATGCTGTATTCTTAGCTCTGCATTCCCAATCCCCAAAATTCTTACTCGTTTATTTAGAAATTTCCTGCATATACAATTCGGCGATATAAGAAGGTCCATTACACCACAGCTTTGTACTTGTATCATACAACGCTTTCCCTGTTTTAGAACATAAGAAATCCGTTAAAACTGTTTTTAAATCTTTGCCAGTTTCTTCTGCAATTTCCTCTGCCGTCATAGTAATCAGTAGATCAATCGTGAATTCCATCTTTTCTTTTGGAATTATTTCTTCAGCCATATCTTCTCATCCTCCACAAACTCCATCACTCACCTTTACCCCCTTTTTCTCAAGAAGCTCTGTGATATCCTCAAGCACAGCTTCATCCCCCTCACAATGAAAAATTCCATATCCTTTTTCAATATATCCCAGAACATCTGCCCTGCCAAATATTTCTATTACCTTTTCAAGTGGCAGATGCCATTCTTCTGAGGCAAGTCTGATCAGTCTTGTCTGCATAAATGTAATTTCTTCTTTCTCACTCATTGTGAATCCCCTCCATCTGCCGATACAAGTAATTGTCTCTGTTCCATTCTCAGCTCTCAATGATCTCCGTCAATATCTGAAAGATTTCCTTTCCCTTCGGATCCTCCTCCGAAATATTCATCTCCTGCAGACATTCATGCAGACGTTTCATTTCATCTCTCTGCTGCTCAAACCGCTCCAGAAGCCCCAGCTTCTCCTCGTAGCCCTTAAGCTGCTTCGTGATCCTTTTGACCGCATCATGCACCGCCTGTCTGGAGATTTCCATCTCCTCGGCGATCTCTGAGATCGAATAATCCTCCTGGATATACGCCTCAAAAATGCGCCTGTTATTTTCTTTTAATAATGCACCATAAAAATCATAGAGCATGGAAAGATATACTCTCTCCTCCAGCCGCTGCTCAATACTTTGCTCCTGTCCCCGTGCCACGTCTGTTTCCCCGCTTTCTCTATCAATTCTGACTTTCTAAATTTCTTTGCCAAGACCATTATACATGTTTTGCCTGTATGAAACAATAACAATCCATAGCATCAGTTGTTGGAAAATTATCTATCGAAAGCGATCTCCCTTTCCCCCTTCGTATAATACACAAATACATCCTCCAGATTACGAATATTTTCCTTTTTCTTTTCCAGATCCGAAATGAGATTTTCAACCGTATCCTGCACAAGGATCTCTCCCGATTTGATCAGGATAACCTCTTTTGCAATGTCTTCAATATCACTTACCACATGTGTTGCATATAAAATGGTACACGTTTTGGAAAGCTCCCTGACAAAATTCCGAAAATCATATCTTTCTACCGGATCAAGGCCTACCGTCGGCTCATCTAATATGATAAAATCCGGATCTCCGAGCAATGCCTGTGCCATAAGCACCCTCTGTTTCATTCCACCGGACAGGGTTGATATCTTTCGACTGGCGACATTCAGAATGTGCAGTCTTTCCAGCAAATAAGTGATTTCTTCCCGGACCTCCCGTTTTTTCAGTCCCTTTAATGCTGCAATATAATTCATACATTCTAAAACAGAAAACTCTTCATACAATCCCTGCTTTTGCGGCACATACCCCACTCTTTTTCTATAATCTTTTCCAAGCTTTTTTATGTTCTCATTTCCGTACAAAATCTCGCCGCTGTAATTCTGAATGCCATCCACCATGATACCGATCAAGGTGCTTTTCCCGGCTCCATTGGGTCCCAGCAGACCATAAACGCCACCCTGCATTTCGATATTGACATGGGATAATACTGTTTTTTTGTTGTACGCCTTAACCAGATCTTTTGCAACTATTTTTTTCATATGCTGTCCTCTCTCATCGTCAGATTTCCAACCACCATACCAAGAAAAATTAACGCCAGTAAGTGTAATCCATAAAATCCAAACAAAATAACGCCGATCTTTGTCTGAATGATCCCAAACAGAGCATTTCCCGCAACGCAGTTCCAATGAAAGTTTAAATGATGGATCGAATAATTACGAGAGACACTGTAGATCCAACTGCCATACAGGCTTCCCATCAAAAAGATGCTCCAGAAAATGATCATCCTGCATTTGGATCGAATCAGTGCATTTTTCCCAGAATAGGTAGAATACAGCAAAAGTCTTCTCTCCGTTTTGTTGTCTACTCCATAAACGCAGAAGGCAAAAATGGCTATCGCTATGGCTGAAAAAATTTCGATAAAATGAAAGGCAAATGCTTCCTTCCCCATGCCAAGTGCCAGCCTGTATCCCTTCTCATATAAAATATGATCTGCCTTCTTTTTCTCCTGCAAAAGTACCTTTTTATATGCTTTTTGGGCTCCTTTTTCTCTTTTCACACCGATTTCAAGGATGGAGATATATTCCTGGGAAAACGTCTTGTCACTCTCCAAATCCGTTTTCCATTCTTGAATTTCTTTTAATATGTCCTGCATATACTTTTTCGCTTCCGGCACCGTTTTCCCCTGAATTTCCATCATATATTTTTCATAGTAAAGTTTGTCAACATCTCCTGCATTTTGTACCTGTATCCCGGAAATAAAATAACCCGCACACAATACCGCAAGAAGCAGCATCCATCCCTTTTCACAAACCCAGTATTTTTTTATCTCATAGAATAAAAGTTCCATTTTCGATGGCAGATTCCAGCAAAAACTTGTCTTCCCGGCAATCTCCAGTGTCCTTCCATTTTCTCCGGCAAAGACCGGATATAAAAGGAACCCGGACACGCCTAACGAAATAATAAGCAACACACAGGCCAGGACCAGCACAAGATAGGTATGGACCGGCACATTCCATACATTCACACAGAAATACTGTGCTAATATATTTCTGATATCCATAAACTGTATCAAATTAATCCTGCGCATCAGATACAGCCAGCTGTTATCCCGGATATTGAACCAGAAATAACCTTCCAGAAAAAAAATCCCCGCTATCATGGTAAATGCGATATTTCTTTTTTTCCACAAAAGGATCAATGCATAAAAAATACTGAAAAATAAAATTCCCACCAAAATTTTATAGCATCCATATCCGATCAGAAATTTCCCTCCCGATATATTCAACGGAAATCCCTGAAACATATAAAAGCTTTGTACCTTCGCACGAAGATTTCCAAGACCATATAAAGAAGATAGAATAAGACATTTTACCCCATAAAATACGACCGATATGATCCCTGCATAAAAACAACCCACACCATATTTTACAAAACCAAGCCGGTTTCTTCCATTTGGCATGGCAAAATAAAACCTCAGAATCCCTTCATTTTTTTCAGGTATCAGCAGGATATAGGCTAACAGGAAGATCATACCAAACATCATGATTTCAAAGCAGCCTGCCTGAAGCAACCGCTCCATCCCGTACGCATCAATTTCCTTTTCTTTTACGTTCCTGAATCCGGAAAAATCTGTTTTAATTTTTTGTTGTAATCTTTTGGAATACTTGCTTTTTACAAAAATAGAAATTCCATTTTCCTGTCGATCCAATACAGAAGCCACATATTCTTTATAGCTGTTACTATATTGTGCCTGTTTGTATATGATATTGTATAATGCATCCTCTGCTTTATAGGAATTTGTATACAGTCCGTTTTTTTCGAAATCTTTCTTTTCCGCAAACTTTTCCAATGTATTCATATCCATATTTTTTACATCGTGGATCATATTTTTATATGCGTTTCCGGAAAAATCTCCTCCCACACCGGCACCCCTTAGCAAGGTATAAATGACGCACACAAAAAGAGACAACAACACTACTGCACTTCTTTTTTTATTCAGTACTCTCCTGCATTCGCTCCGGAACATGACATCAACTCCCCGCAATTTTGGCTAAATCGTTTGTTCGGTACACCATTCCATCCTTGTTCATTCCGTAAACCGAATCTTTGGACATCTGGAAAATGAGATCTGACGAGGTACCCATTTTTTTCGGCTTGCCAAAATTCTCCATCTGATAATAGGTGTTCTTCTGGGTTTTATCATCAGAAACTGCAAAAAAGGCCACATCCTCAAGTCCGATGGCTCTTACCATATTTGTCTGACTTGCGGCATAAATGCATTCTGTTTTTTTCGTTTCTATATTATATTTTTCTATGCCCTTCTCATCGGAAAATACAATAACATCCTTTCCCATTGCTACACCCAGCATGGCGGAAGTAGGATTTTTTGAAAGAATTCTGTTTTCTTTTCCTTTCAGAAATTCCAGATAAGTGAAGATATGCTTCAATTTTACATCGTCTTTCTTTTCTATAATCTCCTTTTCGCTCAGATCACAGAACGTGTGAGAAAAACAAACCATGCCATCCCTCACATCCAGTGATGTTATATTGTTGTCAACACTGGTAGAATGATAAAGCGTTTTTTCTGTGTCCTTTTCAAAGTCATAAACACGAATGCCCGCCTCCACATTGATCTTTTCTTCCCTGGCTTTCATGTCATATCCATTGCGATATGCCACATACAGACACCCATCCCGGCAGCATACCGCTGTTGCAGACTGCATCTCCCGAAAAGTATGCAAAAGCATACGATTTGTCCCATCCGGATTGCAGCGAACCAGATCCAAACTTTTCCAATCATCTCCCTCATCCTGATTTCCCAGATAGTAAAGATATTCCCCGTCAAAAGAGACCAAGAGACGACTGATACTCTCAATCCATCCGTCACAATCCGCATTTTTATGTTGACAGCCAATCTTTTGACAAATAGGGGTTTCCTTTTTGGTTTTTGCATCGATATAAACAATTCCCCTGTCCCCATATTCAAACAGCCCCTTGTCCCCATACAATGCTCTGGAAAAGGAAGCATCACAAAACCAATCTTGCGTAAATGTCTGTCTTTTGCTAAAAAAGGAGATCACGAAAACGACTCCCGCCGCAAGTACAAAACACACCCCACAGACAAGCAGGGTTCCCTTAGATATTCTTTTTCCATGTTTCATATTGTTTCCTCACTTCCTTCAGCAGTTTCTTTTGCTTCCCGGCTACTGTTTTTTTTGCTATCTCATATTCCTCCGAAAACGTACTCTCTTTCCAGATATCATAATATTCTTTTCCCGCATCTGCATAAGCACCTACATCCTTAAAATTTTTAAAATCCAGTTGAAACCCGGCAAACTTTGAAGTCTGACATTTTTTAGAACGATACAGTTTCTCCTTTTGTTGTCTGATGTTTTTGTAGTAAACGATCTCCTCTTCTATCGGCAGGGAGCCTCGGAACAGCCCCAGTACATCCACTAAGCTGTGACTGACACCTTTATCACTGACAACTCTTCCGTTTTCTATGGTATAATCCTTCCCCTCTTTTCCATACAGCAGAAGCCTTGTATAATCATCTCTGGTATACAATAAGGTTAATAACTGTAACGCATTTTCTTTCTTTTTACTTTTTTCACAAATCCCCGTCGTTCCACCATTCCGTTCAAAATTTACCGTAAAATCCAGATCATAAACAGATACGCCGTCTAAAGAATCAACGGTCTCCGTTCTCTTTGTCAACAAAATCGTAAACTCTTTCTTTTTAATCAGCTCTTTTATCTTATCCCGGTCACCGCTGTTTTGGTGAAAAGTGCAAAGCTCATTGATCTGTCCGGCTTTATTCAGATCATAAAACAACTTTTCCAGTTGATATATCTTGGAATTTTCAAATACCGTTGATATTGTTTCTGTTTTTCCGTCAAAATACATGCCGTAATCAATATTTCCACCAAAAATACCGGCAAAATCTTCGAGAGATAGATCGAACAAAAGCTTGTCCTTGTCCGTTTTATTTTTGGATAAATATTGGTTGACCGATAAAATATCTCCATTAAAATTGGCTGCCTTTTTCCCAAGTACATCTTTATTAAAGACAATGCAGTATTTTCCGTCTGCAAAAATACCGTTTGGCACCGTATAAACCCGGCCGTCCACCTCCACCGATTTCCACAGAGGATCTTCAAAAGCACCATATAATTCGCTTTTATCATTCATCTGTCCGTCTAAACACATCAAAAGATTATCCCGGCATAATTCTGTCACATAGTTTCTTTCATCTGTATTTTGACCTGCTAATGCAATATCCGTTGATCCATCCTTTAACACCTGACGAATCTCACGATCATACTCATCTTCCTTTAAATATTGAAATTTGAGACGAAAGTTATATCCGTCTTCCTTTAATTTTTCGTTGAAATATTTCAAATACGTTTCATTCACATCGACATCATCGGATATAGTCCAGACAATATCCGACGACGACGCAGAAACCAGACGTTCCTTAATGTCAGCCTTATCAGCCGTCCCGGCTGTTTCGCTCCCGGCAGTTTCCGTCTCAGCTGTTTTTTGCTGCTTTTGCACATCCTTGGAACACCCACACATTAAAATAGATACAAACACAAGTGTACCGGTAAGTAACTTTTGTCGTAATTTCATTGCCTCACCCTCCCTTACAATTCCCCATAACTGATAAATACCATATCTTAATTTTATCAGCCGTATAAATGCCTGTCCATAAAGACGAATGTAATATCATATATTCTTCAGAAAGTCAGAAAATTGTTAAAAAAAACGAGCATTTTCCTATACACTAAATATAAAACTCCCGGTCACCATTTCCGGTAACCGGGAGTCCATATTGTTATATTCCATTTCAAGTAGATCAAAGCTTACTCAGCCACGGAACTATATTTCATTATTTGCTCAGGAACTCATCAATTCCCTTTGCTGCTGCCTTACCGGCACCCATTGCAAGGATTACGGTTGCGGCGCCTGTTACGGCATCACCACCGGCATATACGCCTTCCTTCGTGGTCTGTCCGTTTTCTTCTTCCGCAATGATACACTTTCTCTTGTTGATCTCCAGACCCTTTGTGGTAGAGGAGATCAGTGGGTTCGGACTGGTACCCAAAGACATAATAACGGTATCTACGTCAAGGGTGAACTCAGAGCCTGCGATCTCCACAGGTCTTCTTCTGCCTGACTCGTCCGGCTCACCAAGCTCCATACGGATACATGTCATTCCCTTTACGCTTCCATTCTCGTCTACAAGAATCTCTGTCGGATTTGTGAGAAGATCAAATACGATACCCTCTTCTTTTGCATGATGTACCTCTTCCACTCTGGCAGGAAGCTCTTCCTCGCTACGACGATATACGATATGAACTTCAGCGCCCAGACGAAGTGCTGTTCTTGCTGCATCCATTGCTACGTTACCACCACCAACGACAGCAACCTTCTTGCCGGCGATGATCGGTGTATCATATTTATCATCAAATGCTTTCATCAGGTTACTTCTGGTGAGATACTCGTTTGCAGAGAATACTCCGTTGGCATTCTCACCCGGAATACCCATAAATCTCGGAAGACCTGCTCCGGAACCAACAAATACCGCATCAAAGCCCTCGTCATTCAGAAGCTCATCAATCGTTGTTGCCTTACCGATAACAACATTTGTCTCAATCTTTACGCCCAGAGCCTTTACATTCTCTACCTCAGCCGCTACGACACGATCCTTTGGCAGACGGAACTCAGGGATTCCGTAGGAAAGAACACCACCGGCCTTGTGGAGTGCCTCAAAAATCGTTACATCATAGCCAAGCTTTGCCAGATCACCGGCACAGGTCAGACCTGCAGGGCCGGAACCGATCACAGCAACCTTCTTGCCCTTCTTCTCTGTAGCAGGCTCCGGCTTGATACCCTGCTCTCTTGCAGTATCAGCCACATAACGCTCCAGTTTACCGATGGAAACGGCATCTCCCTTGATACCGCGGACACACTTGGACTCACACTGGCTCTCCTGTGGACATACACGGCCACAGACAGCAGGAAGTGCAGAATATTTGCTGATCACCTTATAAGCACCGGCTACATTATCCTCTCCCACTTCCTTAATAAATCCAGGAATATCAATATTTACAGGACATCCCTGAACACAACGTGGATTCTTACACTGCAGGCAGCGTGTTGCCTCTGCCATTGCCTCTTCTTTATTATATCCCAGACAAACCTCATCGAAGTTTGTGGCACGTACCTTTGGATCCTGCTCTCTGACAGGAATTCTCTTCATAACATCTACTTCCATATCTATCCTCATTTCTGCATGCGATTTTCATAGTTTCTATATAAATCTGTCCGGTCTTAGTGACACTGGCCACATCCGCCGTGATGTGTGTCGCCTTCCTCGAATTTCAGCTTTGCACGGCCTTCCTCGGTCTTGTACATAGCCTGACGCTTCATTGCCTGATCAAAATCTACCAGATGACCATCAAACTCCGGTCCATCCACACAGGCAAATTTAATCTCGTCACCAACCTGCAGACGGCATGCTCCACACATACCGGTTCCGTCTACCATGATCGGGTTCATGCTGACGATCGTAGGAATATTCATTTCCTTTGTCAGCAGGCAGACAAATTTCATCATGATCATTGGTCCGATCGCTACGACCTTGGTGTAGCTCTTTCCCTGTGCATAAAGATCCTTGATCTTGTCACAGCCATTTCCCTTGAACTCATAGGAACCATCATCTGTTGCAATGTAAAGATTTGCTGCAACCTTACGCATCTCATCCTCAAGGATCAGGATATCCTTTGTTCTGGCACCGATGATAACATCCACATCCACACCATGCTCCTTCATCCATTTTACCTGTGGATAAACCGGTGCGGTACCAACACCACCACAGACGAACAGGATCTTTTCCTTCTTTAACTCGTCTAATGGCATCTCGATCAGCTCAGAAGGGCATCCGAGAGGACCTACAAAATCCTCAAAGCTCTCTCCGACCTCATATTCTGCCATCTCCATTGTGGAAGCTCCTACCGTCTGAAAAACGATGGTAACTGTCCCCTTTTCCCTGTCATAATCGCAGACAGTCAGTGGAATACGCTCTCCTTCCTCATCCATTTTTACAATGACAAACTGTCCGGGCTGACAGTGCTTTGCCACTCTGGGTGCCTCAATATCCATAAGCCAGATATTGTTGGCAAGATACTCTTTTTTTAGAATTTTAAACATAATGAGCCTCCATTTTCTTGTGTGATACAGCCTTTTCTATAGAGAATTTCATAGAAAGGGCTAATTTATATCATCAGCATTTTCCAATAGAAAACACTGATAAATCCTTACATGTTGATAAATAACTGTTGGAATACCTGTGGTCATCACTGACATTATCTCCAAACCATTCCGGCGGGACAAAGTCCTTTGCGTCCCGGCTGTCCGCAAACTCTACCTCAATAAAAACAAGCCCTTCCAGCACTCCATGAAAAATATCCAGTTCTCCGGTATGTCCGTCCGGCAGCGGAATAATATAGCGGTCCTTGCGGATCAGATTGCCGTCCGTTTTCTCTCTGAGATGCTCATAGCCGCTCTGATTTAACGGAACTTCCACCTCCTGATTAACCCGGACACCCTGATCATTCTGTCCCTCAAGTCCCATCCGTGACTTGTAGGTAAGAATATACCGGTCATTGCTTTTCCGGATACGGATCACGGGATCTGTGCAGAGATACCCCTGTTCCATATGTCTGACCGGATACCGGTCAAGCTCCTCCGGCAGCCTCCGGAGCAGAAACTTTTTTTCAATCTCCATTTGTGTATTTCTCCTGTTAAAAGCAAGACCTTACTGCTCCGATGCCTTGGCGTTCTTTGACTTGCGCCAGCGGATTCCCAGCATGATCGCAGCATATGCTACCGCCATACTGACCAATGCCTTGATGAAATACCAGAGAAATGCACCTCCGAATGTAAGATCCGCAAGGGACTTTGCTAAAAATGCAGGAATCATATCTATTCCTCCTTTCTGTCCATGTTGCTTATCGCCTGTTGACTAACTCTTTCATTACATCATTCCAGTCAAGACCACATTCTACCATCAACACCATCGTATGATAAAGCAGATCTGCAATCTCATATTTTAACTCCTCTGCATCCGGATTCTTGGCAGCGATCACCATCTCCGTTGCCTCCTCTCCGCACTTTTTGAGGATCTTGTCAATGCCCTTATCGAAAAGATAATTGGTATAAGAGCCCTCCTTTGGATGCTCCTTGCGGTTCCGGATCACATCATAATCCTCCGTCAACACCGTCAAAGGATTGGTATCTACATAATCTCTGCTGGCAAGCTCCCGATAGAAGCAGCTTCGATTACCGGTATGGCATGCCGCTCCGATCTGGCGTACCTTCGCAAGGATCGTATCATTGTCACAGTCGATCATCAGCTTTTTCACATACTGATAATGACCGGAGGTATCTCCCTTACACCAGAGTTCCTGACGACTGCGGCTGTAATATGTCATTTTGCCGGTCTCCAGCGTATGACGGAAGGATTCCTCATTCATATATGCCACCATCAGAACCTCGTTGGTACGGTAATCCTGGACAACCGCCGGGATCAGCCCATTGTCCATCAGCTTGAAATCCGAAAAGTCAATGGATGTCTCAAAGACAGCTACGTCAATCCCCTGACTCTTCAGTGCTCTCTTTGCTTTATAAATATCTTTCTCTTCGAAGTAATTCGTAGATACACCCTCTACATGCTCCAGACTCATAAGCTCTGCCAGATCATTCCGTATCAGACCGTCACGGATCATAATCTCTGCCTTGCAGCCGGATACCGCCTGCTTCAGCTTCTCTGTCACATCCACATGCTTCAGGATGATCATACCAAAGCCCATATCATAATACTGGTTTAACTGCTCTGCAGTATGAGGATCTCTCTGCATATCGATCTCAATGGCGAGCTTATCCCTGTCAAAGCGTGAGGTGATCTCCTGCAGCTCCTTCTCCACCGGAAGTACCGCACGGCGCATCACGATCCGGGACGCCCCGGTATAAAGTGCTTTCTTGGCATCCTCAAAGCGGTTCACATGAACGCCTGCAATAAAAGGAATGTCAATATCCTTCTCAATGGCTCTCAGCGTATGAAGAAACTCCTCGTGAGAAGCCTCATCTCCGGTATAATTGTACAAGTAAAGGCTGTCTGCCCCCTCGCAGGAATATTTATCCGCCAGACTGACGATGCTGGAGGACAATTCATTCTCCCCATTGATAAATGGTATTATCTTTTTCTGACTCATAAAATAAACGCCTTTCTGTCTGCTTTTGAAACATCAAACTCGATCATCTCAAAAGGATTCTTTATAAGCTTCCCTTGGTGGAAAGCACCTCCTGTATCCTGTCATCATACTGCGTTGCCTGATCCAGTGCCTTTGCAAAGGCTTTAAATGCCGCTTCAATGATATGATGATTATTTTCTCCATCTAACATTTTTAAATGCAGATTCATTTCCGCTCCATAGCTGACCGCATAGAAAAACTCATGCACCATCTCGGTATCGAAATCTCCGACCTTCGGAACCGTGAGAGGCATATAAAACTTCAGATATGGTCTGCCGGAAAGATCAAGGGCGCAGAGCATCAATGTCTCATCCATGGGCAGCATGCAGTCGCCAAATCTGCGGATGCCCTTTTTGTCTCCTACCGCCTGCCGGATCGCCTGACCCAGAACAATACCGGTATCCTCAATGGTATGGTGGGAATCCACCTCCAGATCGCCCTCCACATCCACTGTCAGATCAAAAAGACCATGCCTTGCAAAACTGTTAAGCATATGGTCGAAAAAACCAATCCCTGTATGGATCTGTGCCTTTCCTGTCCCGTCCAGATCAAGGGAAATATGAACATTTGTCTCGCCGGTGACACGGCTGATCTCTGCTTTTCTCTCCTGCATGTCCTGCCTCCTTAATGATAATAATTATACACGAACCATGATGTTTACGCAAATACTACTTTTCTTCGAATCTCACGGCAATAGAGTTGGCATGTGCTGTCAGCTTTTCCGCCTTTGCAAACTTCTCAATATCCTCATGAACAAGCTTCAATGCTTCCTCTGAGTAAGAAATGATGCTGGATTTCTTTACAAAATCGTCCACAGAAAGCGGAGAAAAGAACTTCGCGGTACCGTTGGTTGGTAATATATGGTTTGGTCCTGCAAAGTAATCTCCCAGAGGCTCACTGCTGTACTCGCCCAGGAAGATTGCCCCCGCATTGCGGATTCTTGTCATCGTATCAAACGGATTGGCTGTCATGATCTCCAAATGCTCTGACGCAATCTCATTGGCAGTATCAATGGCATCCTGCATATTGTCTGCCACAAGAATATATCCATAGGAATCCAGAGACTTCTGAATGATCTCCTTGCGGGAAAGCTGTGCCACAAAGCCATCCACCTCTTCGGATACCTTTCTGGCAAACTCCATGCTCGTGGTGATCAGAATTGCACTGGCAAGCTCATCATGCTCTGCCTGTGATAAAAGATCTGCTGCCACATATCTTGGATTTGCTGTCTCATCCGCCAGTACAAGGATCTCGCTTGGTCCGGCAATGGAATCAATGCTGACGTGGCCATATACGGTTCTCTTGGCAAGTGCCACAAAAATATTTCCCGGTCCCACGATCTTGTCCACCTTGCGGATGCTCTCTGTACCGTATGCCAGAGCAGCGATTGCCTGGGCACCGCCTACCTTGTAAATCTCATCCACACCGGCCTCATTTGCTGCAACCAGTGTCACAGGATATACCTTTCCGTCCTTTCCCGGCGGTGTTGTCATCACAATGCGATCCACGCCCGCAACTTTCGCCGGCATTACATTCATCAGAACAGAAGAAGGATATACTGCTTTGCCGCCCGGCACATAGACACCGACTCTCTCAAGTGGTGTGATTTTCTGTCCCAGCAGAGTGCCGTCCGGCTTGCTGTCAAACCAGCTGTAGCGCACCTGCTTCTCGTGATAGGAACGGATATTGACCAGTGCCTTGCGGATCACATCGATCAGCTCCTGATCCACCTGCTCATATGCCTCGTCAATCTCCTCCTTTGTCACACGGATCGTCTCCGGCGTGATGGTCACACCATCAAACTTCCCGGTATACTCAAAAAGTGCCTTGTCTTTTCTGTCTTTGACTGCATTTAAGATCTCGTCCACCGCATCCTGATACTTTCCATACTGGTTTGGACTTCTCTTCAGCATATTCTCCAAAATATTGTTCTTTTCTTTTTCTGTTAATGTAACGATCCGCATGGTATTTCCTCCTTTACTCTATGTACAGCTTTTATGTTTCATCTCTTTTTCGAATTATTCCTGATTTGCAGAAACAATCTTTTTCAGATCCTTGACGAGCTTTGTGATCCGCTCGTGCTCCATCTTCATGCTCACCTCATTGACAACAACTCTCGCAGACAGCGGGCATATCTCCTCCAGCACCTGGAGACCGTTTTCTTTCAAAGTGGATCCTGTCTCAACAATATCCACGATCACCTCTGAAAGACCTACGATCGGTGCCAGCTCCACAGATCCATTGAGCTTAATGATCTCTACGGTCTGATGCTTTGTATTATAAAAGTAGTCTTTTGCAATCCGGGGATATTTACTTGCCACCCGGATCAAAGAGCCGTCATTCAGCTTTTCTCTGGCACTTTCCGGTCCGGCCACACACATTCTGCACTTTCCCACATTCAGGTCAAGCACCTCATAAAGCTTGCGTCCCGCCTCCAGGATCGTATCCTTGCCAACAACACCGATATCTGCCGCCCCCATCTCCACATAGGTCGGAACATCGGTTGCTTTGGAAAGGAAAAAGCGATAGCCTAACTCCTCGTTGACAAAGATCAGCTTTCTTGTCTTTTCATCCTTCATTTCCTCACAGGTAATGCCAATCTGCTCCAAAAGGCTTAATGTGTGCTTTGCAAGTCTTCCCTTTGCAAGGGCAAATGTTATATATCTTCTCATCTCTTCACTCCGTTCTTTTGCTATGTTTGGTCAACCGGCTTCTTATATCGTATCTGCCTGCACCAGGATCACATCATCCGCTCCGATTCTGTCCGCATATTCCTGATACTGCTTAAGCTCTCTGCCGGAGGATTTCCTGATCAGCTGAACGATCTTGCCACTTCCCCGGAGCTTTGCCGCCAGATGATGTGCTTTCTCCCGGTACTGTGCCGGATAAACCACTAAAGTACCGCCCGACTTCTCCTTTTTCAGAAGCTGCTGCCGCTCCAGAGCTAACATTAACTGGTCCACAATAATAACTGCTCCGATCGCCGGTGCATCCTTGCCAAACTGAGCCACCAGACCATCATATCGTCCGCCGCTCGCCAGTGCCTCGCCATTTCCGTATGTATACGCCCGGAAGATCACGCCCGTATAATAGCTGTAATTACTCAGCATACTCAGATCCACGGTAATGTACTGCTGATAACCGTACATTGCCACGATCTGCTCTACTTTCTTTAAACGGTCCAGTGCTTTTAATACACGCTCATTATCTGTTCTTTCCTTAACAAAGGCCTCTGACTCCGCAAAACTTCCCTGAAGCTCTGACAGACTGACGAATATCTCCTTTAACGGCTTTGCCACCGTGAGGCGGTCCAGAAGCTCCTCCACACCAAAGAAATTCTTACTCTCGATCAGTGTGAACAGCTCCTCTGCCTCCGCAGCGGAAAATCCGGCTTCTTCCACCAGTCCCCGCAGCAGATCAGCATGGCCGATCTCCAGCTGAAACTCCTGTAGTCCGCTCTTTAACAGACATTCAATCGTAAGCACCACCATCTCTGCATCCGCATCAGAACTGGTATCATTAAAAAGCTCCGCTCCAAGCTGGGTTACCTCCTGAAGCTTTCCCTTGTAAGGTGTGGTATTTACAAAGGTGTTCCCCATATAACACAGACGGATCGGCATTTCTTCCTCTCTGTCATACTTTGATACACAGCGCGCGATCGCCGGTGTGATATCCGGCCGGAGTACAAGGGTGTTATTGCCCCGGTCAAAAAACTTAAACATTGCCTGTGACTGTACAGAGCCCTTTTCCTTACTAAATATATCGAAGTATTCAAAGGTTGGTGTCTGGATATCACGAAATCCATAGGAGATCATGACCTGATGAAGCTCCTGCTGTATCTTTAAACGGCTGGCACATTCTGCGCCGTAAATATCCCGGACACCGCCCGGTGTATGCAATAGTTCCTGACCAAAATTCTGTTCTGACATGCTCTCCTCTTTTCTGCACACCTGTATCATGTGCGGTATTGATATTTCAGATGACCTGATTTCTCTGCCTTTTATTATTGCAGTATTTTTGTAATTAGTAAAGACTGGTTGGATTCTCCAGTTTCGGATCATATCCCTTTTCCTTCAATGCATCTACGATCTGCTGCTTATGCTCGTGGCCAAATGCCTCTAATGTGATCTTTAATTCTACTGCGGCATTCCGGTTAATGCTGACAAACTGGTTATGCTCCAGACGGATGACATTTCCCTTAAGCTGCGCAATGACATTTGCCACATTGACCAGCTCGCCCGGACGATCCGGAAGCTGTACGGATACGGTAAATACACGGCCTCTCTCGATCAGTCCATGCTGTACCACAGAGGACATGGTAATGATATCCATATTACCACCACTCAGGATAGATACGACTCTCTTATCCTTGCAATTTAAATGCTTCAGGGCGGCAACCGTTAACAGCCCGGAATTTTCTACAACCATCTTATGATTTTCGACCACATCCAGGAAATTTACAATAAGCTCTTCATCCTCTACGGTAATGATATCGTCCAGATTCTTCTGGATATATGGGAATACAATGTCTCCCGGTGTCTTTACGGCAGTACCGTCTGCAATGGTCACGGCACTTGGCAGGGAAACAACCTTTCCCGCTTTCAGGGATGCCTTCATGCAGGCTGCATTGGCCGGCTCCACACCGATGACCTGAATGTTCGGATTCAGCATTTTGGCCAGAGTGGATACTCCTGCTGCCAGTCCGCCTCCACCGATCGGCACAAGAATGATATCCACTGTCGGCAGTTCCTTAAAGATCTCCATCGCAATGGAGCCCTGTCCGGTTGCCACCGCAAGATCATTGAACGGATGCACAAATGTCATTTTGCGTTCCTCGGCAATCTCCAGTGCTTTCTGATAAGACTCGTCATAGACACCGCCATACAGCACAACCTCTGCACCATAGCTTCTGGTACGGTTTACCTTGATCAGAGGGGTTGTCGTAGGCATTACGATCACCGCCTTTGTTCCAAACAGCTTGGCTGCATTGGCAACACCCTGTGCGTGATTACCGGCAGAAGCTGTGATCAGTCCATGTGCCAGCTCCTCCTCTGTCAGTGTACTTGCTTTATAATAAGCTCCTCTCACCTTATATGCCCCTGTATTCTGCAGATTCTCCGGCTTTAAATATACCTTATTGCCGGACATTTCTGAAAAGTAACCGCTATAGATCAGATTCGTGGGAAGCGTAACCTCTTTTACTTTTTCTGCTGCCTCCTCAAAACTTTCCAATGTCATCATATGAATCACCATGCCTTTCTTATCTTTTCTGTCATCCTTTTTGACAATCATATATTATGATACAGGCTGTCACCTGTTTTATTCCTCCTCATCCTGCGTCTCAAACAGGGCATCCACAAACTTGTCCGCATCAAACTTCTGCAGATCGTCGATCTGCTCTCCGATACCGATATATTTCACCGGAATATTCATCTCGGACTGAATGGCGATCGCAATACCGCCTCTGGCTGTTCCATCCAGCTTTGTCAGCACGATTCCGGAAATATCCGCCACCTCTGCAAACTGTTTTGCCTGTACCAGCGCATTCTGTCCTGTGGTTCCATCCAATACGATCAGCGTTTCCCGATATGCCTCCGGAAACTCCCGCTCAATAATGCGGTTGATCTTGCGAAGCTCCTCCATCAGGTTCTTTTTATTGTGAAGACGTCCTGCCGTATCGCAGATCAGCACGTCTGCCTTTCTCGCCTTTGCAGCATTCACCGCATCAAAAACAACAGAAGCAGGATCACCGCCCTCCTGTCCGGCAATAATCTCCACACCGGCGCGGTTAGACCACTCCGTCAGCTGCTCGATGGCTGCCGCACGGAAAGTATCTGCCGCCGCCAGGATCACCTTTTTCCCCTGAGCCTTTAACTGACCGGCAAGTTTTCCTACAGAAGTTGTTTTTCCGACACCGTTGACACCGATCATCAATACCACCGATGTCTTATGCTCAAACTCATATGCAGTCTCATCCACCTGCATCTGCTGCTTTATGGTGTCCATCAGAAGTTCTCTGCATACGGAAACCTCTTTGATCTTCTGCTCTTTAACCTTTTCCTTAAGATCCTCAATGATCCTGTCGGTGGTGTTCACTCCAATATCCGCCATGATCAGAATCTCCTCCAGCTCCTCATAAAAATCATCATCAATCTCAGAGAAACCACTGAAAAGAGAATCAATTCCTGATACAAAATTATCTCTGGTCTTTGTCAGACCACTTTTTAATCTGTCAAAAAATCCCATATAAATGAACCTGTCCTTCCGATAATTAATTTACAACATCCTTCTCATCTAAAAGATTTACGGATACCAGCGTAGAAACCCCCTTCTCCTGCATAGTAATACCATACAAAATGTCTGCTGCATTCATCGTGCCTCGACGATGGGTGATCACAATAAACTGGGTATCCTTCGTCAGCTTATGAAGATACTGTGCATAGCGGTCTACATTGGAATCGTCCAATGCCGCCTCGATCTCATCCAGCAGACAGAACGGGGAAGGCTTCAGACTCTGAATTGCAAATAACAGCGCAATAGCCGTCAATGCCTTCTCTCCACCGGAAAGCTGCATCATATTCTGAAGCTTCTTTCCCGGTGGCTGTGCAACGATCTTGATGCCCGCCGTCAGGATATCTTCCTCTTCCAGAAGCTCCAGCGTACCACGGCCTCCACCGAAAAGCTCCTTAAATACCTTGTCAAAACGTTCCCGGATCTCGGCAAACTGCTCGGCAAACTGCTTTCGCATGGACTCGTCCAGCTCACTGATGATCCCCTCTAACACGCCAGCCGCCTTGATCAGATCGTCATGCTGCGTCTTTAACTGGGTGTAACGCTCCAGCACATCCTGATACTGTTCAATGGCATTGACATTGACATCTCCCAGTGCCTTGATCCTGGATTTTAAGGAACTGATCTCTTGCTTCATCTGCGGCATAGAAAGCTCCGTGTTTGTCCGAAGCTCCTCTGCCCCATGATAAGTCAGCTCGTACTGCTCCCACATATATGTAGTCCGTGAGTTGATCCGCTCCTCCATTTTTTCCTTCTGATTATTCAAACGGAAACACTCTTTATCCAGCTCATTGATCTTGTCGGAAAGACCTTCTCTCTTATCAATGAAGTCTTTATGCTGTCTGGAAAGCTCGTCCTTCTGCTCTGTCTCCTGACGGATCGTTTCCTCCAGCTCTGCGATCTCTCCCGCCGTATCCTCGATCTGCTGCTTTGCCTTCTCAATCTCCTGCTGTTTTTCCTGCATAAGATCCTCTGCCTGTCTACTGTCGGATTGAATTCCGTCAAGCTCTGATGTCAGCTGTTTCAGCGTCTCATTGATACGGGTAATATTCTGTGCCACGAATTCATTGCTCTGAATTTCCGTGGAGATCTTAAGAGTATACTCGTTATTCTTCTCCGTAAGCTCTTTTTCCTCCTCACGAAGTTCCTCCAGACGATGGTTCAGCTGCTCCAGATATGTCTCATTCTCCTTGCTGCGGCTCTCACTGTCGCTGATGCTCGCTTTCAGATCATCCAGCTGCTTCTGAAGCTCTGCTTTCGTACTCTCGATTCCCTGGCTGTCCAAACGGATCTGCTCCAGTTCATTCTGATTCTGCAGGAAATCCCCTCTGGCTCTGTCGTAATTGATCTTAGCCGTATTTTGCTGCAGGATCAGCTCCTGACGGATGCTGCGGTTCTTTTCGATAGCCTTCTGCTGTTCCTGTGCCTCTTTCCGGCCTTCCTCCTGCTCCCGCAGAATCCCGCGCATTCTCTCTCTCTGCGCCTCCACTTCCTTTTCGAGATTTTCCATCTCACGGTGGCGTCCCAAAAGGTTATTATTGTTTTTATAAGCTCCACCGGACATAGAACCGCCCGGATTTAAAAGCTCTCCCTCCTTCGTTACGATCCGAAGGGAATGCTTATACTTTCTTGCAAGAGCGATGGCATTATCAATATGATCCACCACCACAAATCTGCCCAGAAGATATTCGATCAACTGGTCAAACTTCGCATCCGCATGTACCAGAGAAGAACCAAAGCCTACTACGCCCGGCTCCCTTAATATATTTTGTGCCTGATTCACACCACGGCCGGATATATTAGTCAGCGGAAGGAAGGTGGCACGACCGTAACGGTTCTTTTTTAACAGAGCGATCATCGCCTTGGCAGTCTGTTCATTGTCTGTAACAATGTTCTGAATACTGCCTCCCAAAGCAGTCTCGATCGCAATCTCATAATCCTTCTCCACCCGGATGATGTCTGCGACAACACCAATGATACCCGGATTATGCTCCTTCTGCTCCATCACGCGGCGGATGCTCTGTCCAAAGCCTTCGTAACGCTCCGTCATATTCTTTAAGGAATTCAGACGGGAATTTGCCATATGGAACTTCTGCTGGGTATCCCGATGCTCTTTTTCCAGCTCCTGACTCCGCTCGGAAAGACGTTTTAACGCATTACGGATCTCTGCATTATTGGCATCCATTCCCTCAATCTTGTCCGAAATATCGGACAGAATAGCCTTTTGCTGCTCCATGGTTTCCTGCAGACCTGCCGCTTCGGATTTATTTTTCAACACCTTCTGGGTCATTTCTGCCCGTTTAACATTGATCTGCTCCAGCTGTGTTTCATATTTCTGCTGTTCTGTCTTGATCTCTGTGGTCTGACTCATTGCCGCCAGAATATCATTATTACGGTCTGCGATTTCCTTCTCTGTGGATGCGATCTGTCCGGAGGTCTGTGTGAGACGCTCCTTCATTTCATCCTGTTCCTTACGGATCCCGGCAAGGCGTTCATCAAAGGCATCCTGCTTCTCCTGGTAGCCTGCCTTTTCTTCCTCCGCCTGATCCATGGATTTTTGCAGATTTTCCAACCGTTCTTTATAATGCTCCTCATTCTGGCTGGCGCTCCGGATCTGCTCCTGAAGCACCCGGACATTACCTTCCTGCTCATTTAAGGATACTCTGGAATTGGTCAGGCGTTCCTTATGTCCCTCCAGACTCTGACTATGCTTTTCCAGCACTTCTTCAACCTGTGCATATTCTGCCTTTGTTTCTTCAAAATCCTTTTTTGCCTGTTCCAGATCACCGGAAGCAATGTCCTGTTTCTTGGACACATCTTCCATATCCGTATGAATCTGATCATACTCCATCAAAAAGATATTGACATCCAGATTACGAAGCTCATCACGATAGATCAAATATTCATGTGCCTTCTCCGACTGCTTTTCCAATGGTCCTACCTGCTTTTCCAGCTCCGACAGAATATCCTCAATACGAATCATATTCTGCTGCTCCTCCGCCAGGTTTTTCTCTGCAGCAGCCTTTCTCTTTTTGAACTTCACAATACCGGCTGCCTCATCAAAAAGCTCACGCCTTTCTTCCGGCTTACCACTGAGGATCTTATCAATCTGCCCCTGTCCGATAATAGAATAGCCTTCCTTACCGATACCGGTATCAAACAACAGCTCCTGAATATCACGCAGACGACAGGAGGCGCCATTTAAGAGATACTCACTCTCGCCGGAACGGTACACTCTTCTGGCAATGGTGACCTCCTCATATGGTACATTTAGCTTGTGATCCTCATTGCTGATGGTAATGGCTACATAAGCATATCCCAGAGGCTTACGGAGCTCCGTTCCCGCAAAGATGATGTCCTCCATCTTGGCACCACGAAGCTGCTTGGCACTCTGCTCACCCAGTACCCAACGCACGGCATCGGCAACATTGCTCTTTCCACTTCCGTTAGGTCCTACAATCGCCGTAATACCATTATGAAATTCAAATAACAATTTATTGGCAAATGATTTAAAACCATGCACTTCCAGACTTTTTAAATACATCTATGTTCTCCCTGTGACTATCGGCGTCCGTCCGCCTCTCTTTTTAAGATCAGTATTGCCTCATAGGCCGCAGACTGCTCTGCCTTCTTTTTGGTCTGACCTGTTCCGGTGGATATCTGTCTGCCATTAACAAATACAGCAGCCTGATATTCTTTATGATGATCCGGTCCACTCTCCCCGATCAGTTTATATTCCAGCGTATCCCCCTCATGGCGCTGAACAATTTCCTGCAGAAATGTTTTACTGTCATAAAAAAGCTTTTTATTATCAATATCCTTCAGAATATGCTCCTCGATATATCGTTTGGCCGGTTCAAAGCCGCCATCCATATAGACGGCACCGATCGTTGCTTCCAGCGCATCCGACAACACAGAATCTCTCTGTCTGCCACCGGTAAGCTCCTCGCCTTTTCCCAGACGCAGATAATCTCCCAGATGAATCTCTCTGGCACAAAGCGCCAGTGTCGGTTCACAGACATAGCTTGCTCTGGTCTTAGTCATCTCACCCTCCGGCATATCCGGATGGCTGCGAAAGATAAACTCACTGGACACCAGCTCCAGCACAGCATCTCCCAGAAATTCCAATCTCTCATTGCACTGTGTCTTTTTCATTTTCTTTTCGTTGGAGAATGAGCTGTGGGTCAATGCCGTTGCCAGCAGAGATTTATCTTTAAAAATATACCCTGCTTCCTTCTCAAACTCCCCCATTTCTTTTGATCTCATAACGATGAACCCTTTCCTGTAATTCCTCTGCCTGTCTGTAAATATTCCCAAAGCTCTCCCACAGTATTCCATCGCAGAAGCTCCTGCTCCTCTGCGATCACGCCAAATACTGCCTCCACTCCCATCAGTATCTGAAAAAGAGTCAGGGAATCCGCCCCATAGTCCTTCACAAAAGACTTTTCCTTGCGGATCTGCTCCGGTTCTACCTCTAATATTTCTGCCAAAAGATTCTGCAGCTTTTCATATTCCATATTCATCACCATCTCATCTAAGTTTATGGAAAGTATCAGATGATCTCCTGTCCGTTGTCCTGATATAACCACCGGATCATATGCTTATTAATCTAATTTAAGATTTTCCCTGATCCTGTCGTTAATCCCCTCTTCACTGAAGGAAATGCACTGAAGGATCGCTGTCTTGATCTCTACCTCGCTGGAGCTTCCATGTGCCTTCACCACAAGCCCCTTCAGTCCCAGAAGAGGTGCTCCGCCATGCTCTGAAGCATCAAATGCTTTTAACGTCTTCTTCAATGCCGGCTTGATCAAAAGTGCACCGATCTTACTGCGAAGAGAACTCATCAGTCCCTCCTTGACCTTGTGCAGCAATGCAGAACCAAGTCCCTCATACAGCTTCAGGATAACATTCCCCACAAAGGCTTCACAGACGATAACATCTGCTCCCCCCTTCGGAATGTCTCTCGCCTCAATACTTCCGATAAAGTTGATATCCTCACATTCTTTTAATAAAGGATATGTCTCTTTCACAAGAGCATTCCCCTTTTCTTCCTCGGCTCCGATATTTACAATGGCTACGCGGGGATTCTTGATCCCAACGATATTCTCCATATAGATAGAACCCATCTTTGCAAACTGTACCAGATGAGATGCCCTCGCATCTACATTGGCACCACAATCGATCAAAAGAGAAACTCCATCGGTTGTCGGGATCAACGGTGCCAGAGGTGCTCTCTCTATGCCACGGATCCTTCCTACCACAAGCTGTCCCCCTACCAGGATCGCACCTGTACTGCCGGCAGATACAAAGGCATCGGCCTCTCCTTTTTTCACAAGTTTCATACCTACCACAATAGAGGAATCCTTCTTTTTGCGGATTGCCTCTACCGGAGGCTCATCAAAGCCGATGACATCCTCTGCATTGACAATATGAACTCTATCCTTATCATAACTGTACTTCGCCAGCTCCGCTTCAATGTCCGGGGTACGCCCCACCAGTGTGATCTCTATCTTATTATTTTCTGCCAGTGCATCAACCGCTCCATGAATCGGTGCTTCCGGTGCATTATCTCCACCCATGGCATCTACTACAATTCTTATCTTTTCGTCCATAATCGATCCAACCTTTCCTGCTTCTCCTGATCATATCTTGCGCTTATCAAGCCTAATAGGGCTATTGTGCATAAGCATACAAAATATATTATACCCGAATTTCGTCTATAGTGCAAGAAGTCATCCTCGTTGACTGTGTGAATGTTAATACAAGATAGAAAAAAAATTGAAAATATTTCAAATAAAAAAGACAGCTCCAAAGTCTTCCGGAAAACTGTCTTTTACATTGTTTAAATAATGAGCACGAAAGCAAAGGCTCATATTAATCCTTTTTATAGAAGAAAGAACGGTATGTAGTAAAACCATAATCAGCCGGCGCAATGATCTGCTCCGTGCTTCCTACAAACAGCATGCCATCCTTTTTCAGAGCGTCATTAAAACGATGATACATCCCTTTCTTTGCATCCTCCGTAAAGTAAATCATGACATTGCGACATACGATCAGATCACACTGTGATGGATATGGATCCTTCAACAGATTATGCTGTTTGAACTGCACACACTTCTTCACATCATCATGAATCTGATAGCTGCTGCCTATCTTCGTAAAATACTTCTGTACAAACTCCTTCGGCAGACCTTTCAGACTCTTTTCATCGTAAAGTCCGATCTGTGCCTTTTCCAGAACCTGTTTATCCAGATCGGTAGCTATGATCTTGATCCTGCTTAATGGTATAAATTTCGCAAGAAGCATCACCAGCGTGTAAGGTTCATCCCCGGTAGAGCAGGCAGCACTCCATATCTTTAATGTATTACCAAACCGCTCAAATAAATATGGAAAAATCTCGTTTTCCAACACCTTCCACTGCTCCGGATTGCGATAAAATTCCGATACATTGATCGTCAGATACGTTACAAACTCCTCCATAAGCTCCACATCTGTCCGGAGAGCATTCACATATGCATCATAGGATTTGATCCCTCTCTTAGTGATCAACGCATCAATCCTTCGTTTCATCTGCCGTTCCTTATAACAGCTCAGATCAATTTTTGTCATCTGGAAGATCTTCGATTTAAAAAGTTCATAATCGCCCATAATAAAATCCTCCTTTCCTTTTCATTGAAAAAAATTCGCCAACTCACACCATAATGAGTTGGCGAAAGAACATTTCATAATAATTACTCAGCGTCTGTCTCAGCAACAACTTCCTCATCCTCAGAAGCATTATCATTTAACAGAGCCTTCATACTCAGGCTGATCTTGTGATCCTCATTGTTAAAATCAACAACCTTAGCCTCGATCTCCTGACCTACAGACAATACATCAGATGGCTTGTCAACATGCTCCTTGGAAATCTGAGAAACATGAAGAAGTGCATCTACACCCGGCTCAAGCTCTACGAATGCTCCAAAGTCTGCCATTCTGGCAACCTTACCCTTAACGATAGCACCAACATTGTACTTACCGTCTGCATTCAGCCAAGGATTCTGATCCTCGAACTTCAGGCTCAGTGCAATCTTGTCATCCTTGATATCCTTGATGAGTACCTTTGTCACATCACCAACCTTGAATACCTTGCGAGGATTCTCAACACGTCCCCAAGACATCTCAGAGATATGAAGAAGACCGTCTGCACCACCTAAATCAATGAATGCACCAAAGTCTGTAAGGTTCTTTACAGTACCCTCAACTACATCTCCAACATGGATTCTTGCGAAAAGCTCCTCTTTCAGCTTTGCCTTCTCAGCAACAAGAAGCTGCTTTCTATCACCAATGATTCTTCTCTTCTTAGGATTGAACTCTGTAACAACAAATTCAATCTCCTGTCCGTTGTACTTGGAAAGATCCTTCTCATAAGAATCTGATACAAGACTTGCAGGAATGAAGATCTTTGTCTCATCTACTACAACACTCAAACCGCCGGATAATACAGCAGTTACAGGTGCCTTTAATACCTCTTTATTCTCAAAAGCTTCACGGATACGCTCATTGCTCTTCTCCATTGCAAGACGCTTATATGTCAGTAATACCTGACCCTCTCCGTCATTTACCTTAAGAACCTTTGCCTTCATCACATCATCAACTTTTACAACATCTCTCAGGTCGATTCCTGACTGATTGCTGTACTCGTTACGTGTAATAATACCATCAGCCTTGTAGCCAATGTTCAGGACAATCTCATCTTCCTTTACATCGATAACTGTCCCTTCTACAATCTCTCCATTGTGGATTGTTACTAATGATGCTTCTAACATCTGTTCAAAGTCATTGTTCATGTCTGACATACGTTTGAACCTCCTTAATAATATTGTTTGGGGTTGATGCCCCGGCAGTAATACCCACGCTACGAAAAGATTGAAATAGTTCCAAATTCAGGTCGTCAAGTGTCTGTATAAAATATGTGTTCGGACACTCTTTGCTGCAGATTTCATACAGCTTTTGGGTGTTCGAGCTGTGTTTTCCACCTATCACCAACATCGCGTCGGATTGCCTTGCAATAGTACCTGCTTCAGTCTGACGCTCTTCGGTAGCGTTGCAAATTGTATTCATAACAAGTATATCATAACTCTTTTTTTCAAAAATATCAACCATATCTTTAAATTTCTTGTAATTAAATGTCGTTTGTGATACAATACACAGCTTTTTTTGTGGATCAGGGCGAAAACTTTCCGCTTCTGAAACAGTTTCAAGAACAATCGCACTGTTTTCACACCAGCCGTTGATGCCCTCCACCTCCGGGTGTGTCCTGTTGCCGATAATAACAATCTGGAAACCTTCTCTGTACTTTTCCTGTACGATGCGGTGTATCTTACTTACAAAGGGACACGTCGCATCGACGATCTTTATATCATACTTCTCCAACTGCCGGATAACCTGTTCGGATACCCCGTGGGAACGGATCACTACTGTTCCGTCCTTTATATCGGCAAGTTCTTCAATAGAATTAATGACCTGAACACCTTTCTCCTCCAGCTCCTGCACCACCTGCTCATTGTGAATGATCGGACCCAGGGTAAATACCTTTTCTCCCTTTTCAATCTCCTGATACACTGTATCAATGGCACGTTTTACACCAAAGCAGAAGCCTGCACTTTTTGCTACTGTTACATTCATTTTGTCTTCTCCTGATATATACGAATAATCTCATCCACAACCTGGTCTATGTTCATATCGGAGGAATCCACCAAAACCGCATCCTCTGCCTGGCGAAGCGGCGCCACCTCCCGGTTCATATCCTGCTCATCCCTGGCAATAATATCCCGCTCAATTTCCTTCATATCACATATAAGACCTCTTTCCGTCTGCTCTTTATATCTGCGGCGGGCACGTTCCTGTGCACTGGCGGTCAGATAGATCTTGACATCCGCCCCCGGAAGAACGCACGTTCCAATGTCTCTTCCATCCATGATCACATTTTCCTTTTCCGCCAGACCGCGCTGGAGGCTCAGAAGCTTCTCCCGGACTACCGGATATTTGGAGGTATTGGATGTCATCATGCTGACCTCCTCGGTACGGATCAGTCCATTGACATTTTCTCCGTTCAGGATCACCTGCTGCTCTCCGTTCTGATAACTGATGGATACATCAATATCCGGACAGGCCGCTGCGATCTTTTCTTCTTCCTCTGACGAAATACCGTTCCGCAGAAAATACAGTGCCATGGAGCGGTACATTGCTCCGGTATCCACATAAATAAATGATAATTTTTCTGCCACTTTTCTGGCAATCGTGCTTTTTCCGGCACCTGCCGGTCCGTCAATCGCAATACTTTTCATAATCTTTTCCTCATTTCTTTTAATTTTGTCCTGCCGACAGCCCTGCCAGATATCCGGTAGACCAGGCAATCTGCAGATTATAACCTCCTGTAACAGCATCCAGATCAAGAACCTCTCCCGCAAAATAGAGTCCCGGAACTTTTTTAGACTCCATGGTTCCCGGATCAACATCCTTTACATTGATACCGCCTCTTGTGATAATGGCTTCATTGAAGCCCCGGAGTCCCGAAACATGCATTTCCAGATGTTTCAGTAACGCCACAAGATTCCGCCGTTCCTCCTTTGTCACTTCATTGACCGGCTTCTCCGGTCCGATTCCGGACAGTTCCACGATCACAGGAATCATCTTTGATGGCAGAAGCTTTCCAAGGCTGTTTTTAAAGTAGCTGTTTTTGTTTTTGGAAAAGTCCCGGAGGATCCGCTCATCCAACTGCTTTTCTGACAGGGCAGGCTTTAAATCCAGTACAATCCGGACATCATCCTCCGGTTTTGTAAAATGACAGCTTGCCGTCAGTACCAGCGGACCACTGATGCCGAAATGCGTAAAGAGCATTTCTCCCAGTTCTTCGTAAAGGACTTTCTTGCCTTTAAGCATTTTCATGGACACATTTTTCAAGGATAACCCCTGCATCCTCCGGCAAAAATCCTCCCGGATCTCAAAGGGAACCAGTGACGGCATCACATCTACGATCTGATGTCCAAGCCCCTTTGCAAAACGAAGCCCGTCCCCCGTAGAGCCGGTAGAAGGATAAGAAACTCCTCCTGTCGCAGTGATCACGGCATCCGCAGAAAGCGTCTCCTTCGTGCCGCCTTCTGTTTTCTGAGCAACTACACCACAGCATCGTCCTTCCTGTACCAGAATTTCCAATACCTTTGTACGGAGACGGACGGTAACATCTCTTTTCTTCATTGCCTTTTCCAGCGTTCTGATCACATCAGAGGAATGATCCGATTGCGGAAACACTCTGTTTCCCCGCTCTGTCTTGATCCGTAAGCCCTCGCTTTCCAGGAACTCCATCATACGGCTGCTGTCAAAGGTATAAAATGCACTATACAAAAACCTAGGATTCCGGATCGTATGCTGCAACAGATTTTCCACATCACTATCATTGGTGATGTTACATCTTCCCTTGCCCGTGATAAATACTTTTTTGCCCAGCTTTTCGTTTTTTTCCAGAATCGTCACCTGATGTCCCTGATCTGCCGCTGCAATGGCGGCCATCATGCCGGCGGCACCGCCGCCAACAATTATTATTTCACTCATATCGTTTTCCTTTGATTTTTATATCCTATCTCTTATGGCTCGGTATCATCACATGTTTCCATCCCGCATAACGCTCCAATTTTTGACCATATAATCCACCAGGGAAATGACCGTCAGAATCAATGCTGCATAGATAAATACATATTCAACGATGTTTATAATATATCCATCAAAATTAACGATCAAAAGGATAGACATGATCATCTGCGTCACTGTTTTGATCTTGCCCCAATAGCTGGCAGCGATCACAACTCCCGCATCCGAAGCCACCAGTCGAAAACCGCTGATGATAAACTCACGGGCAATGATCACGATCACAACCCATGCCGGCATAGGATTGGATGGAAGAGCCACAAAACAGATCATCGCAGAGCTTACCAAAAGCTTGTCCGCCAGAGGGTCCATAAACTTGCCGAAATTAGAGACCAGATTATATTTTCTGGCGATCTTGCCATCCAGCATATCCGTCAGACTTGCCACAATAAAAATAGCTACTGCAATATAATTGTGATATGCAATATGCTCGGAAAGCATAAAAAATACAAAAAACGGAATCAGTACTACACGAAACATTGTAATCTTATTTGGTAAATTCATCGTCGTCCTCCTCTATTACTTCTCCGATCAGATCATACCCCTGTGCCTGTACGATCTGTACCCGTACATAATCACCGGTTACAAGATGCCAGCTTGTGGATAAAAAGACAAAGCCGTCCACGTCCGGCGCGTCCATATAGCTCCTGCCCACATAGACATCATCATCCGGAAGATATCCTTCGATCATTACATCCATTTCCTGCCCGATACGGGATTCATTTTTCTCGAAGGCAATCTCCTGCTGCATTGCCATGATCGCATCACGGCGTTCCTCCTTAAGCTCCTCCGGAATCTGATCCTCCATCTCTGCTGCCGGAGTGTCCTCTTCCTGTGAATAAGTAAATACGCCCAGACGGTCAAACCGCATTGCCTTTACAAACTCCTGAAGCGCCTCAAAATCCTCCTGTGTCTCTCCCGGAAATCCGGTGATCAGTGTGGTTCTCAACGCAATATCCGGAATCTCCTTACGCAAATGCTGTACCATCTGCGTAAGCTGCGCCCGGTCCGTACGTCTTCCCATCTTTTTCAGGATCGTATCCGCCCCGTGCTGGATTGGAATATCCAGATAATGACATACCTTCGGCAGCTTCTTAATGGCATCGATCAGCTCCTGGGTAATCTCCTCCGGATAGCAATATAAAATCCGGATCCAGCGGATATCCTCTACCTCAGATAACCGCTCCAGAAGCTTTGGCAGACTTTTCTCTCCATACAGATCTGTGCCGTATAATGTTGTCTCCTGCGCCACAAGTATCAGCTCTCTTACACCATTTTCTGCAAGGTGACGTGCCTGCTGTACGAGATTTTCCATCGGCACACTGCGGTAATGACCACGTACCTTCGGAATGATACAATACGTGCAGCACTTGTCACATCCCTCTGCAATCTTGAGATACGCATAGCTGCCACCGGACGTATTATCTCTGTCCGTCAGGGGCGTCGGCAGATAATCAATGCTTTTCAGGCTCTCCACCACACCCTTTTGCTCCAGAGCTTTCCGGAGCGTCCGGCCCATTTCCTCATACCCCATGGTGCCGATGATCACATCCACCTCCGGAATCTCCGTCCGGATTTCCTGATGATAACGCTGTGCAAGGCACCCTGCCGCCACCAGAAGCTTACATTTTCCATCCTCTTTGTATGCGGCCATCTCCAGAAGTGTATTGATGCTTTCTTCCTTGGCATCTCCAATGAAACAGCAGGTATTTACCACGATGATATCCGCTTCCTCTTCCCGGTCGATGATCTCAAAGCCATCCTTGCGCAGAGAGGTGATCATCATCTCACTGTCCACCAGGTTTTTGTCACAGCCAAGAGATACAAAAAATATATTCATGTTCTGTTCTCCATTCTAGTACATTATTCTACGGATGAAACACAGTTATTCATCAGCATGGCAATGGTCATCGGACCAACGCCACCCGGCACCGGCGTAATAGCCCCGGCTACCGGCTCCACGGAATCAAAATCCACGTCACCGCAGAGCTTGCCATCCTCTTTGCGGTGCATTCCCACATCAATGACTGTGGCGCCTTCTTTGACATAATCTGCAGTAATAAACTGACGTTTTCCAATGGCTACCACCAGAATATCCGCCCGTCTGGTCACTTCCTTCAGATCCCTGGTATGGGAATGGCATACGGTTACTGTGCCGTTTTCGCGGATCAGAAGCATTGCCATCGGTTTTCCGACAATATTACTCCGCCCTACCACAACGCACTCCTTTCCGTCAATCTCAATACCGGATCTTTTTAACAGCTGAATGATACCGGCCGGGGTGCAGGATACAAAGCCCTTCTGGCCGATGCTTAACAGACCGACACTCTGTGGATGAAAACCGTCCACATCCTTCTCCGGCGCGATAGTACGGATCACGGTATCCTCGTCTATATGTGCCGGCAGCGGAAGCTGTACCAGAATGCCATTGACATCCTCTCTGTCATTTAACTGACGCACCAGATTCAGAAGCTCCTCCTGTGTTGTCTCCTCCGGCAGCTCATATGCCAGAGAATTGATGCCAATATATGCACAGGCTTTCTTTTTATTGCCTACATATACGGTGGAGGCCGGATCATTTCCAACCTGAATCACTGCCAAGGTTACTTCCACACCCTTCTCCTTAAGCTGCGCCACCTTTTCCTTTAATTCATCCTTAATCTCCCCTGAAATCTTTTTTCCATCGATTAATTTTGCCACTGCAATTCACCTTGCCTTTCTATTTTATACACGGAAAATACTTCCGCCTACAAACTCTCTCATTAACGAATTCTTCGGGATCACCTCGGTACTGACACCGATAAAATAATCCAGGAATTTTAACAGACGCTTTGCCTCTACATACTCCGGCACATCCTTTGGAATGCCAAAAAGAATGGACTCGGCATATGGTTTTAACACAGCCAGCTCATAGATCAGCGCAGAATTAAACATTGCATCTGCCTCTTCCTGGAACGGGAAAATATTCTGTTCCTCTCCCCTTCGCACAGACGACCATCTCGCGATTGTCTCTTTCGCAGAAGTTCCTCTGGTACGCGCATC